>Ga0129308_1001272_pt1 | contig 27714 bp, 22 predicted proteins | sample L827metagenome_FD_94440 | JGI IMG/M metagenome (GOLD analysis project Ga0129308, IMG submission 94440) | Ring-tailed lemur group fecal microbial communities from Wisconsin, USA - L827 metagenome | ecosystem: Host-associated > Mammals > Digestive system > Large intestine > Fecal | place: USA...
GAAGGAGAAGACAATTCTTCCTTCTGTATTACAATTCCTTGGTATGAATCTGAATCTTTTAAATATGCAGATGATTCTGAAATCCATGTAACATACAAAGCAACAGTAAATGAGAAGGCAGTTTTGGCAGGAAATGGAAATAAGAATACTGCTCAATTTGATTGGAAACAGGAAGGTGATCAGGATCATGATCCTGATCCTGATCCTGAAAATCCTTATCACGAAACAGAGAGGAAAACAACTACTACCTATGTATATGCACTCGGTATTCATAAGATTGATGGAAAAACTCATGATTCATTATCAGGAGCTAAATTCTCTATTGCAAATGTAAAAGCAGTTAAAATTAGTGATGGAGTTTATGAATATTCTACAGATGCTAATGCAGTTTCTGAGTTTGAGACAAATGATGAGGGTATTCTTATTATCAAGGGCGTAAAAGCAGGAACATATAATGTATCAGAGACAAAGGCGCCAAATGGATATAATAAATTGGAAGGTACAGTGCCTGTAACAGCTAATATTAGTGAAACAAGCAGTTATACGGAAACAACTACTACTTATTATGATAAAGATGGAAATGTGTCAGATAGTGAAGTAACTGATGGAAAGACTGTTATAGCAGAGTATGGTGTTAATGTAGTAAGCATTGATATTGAAAATAATGCAGGAACTGCACTTCCTTCTACAGGTGGTATCGGTACTACAGTATTCTATGTACTTGGCAGCATTCTTGTACTCGGAGCAGCTATCATTCTTATTGTAAGAAGACGTATGAATGTACGTTAATCAAAGCATTCAATGAAAGTATGAAAAATACAAAGTAAAACAATAGAGATATATGGCACTCTATATTTTGATGATTATTATTTTTATGGGGTGCCCATATATCTCACTACTTAATTTATATGATAGTTTAGGTTATCTTCCTGATGTGGGAAGACCTGTGTACATTTTTATAAAAAGATTATTTTCTTTTAAAATGTTCAGAGGTCTCTGTGCATCATAGAGAAATAGAAATATACTATTTCATAGGGATGTCAAATAAGAGTTTTTTCAAGGAGCATATATGAATGAATTGGTTTAAGAAACATGGAACTACAGTTATTTTAGCAGTTGTTTTTATAGTAGGTGTTGGTCTGTTGCTGTATCCATCGCTCAGTGATTATTGGAACTCTTTTCATCAGACACGAGCGATTATGAGTTACGCAAAAAAAGTAGCGAATATGGATGCTGAAAAATATGAAAAAATTTTGGATGCGGCAAAGGCTTATAATAAAGAAATTGCACAAAGCGGGATAAAATGGACTTTGACAGAGGAAGAAAAAGAAGTATATGAATCTCAGTTGAATATTGATGAGACTGGAAATATGGGATATATTGATATTCCTAAAATAAATATTACGCTTCCTATTTATCATGGGATAAGTGAGACTATTTTACAGACTTCTATTGGACATCTTGAGGGAACAAGCCTTCCAGTCGGAGGGGAGGGAAGTCATTGTGTACTTTCGGGGCATAGAGGACTTCCAAGTGCTAAATTATTTTCTGATTTGGATAAAGTAGTGGAGGGGGATACCTTTAGCTTGACAGTTATGAATGAAACTTTTACTTACGAAGTGGATCAGATTCGTATTGTGGAGCCTACTGATTTATCTGAACTTCGAATTGAAGATGGTGAGGATTATTGCACGTTAGTGACTTGTACTCCCTATGGTATTAATACCCACCGCCTTCTCGTCAGAGGACACCGTGTGGATAACCCAGATGGGGAAGCGAATGTCATAGCTGATGCATTACAGATTAAACCAGTTTATATTGCTCCGTTTGTGGCAGCGCCTATCTTAATATTGCTGCTAATACTAATGTTAGTGACTACTCAAAAAAATGCAGGGAGAAAAAAGATAGCGACTAATAAAATAAATGACAAAAAGTCAAATACAAAGAAAACAGCAAATAAAAAATTTACCCAGTGTGGAAGGAAGAAATGAGGGGAAGAGTATGAGAAAAAAGAGAAGAATAATTACCTTATTAATGGCAATCTGTTTTATATTTGTTATGAATATGGAAGCTTTTGCAGCCGAAGCTGCCGCAGCATCTTCAGCCCTAGATTATAGCCAGACAGGATCTATTACTGTGGACGTTCTTTCCACAGATACAGGAAAGGCCATTTCGGGGGGCGTGATGACGCTCTATAAAGTGGCTATTGTAAAGCAGGTGAATGGAAATCCTGGCTTTGAGCTTACCGATGCATTTAAAGAAAGTAAAGTAGATCTTACTGGCATCACGGAGTCAGATGCAGGAGCAAAAGAGTTGGCATCTAAGCTGGCTTCCTATGTAAATAGCAATAAACTTGCCGGACAATCGATTGTAGTGGATAAAAATGGACAAGCCGTGTGGAAAAATTTGGAACTTGGAGTGTATCTTGTCATGAACACGACTCCAGCTAGTGGATATCAGTCTTTGAATACTTTTCTGATTACTGTGCCAAGATATTTGGATGGAGTTTATGTATATGATGTTACGGCAAATCCAAAAGTGGGTACGGCGAATGCTTCCACTTCGAGTACAGCCACAACGACTACAACAACTACAGCGACTACTACTAGAACGACTATAAATACGACCACTCGAAGTACAGTTGTGACAAACCAATCTGCTTCCAATACAACTGCTATCAAAACAACTACGTCAACAACAAGTAGTACTTCTGCTGCGACGAATAAACTTCCGCAGACAGGTCAGCTTTGGTGGCCAGTACCAATTTTGGCTCTGACAGGGATCGTATTTTTAATGTTTGGATGGTATAGAAGACGTCAATTTAGAGAGGATAACAATGTATTCTAATAAGAAAAATACAAAGGGATTATTATTTATTGCGATAGGGCTATTGCTAATAGCGATAGCTCTTATTCTCGTATTATACAATATATGGGATGCTGACCGTGCCAAAAAAGCAAGTGATCATATTGTAGAAGAACTAGAGAAAAAAATTACCGACGGTCAGGAACAATTTTTTGAAAATAATATTAATCAAGAGATGCCAACCGTAGAGATTGACGGACAACTCTATATTGGGATAGTTGAGATTCCAAGTCTTGATTTGAGTCTGCCTGTCATGGAAGATTGGGATTATGAGCGACTTAAGATTAGTCCATGCAGATATTCTGGTTCATATTTTACAGAAGATTTTGTTATATGTGGTCATAATTATGCCAAACATTTTAGTCCAATTAAATGGATTGATATTGGCAGTGATGTATATTTTACAACGGTAGACAAACAAGTATATCATTATCAGGTGAGTAATCGAGAGACAGTACAGCCCACGGCCATAGAGAATATGATTGATCATACAAAAGAAGGTTGGGATATGACATTATTTACTTGTAATACTGGCGGTCAGACAAGATGTGCTGTAAGATGTGTGAAAATACAATAGCGGATAAGATAATAGCTCGGAATTTTGTATAATGTGAAAATAACAAGATTCCGAGATTTTTGTTTTGATTCTGTTTATATTTGAATCGATGGATTTAGGTTTTTTTCTTGCTTATAGCAATTGTAAGTTTTAGAATATATAATAAGGTGTGAGGCTGTAGAGAACGAAAAGGAGGAAGTTGGGATGAAATTTTATCATTTTGGAGAAAAGATAGCTCCAGTGATTTTCTTGTTTCCTGGTACTTGTTGCCATTGGCGGGCAAATTTTGAGGAGGTGATTCCGCTTTTGGAACAGGATTTTCAGGTGGTATGTGTATCTTATGATGGATTTGACGAGACAGAGAAAACTATCTTCCCAGATATGTTGCAGGAAACAAAAAAGATAGAAATGTATATAAAGAAAAAATTTGGCGGTCATATTTATGCTGCCTATGGCTGTTCTTTGGGTGGTTCTTTTGTCGGATTATTAGTTCAAAGAAAGAAGGTACATATTGATCATGGAATTTTAGGGAGCTCGGACCTGGATCAGGGGGGAGGTATATCTGCCAGATTTCAGGCATGGCTTGTCAGTAAAATGCTGTATGGAATGTTCCAGAAGGGTAAGCTTCCAGGCATTATGGAAAAGAAATTAAAAAATAAACCGAAAGAGGATTTTGTTTACTACGACAAAATGCTCACTATGTTTGGAATGAAGGATACAAGGATGTCTTTTGTGAGACAAAAAAGTATTCGAAATCAGTTTTATTATGACTTAGTCACATCACTGGAAGATGAAATTTTTGTGACAGGAACTACAATACATTGTTTCTATGCGGCAAAAATGGGAGAGAAATATTTGGCGCGCTATCAAAAGCATTTTAAAAATCCAGACATTCATTGTCATGATATGCAGCATGAAGAATTATTGATTTGTTATCCCAAGGAGTGGGTGAAAGAGATAAGAAAATGCTGTGGAATTGAGAAGTAGGTGGGAAAGGGGAAATAGAATATGTCTACCCTCAAAAAACAGGCAATTTTCAATGCTATTGATATTTTGACAACAAAGGCAGATTTGCCATTAGAGTTTAAGGGAACTATGTTGTACGGTGAGACTAGAGAAGAGAAGGGTAATCTGCAATCTGATTGTAAGGTATATAAGATTTCTAATGAAACTGGGACAGGAAAAATAACAGTTTATCAGATATTTACTGGGATGGAACTATACTATAATGAGATGCATATGACTTACTGTAACCAAAATCAAAATACTGCTAAAAATGTGATTGAAATTAATCACTGTCGTGCGGGAAGGTATGAATGTAGTTTTGGAAAAAACAGTTGTTGCTATATGTCTGCGGGTGATTTATCGATTGGCTCACTTATGAGGAAAAAGTCTTCTTCGTGCTTTCCACTTAGTCAGTATTATGGGATTACGGTTATAATAAATTTAGATGAATTGTTACCAGAAGTATGTCAAATTATGGAATTATTAAATATTGATTTAAACTGTATTAAAAAATATATTTGCGAGGGTAATCGCTGCTGTATCATGCGCGCCAATCCTTCTATTGAGCATATTTTTTCGGAGTTGTATCATGTAAGGGAGCAGCGGAAGATGGGATATATGAAAATCAAGATGCTGGAATTACTCTTGTTTTTGAGTGATCTTGATACGGTGGGAGAAATCTTGCCAATCGATTATTATAGTCAAAATCAGGTGAAACGAGTGAAGGATGTGGAGGCATATATTACGAGTGATTTATCCAGGCATTATACAATCGATCAATTATCAAAAAAATTCGATATATCTGCGACATCTTTAAAAAACTGCTTTCGTGGAGTTTATGGAACTTCTATCTATTCCTATCTTCGCATTTATCGGTTGCAGGCTGCACAAAAGATGTTAATAGAGACAGAATTGCAGATTGCGACGATTGCAAATAGAGTTGGATATGAAAATCCCAATAAATTTGCCTCAGCGTTTAAGAAAAAATACGGAGTTACCCCTACCGAATTTAGAAAGACTGTCCATTTGGATAGATATTAGTCGGCAGAGTCATTGTTTTTGAAAAAAGTTTGCTATAAAATATGTGTAGAAGTTAGAAAAGACTAACTACTACACATATTTTTTTAGGAGGAAAAAACATGAAAATGAAAAAACTTTTAAACCTATTTCTTTCTCTTACCTTGATTCTTTCTTTGATGATTGGATGTGAGAATGTAAGCAGAAGTACATCTCAGACAGAGCAGTCATCTGGTACTGTCAGCGAAGAAAGCAATAGTAGTGTAGAGAATTCTTCTTCAAGTTCAACCGATGAAAATGAGGTGGCAGCTAAACAACTTTTCATCGATTTAACGGGAACTTATCAAGAACTTTGGCCAGTAATTTTATCAGATGAATACGAGCAGATGTGGATAGATCATTGCGCCAAGCTAGTTGGTGATGAAAATGCGAAAGCTGCTTTTAAAAAGCTGTCTTCTATGGTTACAGGTGAGGTCTATGGTGAAGAGGCTGTCAAAGCCTATAAGGATGGAGAGACTGCTTATTTTTGTGGATTTACACAAGGTCTAAGTACATTAGAGTTTGACGGGGAAACTTCAACAATTAAGGGCTATGATGTTTCTGGCAAAGAACTGTTCTCTCATACTTATCACTATATTGGTATGGAGGAAGTCAGAGGTTTGTACGAGTTTGAAAGCGATGACGCCGATTCTGGTGAGTTTTCTTACTTCTTTTTGGCACCTGACACCTCTGAGACTACGTATCATATTGAGTTCCGTTATGGAAGTGATGTTGATGCCCTTAGTCAATACGATGCTGGCGCTTATGCTTACTGGTTAGCCTCTGGTATTTCTGCGGACTATGGTCAGACAATGGTGGAAAATAGTATCCAGCTTTTCTGTACAGAAAATTTATCTGAGTAAATCAAAAATTTTTTCGGTGGAGATTAGAATATTTTCTAATAACCACCGATTTTTTGGAGGATATTTAATATGGAAAAAAACAAAAATAATGAAATATCTAGAATGTTTGAGTATGCAGGAAGTTTCCACTGGTTTACGATTATCGGATGTATTTTGGCGGGAATCAGCACGATACTTTCTCTAATTCCTTTTGTATGCATCTGGTTCGTTATTCGAGATATGCTCCATGCTATATTACAGGGAAATCTTTTACTCGCAAAGTTAAGCAGTTATTATGCATGGCTTGCGGTGCTGTTTTCGGCATTTAGCATTTTGCTCTATTTTTTTGCTCTAAATTGCACACATCTGGCAGCTTTTCGCACTGCCACCAATATGAGGAAAAAGGCAATCCATCATATTGTGAAGTTACCTCTTGGCTATTTTAGTCAAAACGCCAGCGGACGACTTCGTAAAATCATTGACGATAATGCGGGACTAACAGAAGGGTTTTTAGCACATCAGCTGCCCGACCTTACTGGAGCCATTGTTATGCCAGTAGCTGTCTTAATATTGGTTTTTCTTTTTGATTGGAGACTTGGTATTTGTTGTTTGATTCCTATGGGAATCAGTCTTATTTTTTTAAAGCAAATGATGGGTGGAGATAATGCTCAGTTTATGTCTAAGTATATGACTGCTTTGGAGACGATGAATAAGGAGGCGGTTGAATATATTCGAGGTATCCCTGTTGTAAAGGTTTTTCAGCAGACAATCTATTCTTTTAAAAATTTTCATGCAGCTATCGAGGAATATGAAAAATTTGCCTCTGGCTATGCCTTAAAATGTCGGGTTCCACTTACAGGCTTTACAATTGCTTTAAATAGTAGTTTTGTACTCTTAATTCCAGTTGCAATGCTGATTTTGGCTAATGTAAGTGGAAGAGCTGCCTATGAAGATGTGGTACTTGATTTTTTATTTTATAGCCTATTTACTCCTATTTGTGCCACGATGATGAACCGCATTATGTTTGCCAGCGAGCAGCTTATGGCTGCCAAAGCTGCTGTCAGCCGTATAGAGGAAATTTTGCAGGAAAGATCGCTAAAAGAGCCTATCACACCGAAAATACCGAAGGAGACTTCTATATCTTTTAAGAATGTGTCGTTTACTTATCCTGGTGCGACAAAAAAAGCATTAGATAATGTGAGCTTTGAAATGCCCGCTGGCAAGATAGTTGCATTAGTTGGATCTTCGGGAAGTGGAAAGAGTACGGCAGCTAGTCTCATTCCTCGTTTTTATGATGTGCAGGAGGGGAGCGTCGAGATTGGTGGCGTCGATGTTCGAGATATCGCCAAATGTGATCTTATGGAGAGGGTTGCATTTGTATTTCAAAATACTCGACTTTTTAAAGATACTCTCTTAGAAAATATTCGGACGGCTCGCCCAGACGCCTCCAAACAAGAGGTTATGCGGGCGGCAGAGGATGCACAGTGTAGGGAAATAATAGACCGTCTGCCAAAAGGGCTTGACACGGTTGTGGGCAGTGGCGGTACTTATCTTTCTGGCGGCGAGAGTCAGCGTATCGTCTTAGCGAGGGCAATTTTGAAAAATGCTCCTATTATTGTATTAGACGAGGCAACTGCATTTACTGACGCAGAGAATGAACATCAAATTCAGCTCGCATTGGAACAGCTGACAAAGGGGAAATCTGTTTTAATGATTGCACATCGTCTTTCTACCGTACGAGATGCCGATATGATTCTTGTATTCAAGGATGGAAAAATTATAGAGCGTGGAACACATGATGAATTGCTCGCACTTGGCAACGTATATGCAGCAATGTGGAGAGATTACCAGACTTCTATTTCTTGGAGAGTCTCAATTTCCAAAAAACATAAATTTACGACCATTGGGGCAAATAGTGGAAATACTAAAGAGGATGGTCTTATGACTATTGGAGTTGGGGTGGATAGTATAGAGGAGGAGGCAAAGTATGATTGAAATATTGAAAAAGAAATATGCTCTTAGTGACGAGGGAGCGAAAGATTTATTTAAGGGTATTTTGTACTCTATGCTCGCAAATATTAGCATGATGCTTCCAGTTATTTTGTTAGCTTTAGTTTTGAATCAATTTTTAGCTCCTTTCTTGGAAACATCGCAACCAAATAGGAGTGGTATTGTCTATACAGTGATTGGTATTGCAATTTTAACGGTTATTTTTATTTTACATTATCTTCGGTATACGGTCACATATATTGGAACTTATAAAGAGAGTGCCAGACGGCGTATCCGTCTTGCAGAAAAATTGAGAGTTTTGCCGCTTACTTTTTTTCATCAACGTGATCTTTCTGATTTGACCAGCACTATTATGGGAGATTGCGCTAGTTTTGAACATGCCTTCTCTCACACAGTTCCTCAATTTTTTGGAGCGCTTCTCTCGACAGCGATTATTTGTGTTGGAATGATTATCATGAATTGGCAGATGGGACTCGCTCTTTTTTGGGTTGCTCCTATTTCGTTTATAATCGTAATCTTCTCACGCAGATGGCAGGAAAAACTAGGGAAAAAACATTTAGGTGCCAGATTGGAGTTAGCCTGGGGAATTCAAGAATGTCTGGAGATGGTACAAGATATAAAAGCCTGCAATCAGGAAGAAGAATATTTGAAAAAACTGGATGCCAGGATGGATGAAGCAGAAAAAGCTCAGATATCGTCGGAATTGACTACTGCTAGTTTGCTGGCGACTGGTCAAATGTTTCTTCGTCTCGGTTTGGCGACGGTTATTGTTGTTGGAAATAATCTTGTTATAAATGGACAGGTAAATTTATTTACTTATATATTGTTTTTAATCGCGGGATCCCAGCTTTATGATCCGCTATCTGGAGCAATGGCCAATATGGCGGAGTTATTTCATGTTGGATTACAGATTGACCGATTAAAAGAAATTGAAAATTACCCAGAAGAAATGGGAGAAAAGAATATTCAGACAAATGGTTTTGATATTACCTTTGACCATGTGAAGTTTGCCTATGAAAAAGATAAATCTGTTTTGAAAGACGTTTCTTTTATTGCAAAGCAGGGACAAGTTACTGCTTTAGTCGGACCATCTGGTGGCGGCAAGAGTACCGTCGCGAAGTTGGCTGCCAAATTTTATTCTCCAGATAACGGCAAAATCTTTCTTGGAGGCGTGGATATTGCTTCTTTGGATTCCACGATACTAATGAAAAATTTCTCCATTGTATTTCAGGACGTGGTGCTTTTTAATAATACGATTATGGAAAATATTCGAGTTGGGCGTAAAAATGCCACGGATGAAGAAGTAATCTCTGTAGCTAAGACGGCAAACTGCCATAAGTTTATTGAAGAACTGCCCGATGGTTATCAAACGATGGTTGGTGAAAATGGCTCTACTCTTTCTGGCGGAGAGTGCCAGCGCCTATCGATTGCTCGTGCTCTGTTAAAAGATGCACCGGTGATTCTGCTTGATGAGGCAACGGCTTCTCTCGATGTTGATAACGAGACAGAAATCCAAAATGCGATATCTAGGCTTATTAAAGGAAAGACTGTCTTGGTAATCGCTCACAGAATGAGAACAATTGAAGCCGCCGATAAGATTGTAGTGCTTGCGGATGGCAGCGTCGCTGAAAGCGGTACACATTTTGAGCTTATGGAGAAAAAGGGTTTATATCGAAAGTTAGTTGATTTGCAGACAGCATCGGTCAACTGGAAAATTCCATATAACTGGCATTGATATTTACGAATATTCACTTTCTACGTGCAAAACTAACAGAGCAATCCCTTGATCGAGAGATTTATGAAGTGGAAAGAATGAGCTGATATAATAGACAGTGGCAGAATAATTTCCTGTGATTGCGAGAAAATGATTAAACTAGTTAACGAAATAAAAAAACACAATGTAACTATTGACATTACAATAAAAATATGCTACTATCTAGATGTAATGAAGGATATTACAACAATGAAACGATTTAAAATTAACTGTTTTCTCAAAATTATGATATAGATTGAAAAGGCAAAGGAACTTATTAATACATTGGTAACAGGTGGCGCAGACAAGGCAGTTTTCTTATGGCAGAGGAGTACCTACAAACTATTATGATTTTTGGAGAGTGGAAAATGCCATGTCAAATGTCCATAAAAATGTATTGAATTTTAGATGCAATAATAACGATTCATGAAGAGAATTGTCCTGACTGTGGAAATTGTATGGAAATCTGTCCGTTTGGAGCAGTAGAAAAGAGGTAATTATGGTATGGAAGAGGCTTAGAAATAAACAAGAAAAAGTAGATTTTACAAAATTTTTAAGTGGTATACCCGCAAATGATTATATTTTTCAGCAGATGCCTTATAAAGACCAGGTGGAATATGCTGCCAAAATGATAGCAAAGGCAGATGCGATACTAATAGGCGCAGGTGCAGGTCTTTCTACGGCCGCGGGTCTTTCTTATAACGGAAAGAGATTTGAGGCGAATTTTGGAGAATTTATAGATAAATATGGAAGAATGTATATGCAAGATATGTATAGTGCAGGTTTTTATCCGTTTCCAACACAGGAGGCTAAGTGGGGCTATTGGTCTAAGCATTCCTATCTAAATCGAATAGAGCCAGAGGGACTTCCTTTGTATAAGAAACTATATGAGCTTATTGAGAACAAAGAGTATTTTGTACTTACAACAAATGTAGACCATCAGTTTTGGAAGGCAGGATTTTTGAGTGAGGCAATTTTTGCAACACAGGGAGATTATGGATTGATACAGTGTGAAAAAGGATGCCATGACAAAACCTATGATGCGGTAGAGATGTTCATACAGATGAATCAGGTAAGAAGAGACTGTTTAGTGCCGGCTTATATGGTTCCTAAATGCCCAATCTGCGGTGGAAATATGGCAATGAATTTAAGATGTGATCAATATTTTGTGGAAGATGAAAATTGGAATCAATCAGCTAGAAGATTTGAGACATTTTTACAGGAGCAAAAAAATAAAAATGTGGTATTATTGGAATTAGGCGTGGGGTTTAATACGCCGACGATTATTCGCTTTCCTTTTGAAAAGCTTATGCGTGAACAAAAAAATTATATGCTTATCAGACTAAATCTTAAGGAAGCAGTAATTCCTGCAAGTCTTGGAAAAAGGGCTGTCGGTATTAATTGTGATATTGCAAAAAGTATTGCAGATATAGACAACTATGTGAAGAAAGGGTGACGGGTATGGAGCGACAAAGAAAACGACTGGAAGAGTTGATTGACTATTTGAAAAAAGAGTCAAAAGACTACTGTAATTTAGATGTGCCAGATAACTATGAAGAACAACGGATGATTTTGCGCTCACTTATGAATATTCGTATGCCAAGAAAAATAAATAGTGACATACTTTCTATACAGGATGATTTTCTCTTGGAGGAAGCAAGAAAAAAAGGAATTGTAGAATTAAGAGATATACAGACTGTAAAAGAGCAATATGAAAGCAAGTATATTTTCGCGGATAAGGTAAGTATCTGGCAGGGAGACATTACAAGATTAAAGGTAGGAGCTATCGTTAATGCTGCTAATTCCCAAATGCTAGGATGTTTTGTGCCATGTCATAAATGTATTGACAATGCGATACATAGTGCGGCAGGTATGCAGCTTAGACAGGAGTGTAATAAGCTGATGACTCAAAAGAGGATTCGTTATGGAAGGAACTATGAGGAGCCGACGGGACAGGCTATGATTACAAAAGCGTATAATCTCCCAGCAAACTATGTAATTCATACAGTAGGACCAATTGTATCCTATAAACTCAATGATTCTTTGCGTAATGACTTGAAAAATTGCTATAAAAATGTATTAAAATGTTGTTTGGAGCATAATATTCGAAGTTTGGCATTTTGCTGTATTAGCACAGGGGAATTTCATTTTCCAAATGATGAGGCTGTTAAAATTGCAGTAGAGACAGTAACAGATTTTTTGAGTGAATATACCTCAAACTTTGACCGAATTATTTTTAATGTGTTTAAAGATATGGATAGGAAATTGTATGAAAAAGAAATAAAATAAAGATTCTACGCCGGATGTGGTTAAAAAGTTTATAGATTATTTGTAGTATAGATAATTTGGGAAAAATGAAGTAAAGTAAAAAATCTGCCTGGGCGGGATAAAACCAGCCAAGGCAGATTTTTTGTAAGTGTTAGATGATATATATTTGTTAGGATGCTTGCTCTATTCAGATAAATAAAGGTTTACTTCCTGTATGATATTATTTGTAGCTTCGTCAAGGCTTATCTCACCGTTTAGATATCGAATACCAGCATCAGTGACTGCACTTAGAATAATTTCGTTATCTGCGATTGGAGTGGTAAGTGTTTTACCTAAATCTAGGAAACTTCTTACAACTTCTTTTGTCGGAGTCTTTGTCTCGAAATAGTCCTCTATACCAGTTTTTGCGTTATAGCTTGAGGAAGAATGAATAACCGTCCCCGGCTCTCCTTGATCCCAGTAGGCATCTTTGTCATAGAGATTCTTTGTCACAGGAAAGCCATCAAATTTCGTGATTTGCTGTCCATCATCAGAAAATAGGAAGCTGATAAATTTTTTAGCAGCCTCTTTTTCGGAAGATTTTGAACTGATTCCTACGATATTGACTGGCACAAAGCAGTTTTTCGCCTGAGCATTCCAAACTTTTTTTGTGACAGAGGAATCTAGGTTTTGTACGGAATCAATTTCTGCGATATCCGTAGGAGAGTAAATAGCGCCAGCTGATAGAATAAATGTATGATTCATTACTTGTTTGGCAGCGTATGCCATGCTGAGAGTGCGGTCATATTCAGAAACTTGATTGACAAAATCTTCCCCGTACTGTTTGCCGATTTCTTGAAGTCCCTTTGTACTCGTCTGATAGATGCGATTCGCCTGTTCTAGAAAATCCTTTATTAAGGCTTCATCTAAAGTTCCGTCATCCTTAAGCCATGCGGCTGAGCAGGAATCCTCCAAGTTTTCAAGAAGCATCTTAGTGCTTAAGCTGGTACTAAGAGGAAGGGTGTAAGCTAAAGTTTTATTAAGCCCATATTCCTCTTTATGGTTTTCGATTACGTCGGCCATAGATTTTAAATCTGTGATGGCAGCGATATCCTTTGTATGGCCAACTATCATAGGAATACCGAATTTAACTGGCATTGTATAGATACTGCCGTCTTTTTTTGTATAAGCGTTTTGGATATTTTCTAAGAGTCCTGCCTCTTTTAGAATACCACTTAAATCTTCTAGCATCCCTTTTTGGATATAGGTGTCTTGAGGGATTCCGTCCAAAATCATAATATCAGGTCCTTTTCCAGCCATGATTTCTGTGTTCAGAGTTTTTAATGCATCTGTGGTAGTGACAGCATCATCTCCTGACATACCAATTTCTAGATTTAGATAAACATCTGGATATTTTTTTTGGAAAATAGCTGCGGCCTGTCGGATAAAGGAATTATCCTTTAGGGAATAAATTTTAAGCTCTGTGTCTGGGACAGTAGGTGTATCCTTAGAGTAAGTATAGTGGTAAATTTTTCCCTTGAGGTCACCAGAACTATAGTCTGAAGAGCTAATATAAAAGCTGTCTTCATCTCTGACAGCGGAGGTAAAGCCTGTACTTGGAGAGCCGATGGAATTTAAACTGCCGTCAATCAACTGTTCCATGACACTTCCGTCAAAGGAATAGCGGTACATACCACTATGATCTAGATAGAAGATGCTATCCTCTTTATCGCCAGATAAAAATAAAATAGGCACAGAGGAGGAGCTGACATTTTGAAGATTAGATTCCTTTGAGGTGATCTGCTGTGTCAGCGGTTCGCCAGTGTCGAGAGGCTTTCCCGTTTCTATATCATAATAATGTACAGTGCCTTCAGTGACTAGTACGAGATTTTTTCCAGACATACCCATAAAGTCTACAGAGGAACCTTTCTCATAGCTATGTACGAGAGTGCCATCTGAGGGATTAATTTCTAGGACACCGTTTCCAACTGCATTAAAGAAAAGATTTCCATTGTCTCCAAATTGGCTGTCTGAGATGATAGGACTGTTTATCGTGTCGGCGATATCTAATGTTTTTGTTTTTCCGTCAGAAGAGCGATAATAGTATGCCATCTGGAAATCATCGGAATCTTTTTCGGCAGTGAATGTTCCGACAAAAAGACTGCCGTCCTTTGCAATAGCTGACCTTATGATATAGTCTCCATTTTCCTTATCATATGGAAGATCCATAAGCTCTGCCAAAAGAGAAGCTTTTTCCCAAGTCTGACCTTTGTCAGAGGATTTTGTAAAATGAAATAGATTATTCTGATCCGTGTAAAAAACTGCCAAAGAATCATCGTCCAAAATTTTCATAGTTTCTATAGCTATGAAATCTTCTGGGAGAGGGATATCTTCCTCTAGATAGCGTCCCATTGTAGTTTTTGTTTCTTTTGTTCCAGATTTCGTATCTTTGTCTTTTCCATTTCCACAGCCTACCAGACCAGCGGTCATTATGACAGCCAGAAAAAGAGAAAGAGCGACTGTTATTTTGTGTTTTGCATTTTTATATAGTTGCATTTGATAACCTCCTTATTTTGATAGTTTCTATAGTATCATGGAAATCTCTAATTTATCTCTAAACTTTGTAAAAGTTTTATTATGAAAGTTCCTGTCAAGCGGTCAGACAAAGACAAATTTATTTGGATTTGTCTGAATATTTGACAGACTAACCCGTATGATAAATAGAGCACTTCGTGAGGTTTTTTCGAACTTCGTGCGAATTTCGTTCGAAGGAACTTGGCGAGGTAGTTTCGAGCCTAGTGAATCGAACTTCCTTGCGATAGCAGGCATGTCAGTCACTGGGGAGATAAAAGGATTTTATATTCTTTTTTATATATTATGAACAGCGAAGCTGTCTCTTTATCTAGAGAGTATATAATACAAAATGTTCGCAGAGCATAAGTTTAGAGGAATTTTAAAGAAAAAGGTGCTATACTATATAAAAACAAAGAGAAAAAGGAGAAAATGATGTTTCGAAAGCTTCATATACAAATGACAATATTTGCTGCGCTAATCACTAGTGCCATTTTGCTATTGCTAACTTTTGCATGTCTGGCGATCTCGGAGAGTGGGATGCGAAAGAATAGCTATGCTACCTTTGAAAGTAATGTAAATTCTTGTATTAATTATATGGAAGGGCAGACAGTTTTATCCCATCAGTGGATTTTGAAGGCAAAAGATACATATGGCATTGATATGAAAATCTTGGATAACGGAAATGAGTTATTTTTTGATAAGTTGAATCCTGAAAAGAAAAAGGAAAACCTGTTTTGGGAGGTGGCGGAACTTTCCAGAAAAACGGAGGGGCTTGATGTGGATTACCCAAAGGGGCTTACTATTACAAAAACAGCAATGTTTGCCACGGCAGATTATTATGCCTGCACTGCATTGATTCCAAAGAAAGACGGGGTATTAAGCGCTATTATTTTGTATCCGTTAGATGAGTTAAAGCACCAGCTTACTTACCAGAGAATCGCCTTTGGAATTATGGTATGTCTGGCAATGACTGCCATGTCCATGTTTTCCTGGTTTTTAATCAAGAGACTACTGCGTCCTCTTGAGGAAAACAGGAGAAAACAGACGGAATTTATTGCGGCAGCATCTCATGAGCTGCGTTCTCCGCTGGCAGTCATTCTCACTAATGCCCAAATTTTAGAAAATGCAAAAGAGGAGGAGCGGGGAAAATTTATTACTACCATTAAAAAAGAGGGGAGCAGAATGGCGCGGTTGATTGGGGATATGCTCTCCCTTGCAAATGCGGACAATCAGTCCTGGAATATTTTAAGCTCCCCCTGTGAGCTAGATACCCTTGTTTTGGATACGTATGAAAAATACGAGGCTATTTTTCAGAAAAAAGGAATTCATCTTTTTGTCAGGCTTCCAGAGGAGGCGATAGAGTTCTGTAAATGTGACGCCTCTCGAATTAGTCAAGTGCTGGGAATTCTTCTTGACAATGCATCAAGCTATGTACCTGCGGGAGGCAAGGTCAGGATAGAACTTTCGCAGGATGAAAAGTTTTTTCAGATTGCTGTTTCCGACAATGGACTGGGAATTTCAGACAAGGATAAAGAAGCTATATTTCAGCGCTTTTATCGTGCTGATGCATCTAGGGGTGATAAACAGCATTTTGGACTGGGGCTTTGCATTGCACAAGAAATTGTGACGTTACATCAGGGAAAGATTATCGTTAAGGATACTCCTGGGGGTGGCGCCACATTTTTCATTCGTTTGCCAAAGCAATAATTTTATAAAAAACCTTGTATTTGGTAGCCAATACCGCGGATGGTTTTTAGAGAAAGCGTGCTGTTTACTGTCTTTAAACGGCGACGGAGAAAATGGATATAATTATCTAAGTTTCCCTCTTCCACATCGGAATCCAGCCCCCATACCCTAGAAAGAAGTACAGAACGGGTAAGAGTCTGTCCTGGATTGCGCAAAAAGACTTCAAGAAGAGCGCCCTCCCGTTTGGAAAGAGTACATTCTTTGGAATTTTTGAAAAGCTGGTTCGTTTCTGGATCAAAGGAAATATCGCCAAGCTTTAGCAGATCCGAGTCATTCCATTTTCCAGGACGTCTCATAATACAGTGGATTCGTGCCAAAAGTTCTTCAAAGGCAAAGGGTTTGACCATATAATCATCTGCACCGCATTCTAACCCAGTCACCTTGTCATTTAGCTCCCCTAATGCGGTGAGGAAGATTACGGGTGTGGAAATATGAGACTTCCTAGCAGCTTTTAAAACATTTACACCGTTTAGAGACGGTAGCATTCTATCCAAAATCACAAGATCGTGTATGTTTTCTTTCATATAATAAAGTCCTTCTTCTCCGTCGTGACATATATCTACTAGAAAATCTTCTTTTTCTAGACGGAATTTCATGGCATCAGCCAACTCTGCGTCATCTTCAACAATTAAAATTCTCATATTTAACCTCTCTTATCTAAAATTTATTCCTGAAAATAACCAGGGGTTATTTCATGTTTCTATTATAGCATATTTTTCTCTAAAAATCTTCTAAGCAGAATAGGGAACACGGAAATGAATTTCTCTAAAAATTGCTTTTTGTGCATAGCGGACATATGAATAGCAACTATACGCACAAAAAGTTCAAAATTCTTCAAAATATTTTAGAGATATTTTAGAGATTCGCATGCTATTGTGTATGCATACTCAATGAAAAGAGGTGCAAGACAGCATGAAAAAACATAAAAGTTATAAAGGGATTTTGTTTATTGTTCCAAGTTTTGTTGGTGTATTGGTGTTCTGGTTGGTTCCTTATATGGATGTAATTCGCCGCTCCTTTTTCAGTGCTGTCACTGGAGAATTTACGGGAATCAAAAATTATGAAACTATATTTAAAAATCAGGCGTTTTTGCTGGCGGGAGCAAATACTTTGCGGTTCTTTGGCATTTGTATCCCTATATTAGTGTTATTGTCCCTGACAATTGCAGTTTTGCTTACTAGACAGAAAAAATATATGCAAGGGCTTAAGACCATGTTCCTTTTGCCAATGGCCATTCCAGTAGTTTCTGTGGTACTGCTGTGGCGACTTTTATTTCACAGCCACGGGCTTTTGAATCATTTGCTGGATATACTGTCTGTCTCTTCGATTGACTGGATGAATACAGGTGCTTCCTTTTATGTGTTGGTCGTGAGCTATCTGTGGAGGAATTTGGGCTATGATATTGTACTGTGGGTGGCAGGAATTACATCCATTCCTGAAGTATTGTATGAGGCGGCGCGGGTTGATGGGGCAGGTGAGTGGAAATGCTTTACTAGTATTACCTTGCCGAATCTGCTTCCGTCACTTTTTACCATTGTGGTGTTATCCCTTTTGAATGGATTTAAAGTATTTAGGGAGGCGTATCTTGTTGCAGGAGATTACCCCCAGGAAAAAATGTATTTGCTGCAGCACTTGTTTAATAACTGGTATCGTGATTTAGCTGTGGATAAAATGTCTGCTGCGGCTGTAGTGACGGGTACTGTGATTTTGATTTTGATTCTAGGACTTCAAAGAGCCTGGGTAAAGGAGGATAAGATTTGAAAAAAATATGGATCATCTTTCTGGGAATACTGGCGGCAGTTGTCGTATTTCCCATTTTATTTCTGATAGTGGGCTCCTTTATGGGGAAAAATGAATTGACTGGGCTTATACAACCAGTCTTAGATACCAATGCCAGGGGATATGCTTCTTGGAAGCTGATACCAGAATATCCTACACTTCGCTCCTATGTAGAGTTGTTGTTGGATTCTCTGGAGTTTTTTGTAATGTTTTGGAACTCAGTTAAGCTTACAGGAGGAATTTTGATGGGACAGTTTTTAGTTGGTGTGCCAGCGGCATGGGGCTTTGCAAAGTTTGAGTTTCCTGGGAGAAAGTTTTTGTTTACTGTTTATATAGCCATGATGATGATGCCTTTTCAAGTTATGATGCTAAGCAATTATCTAGTTTTGGATAGCTTAAGTCTTTTGGATACGCTGTCGGGCATTATCCTTCCAGCGATTTTTTCTACATTCCCAGTGTTTATTATGTACCGTTTTTTTGCAGGAATTCCCGAGGCAGTTTTGGGAGCAGCAAGGCTTGACGGTGCGGGAGAGTTGAGGTTGTTTTTTCAAATAGCTCTCCCCTTAGGCTCTCCTGGTATTATTTCTGCCATGGTACTGGGCTTTTTGGAATATTGGAACATGATTGAACAGCCTATGGCTTTTTTAAAAACAAAGGAGCTGTGGCCCCTTTCCCTGTATTTGTCCAACATTACCATGGAAAAAGCGGGAGTTTCCTTTGCCGCATCGGTTATAGTGTTACTTCCTGCACTTCTTGTTTTTATGGCAGGACAGGATTATCTGGAACAGGGAATTATCGCCTCGGCAATGAAGGAGTAAGGGTGACAAACATGAGACAGAAAAAAATAATGAAAGGCTTTGGAATATTTTTTACAGTGATGATAGTTTTTACTATGCTTTCCAGAGCAGCAGATTCCGTGAATGTGGTGCAGGTGCAGGTAAAAACGATACAAAATCAGATGATATCCCATAAGGTGACGGGAACTGGAAAGGTAGTGGGAATACGAGAGCAGGCAGTGTTTGCCAAGGAGAATTTGAAGGTGGAGCAGGTTCTAATCCAGGAGGGGCAGTCCGTAAAAAAGGACGAGATACTTTTAAAGCTTTCTATGGATAGTATTTTGGAGGCGTGGAAGGATAAAAATGACAAGATTGAAGAATTAAATCTGAAAATAAAAGATTTAAAGAGCTTGGATCAGGTGAACAAAAATAAAAAGGTTTTTGATCAGGATTGGGCAAGGCGTTCTTATGATATTTCGGCGCAAAACAGCAGTATTTCTGTAGATAATGCCAGGTTGGAGGTGGAGGTGGCACAGCAGAGGCTGGACGAATTTTATCAAAATCGGGAGATTGCCCGCAGACAGGCAGCTGAAACTGAGGCAGAGGAGAGTATGGATGGCGGAACTAGCTTTATCGGGGACGCAGGAGATAGAAGCGAAGATACGAAGCAAGAAGACGGATTTCAGAGTGATATCAAAAAAGAAAATATCGGCGGGACATCTGGCGTTGATGGGGGAGAAACTGCGGATGATACGGCGCAGGAGCAGGCACTCATAGATGATCTGCGGGTAAAACAGGAGGCGTTAAACGCCGCTATTGCTGGTCAGAATCAGGAACTTGCGGCAGCGGAAAAGACAATTGAGGATTCCCAACTTCCTGAGGCTTTTGACAGTACACTGGAAAATACAGAGAGGGAATTGGCAAATAGCCAGGAGGATTTGGAAAAGTTGAATCAACTTCTGATGGAAGAGGGAAATATAAGGGCAGGAGCAGATGGTGTCGTAAAATCCCTGATGGCTGAAACAGGAACTATCACAACAGAGGCTGCGGTAGCCGTGCTTTATCTTACAGGAGGAAATCTGCGGATGACAGGAACTATTTATAAGGAAGATTTGAAATATGTGGAGATTGGTTCAACGGTGAGTATTGAGGGGAGTAACGGAAAGGAAATAGAGGCAGCATCTGTGGAAACAATTAGGGAGGATGAGACAGATCCAGATGCAAGAGTTATTTCTATACAGCTTCCCGATGATTCCCTTTCTATAGGGGAAACGGCGGAATTTACTATTTCTAAGGATGCAGGGCCATTTAAATCCTGTATTCCTTTGTCCGCTCTTCATGAGGGAAATGGGGCAGCTTATGTGTATGTAATCGATAGCCAAAATTCTGTACTGGGAGAGGTATGGGTAGCACGTCGAGTTGAGGTGTTAATGAAAGACAAAAATCAGTCTTTGGCAGCATTAGAGGATGGTAGTATCTCAAGTGACCAGAAGATTATTATTGATTCTGACCGCGAAATCTCAGATGGCAGCCGAGTGAGGCTGCAGGAGTTATGAGGGGCATCTGGCAGTGGGCTGGACTTGTCAGGATATGTTTTATGCTGGCAGCAGTCTTCTGTTATTATTTCGGAGTAAAGGCATACGTTTCTGCGGAAAATACGGAGTCAGCAGTTATCTATCTCTCGGCGTCCTATCCAGACCGTATCAAAGCGGCGGAAATTCTCGAAGATTGCCAGCAATTGGAAAATCCTGTGGATATTTGCTTTTACTGGGACGGAGGGCTACAGTTGGCAGAAAATGAAAACTATGGGCGAAGCAGCAAGGTGCTTGTGGTAGGACTTACTGGAGATACATCCTTATATAATTGGAGGGGGAGTGCTCTGAATCAGGAGGATAGAAGGGGATGCATCATTGACCGGGAAACAGCATTAGAACTTTTTGGAAGCGCAGACTGTATAGGAAGTACGGTGACTCTTGGGGAAAAGCAGTACGACATATGTCGGGTGGTTCCCTGGAAGCACCGAGTTATGCTGATACATCCTACAGAGAAAGAGACGGTGTATACTCGTGTTTTTGTGAGACCAAAAAAGGGAGAAAGCTTGCAAAATGCCGCCAGCCGTTTTCTTATGAGCTATGGTTTAAATGGATCTTTGGTAGACGATAAGTGGCTTTTTGCACTAGCTTTTGCAGTACTCCTTTTTTTCCCGGCAGAGCTTACTCTAACGTTTTTTAAAATAGCTAGGACACGAAAAAAAGCAGCACGAGATAATAAAAGGGTGTACTGGCTGTGGCAGTGTGTGATAATTTTGGGAGTGGGAATTCTTTTGGTTGTGATTTACAGAAATTTTGGTATTCCTAATGATTGGTTGCCGGATAAATGGTCAAATTTTGGATTCTGGTCAGAAAAGATTGAAAAGGAGAGAGAAAATTTTAATCTTTATTTGATGCTTCCAAAAACAGTACCTCAGACAGAACGTATCCAGCAGACGGTAAAAAGCGTGCTGGGCGGAATTTTTGCTTTTGTCTTGTATTTATATACAGGGAAAATCGGAAATATTTTTAAAGATGGAGTAGTATTAAAATAGTTAGTAAGTACAGACGGAGGAAGAGAAGATTTCGAGAAATAGAATTATAGATTACATAGGAAAAATAGATATGCTATATTAATTTTAGGACAATGAGGCTTTGAGAAGACTCATTGTCCTATTATTTTTTTATTTTTCATATGACTACTATGTTCTATTTACTATTTTCAGATTTAGAGGCATCTTTATAGAGCTGTTCCATATCGGCGGTAAGCCTTCGAATACGTTCTTTGACTTTTTGAATATTAGGCGGCATATTTTCCAATGGCATATTATTATGGACAGCGGTAGTTCCTGCCTCTAAAGCTACTTGATAAAGCCAAGTCTTGTATTTTAATACATCCATGGCATCTTGTAATGCAGTGATTTGTTCTTCCACTGCTTCCTTTTGATCCATAATAATTTTTAAGCGTTGTGCTATTGTAGCGTCTCCCTCGTCACAAAGAACGGTAAACTCTCGGATTTGTTTAATAGACATCCCAGCTCGTTTGAGAGAGGCAATAATAAAGAGACGTTCAAAATCAGATTCCTTAAAAATGCGGTTACCATTTTGGTCGCGTTCAACAAAGGTCAGCAATCCTTCTTTACCATAAAAACGAATTGTATGCGGTGAGAGGTTTAATCGCTTCGCCACTTCACAGACAGTATAATACATACATATTTCTCCTATTCACAAAAAATTCATAGTTATATGAGAGATACTCTCTTGACTGATAGTATACTCTAAGGTCTATGATATCGTCAATATGGAAGGAGGAGAAACTTATGAAAAAAATAATGATTTCAAATTTATTTGTTTTTTTAATGTTTTCTATAGTTGCTTGTAGTGGAAATAATGCAACGTCTATTTCATCTGATAAGTCGCCTTTAAACTCAGATGAGGCTATTATGGAATCCGAGGATTCTTCTGTCGAGAAGCTGGTGGAAAGAAAAAGTGATGACTCTAGTTCCACACAATATTTGATTGGAGATATTATTCTTGCGGATGGTTCTGCAGTAAAAGAGACAGAATTTACTGTTATAGATGGCAGAAATATTCCTATAGCCGTTATTGCTGGTTTTAAGGAAGATGGGACGGCTTTTGGTGTCGGTGTTCACAGAAGTGATACGCCTTTGCAATGGGCGGTGGATGATACTATTGGATATGCAGACCGGTTTATAGATATCGTTTGTACGCAAGATTTTGAGTTGGATTTTTCTGGAGATAAGGACGGCAGCGATAACTGGGATGTAATTTGTTCTCAGGATGAAGAAGGCTCTGTGGATGCGGTCAAAAACTATCCCGCATTTCATTTTGTAAACAAATATGCACAAACCTATGACTTGACGGGAGATTATGCTTCTGGCTGGTACATGCCGAGTATAGCGGAGCTTTCTTGTATTTATCAAAACCGGGAAGAGATAAATACTTCGCTGCAGAAAATATATGGACTGGATAATAATGCAGCTATGAATGGACTGGATACAAACTGGTACTGGTCGTCATCTCAGGCAGACTTGGAGGACGATTATGCGTGGTTTATGCATTATTTTAACGGTTATGCCGGTGAATGTCCGAAAAATTTCACGAATGTTCACGTATTAGCTGTTCGAGGCTTTTAGGGAGGCGATATATGGTTTTTAGTAGTTTGCTTTTTTTGTTTCGCTTTTTACCAGCGGTATTGTTTGTTTACTATATTGTACCGCAACGCCTTCGGAATTTGGTGTTATTTGTATTTAGTCTTGGATTTTACGCATGGGGGGAACCAGTTTATATTATTTTAATGTTGGTATCCATTTTGGTTTCCTATATAGGAGGACTTTTTGTCGACTGGTTTCAGAAAACAGGAAGAAGGAAAGCGGCAAAAGTGGCGCTAATTGTCTCATCCGTCATTAGTCTGTCGCTGCTGGCTTTTTTTAAATATGCTGACTTTATAGTCGAAACAGTGAATAGTTTAACTGGAATGAGTTTTTCCATGCTTCACCTTGCTCTACCGATTGGCATTTCCTTTTATACATTTCAAACAATATCCTATATCATTGACGTATATCGTGGGGAGGCGACAGTGCAAAAAAATTTAATTTCCTTTGGCGCCTATGTGACAATGTTTCCACAGCTTATTGCAGGACCGATTGTTCAGTACAAAATAATTGATAGGCAACTTCGCATACCTTGTAAAATAATGGGAGGTATATCTGATAGGGGATATGTTGTGAGTGCACGCAAAGAAGCGATAGAGCAGTTTGCGGACGGTATCGAGCGATTTATGATTGGACTTGGTAAAAAGGTTTTGCTTGCCAATAATATTGGAGCACTTTGGAATACTGTGCAGTCTATGAATCATGCGCAAATACCAATGCTGACAGCGTGGATAGGACTTGCATCCTATACGTTTCAAATCTATTTTGATTTTTCGGCGTACTCTGATATGGCAATCGGACTTGGGCGTATGTTTGGTTTTCGATTTCTGGAAAATTTTAATTATCCTTATACGTCGAAGAGTATTACAGAGTTTTGGCGCAGATGGCATATCTCTCTTGGCACATGGTTTCGGGAGTATGTGTATATTCCATTAGGTGGAAACAGAGTAGGCAGATGGCGATATATTCGGAATATTTTTATTGTCTGGCTACTGACTGGAATTTGGCATGGAGCAAGCTGGAATTTTCTCATATGGGGAGTTTATTATGGTACTTTGCTGCTTGCAGAGAAATTTATTTTCGGAAAGTATTTAAAAAAATTGCCTGCCGCATGGAGGCATATTTATTGTATGTTTTTTGTCATGCTTGGCTGGAATTTGTTTGTATTTGACGATATGGGACATGGAATTGAATTTTTGAAATCTCTGTTTTGTATTTATGGTCAAGGATTCTTGAACAGAAAAACCGTATATCTACTATATAATAATGCAATTTTGCTTGTTCTATGTATTCTTGGAAGTACAAGATTTCCTTTTCGTATTGGAAAATGGTTTTTAAAAAAAATGGAGGGAAAAGAAATTATGATGTCGGTAGCCAAAAATGCATTTTATATCAGTATATTTTTCTTGGCTGTGGCGTGGCTTGTGGATGCGACATTTAATCCATTTTTATATTTTAGATTTTGATAACGGAGGTGTGATTGGAAAATGGATTCAAAAAAGAAAAGATGGCAATCGTGTATCACCGTTATCGTATTTTGTTTCTTAATATTTGGATTTACAGTGGCGACGATACGAAAAACTTCTTCGGAGTTTTCAGAGATAGAAAATCGAGTTTTGGCACAAAAACCAGATATAAAACTAGAAGCTATATTAGACGGTGAGTTTGAAGCAGATTATGAGGAGTATTTAAATGATCAATTTGTCTGGAGAAATCAGTGGATCTCACTCAAAACTTTTGTGGAGCGACTGCTTCTCAAAAGGGAAACCAAAGATATTTATTTTGCGAAGGACGGTTATCTCATTGAAAAGCATAGCGATTCTTTTAAAACGCAGGTAGCCAAGAGAAATATGATAGCTCTTGCAGAATTTGTAAAGCAGTATGAGGAAAAAATTGGAATAGAGCATATATCTGTCCTGATTGTGCCAAATGCAGTGGATATTTTACAGGATAAATTGCCTCCTTTTGCAGATTTGGGCGGTGGAGGCGATTATCTGAGACAAATGGAAGAAGAATTGCCGAGGGAAGTTTGGTTTGACTTGACATCCGTTTTGTGCGAACATACGGATAAAGAATTATATTATCGGACAGACCACCATTGGAAAACGCTTGCTGCTTTTTATGCGTATCAGGCGTGGACAAAAAGACAGGGGTATTTTATGCCAGCTCTTACAGATTATGAGATTCAAACGGTGGCATATAATTTTGAGGGAACGGTGCAGTCAAAACTCGGTATTCAAACAAAAGAAGATACAATCGAGTTGTTCATTCCAAAAACCGAATTTTCGTATAATGTTTATAAAGAAAGTACGGGAGAAATAAAAAACAGTCTTTACGATTATACCGCGTTATATACGAAAGATAAATATGCTGTTTATTTTGGAGGGAATGAGTCGTTTCTAAAAATCAGTACAGAAGCGGAAAACGGGTCTAAAATTTTGGTGATTAAGGATTCTTATGCAAATTGCTTTATCCCATTTATGTTGGGAGAATTTCAGACAATCGATGTCGTTGATCTTAGATATACCAATCAGAAATTAAGTGAGTTGGTTGAGGAGGGAGACTATACTGATTTGATGATTTTATATAATGTTTCTGGATTTGCAGAGGATATGAGTATTATAAAACTGACAAATTAGGAGGTTTATTATGAAAAAAATACGATATTTCATTTTGGCTATATTGCTTTTGTTTTCCATTTTGGGATGTTCAAAGCAACAATCATCTGAAACAGATATGACATCCGCTGATATGGTGGCGGTCATTGAAAAAAGCCAGTCAAAGATTCCAACATTGAAGCAGATTACTGTGGAGGATGCAGATTTTGCTACATGGCTTTCGGATTATTATTGCGTTCAAACAGAGAAGGTAGAAAACGGGACGATCTGTTATGCGGATGGTGTGGAGGCGAGTGAAATCGCCGTATTGTTAATGGTGGATGAAAAAGATTGTAAAGTCGCTGAGGAGAGATTGAATGAATATATTCAAAGCAGAGCAAGCGTTTTTGAAGGTTATGCACCACAGCAGGCCGCAATGGCAAAAAAGGGAATTGTTGTAGCAAACGGTAGATATATAGCATTAATGATTTGTCCACAGCCACAAACAGCGAGAGAGGTGTTTTTAGATTGTTTTGGCAAAACTGCGGAAAATATCGAAAGTGGAAGCAGTACAGATGGAGGACATAATAAAAAGGATAAAACTGGCATCGGAAAGAAATCCACATTAGTTTCTGACTCGGAAACAGAAGAAATGTCAGAGGATGTCAGAGAGGATGATTTTTATAATGAAGAGGCAGTTTTGCAGGCTTGGGAATCAGGGGATGACTCATCTTTATCAGATAGGAACCGAAGTATTTTGGATGCGGCTAAAAATATAATTGAATCAGAGATTGACAATAACATGAGCGATTATGAAAAAGAACTTGCCATTCACGATTTTATTACTAATTGGTCGAGGTTTGACTATAGTGTTTTTGGACGTTCCTCGGCAGAAGGATTTGAGGATGGAAGCGACACGCCCTATGGTGTTTTGATAGAACAGTCAGCCATGTGCCATGGATATTCCGCCACTTTTCAATTATTTATGGATATGTTGAATATTGAGTGCATGACAGTATTTGGTGTTCCCGATGGCAATGGGATGGAACATTCGTGGAATATGGTAAAACTGGACGGAGAATGGTATTGCGTGGACTGTGCTTGGGATGATCCAATAGGAGGAAGCCCTGAACATACTTATTTTAATGTGACTAGTGATTATCTGAGAAGCGGCAGTATTCATCGGTGGGATGAAGCTTCTGTTCCAGAGGCAACTGGCATAGCTTATGCCTACGGCAAATAGCATTTTTTGGTATGACATTTATCTTTATTGGATGTGTTTGGATATAATTATTGCAAATATAAGGCAGATGATACCTAGTAATGGGCGGTGGAGATACTTATGAAATATATTATATATAGAGGTTTGGAAGAAAAATGGATGGATGACTTTATTTGATTCATTAAGGATTATTGATGGAAAAAATCAATAGACAAAATGAAATTGTGTTGACAAAGGAGTGATGGGAGAATATACTGATAGTACAACTATCGATAGTATCACTTTCAATGAAAGGAGGAAAGAATATGTCTAAGCCAGATACAAGTATTGCCCCCCGTATTTTGGAATCTGCTAGAAGAGAATTTTTAATATATGGCTATGAAAAGGCATCCACGAATGTAATCTGTAAAAATGCTGGTGTGACGTGGGGAGCATTGGCGAAAAGATATGCAGGGAAAGATGAATTATTTTGTGCCTTAGTC
>Ga0129308_1001274_pt1 | contig 27555 bp, 23 predicted proteins | sample L827metagenome_FD_94440 | JGI IMG/M metagenome (GOLD analysis project Ga0129308, IMG submission 94440) | Ring-tailed lemur group fecal microbial communities from Wisconsin, USA - L827 metagenome | ecosystem: Host-associated > Mammals > Digestive system > Large intestine > Fecal | place: USA...
AACAAATTATATCATCGTAGTTTATTTGAGCAGATAAAATTCCCTATTGGAAAAATTCATGAAGACGAATACATTATTGCTCAAATTATGTGGGAAGCACAAAAAATAGCTTGTATTTCCAGTGAAGAATATATTTATATATATCAGAGAAAAGGTGGAATCATGTCTACACGCCAAGTCCAAAGTCAATTTGATTGGTTGGAGGCTTTGTTTTTAAGGTTTGAATTTTGTAAAAGCAAAGGAGAACTTATCGACTTTACAAAAGAGACTAGAGCAGTTTATTTTAGAGAGTTAAATAATTTATTTCTTAATCCAGAGCTGTGTAACTGCTTAACACATAGTCAAAAAAGGGAAACCAAAAAACATTATTCTAGAATGAGTGGAAAAACTAAAAGCGAAAATTTCAATTGGTTATTATTTCAAATTAGTCCAAAACTTGATTATTATCTAGTTCAAAAAATCAGAAAATACAGAGGTTGAGATATGGGAAGAGGAAAACAGTTATCAATTAATTTAATTACACAGCTTATTTCTTTTGCACTAAATCTGGCTATTAGTTTTTTTCTTACTCCTTATGTGATTAAATATATTGGAAAAGATGTTTATGGATTTGTCAGTTTAGCGAATAATTTCACTAGTTATGTCTCAGTATTTACTGTGGCCTTGAACGGCATACTCAGTAGATATGTAACAATTTCTTTTAGTAAGAAAGATTATGATTCTACAAGTAAATATTTATCATCTGTATTAATTGCTAATACTGCAACTATGCTTTTGCTTATGCCAATATCAGTTTTTTTTGTAATAAATCTCGAAAAATTTATAAATCTCCCGATTGGATTTGAACTAGATGTTAAAATATTATTCTTTTTAGTGTTTCTATCATTTTTAATTAATCTACCAGGTTGCTGTTTTAATTCTGCAACATATGCAACCAATCGTCTTGATAAAAGTAATATCTGCAACATGTGGGGGAGCATAATCCGTATTGCTATAATCATGGCAATGATTATGACAATGAAGCCACATGTTTGGTATATTGGACTAGGTGCATTAATTTCTACGCTGTTTATGATTATTATGAATATTCGATATAAAAAGCAACTATTATCAACAGTTAAAATATCTTCAAAATATTTTTCATGGCGTTCGGTAAAAGAACTATTAAGTGTTGGTATTTGGAATTCAATTAATCAAATGACACAACTGCTTATGACTGGATTAGATTTAATTATTGCAAATTTGTTTATTAGTGTACTTAGCATGAATTTACTTTCTTATGCAAAAATGATTCCCACTCAGATGCTGATTCTAATTTCTACAATTTCTGGACTATTTGCCCCTATGATGACAATTGCATATGCATCTAATGATACTAATAAATTCATTCGTGAAACAAATTTTTCTATTAAATTATGTGGGTTCCTATGTAGTGTTCCTACAATAGGTTTAGTAGTATTTGGAGAAGATTTCTTTAGTCTTTGGTTAAATGCTCTATCTCCTAATGAAATACACACCGTTGCAATTTTATCAATCTGGACTATATTACCACAAATTTTTAGTGTATATATTTATCCTCTTTATTCGGTAAATACAATTACTGCAAAATTAAAAATACCAGTTCTTGTAAGCTTGATAATGGGTATTACAAATGTTATTCTTGTTTTTTTCTTAGTACAAACTACAAATTTTGAGGTTTATGCCGTAGCTGGAGTAAGTTCAATATTAGCACTCGCAAGAATTTTCATTTTTGTACCTACGTATGCTGCACATAGTATAAATGCTCCATATATAACATTTTATAAACCTTTAATTCGCGGTATTTTCAGTAGCGCAGTCATGGTTGGCGTTTTCGTTATTGTTCGAAATATACTTGTAATTAATGGATGGATTAGCTTTTTTGGAACTTGTGCTTTAGCAGGCATCTTTGGCTATTTTATATCATTTATGATAATTTTTGATAAAAAAGAAAAAAAACAAATTGTAAAGAAATTAAGGAGATGACATAATTTTATGAAAATTGGTATTGTAACAGTACAAGATTCTAATAATTTTGGCTCCTTTTTACAAGCATATGCACTACAACATGTTCTTCAAGATATGGGTCACGAAGTTTTTTTTATTAGAAGTCGATCAAAAGAATATATAAAACGTATTTTTTATCAAGTTCGCCCAAACAAACATGATATCTTACATTTAATTAATTTTATCAAAACAAATTGGAACGGATGGAAAAAATATCAAAGATTTCAAGAAGAGCAACTATGTTTTCAACTTATCGATCAGTACACAGATATGCCATTAGACCTGGTAATTCTCGGAAGTGACGAAATATGGAATGTACAGACTTTAGTATTTAGAGATTCTATATTCTACGGTAATGAAATGAATCCTGTCATGGCCTATGCTGTTAGTATTGGAAATGCATCAATAGAAGAAATGAACTGTATACCTACTGAGTATTTTCATCATATATCTCCAATCTTAGCTAGAGATCTTCATACATCAGAATTCCTAAATACATTACAAATAGATGCACCAATTGTATGTGATCCTACTTTATTAGTTGACAAATCCGTTTTTTATCGTAATTATCAGAATAAATTGTTTGAGGGGAAACCGTATATCTTAGTTTATTCGTACGGATTAGACAATACTATAGTTACTGAAATCAAGAAATTTGCAAAAGAAAATAATTTACGTATTCTTTCTGCTTGTTTTCCATTTGATTGGTGTGATGATGTTTTTGAGTGTAGTGCTTTAGATTTCTGTACAGTTTTAGAAAAGGCTAAATATGTTTTTACTTCTACCTTCCATGGTACAATTTTCTCTATTTTAAATCATAAGCAATTTATTAGCTTACCTCAAAGTCGGAAAACAAATGATTTACTTCAATCTTTACAGATGTCAGACAGATTAGTTAACAAAGATAATTGTACCTTGGCTATAATACAAGATAAATTGATTAATCAAAAAATAGAGTATACAAAAATAGATAAGAATATCGAAAAAATACGTTTTGATTCAATGGAACAATTAAAAAAAGGGTTGAGTAAATATGAATAATAATCTCTATATGCAATGCTTATATCAAAAGAATTATATGATGGTTTTCAATGATTACATCAGGAGGTTTTTCCAGTGAATAAAGATATTATTTTATTTAAAAAAATCGAAGATTGTTGCGGATGTGGAACCTGTCAACTGATATGTCCTAGAAAAGCAATATCTATGAAGAAAGATAAATATGGCTTTTTCTACCCTGTTATTAACAAATCACAATGTATTTCATGTGGAAAATGTCAAAAAATCTGTGCTTTTCAAAATAACAAAGAAAAGGATCATATTCAAAAAGTTTATGCTTTATCACTTAAAGATAATAACTTAATACAGAAAACGGCTTCGGGTGGTGTCTTTGGAGGAATCGCAAAACAATGGATTAATGATGGTGGTGTTGTATTTGGCGTTGCCCTTATTAAAGAAAGAGATTGTTTATCAATTAAACATTGTAAGGCTTCAACAAACGAAGAATTAATTAAATTACTTGGCTCCAAATATGTTCAGAGTGATTTATCCAATACTTTAAGCGAAACTAAACAGTTGCTTGATGCTGGAGAAAAAGTGCTCTTTTCAGGAACCCCATGTCAGATTGCAGGACTAAATGCATATTTGAAAAAAGATTATGAAAATCTATTAACAATAGATTTAGTTTGCCACGGAGTTCCAAACCAGGAAATGTTTAATAGCTATATAAAAAATGAAGAATCCAGACTGCATAAACCAATTCAAGATTTTAAATTTAGGGATAAGGAAAATGGATGGGGCTTAAATGCAAGAATATATTATGGTTGTGAAAGTAAATGTGAATCAAAAATAATTAAGAGTAATTGCTCCTCATATTACCAATTATTTTTAAACGGGGATATCTATCGAGAAAGCTGTTATCATTGCCCATATACAAATGAACATCATCCAGCTGATTTAACCATTGGAGATTTTTGGGGAATTGAGGAAGAACACCCTATATTTTTGTCTCCAAATGGAAAATTGGAGAAATCTAAGGGAGTATCTATGATAATGATTAATAATGATAAGGGAGAGAAGTTTTTCAATCTTGCAAAAAATCTATTTTGGTGTTATCCATCTACTTTTAAAAACGTGGCAAAGCATAATGAACAATTAAAGCATCCTAGCAGACCTGGGAAAAATAGAGATGTTGTTCTTAATCTTTATCATAATCACGGATATAAGACTGTAGATAAATGGTTTTGGAGGCAAAAGAAAAATGAAAAAACAAAAGAAAAAATAAAATATCATTTACATAATGATATTCCAAAACCCATACGACAAATTGGAAAAGAAGTTTTCAATCAAATTAGAAATATAACGAGGAGGTAAATCATGGAATTTTTTTATACTGATGAAAGAAACGCTCAGATTGCTATATCCTTATTAAAAGCGCATAATATTAGAAAGGTTGTTGCTAGTCCTGGAACAACAAATGTTTGTTTTGTCGCAAGTATTCAACATGATGATTATTTTCAAATATATTCTGCAGCTGATGAACGGTCGGCTGGCTATATAGCTTGCGGATTATCCGCAGAGTCAGGAGAACCAGTTGTGTTAAGTTGTACTGGAGCAACAGCATCCAGAAATTATATGCCTGCATTAACGGAAGCATATTATAGAAAATTACCCATTTTGGTAATTACATCATCGAGAAGTAATTTTCAAATTGGACATAATATTGATCAGGTAACTGATCGCACTAAATTACCTAATGATGTAGTTAAATTAAGCGTCCAATTACCCCTTATTTTTAATGATGAAGCAGAATGGGGATGCATAATTGCAGCTAATAAAGCAATGCTGGAATTACAACATCATGGGAATGGACCAGTTCATATTAACTTGGAAACTAATTATAGTTCAAATTTTAAGGTTAAAGCATTGCCTTATACACCGGCTATACATAGATTTACTAAAGAGAAAGATTTTCCACACTTGACCGCTAAAAAAGTGGCAATTATGGTTGGATCACATTTAAGATGGTATGATGAGTTAACTTCAGTAGTTGATGAATTTTGTGAAATACATAATGCAGTTGTTTTATGTGATCACACAAGTAATTATAAAGGAAAATATAGAGTTTTAGCGAATCTTGCCGCACAACAAAGAAGTTATGAGTCAGTTATTAAAAATGTTGATGTTATGGTTCACATTGGAGATGTGAGTGCATCAAAATATAATATTAATTGTAAAGAAGTATGGAGAGTAAATCCAGATGGTGAATTAAGAGATCCCTATAAAAAACTAAAATACGTCTTTGAAACAGATGAAGAATTATTTTTTGCTCATTATACAAAAGATGAGAAGATAGTAACAGATAAACAGTTTATTGATGAATGTTCTATAGAAAATAGGAAATTTCAACTTTTGATTGAACAACTCATACCCCAACTCCCATTTTCTAATATATGGATAGCATCACAATTGTCTAAAAGACTACCTCAAAATTCTGTTTTGCATTTAGGTATTCAAAATTCATTAAGGTCCATGAATTTTTTTGAAATTCCAGATACTATACTAAGTTACAGTAATACAGGCGGTTTTGGAATTGATGGATGTTTATCTGCAACTATTGGAGCCTCATTAGCTAATGAAAAACAAATTTTCTTTTGTGTACTCGGTGATTTGGCCTTTTTCTATGATATGAATTCTTTAGGTAATAGACATATAGGTAAAAATATAAGGATATTGCTAATCAATAATGGTTTAGGAACAGAATTCAAAATAGAATCCAATCCAGCTTACGTTTTTGGAGCAGAAACCAATGATTTTATAGCCGCTGCTGGTCATTATGGATCAAAATCACATGTTCTAGTAAAACACTATGCTGAGGATTTGGGATTTGAATATATTACTGCATCAAATAAAAATGAATTTAACAATACTATTGAATATTTTGCTTCTCCAGAACACAAAGAGCGCCCGATCATTTTTGAAGTTTTCACTGATGATAAAAATGAAAATGAAGCTTTGCATAAAATAAGAAATATAATAAAAAAGGAAGATTCATCAAAAAAAGCTAAGACAAAAGAAGTAATTAAAGATGTACTAGGAGAGAGGGGGATAAATGCAATAAAAAAAATAGTCAAAAATAAATGAAAGGAGGAAATTTTATGAAGGTAGGCATTATGTCAATGCAACGAATAGAAAACTATGGTTCATTTTTGCAAGCATATTGTTTAAGACAAATATTAGAAGAAATGGGTCAAAATATTATTTTTATAGACTATATTATCGAACCATGCATTGTTAAAGAACCAGAAAGAGTTATTATTCATCATTCAATTCCTTATCGAATACTTAGAAAAATTTATTATTGGTTTAAAGACCTCTGCGATTTTATAAGTGGTAAAAAATTTAAAGAAAAAAAACTAGAATCTATGAGACTGCGTATTCAATATAAAAATTATTTAAGAGAACTAGGTATTACGGAAGAACGTACAGAGAATACTCCTGTTGACCTTCTTATTATTGGTAGCGATGAGGTTTTTAATTGTTTACAAACAAATTCATACGTTGGATACTCCAAGCAGCTTTTTGGAGAAGGCGTAAATGCTAAAAGAGTAATAAGTTATGCAGCAAGTGCTGGATTTACAACGATAGACGGACTTAAATCTTATGGAATTTTAGACCAAGTTGCTTATATGTTAAAAACTAATTTTGATGGAATTTCTGTAAGAGATGATAATACATACCGATTGGTTCAATCATTAACTGGAATGTCACCAGAAAAGCATCTTGATCCTGTATTAATTGGCAATTTATCAGAGTGTATTATTGAAAATAATGATTTGAACAAATACGTTGTTGTCTATTCTTATGAAGAAAGAATGAGTAACCATAATGAAGAAGCCGAAGCTATACAGAAATTTGCCTATGAAAATGGATTAAAAACTGTATCTATTGGTAATTTTCAAAAATGGACAGATTTAAAGATTGAAGCATCTCCTTTTGAATTACTTGGGTACATAAAAAATGCAGAATATGTTGTTACAGATACGTTTCATGGCACTATTTTTTCTATAGTACTACATAAACAATTTGGAACCATTGTCAGAGAAAGTAACAGACAAAAACTGACAGCTTTGTTAAAAACATTTTCATTAGAAAATAGGTGCATTAATAATTTAAATGATATTTCAGACATTTTAAAAACAGAAGTTAATTATGAAAATATTGAAATTATTAGGGAAAAAGAAAAAGAAAAAACAAAAAAGTATTTATCAAGTTTTTTTAATAAATAAGATGAAAATTGAGGTGAAGAAAATGTATGATTATTTGGTTGTAGGAGCTGGTCTTTTTGGTGCAGTATTTGCACAGCAAGCCAAAAAAAATGGAAAGTCTGTATTGGTTGTTGATAAACGAAATCATATAGCTGGAAATGTTTATACTGAAAACATAGAAGGTATAAATGTCCATAAATATGGAGCTCATATTTTTCATACCAATGATAAGTTAGTTTGGGAATATGTAAATCAATTTACTGATTTTAATAGATTTACAAATTCTCCTGTTGCAAATTATCAAGGAGAGCTTTTCTCTCTTCCATTTAACATGTACACGTTTAATAAAATGTGGGGTATCACAACTCCTGAAGAAGCAAAATTAAAAATAGAAGAGCAAAAAAAAGCTGCAGGTATTTCTGATCCGAAAAATCTTGAAGAACAAGCTATTTCATTAGTAGGGACAGATATATATGAAAAACTTGTAAAAGGTTATACAGAAAAACAATGGGGAAGAAAATGTACAGACTTACCAGCATTCATAATTAAGCGTCTTCCGGTTAGGTTTACTTTTGATAATAATTACTTTAATTCCTTATATCAGGGAATTCCAATTGGCGGATATACAAAGATGATAGAAAAAATGTTAGATGGTATCGAAGTCAAATTAGGTGTTGATTATATAAAAAATCGAGATTGGCTTAATTTAATTGCTAATAAGATAATTTATACAGGACCAATAGATGAATTCTATGATTTTAAGTTTGGTCATTTAGAATACAGGTCAGTTCGCTTTGAAACAGAATTATTAAATGAAGAAAACTTTCAGGGAAATGCAGTTGTAAATTATACAGATAGTAAAACGCCATGGACTAGAATTATTGAACATAAATGGTTTGAATTTGGTAAAGACATAAATGGCAAAGATATAGCTAAAACAATCATTAGTAAAGAATATAGTTTAGAATGGAAGTATGGGGATGAACCATATTATCCTGTTAATGATGAGAAAAACACATTCCTATATCAAAAATACAAGAGTCTGTCTGATAATGATCAAAAAGTGATTTTTGGTGGAAGACTTGGAGAATATAAATATTATGATATGGATGTAGTTATTGATTCTGCATTAAGACTTAGTGAAATTTGTAAATGATAATAATGTAAAAATATTAGATATGAGATTACAAATATAATAAACAAACCAAAGATGTTAACAGATGTTATATTTATTATGTTATCTTTGGTTATTTTTATTCTGATTTTATAATATGATTCAAGAATTGTTTAATATCTGACAGCATTCCCACTAACCTTCTTTCAAATACAGATTTATATCGAATACTCCAGTATATTGATTTAAAAGATAGTGGTAAGCCGGTAATATCATAGTCCTTCATCATCCTTATGACACGAGGATGATTCATTACTTCACGTATTTTCTTGTTTTGTTCTTGTCTACTTATAGATTTATTATTCAAAATGTAATATATTTCTGCCCTGGCTAAATAAAACATATTTGATTTTATTTGCTGGGTAAAATCATAGTCTGTACAATTTCCAAAGAAATCTTCAACTTCTTCATTAATCTTTAAAGAACTGTCCCACCACCATGATTTATAAGTTTTAGAGGCGGAACCTTCTGTTATACGATAATGATAAAAATACTGTTCTTTTAAATAAGCAAAAGTATTTGCACAATATAATACTTCGGATCCAAATGGAGCATCTTCACTAATTAAAATATCTTCTCGATATGAAAGATTATTTTTTATAATAATATCCCTTTTGATGAGCATTGCCCAATTAGAAATAGTAATAGGAAATTCGACTCCATCCATGACTAGATGAGGATAAATTTCTTGACGAATTTGAGTCTTATCATATAATCCATTTTGAATATTTGGCTGTGTAAATGGGAAGTTTTTATCATTTTGAAAACGAATATAATCGCACAAGCATACCTCTGCACCAATCTCCAACATTTTTTCGTACATGTCTGGTGAAATCCAATCATCGGAATCTACAAAAGCAATGTAATCTCCTTGTGCAATATTCATTCCTGCATTTCGAGCGGCTGCCGCACGGCCATTAGATTTATGAATTACTTTAACTCTGCTATCCCTTTTTTGATAATCATCACACATATTTGCAGATGAATCTGTAGATCCATCATCCACAAGTATAATCTCGATATCATTCAAAGTTTGTGCAAGAATACTGTCCACACATTGTGATAAATACTTTTCTGCGTTATATACTGGAACAATAACACTAACTTTTGGCATAATTTTTTCCTCCTGCGTATACATTTTTTTAATGTTTCAGCTTCAAATGAATGCTTTTAAGTTTAATAACACTCAGTCCGAAAATGAAACTTAAACAAAGTACTAAAATAAAACTCATTGTTGAATATGTATTTATATGAATGTAATCATTTACTACATTCGAAAAAACAAAAATAAACAAAGGATGAGCAAAGTATATATATTCTGAAAGTTTTTTACTAAGAAGACCTGTTTTCCTGGCATTTGGCAACGGATTTTTTAACAAGAATATTATAATGGAAATGACTAGTGGATATAAAAATAGTGTAAGCACTATGTTAGCTGCTAACTTCATTTTCATTACTATATATATCTCTGATAAAAATAAGAAGAAACAAATACATATTGAACTTATTAATTGTTGATTAGATAATTTTTCTAATTTTAATTCTATACTTTGAATAAAATATCCGGATAAGAAAAAGGGAAGCCCCATGCAAAAGTATTTTCTAATCAAATCAAATGAATTTAAATTGATAAGAGAGGACACTACGGGTATCTTTAATCCAAAACCATAGTATGAACATCCCAGACATCCGATAAAAAATAGTATCAGGGAAAAAATAAATAATTGTTTTAATAATTTACATTTATAAGCTACAGTGACTATACATACAGATATCATTAGTGCAAGCAGATACCATAAATGATAATAGCTTCCAGTAATAAAAAAGGCTATTATAGTATCATACATATATCCAATTAAACTTAAATCATTTTTTATATAAATAAATAATTGCAGTAAAGAATAAATAATGCTCCAAAATACATAGGATTTTAAAATAGTAATGATATATTTTTTAAAATTTTGATTTCTGCTATTTAACATATGAATATAATAGTAACCTGATATTGCAAAGAAAAAAGGAACAGCAACTCTTGACAAAACATCAGTTACAAAAAAACCTAGATATAAGTTGATATCTTTTAATGGGTGTGTATGTATCGCAACTACTAAAATTGAGCATATTAATCTAAAAATATCAATTAAATTATTTCGTGCTTTCATCTATCTATTTCCTCTATTTACAACTAAATTTTTAATCTTTAGTGCCGGCTTTATAAATAAGTCTTTTTCATATTCATTCATCTTTAATTTCCACATTAAAATGATGTAAATTAAAGTGTAGATGATTACGCCAATTAAAAAGGTAAAAACTGAATTAATCTTTATATAATGAAATATAACAATGGAAGATAACAACATACTGAATGGAATTATTGATAAATTTAAGATGTTTTTCCAAAATAAAGGTACATCTAACCCAGTAACTTTATAGTAATATATATTCATAATAACTCCTTGACCAGCTAAGTAAGCCAGACATGAACAAAAGGCCGCACCGATTCCCCCAAGATATGGAACAATTAAATATGTGCTAATAACATTTATTATTGCAATGATGAGATAAACAACAGATCTAAACTGATGTTTATTTTGAGCAATGACTATATTTAATCCTGTATTTTGTATGAGAGGTATTGACAAAGGAATCATTGTTAGTAATGCGATGATGTATGCATCCCCATATCCTTCTCCAGCAATGAACATAACAAAAGGTTGTCCAAATACAATGAATCCAGACAATACCAATGCAATGATATAGTACTGTAATCTGCCAATTCTTATAAACATGTTACTCCATATTTTTTTGTTTTGCTCCTGAATGACCATGCCTGTTATTTTAGGTATTAAAACACCGCTTATTCCTGTAGATAGATTTTGTAACATATTACTGAACATGCCTCCAACATTATATACTGCTGTTGCAGCTGTACCAATTAATGCACCTAAAATGACTTTATCAGTTGACCAGAACAACATATCTACTACACTTCCTAAGAAAACAAAAATAGAGAATCCACAGATTTCCTTAAGCATATAAAATGGGATGTGTTTAAACTGAGGTCTGATTTTTAATTTATTGAAGCAATAATAAGCATTAATAGGAAGCATACTGAATTGTAGGAATGTACTGACTAATGATATGCCTATGGAACCCATGCCCATATATAAAACGAAAATATTAGATACAGGAACAGCGATTGAGCTTAACATATCTACCAGTTTTCTAAACAAATATTTTTCATGAGCAATCGTTATTGATGAGAAGACACTAATTGGAAATGAAATAGCAGTATTAAATGTCATGATATATATTAAGATTCTGATTTTATCTATTTCTGCTTCAGTTAATCCTCTATGAAAAATTTGATCAACATTCATAGATAAAATATATCCGCCTATAAGTACTAAAACTGCCATGACGATATATATAATCAGGAAGAGCCCAATGACTCTTTCTTCTTTGTCTTTTTCATTTTCGACTTTATATTTAGTCACGTATCTGACAATCGTACTTCCCATACCAAAACTTAGTAATGACAAGTACCCAATGACTGAATTAGCTAAGCTATATAGACCATATTCTTCCTGTCCAAGCATCCGAAGCATAACAGGTGTATAAATCAATGGTATGATACTTCCTAATGCAAGGTTAATATAAGAAAGAATAACCCCAGCTTTTAACTGGCTTTTATTTTTCATATTCTGCTCACCTCCTAATAACCTTCTTTAATCTATTTTTAATCTTTTGACTTAATGTCAATGAGGGCTGCTCAGGTCTGTGTTTTTCAATAATATGATGAAAAGTATCATTTGATAATTCTGCATAGATATCATTGCTTTTTTCAACTGGCCTAATAATACATGGATTAAATCTTGTTGCCATATTTACATCAACTTCTTGTATTATCGTTTTTTCTTTGACAGTATCCAATAAGTTTTCCCCATTATTAGTATTAACAAATACAGCAGAGGTGCCTTGGTCATCATTCCACAGACTGCCTAATTCATTGATTCCCCAAAAATCACCCAATAATATATCACTTCCGCTATTCATACATTTAAAAGGACAATCTTTACATGAAGGACGTAAATAAAGATTCCAAATATATCCTTTCATAAAATCATTTTCCATTGCTTTTCCTGAGAGAGTAGAATCATCATTTAAAGTAATAGAAACATGATAATTACTCCATCCTTGATTCTTATTTCTAAAATTAATTGATTTCACTTTTTGTTGGAGCTTTGTCTCCATATCCTCAATATATTGTTTAAAAATCATTTCACTAGGAACTCCATGGCAAACTACTTCAACAGTCAATAAATTTGAATATTCTTTTCCTAAAAAACTTTTTAATCCAGCAATCTGACATCCTGTGCCTGAAAACAAAACCATTTGTCCTGAGTGGAGATCATTTCTTACTTGTTTATAAGAATCTTTTATGTGACTTTGCAGATATTTCGAACCTCTTAGTGCAGCAATGTGTTCTTTTTCACTGACAGAAAGATGTTCAACTTCCAAATATTCATTTAATACAGCACCAAAAACAATACCATTTTGATTAATGATCTCTTCTGCTAATAGTGTAAAGACACCTCCAGAAGAGCTTTCTTTTCTAATGTCATTATTTTTATTTTGTACAGCAAAAACTTTTGGTGAAAAGCTCTCCTTTGGTTTTACTCTATTCATAGGACATACATTTTCGCATAAATGACAATTAACACATTTATATTGATTAACATTGGGATACCTAAATCCATGTTCATCCAGTTTCATTTCTATACAATTTTTGGGACATATATTGGTACACGCTTCACAACCAGAACATTTTTTTTTATCGTTAATTTGTATCATTTATTGACTCCTAAAATTTGATCAACATTAATATCTATATCTTTATATTTTGGAATAAAGTCATTAAGGTGCTTTCTTATCGATGATTCGTTATCATATAACCATATAAATGACTTTGTTAAATCATCATCATTTTTGAGCGCTTGTACTGGAATTACATACTTTTCATAACTACAAAAAAGGTCTTTCGCAATTCCTTTAGCTTTAACGCTATATCCAACAACTAAAGTAGGAACACATGTTGAGTATGCTGCTATGGTAGAGTGTGTCCTTGCCCCAATAAAAAATCGGCATTTAGAAATAATATATTTTAACTGTTTGCAATTGTAATCATCGAATTTAAGAACTCTTCCTGTGTTTTTAAACATTTCATATAACTCACTTATTGGTTGTCTATCATCATTGCTTTCCCACACAACGTGAGGGATTAAGGCTATATTCATATCCGTATTATTAATAATATACTGGATTAAATGAATATAATTTTTTTTGGTAATACCTTGTTGTGATTCATTGCTAATAATCATTGGACTAATATTAATACCAATGGTGTTATCTATAATAAAGTTTTTAGGCAATTCTATTTTTTCATAATCCAATTGAAAGGCTGGATCAGGATATAAAAAAGTGTTTTTATTGATTTCTTTTACACACTCATACGTAATAGATTCTCTTGTTATGATACAGTCATAATTAGCTAAATCTTTTTTCATTATTTCATTGATTTTAGATGGCTCTATTGAGCAACCCCAAAGTATAGTTCTTACACCATTTTTAGTTAAATAGTCATTACATAGTGTGTGTTCTCTAAAACTGTTATAACAATAATTATCGCCACCGATAGATAAAGCAATGTCTCCTTTTTTAACGTTTTTTAATAGAGCATCATATGAAATTCTTTCTGCATATTTATCATTATGAAATAAACGTATCATTAATGATGCAGCGATTCGTTTGAATGATAGGCGTGGATAATCAGAAGTATGATCCTTAATTGTCATTAGTTCATTAAGTCCATACTTAATGTCTTCCGCTTTTCTATAGGAATATAATTCATCAACTTTACCATTCAATATTTTATAAGTTCCTCTCACAATAGCTTCGCAGCCATGATTACCACTGCCGCCATGTGAATATAATATAATTTTTGACATTAGTGCTTTACCTCCTGCTCAATTAATCTCTCAACTAATTTGATGATAGTTGATGCGGAATATTTATCTTGAACAACTTTAAGAGCGCTACCTTTAATCTTATTAAAACGATTTTCATCATTAAACAGACTAATAATTTCATTGGCAATTTGCTTTGGATCATGACTAGTTAATATTCCATTTTCGTTATTAACAATAAATTCTTTTGGTCCAATTGATTCTGAAACAATACAAGGTTTGGATAATGCCAGTCCTTCTAACACGGTCAAACATTGTGATTCAACGAGTGAAGTATGTACTATTACATCCGCATAATATATGTAAGGATAAGGGTTACTTTGACGACCTTCCATCTTTATGTAATCAGTTAACTCATTTTTTATAATAAGATTTTTAATTTTTGAATACTCAATTCCATCACCAATAACATACCATATAAAGTTATCAAAACCACTTTGAATTAATTCTTTAGATATAGCTATTACATTTCCTATGTTTTTTTCTGATGATAATCTGCCAACTGTAACGATTTTATATGCAGTGTCATTTTGACGATAAGGATCAAAATGTACTGCATTATTCTGTATCTGAAGGATATCTATCATATTGGGAATAACAATAAGTTTTGAAGTATCAAGATTAAAATAGTTTTGAATCATTGTTTTGCATCCTTTTGATACTGAAACAATTGTATTAAAATCATTAAAAGTCTTAACCATTCTTTGTTTTGTTCTGCTATCAAAATTACATTCTCCATGATGCCACCATACAATTTTCTTTTTTGATTTTATGCAGTGAGCTACAATTTCGGCGCAAAAACCAACTCTAAAGGCAATAGCACAGTCATAATTTTTGTTTATTTTTAATAGCGGTTTAGCAAGTATCAAGAACCTTTGACTAAATTTTGATGAAAGAATTAATATTATTTTCATGAATAAAGTGAAGAAATCCTTGTGTTTTAATGCACTTATTAAGCACTGAGAAGCTGGTCCAAATGTTTTTGTTATATCGATAAATCTTAGATTAACTTCTTTAGGAAGCAACGGATAATAGTCTCCTAAGTCTTCAAATAAAATTAAATCCACATCATATTTTTGATAATCAATATTTCTTAATATGTCTATCAGTGATTTCTCAACACCACCCACATTTAAATGACCGTTTACAAATAAAATTTTTTGTTTCATATCTTTATTATAGATAAAAGGGTGTATTTAGAATCATAAATATATGGTGTGGAAAAATTACTTTTAAGCATTCGTCTTCTCTTTTTCATAAAATCACTCTCCATTATTAGTGTAAATTTTATATAGTCGGTTAGACAGATTATAGATGTTATACTCAGACTTCATTAAGTGGTCATAATCTACCACGGCTTTCTCTTTATTTAAATTAAGTATCTCATTAGCCCATTTTTTTATATCTAATTCTACAAACGTAGTTAGATTTAGTCCCATATCTACTTGTTTTGGGACTGTGTCAGATATAATACATGGTAATCCACTGGTTTGTGCTTCAATGGCAACGATACCTAATCCTTCTCGCTTAGAGGGCAGTAAGAATATATCAAATATTCCCATTACCTCAGGAATATCAGCCAGTACACCTGTAAATATAATATCGTTAAATAGTCCTAAATCATTAGCTTTCTTTTTTAATTCTTGATTTTTATTGCCTGTACCTACGATAATAAGAAGATAATTAGGATTAATTTTTTTTAATTCATAAAGGAGATCTAATAAGAATACTTGATTTTTATTTTCAGATAAACCTCCAACTGTACCTAGGATAATTTTGTTATATGGTATATTAAATCTTTCTCTAAGTTGAATTATTTTTTTTGCGTTTGGTTTGATAAATTTATCTAAATCTATTCCATTCAGCATGACTTCGAATTGACAATTAAACAAAGAATCACCAGCCTCTTGAGAACAAGCCAAACATTTTGTCGCATATTTACTAATCAGATACTTATTTAAAAGAATAAAATAATGATGGGATAGATTTTTATCAAATATTTTTTGATTGGCATGTGAATGAACAATTATTTGCTTGATTCCAGCTTTATATGCAGCATAAGCAATAAATCCACCTTGCCAATCCATATGTGAATGAACCACGTCTATATCAGTATTTTTAAAAAAATTAACTAAATAATTAACATACGTTATTAATCCTGCTTTTGATAAAGAGGGGCAATAGTAAAGATTTGCACCTAAATCTATAGCTTCTTGATCATAAAATCCTTTCTCTTCATTAAACAATAGAAAGTCGAATTGTAATACATCTCTGTCTATTTTTCGAAATATATTCATTACAAGTGTTTCTGCACCACCTGTATTTAATGTACCCAAACAATGAAGTACTGTAACTTTTTTCATTATCATCACTCCATCAGTGCATATATTTTCTCTATTTCATTTGAGTTACTATAATCATTATTTTTTAAATTATTCATAATGTAATTTTGTAGCTCTTTATTGTTTATAAAATCTATAATTCCTATAGCACAACCATTATTGTCTAAGGGCACTATTACTCCATCATATCCATCAACTAACTGACTTGAGGATGTTGGAAATTTGGTTATAATAACAGGTTTACATAAAATCTGTGCTTCTCTTACTGTGACTGATTTTCCTTCATAACGAGATGGCTGAATATAAAAATCACAAGCTTTGATATATGGATAAGGATTTTCTTTTTTTCCTAGCATGATAACATAATCCTCCATATGTAATTCTGCTATCTTATCTTTTATTAATTGTTTATCTCCACCATATCCAATGAGATACCAGACAACATTAATTCCAGCTTCTCTAATTTGTTTACAAATTTTAGGGATATTATCAAAATTTTTTGCGTAACTAAACCGTCCTATTGAACATAATATTATTTCATTACCATTTTTTTTCATTTCTAAAGCTTCAAAAGCATCTGATTGTGTCAAAACCATTTCTTTCGTAAGGATATTATCTATTCTTATAATTTTATCTTTTAGTGAAGGCATTTTCTCCAGAAATGATTCAGTACATTTATCTGATATAGAAGCAATATAATCATATTGACTCCACATTTGTAATTCAGTTTGTTGATCAATATCTATTGTCGAATAATCAGTATGAATCCAGGCTATTTTCTTTTTTGCATTCACTTTATTAGCAACAATATAATGAGGAGTTAAAAAACTGATAGCTAAATCATATGTCACTGAAGGATTAATTTTTTCTATATGTTTATAAGTATATTTATGGCTATAAGTAAGAGCTATTTGATTATCAGGCTTTAAAGATAATTCTTTTTCTTTTCTTTTAGCTAAATATTTTCCTTTTAATCTTCCATAAAACATCTTAAATGCTTTATCTTTAATTAAAGTTTTCATAGGTACTGCAAGAAACTTAGATTGATTACTTGGCAAAATATTTACCAGAATAGGAATTTGATTATATAATTCACCTTCGTGTCTGCATAGAAATAAATCTACCTGATATTTCTCATAATCTATACTATTTAATAATCCTAATAGTGCTTTTTCTGCTCCACCTATTTCCATACAATGTGAAGCGATTAATATTTTTTTCATTGCATATAACCTCTGATATTACTTGATTTATAGATATAGTTTCTAAACATGACTTTCTCAATTTTGTATTCTAAAATACATAAATAGTAGGGCTTATACTATTTGTTTTTGGTATGCTTTACATTTCACAAATCTGAATAAAACATACCCCATTGGAATAGATATAATCGTTAATAACTTATTTGGTGATTCTTTTATATAATCTTTGTTTCCTGCTAACTTACTGCTAGATACATAATGTACACAATCAATAAATTTTCGTTTTAATGTCTCATCATATTTCATACGAACTAGTCTCCAGTTTGCAAAACCTTTTGGGTTTTTATAGTATTGTTTAATCATATTCATTGAAGATCCATCTGACTGATATTCCACATTGCATAGTATTTCATTTAATGTAGCTAATTTATAATCTTGATCTATCAGTAAATATTTATAAGATAAGCTATAATACTTCTCATCATCAAAAACAGGATATTCAGGATATTTATTTATAATTTCAGTTCGATAAACTAATTTTTTATCTCCTGAACCACCTCGGTTATAATAACCACTCACTGTTGTTTCACTTAATTCTTCATCAAAACCGGTTCCGATAATATGACCTGTATTTAAGTCGGCATCTAATCCAATTATTCCGGCATATCCTTTATTCTTTACTTCGCTCCATTTTAAGATAACTTTATTAATAGCATCTGTCGCTAAACAATCGTCGGAATCTATACATACATTCAATTCTGTATCTATATTTCTATAAGCTACATTATGTGCTGTATGCATACCACCATTTTCTTTATAAATATATTTAATCTTAAATCCATTATCTTGCCTCATCCATGATTCTACTAATTCTTTAGTATTATCTGTTGAACCGTCATCTATAATTAGCCATTTAAAACTTTTATTACTTTGTTTAATTAAACTTTCATAAGTTCTAGGTAGTGTATGTGCACGATTATATGTGGGAGTAAATACTGTTACAATTTCACTTTTCATTTAGATAACCTCATATAAAACTCTTGTAACCATTTAGACGTTTCTTTTATGTCGTATCCACTTTTTAGCATTTTATCTTTTACCTCTCTAGAATAATTGTTATTTAATAAAGGCAATATTGTGTTTTTCCATTCCTGTGCACTCTCATTTAGAGAAATAAAAGTTACATTACCAGTAATATCTGTTTTTAAATCTACTGTATCTGAAAATACACACCGAAGCCCAGATGCTTGAGCTTCAATCGCTGCTACACTAAGTCCTTCGTATAAAGATGGGAAAATAAATAAATCAAAAGCATTTAAATAATCTTCAACATTATTAACAACTCCTATAAAATTCACAGAGTCAGTTAATCCATATGTTCGTACTTTTTCTTGAATACTTTCTTTTAAACCACCATCACCAAGAAGAACTAATTTTATATTATGGTTTTCAAAATATAATTCTCTATAAACATCAATTAGGAATTCATGGTTTTTTTGTTTCTCAAATCTTCCTACATGACCAATAATGATATCGTTATTGGAAAAATTTAATGAATTTCTTATTTCATTCCTTTTAAAAGCATTAAATATATATTTATCAATATCAATTGCATTATTTAATATACTAAAATTATTATTTTGTACAACTCTATTTCCAAATCTACGAATAATTGCATTGTAAGAACAACCAAAGAAATAATTTGCAACGTATCGTGTAGGATAAGAATAAAATTTATATAATAATTGCTTTATATCAAAAGTACCATCTGTATTATGACTGTGTGCTATAGTGTAAAGTCCGTTTTTTTTCGCAATTTTTAGATAAACAGCTGCTGTGCTACCCAAGTGGCCGTGGATGATTTCGTATTGTCCTTTATGATTTTTAAAAAAATCTTTCCACCATTTTATATACTGAAAATGATTTTTACCATTATAATGAGGACATTTATAAATAATCCCTCCCATATTTCTTATCTCAGTATCATAGTCGCATTCTTTTAATGTATTTTCTATAAAATCAAATTGTATAAGATTTCTATCAATGTTCCGATACAAATTCATGATCATTGTTTCAGCTCCACCACGGTTCATAGTACCAATAACATGTAACACACGAATGCACTCATTCATTTCATACTCACTCCAATCTTATTAAGTTTAATTCTTCATAATTATTTTCAAAATCAATTAAAATAGGATGATGCTTCCAAACTCTTTCTTCTTCGGGTGGAAACTCCATATAATTGCCATATTCTAATCTTAATATTTTGTCATAATCGGCTACAGCAAAGTAGAACTTACCATTAAATTCAACTTTAATGAGATTATCAAACATATCTGCTGGATGATAAAAGTTATTACACCAACTAATTACATTTGGGAAAAAAAACATATTTTGTTTTTTTTTGTTCCATAATCGCATAATCTTTTCAGCTTTATCTCTTCGTGTTGGATAATTAGTTTTCTTTGTTGAAAGAAGAAACTTTTCAATTTTTCCTGTTATACCAGTGGAGCCACTAGTAAAACCTTTTGTATAGAGTAAGTTTATTGCACATGCACAATATTGTATTTTTCTTTCCCATCTACTAGAAGCAACACGATCGCCAGGAAATACATCGATAAAAATACCTTTGTGATATTTTTTCTCATATTCCGATTCTGTTTGAATGAAAGTAGTATGATTTTTTCTAATTTTTGCGAAGTTATTTGTATAGTCTTTTTCGTTATATGGTGTCTGTAATATATACTCCTTTGGTGCGATATCTTCCCATATTTTTAATAATATTTCATAATCATCTCTTGGCATAAATACATCAATATCATCATCCCAAGGAATAAATCCTTTATGTCGAACGGCCCCAATTAAAGTTCCAAATGCCAGCGAATATTTTAAATTGTTTTTTTCACAAACATCATGAAAAACATCTAATATTTCTTGTTCAGTACCCCATAATTTTTTTTGTAATGACTCCATAAGATTCTCCTTAATAATTTTTATCCATTTCTTTTTATTAAAAAAAACTTTTAATAAATTCTGGTAAAGTAATTCTTGAGAATTCATAATCAAAGACAGAATTTATAGCATTTTCATAATAAAAATAAAAAATAAATCCTACTACACAGAGAATTGTAATCAACTTTTTACTTTGGTTTGAGAACCCATCAAATAAATGTGGTAAACACAATACCTGGAAAATTAAGAAATAATTTGCTAATCTGCCAAAGTAATTGGCTGTACCAAATAATCCAACGAACATGATTTCTGCATTTAATATGGTTAAATTCAAAATAATATTGTCTGTTTTGGAATTACTAGTTCTTAGATAACTTCTAGTGACAAACGAAACGATTACTGGTACCCATACAACTGCCAATCTAAAAATGTTAATACCTTCACCAGAAAATGTACTTGCATCATACTCTTCTCCAAGCATGGTTGTAATATTTATCACCGTACCCATCAAAGATTGCATTCCAAATCCAACTATAGCGAAAATAATCAATAAAAGATAAGTTTTGTTAGACCATGGTTCAAATGTGAGAAAAGGAACTACCAAATACATTAAGGAATAAGGGTGGAAAGTAGAAGCAATTAATACCCAAAGCACAAATTTTAACTTCTTTTTTTGTATGAATCTGTCTGTGGCAATTAAACAAAAAGCAATGGCAACGCATTGTTTGATGGCGGCTCCTGTAAATATATAACATCCCATAGTAATAAACAGGAAAACAGAGAGCCATGTATTTTTTGAATATTTTCTTAAAAACCATAGATATATAGAATTAGTTAATAAAGAATAGAGCATTAAATAACTCTGTGGACTTACATGAAAATACTTCATTATTTGCATTACAAAGGCGTATCCTGGATTATCGCCCAAAGCTAACGAAATAGTTTTTACCGCTTCGATAGTACCTGTTGCTCCTTTATATGAGCTTAAATATGTAAAGGTATCATTATACGATGTTCTTAAACCTATAAAACCGCTCATAATAATGATTAAAACAAAGTACAATATTTTTTCTTTTATTTCATATATTTTACGTCCGTAACTATCATAAGTTGATGTTGAGAAATAATCTGATAAAATTGCAATTATCATACTAATAGTTATAACAGGTAATAATTTATTCATTTGGATTTCACCTCAATCGCATAATCTGATAATTGTTTTCTCAATTACTTTTTCTTTGTCGAAAAGTTTTTTCATATGCTTCCTTGAATTGATGCTAAGTTTCTTCTTTTGGTCATAGTCAAGTTCTATAAATTCTTTCATTTTTTGGTATAAATCGTCTGTTTCTTTTACTTTACAAAGATAACCATTTCCATTGATGGCTTCTTTACATCCGTGAATATCACTCGTTATCAACGGTCTTCCCATAGATGCACATTCCAAAAGCGTATTTGCCATTCCTTCATGATAAGAAGGAAGAACGAAGCAATGACATTGCTTAATAAAGGGTCTGACATCTTCCTGATATCCATGATATCGAATGATTTGCTGTGCAGTCAGTTGGCTGATGATTGCTTTATAGTCATCTTCCATTGGTCCAACGATATCGAATATTATCTCTGGATATTGGCTTTTGATTCTTTTAGCTGCTTCGAATAATTCGTCTACACCTTTTTCTTTCATGACTCTGCCAATAAAAAGAAAATGTACAGGTTGTGATTGTTCTGGATAAGGTGATAGAGGATATTCCTCTAAGTTAACACCAGCACCATTAAGCAGATAAGCCTGTTTTTCATTGATCAAATGATTATGGATAAATATTTCCTTATTCTCTATGTTTTCAAAGAATACAACTTTCGCTGTTTTGGCTGATATCTTATAAAGACTGCAAACCAATTTCTTTATCAAATTTTCCTTTTGAAAAGCTGTTCCTAAACCCGTGATATTAATGGCATATTCCACATGCTTGATTCTTGAAACGAATCCACCATAGACATTTGGTTTTATCGTATATGTGATGACTAAATCCGGTTTGATTTCTTTAAATATCCTAAAGTATTGTCGAATAAGCTTTAAATCAGTCACAGGATTGATGCCTCTCCGATCAACAGAAGTATCAATAAATTGGCATCCCATATCAACTAAAGGATCTACTAGTTGACCATAGGGTAAAGAAATATAGACTTGATGATTTTCTAAAAGCTTTTGTATCAGCTCTTTTCTGAATTTATATAAACCAATGTCATTATTTGCTAATATCAGTATTTTCTTCATGAATGCAGTTCCTTAGCAGGTACGCCTGCATAAGTTCCTTTCTTCAAGATATTCTTCACCACGACACAACCAGCACCTATCGTACAATCTGAAGCAATTGAAATATTATTTCTAACTGTTGTCCCAGCTCCAATATGGGTTGATTTACCAATATGGACAGTTCCGCATAATGTTGTATTAGGAGAAATATGGACATAATCATCAATGATATTGTCATGTTCAATGACTGAAGAAGTGTTGATAATACAATGATTACCTATTTTTGAAGAAGCATTGATCACTGCGTTTGCCATAATGACAGTGCCATTCCCAATTTGCACATCTAAAGCAATTTGTGCAGTAGGGTGGATTGCTGTATACCACTTTAGCTGATATAGATTTGCGATTCTTTCACGAACAGCGTTAGATCCAATGCCAATCACAAATTCACAGTCGCTATATTGATGAGCATCTTTCGTTGCTCCTAAAACCTCATAACCCAAAACCTTAGTTCCTTTCGCAATACCATCATCCAGGAATCCAATTAAAAGATCGTGAGATTTGATGACGATATCCGCAATCACTTTGCCATGGCCACTGGCTCCAATGATGATGACTTTTCTATTCATAGGCATTCCCTCTGAATTCTTCCATCGTGGCACTTGTTTCAGAATTGATGCCATCTCTTTCAATCACTTTCAGAATTGTCGCCAGGATAATCTTTAAATCATTGACTAATGTCACGTTCTTAGTATAAGCAACATCATATTTAAATTTATCTTCCCAGGAAAGTGCATTTCTTCCATGAACCTGGGCTAATCCTGTTAGTCCCGGTCTGACATCATGGCGATGTTTTTGTTCTTCGTTATATCTTGGTAAGTATTTCACTAACAATGGTCTTGGACCAACAATTGCCATATCACCTTTAACTATGTTGTATAATTCAGGTAGTTCATCTAAACTTGTTGAACGAAGAAATTTTCCAAATGATGTCATTCTTTCTTCATCTGATAATAATTCTCCGTTTTCATCTGTTTCAGAAGTCATTGTCCTGAACTTATACATTTTAAAGATCTTTTCATTGAGCCCGGGTCTTTCCTGAGTGAAGAGAATAGGGGTACCTAATTTAAATTTCACCAGTAAAGCAACCACCAGATAGATTGGTGATAAGATCACCATAGCAGCCAAAGATAATACAAAGTCAAAAAATCGTTTAACATATTTCTGATACATTATTCGAACAATCCTTTAATGATATGAATGATTTGATTCATATCTTCTTGTGTATTTTTAATATCTGAAGGCAGGCATAATCCATGGTTGAAGATTTCTTCTGAAACACTTTCTCCTAAGGTGATATAATCACAATCTTTGAATACTGGCTGATTGTGCATAGGATTCCAGATGGGACGGGATTCGATATTGTGAGCTTCTAAAGTTTCTCTGATCATCGTTGGTGTTACTTTGCAGTGCTTATCTAAAGTAATGCAGGATAGCCAGAAGTTTGGATTAGAACATTCCAAGTAAGGATTCATGGTGATCTCAGGAATATCTTTAAATGCCTCTTTGTAGGTATGGTATATCTTTCTCTTTAGCGCTATATGGTCATCTAAATGAAGCAGCTGCCCTCGGCCAATACCAGCAACGATATTGGACATGCGATAGTTGTATCCTATGACCTCATGTTCATAATATGGCTTAGGTTCTCTTGCCTGGGTAGCTAAGAAACGTGCTTTTTTAATTGTTTCTTCATCATTAGACAGCAGCATGCCGCCGCCGGATGTCGTTATGATCTTATTGCCATTAAAGGATAAGGCAGCCATATCGCCAAACAATCCGGTCTTGACCCCTTTATAAGTGGCGCCTAATGATTCAGCTGCATCTTCAATCAAAACAGCATGATGTTTGTCACAGATTTCTCTGATCTCATCTAACTTAGCAGGAGTCCCATACAAATTAACGACAACCACAACCTTAGCATCAGGATATTTCTCAAACCCTTTTTCTAATGCTTCAGGATCCATATTCCAGGTTTCTTTTTCACTGTCAATAAAAACAAGATTAGCTCGCTCATAGGCGATTGGATTGACCGTAGCCGAAAATGTTAAATCCTGACAGAGAACGGTATCGCCGTCTTTGACTCCGGCAAGAATGTAAGCAAGATGAAGTGCAGCAGTTCCAGCAGATAATGCCGCAGCATGACCACAGCCAATATAAGCAGCAACTTCTTTTTCAAACTCATTGACATTCTCACCCAATGGGGCAACCCAATTCTTATTGAAAGCATCATGTATGTACGTCAGTTCTTCTCCATAGGTCGTTGGAGAAGAAAGATAAATCCTTTTAGTCTCCAAAATATCCTCTCCCTCTTTTTAAATACATGCATTGGTTTTTACTTTTTTCATCTAAAAAGTAAAACAGCCATTCAAAATAGTCCGTTGATTCAGATATTAATGATGATAATCTCAACAGATTTGATTTGTTTGAGGCTGCATTACTCAATGGATATCTGGCTATTTTCCATCGTGATATTTCATATTTCAGGATAAACAAAAAAATCCCTTAAATAGGGATTAAAAAGGACTATTGACCATTGATTTGACCATGATTAAAAGGCAACAGGCTTTAACCTTTTCATATTATCTGATTTTAATTTCAGGGAACTATGAGCATATCTGTTTAAAGTGATTGAAACATTAGAATGACCGAGTATTTCGCTCAATGTTTTCACATCAAATCCTGATTCGATACAGCGGGTAGTAAAGGTATGCCGCAATGTATGAAAATGAACATTCTCTAACTGACATTGTTTGATAAATTTTGTGAAATAATATTCAAGACTTCTGGGCTCCATATATTGTTTTGTCCCTGTCAAAACATAAGTATCTATGTCCTTGGGTTCAAAAGATTTAATCTTATCTATACAAAAATCAGGAATAGGAATATATCTTGATGAATTTAGACTTTTAGGCGTATCAATAATAATTTTTGTTTTGGCATCATTTTCATCTTGATGAGTATTACTAATTCTTTGAAGGGTTTTATGAATATAGATGCATTGTGTTTCCCAGGAAATATCTGTCCACTTCAAAGCACATATTTCACCGATTCGCATACCGGTAAATAACCCCAGCCAAATGCCAATAGATGCATAGTCATCCGTTACCAGCAGTTTTTCTTCCACATTTTTTTGTTCTTCCACAGTCAAAAAACGTGGTTCTTTAGAGTCATTTTTAATATGGATTTGTTCAAATCGACAATTTGTTTCTATGTTTGAATATGAAGCAAATGAACATATCAATTTAAAAACAGAAATACTGACTCTAACTGTAGAGGCAGCATAACCATCTGGATTTTTTTCTGATTTAATTCGATCATAGATATAGTTCTGAACTAGAATGGTGGTAATATCTTCCATATCGTAATTTCCAAAGTATGGTACAAGATAATGATCCCCAATGTATTTGTATTTAGCATATGTAGATTCTTTGACATTATTCTTGCATGCATCTAACCACTTTTGATAAATGGCATTAAATTTGTCGGAGTCATTACTGACTGTCGTTTGATGAAGAAGTATTTTATTGCGTTTCTCCTTAACTTCAGTATAAGTCTTTCCATAAATAGAAACATATATTGATTTTCCATCATCATTTTTCCCACTGATATAACGTGCCTCCCATCTTCCGTCTTTCCTTTTTCTGATATTCGATTCTCTTCTTGGCATCTTGTTTTCCTCTCTTTCATAAGTGTCTAATTTGACCACATTTTATACCATTAATAGGAATTAAATTGATTTCTGGCAACAATCCATGTTAAAAAAGGCACTTAACTTTGTTAAAAATGGATTAATCTGATTATTTTATTGACTTGAAAGTGCTAAAAGACTAGAATATTAAGTGATAATCGTAGCAGATTTTCGCATATTGCGCCATTGGATGAGGTGTTTTTTGCTCTCAATGGCTATTCGTGAAATATGAAATTTAATGATTGTTAGGGATGTGATAGAACTCGTGTACAAAAAATATATAAAAAGATTAGTTGATATTTTGGTATCTCTGTGTGGCATCATTGTACTTTCACCAATTCTGATAATTGTGGCCATTATTACTAAGATTGATTCTCCTGGCCCTGTGATTTTTAAACAAAAAAGAGTAGGCATTAATAAATCCTATTTCAATATTCTGAAATACAGGTCCATGAAAATAGATGCTCCTCATGATACACCAACACATGAGTTAAAAGATCCATCATTGATGATGACAAAATGGGGTGCATTTATCAGGAAGTATTCACTGGATGAACTGCCA
>Ga0129308_1001275_pt1 | contig 27519 bp, 23 predicted proteins | sample L827metagenome_FD_94440 | JGI IMG/M metagenome (GOLD analysis project Ga0129308, IMG submission 94440) | Ring-tailed lemur group fecal microbial communities from Wisconsin, USA - L827 metagenome | ecosystem: Host-associated > Mammals > Digestive system > Large intestine > Fecal | place: USA...
GGGCAACAAGAAGTACATGAACATGAAGCACTTAGAAGTGGCTTTGGAAGACACCTCTATTGCTGGCTGACCTCATTCAGCCGGAGTCTGCAAACTATTTTGCGCATAACTCTTGACACTACCCGAAAAAAGCACGCGAAAGCGTGCTTTTTTCAATGAAATTCGTTCCTGCGGAACGAGTGAAATATCTGCAAAGCAAATGTGAAATATGCCTTCGGCATATGAAGGAACGAATTTTATTTCACTTTCTGCGTAAGCAGAAATTTCATAATCCGTCAGGGTTATTTCATATTGCGTTAGCAATATTTCATTCGTTTTCTTCTCTGAATTTCATCTTGGTTTTCCTATTCTCACCGCATCTTTAGTGTAAAGTACACACACGAAAAAAGCAAGTCAAATGACTTGGCTTTTTTCAATGAAATTCGTTTCTGCGGAACGAGTGAAATATCTGCGATATGAAATATTTCCTATAGCCGCCGCAATAACACGCACCGCACAGGTGCGGATTCTCTTTTTGGTAGACATTGTTTCCTGTTGAATGTATTCAGGGAATGTGATAGTATGGCTCTTGATTCAGAAATATGCCCGGATATGGTTTTGAGCATAACCAGGTATGAAAGAACGGAACGTGATAAGAATGGTGAAAAACGCGAATGTGACATCTGAGGGCAACATTACATCGGTGCATCTGATTATAGAACCGGACGCCTGCGATATTATGGGCATGTGGAAACCCAGCGCCGCCATTACCGCCATGCAGCTGGCAACCCACTACGGACGGGAGGCTTTGGGAATCGGCTGGAGCGCGCTGGCCGAAAAAGGGGCACTGTGGGTCGTGTCCCGGCTGAACCTTACATTGAACCGCATTCCCAGGCTGGGGGAAGCCCTGACGGTTCAGGCCCTCGCGCTTCCGGCGGTAAAGCTGCTGTTTCCCTGGAAGTTCCGGTTCATTGACAGTGCGGGAGAGACGGTCGGAGAAGGAAGTTCTCTCTGGAATTTGATGGATGCCACATCCAGGCGTATTTCATTTATCCCCGGTATCGGGGATAAACTCCCCAAGCCGGAAGGTACTTACCGGCCGAGTCTGTCCGAAGCGGCGGAGGAGCTTGCGTGTGAACCGGCGCAAAACACGCTGCGCCCTGTATTTACTGATCTGGATTTAAACGGCCACGTCAGCCACATTCGCTACATGGATTGGTGCTGCAACGCCCTTGGTTACGATGTGCTGCACCGTTTTGCCATTTCCTCCTTCCGCGTCTCCTACATGCAGGAGGTGCGGCCGGAGGATGTGGTGGATACGGAGCTGCGTGTTGAAGGCAGCGCCTTCTCTTTCAGCGGCTATCACGCCGACCGCCCCGCCTTTGTTATTGACGGAACACTGACAAAAAGATAAGGAAGCAAAATGCCGCCGGATGACAGAACCTGTCATCCGGCGGCATTTTATTTTGCAATCATTGACACTTCAGGAGGCTTTCAATTTTCGCCTTGAGTTCATAAAGTTTAAGCAAAACTGCCCGTTCCTTTTCCTCCGTATACTCAAATATGGAAAAGCTGGCTTCAAGGCTGTAAACCGTAGTTTCATTTTTCTTGATCGGCACGGCGACGGAGCGCACATACATGGTTGATTCCTCATTGGAGATTGCCACTCCTGTCTGACGGAAAGTATCCAGCTGCTCAAACAGGATCGCGGGATCCGTTATGGTTTTGGCAGTAATGGGGATCAGGCCATCCGGATACAGCTTCATAATATCCGCAGAGCTCTTTTCCGACAAGAGCATCTTCCCCGCAGCATCAGCATAGGCAGGGATACGGCGGCCCACCGCCCGGTATAGCCTCAGCTTTTCAAAAAGGTCCACCTTCTGCACAATGAGCACGTCGCCCGCTACCAGCTCTCCCAGGATCAGCGTGACACCGTTTGCCGCCGCAAACTCCTGCATGACCTGGAAAATCACATCGTCCATATTGGAATCGCCCACATATTTTGTACCGATCTCATACAGCTTATAACCGAGAAAATACTGCATGATAACCGGATTATAGTGGAGATATCCATACGCCACCAGTGTCCTGAGAATAGGGAGCATACTGCTTTTGGGCGCATTGATATGCTTTGCGATCTCACTCAGGGTCTTTCCGGAATTTTCGGTCTCCGTCAAATATTCAAATATCAGCACAATTCTTTCTGTGGCATTATGCATTTTTTTGTTTTCATCCACGGTTTTTTCCATTTCATCTCTCCTCTTGTGTGTTCGTATATACAAACCGTTTGCGTTAAATAGAGTAAATACTAAGTTTTAGTATAAACTATGTTCAGGGAAAAAGCAAGCAAAATATTTTTGTGCAAATTTACGGCGCGGCTGATGGAAATAAAAGGAGAATAGATCTGTTGTAAGCAAAGTGCACAATCAAAAAATGTTTTTTTGTGCAATTCAAAGAAATATATTTTGGACTGTTGACTGTTCTCTGAAATGGTGCTATTCTTCAAATCGCAAGATTGGTTCAAATAAAGGAATGTCGTTCGTAAATACGAATAATGGTGTGCTCTCATTGTTCTTCAAAATGTACATCGTTCCGCCCATTGAAAGCAGGCCATTCCATCTTATCCCCTTTAAGTTGACTGTCATTGTTTCGCTGTACCCCGTTCCGAAGTATGTTGGATATTGGCATCTTGGATGCCCCAATGATTGTGCTCTATGAGGTTTCACTCATGGCAAATATTGATAATAATGAAAGGAAAATCAAAATGAAAAGAATTCTCGCGATGATTTTGGCCTTGTCAATGATCCTTGCACTTTGTGCTTGTGGTCAGACTGCGGCTCCCGCTCCTACGGCAGCTCCGGCACCTGCGAAAGTTCCTGCGGCGGATCCGGCTCCCGCAGAGCCAGCCTCCGCAGAAGTTAACTGGCCCGACTTCATTACCATCGGCGGCGGCGGATCCACTGCAACCTTCTATGCGGTTGCCTCTGCTCTTGGTCAGCTGATCAGTGAAAATACCGACTGCACCGCTACCGGTCAGGCCACAAATGGCGGTACAAACAATATGCAGCTCCTCCAGTCCGGTGAGATCGAATTGGGCATGGCAGACCAGTTTACCGCAAATGTTGCATACACCGGTGCCGGCGATTTTGAGGGCAAGGCTCTGGCGAATCTGCGCGCGGTTGCAGTCATCTACAGAGGCTACTTCGCAATTCAGGCTACTCCCGGCTCCGGCATCACCACCGCTGCTGACCTGGCAGGCAAGACGGTTGCGGTCGGCATGGCAAACAGCGGCACGGAGACCGTCACCAGAACAGTCTTTGGCGCAATGGGCTATGACTACACAAATGCCTCTGACATCAAAGCTGAATTCGTAGGTGCAAGCTCCGGTACCGATCTCCTTCGCAACGGTCAGGCTGACGCAATGACCTTCCTTGCACCCATTCCCGATTCCTCTCAGACTGAAATCATGCTCACCGCAAAGACGCATCTTGTCAGCGTCAGCGATGAAGCTCTGGTTCAGTTCGAGTCCTCTGACAGTCCTCTTGCACCCGATGTGATTCCTGCCGGTACTTATGATGGGCAGACGGAGGAAATAAAGACCGTTTATGCTCCCATGGTTCTTTGGACAACGGAGGACATGGACGAAGATGTCATTTACGAGATCACCAAAATGCTCTATGAGAATCTAGGCACTCTGGCAAACAGCAATGCTGTTTTTGGCAAAATCACCGATGAAAACATCGTTGCAGGTGTTTCGATCCCCTTCCACAGCGGTGCAGAGCGCTTCTACAGAGAGGCCGGCATCATCAAGTAAAGTGAAATAGGGATATGCTATATGGCGTATCCCTATTTGATCCTGGAATACGGAGGCATTTCATGAGCGGCTTAAACAATAATGGAAATTCATACAACGGTCCTGATAACACAGGTCAGCTTACGGATAAGCAGAAGGAAGAATTGATTTGCAAATACGATTCCGAAACCGTATTGTCCGGCGGAAAAGGCATTTCTCAACAGCTTGTAAAATGGATTGCTGTAGCCATGTCCATTTTTCATGTTATTGCCGCGCTTCTCGGGCGCATCCCGGCGCTTCAGTACAGAGCGATCCACCTGTCCTTTGTCCTGTGCTTGTGCTTCCTGTGTTATCCGGCGCGAAAAAAAGACAGGGGCAGGATCACTCCGTGGGATTGGGTGCTTGCCATCGTCTCTCTTATTTCTTCGATCTACGTTGCCTTCGAGTATGGTGAGATCATCTACCGTGCAGGAACGCCAAACCAACTTGATATCATCATGTTCTGCGTCATGGCTGTTACCATGCTTATTGCAGTAAGACGTTCCGTGGGCTGGGCTTTGGTAATCATTCCCGCCATTTTTGTCATCTACGCACTGTTCGGAAGGTATATGCCGGGTGCTCTCATGCACAGAGGCATTACCTTCAGCAGAATGACATCCCATATGTATCTGGGCACGGAAGGAATTTTTGGTATTTCGTTGGGATCCTGCGCCACATATATAATCGTTTTTGTGGTTTTTTCAGCTTTCCTTGAAAAGAGCGGCCTGGGAGAAGTAATCAATGATATTGCCTTCGCTCTTGCCGGCTGGACAGCGGGCGGTCCCGGAAAAATATCCGTCATCACCAGTGCTATGTTCGGAACGATAAGCGGCAGTGCGGTAGCAAACGTTGTCACTACCGGCTCCTTTACCATCCCGCTTATGAAAAAGACAGGCTTTGAGAGTGACTTTGCCGGAGGGATCGAGGCCGTCTCCTCTACCGGAGGACAGCTTATGCCGCCCGTTATGGGGGCAGCGGCATTTATCATGGCGGATATGCTGGGGGTATCATACACCGTTGTGTGTTTGGCAGCCCTTTTCCCGGTTCTCTTGTATTATCTCAGTATCTTTATCACCATTCATCTTCATGCTAAAAAAATTGGTCTCAGCGGTATTCGTAAGGAAAACCTGCCAAAGATTGTGCCTGTTCTGAAAGAACGCGGCCATTTGATCATCCCGTTTGCCGCGGTAATTATTATGCTGATCATGGGATATACCCCCCTGTATGTGGGGGCGATCGGTATTGTTCTTGTCATCATCGCCTCTCAATTCCGGAAATCCACCCGCATGAATATTAAAGATATTATTACCGCCCTTGAAAAAGGCGCAAAGAATTCCCTGTCTGTCAGTATATCCTGTGCAGCGGTCGGCCTTATCGTCGGTGTGTTCACCGTTACCGGTCTCAGCGGCGTTCTGAGCAATTTGATCCTCAAGGCCGGGAGCGGAAATTTGTACCTGACGCTGTTCTTTGTGATGCTGTTGGCCATTATTTTGGGCATGGGCCTGCCTACTGTTGCCGTCTATCTTCTGATGACCACCGTGGCAGTACCGATCCTGATTTCTGCTGGCGTTGCAAAGATTCCCGCTCACTTTTTCGTTTTCTACTTTGGTTTGCTGGCAGGGCTGACGCCGCCGGTAGCGGTCACAGCCTATGCTGCCGCCGGGCTTGCTGAAGCGAATCCCACAAAGACCGCGCTGAAAAGTCTGAAGCTTGCAATGGCAGGTTTCCTGATTCCCTACGTATTTGTCATGGCTCCGGAAATGCTCTTTGCCAGCGGAACCACCCTTGACTCTCTGTATATTTTTGCTGCGACACTGATGGGGGTCATTCTTTTGGCAATGAGCGTTGAGGGATATATGCTTAAGATTATGCCTGTGTGGCAGAGGCTGGTCTGTGCAGCAGGGGCGCTTCTTATGATATATCCCAATAAACTTACAGATGCGATAGGTCTTGTAATATTCATCGTTCTCTTTCTTATTCAAAAGCTCAGCATCGCCAGAGAAAAGCATCCGCTATAAAGCTTTAGCAGTCTAGACACGATTGAATATTCCAAGCTTTTTCCAGTGCAGCCCCCGTGTTATGACTGTGAGTCAAATCATTTCCGGGGATTATTTGATTAGGACAGGCCACAGACCTATATAGGAAGGAAACCAAACGTTGAAAAAGGTATTTTTATTAAAAAACAGATATGTTGATTCTGTTACCCTTATGACCGTTGCCGCGGAGATCTCTGCGCTGGACGGAATTGACGGCGCCGAGTGTGGCATGGGAACGAAGCAGAATCTTGATATACTCAAGGAGCTGGGCTACGGGCTGCCGGCGGATGTCACCATGAACGATGTGATGATCGCGCTGGATGCCGGAGGGGAGGCAGCGATGAAGGACGCCTGCGCCTATGTTGAGCGTTCCCTCTCCACCGGGCACAGCAGGCGCCAGAAGGTCTACCATGATGTTGACAGCATCGGCGAAGGGGAATTTGATATTCTCCAGCTCTCCCTTCCCGGTGAGTACGCCGTAAAAGAGGCATACAAGGCCATTGACAAGGGGATTCACGTTTTCATGTTCACGGCGGACATCTCTCTTGAGGAGGAGCACGACCTGAAGGTCTACGCCAGAGACCACGGCTGCCTGATGATGGGCCCCGACGCCGGTGTTGGCCTCTTGGGCGGCGTGGCTATGGCTGCGGGAAGCATTGTGAAAAGCGGCCCCATCGGCATTATCGGCGCCTCCGGCTCCGGCTCTCAGGAGGTCGCCTGTCTCATCGAGCAGATGGGCAGCGGTGTCACCTGTGTGCTGGGCACCGGCGGACGGGATCTGAAAAAGGCCGTTGGCGGCGTGTCCATGATGGCCGATATGGATCGCCTAGAGCGGGACGCTGACACCAAACTCATCTGCCTGGTTTCCATGCTGGCGGACAGAGAGGTCATGGAGAAGGTGCTGGAAAAGGCCGATACGCTGACAAAGCCTGTGGTGGCCGTGTTCCTGGGCGCCGACAGCGCGCTTTACGAAGGGCACAGGGTGACCGGTACATATGACCTGACAGAAGCCGCCAAGGCCTGTGTAAAGCAGGTCACGGGCAAGGAACCGCAGCTGGGCATGACCGGGGAGGAGATAGAAGCCCTGGCCGCCAGAACCGCAGATGCCATTTCCCCCGAGAGAAAGTATTTCCGTGGCCTTTACACCGGCGGCACCTTCGCGGAGGAGACGCTGATGACCTACCGGGAGCAGGCCCCCGAAATCGTCATGCACACCAACCGGGATAACACCCAATACGCGGTAAGACTAAAGACCCACAAGCAGTCCGAGGGGAACACCCTTCTGGATATGGGCGACCTGGATTTTACCGCCGAGGCACCCCACACCGTGTTTGACCCCGCCCAGCGCGCCCTGCGTTTTCAGCAGGAGCTGGACGACCCCCAGGTGGCGGTTATCGCCATGGATATCATTCTGGGGCCCGGCGTTGCGCCCGACCCTGTGAGCTGCTATCTGCCCATGATCCGGCAGCACCCGGAGGTCAAGTATGTATTCGCCGTATGCGGCGGAGAGGGCGACCCCCAGGGCAAGGACAAAATCAAGAAGCAGCTTCGTGAGGCGGGTGTCATTGTGGCCGAGAGCGACCACGAAAGCGCGATGATCAGCGCGGCAATCATGAAGAAACTGGAGGCGAGAACGGCATGAGTGCAGTTAATATGGAAAAGCCTATCCCGAAAGAAAAGCCATCCGTCGCGAATTTGGGCATCAAGTTATTCTATGATTCCATGATCGCGCAGAATACGCGCTGCGTTCAGATTGAATGGGTACCTCCCATCAAGCAGTCTGCCGAGGTAGAAGAACTGCTGAATGAATTTCTGTAAGTCGGAGGAAAATAAAATGGCTAACGACATGAAAGAAAAGATTGCGCAGGCAAACAAGGAAGCGGCATCCTGCCTTATAGACAACGACCCCTGGTGGGTGGATGTGAAGCCTGCGGGAGAGTGCATTGAAGGGCTGGAGGATCATATGATCCTCCACTCCGGGCCACCCATCGATCTGGACGATATGGTCATGCTTCACCGCCGGGGCATGGTCAGCGCCATGCTCTTTGAAGGCTGGGCAAAGGATGAGAAGGAAGCGATGGAGATCCTCCACTCTGGAGAGATCAAAATCGATTCCGCATTGAACCACAACACGGTGGGTGCCGGCACCGGGATTCTCACCAAGTCCGTCATGATGAACGTGGTGGAGGACCGGCGCAACAAGACCTTTGCGGCCACCTTCCCCGCCGAGGGCCCCTTTGAGGGCGGCTTCTGCGGCTGGGGCCTTTACAGCCCCGCAATCGCCGAAAATCTCCGGTATATGCGGGAGGAGCTGTTTCCCCCCATGCGTGAGGTTCTGGCCAAAAACGGCGGCATCGCCTTGAAGCCCATTCTGGCGGAAAGCCTTCAGATGGGCGATGAGAACCATACCCGGCAGACCGCCGCCGACCTTCTGTTTGACAAGCTCCTTCTGCCGCAGCTCTTTGCGCTGGATCTCCCCAAAGAGGCCATCATGAATACCGTAAAGTATATTGTGGAGACCCCCCGCTTCTTCCACTGCTATGGCCAGGCTGCTTCCCGCGCCGCAGCCCTGGGTGCAAACGGGATCCGGTATTCCACTATGGTCACCGCGCTGGGCGGCAACGGCGTCGAATTCGGCATTCAGGTCGCCGGTCTGCCCGGACGGTGGTTTACCGCCCCCGCGCCCTTCATGACAGGCAAGTATACCTCCACCCAGTACACCCAGGCCGACCAGCTCCCCTGGATCGGTGACAGCTGCGTTGTGGAGGCTGCCGGTATGGGCGGCCTTGCTGCCGCAGCAAGCCCCATCGTCTGCAATCTGCGGGGCATGAGCCTGTCAGAGGCCATCGCCCAGACCCGGGAGATGGAGCGCATCACCATCACCCACAACCCCAACTATTCCATTCCGAACCTGGATTTTGACCCGCTGCCCTCGGGCATTGACATCCGCCTTGTCCTGAAAACGGGGATCTCCCCCATCATTCACGGCGGTATGTTCAACAAGGTTGGCGGACTGATCGGTGCCGGCATGGCCCGGGTTCCCATGGGCTGCTTTGAGAGTGCGATGAAGGCCTTCGCGGAAGAATACAGGGAAAGCTAAGTGCGCATGGGAAGGAAATCCTGGCAGAATAAGAAAAATCGGTGTGGAGCGATCCACCGTGATGGAGAAAAGATATGCTTTCTTTCAAAACAGTGAAAACGGATGTGCTCGTTATCGGTGCGGGAATTGCCGGACTGCGCGCTGCGGTGGCTGCCGCCGGGCGCGGGAAAAAGGTGATCGTGGCCTCCAAGGGGCCCCGCTGCTCCTACGGCATCATGGGCTTCAACGCCGCCGTGGATCGGGAGGATTCCCAGGCGCTCTATTATGATGACATTTTAAAAAGCGGCCTGGGCCTGAGCGATCACCAGCTTGCCGCTCTCCTTGCCCAAGGCGCAACAAAGCAGAAGGACTTTCTGGAGCACAGCGGCCTGTGTTTTGATAAAACGGCGGATGGCCGCTATGATCTTCTCCAGCCCCTTGGCTGCTCCAGGCCGAGACTTGTCCATGCCGGCAGGTTCACCGGGAGCGAGTCGGAAAAGCTGTTTCTCGAAATGCTGCAAAAAGCAGGGGCGGATGTCTCCTTCGATACCACGGTAATCGACCTGCTCTCCGATGGCGATACCGTCTATGGCGCCCTTGCGATCCGTGGCAGCGAGGGGCTCTGCTTTACGGCAAAGGCCACCGTGCTGGCCACCGGGGGCTGCGGTGACATTTACCCGGTCACCACATATCCTGCCGGGATCGAGGGTGACGGCTATGCCATTCTCGCCAGAGCCGGCGGAGAGCTGATCGACATGGAGATGCTGCAATTTGAGCCCTGCTGCTTTGCTGAGCCGGAATCTCTCAAGGGGCGCGGCATAAGCACCACCATGCTCAATGCCGGGGCAAAGCTCAGAAACGCGGAGGGCGAGGAATTCCTCCCCAAATATTTTGCCGATCCGCGCACGATCCAGAAAGGGAGCCTCTCCCGCGCAATGTTTTCCGAGATCGCCCGGTGCGGCGGCAGGCCGGTTCTCTATGACCTCAGCGCCATTGCACCGGAAGAACTGGAGATGCATTGCCTTTGGACGAAAGAAATAAAGCAGGCAGGCATTGACCTGTCTACTACCCCGCTGAAAGTGTGTCCGGCAGCCCATACCTTCCTCGGCGGGGCCAGGGTGGACGCCCAATGCGCCACCTCGCTTCAGGGCCTGTTTGCCGCCGGGGAAGCCCTCGGCGGACTTCACGGGGCCAATCGGATCGGCGGCTGTGCCGGTGCGGAGACCTTTGTTATGGGTGCCATCGCGGGAGACGCGGCCGCGGAATACTGTGAGTGCGCTGCCGCCCTTGATTCTGCAAAGGCAGAGCAGCTGAAAGCGGCACTGGAAAAGGAGTATCACGCTCAGGGGCAGGGAGAGCTCTCCTCCCTGGCAGAGCTCCGGGCCCAGGTTCGCGCCGCCGCGAATGCAGGGCTTAGTATTATCCGGGACGAAGCGGGTATCGCCGCTGCCGCCCACAGTGTGAGAGCGGTGGCAGCGAAAGTCAGAGAGACTGGCTGGCGCACCGGGGAGGAGCTGATTCAGATCCTCTCTGTCAGAAATATGGCCCTTGTGGCAGATCTGATTGCTCTCGCTTCATACACACGCCGGGAGAGCCGGGGCGTATTTTTCCGCAGCGACTACCCGGAGAGCAGGAAAGATATGGAAAAGAACCTTGTGATCCGCTGGCATCCGGAGGGAACGAAAATCAGCTGGGGAGTAAAGGAATAACGATTTTTAATTTTATGAAAAATAAGGATGCTCGGCAATTTTGAGCATCCTTATTTTTTACAGCAGGGAGAACATATGAAAGTATTGGTAAGCAATGTTGGCAGCACATCACTGAAATTCAAGCTGTATGAAATGCCGCAGGAGCTTCTTCTGTGTGAGTCCAGGGTTGAGCGCGTGGGCGACACCCAGAACGCGATCTTTGAATATACACGCAGTACCGACGGAAAACAGGTTCGGAAAGAGCATATTGCCATCCCAAGCTATACCGCCGGCATTGAGCTGTTTCTGCAATATCTGACGGAGGGCGGGCTGGCCGTCCTGGCATCGAAGGATGAGATCGGCAGGATCGGCTTTAAAACCGTGCTGTCAAAAGGCCACTATGGGGTACACCTTCTTGACGGGGACACCATGAAGGGTATGCAGGATTCTCTCTTTGTCGCGCCGGTTCATAACGCCGCCTACCTGGAGGCCATTTCGCAGTTTGACGTCCTGTTCCCTGACACGCCTAAAATCGGCGTTTTTGAGACAGCTTTCCACATTTCGATCCCCATTGAGCGTAAACTTTACGCAATTCCCTATGCATGGTACGAGAAATATGGTATAATGCGCATGGGTTATCACGGTGCGTCCCACAGCTATATTGCAAAGCAGGCCGCACTGTATGGAAAAAGCGAAAAACTCATTTCCTGCCATCTGGGGGGCAGCTGTTCTGTCTGTGCCATAGAGAACGGGAAAAGCGTTGACACCAGCTTCGGCTATTCCCTTCAGACCGGCGTGATGCACGCGAATCGCTGTGGGGATACGGATGCCTACCTGATCCCCTTTCTTGAGGCGCAGGGCCTGAGCCGGGATGAAATACTGGAAGGGCTCAGCAAAAAAGGCGGCCTTCTGGGGATCTCCGGCGTGAGCAATGACATGAGAATGGTTGAGGAAGCGGCTGAAAACGGCAACGGCAGAGCCGCCCTTGCCATCCGGTGCTTTGTAAATAATATTGTCAAATTCATCGGGGCATTTTATGCCGAACTGGGCGGGCTGGATCAGCTTGTATTCACCGGGGGCATCGGGGAAAACGATTCCCGTATCCGGAGTGAGGTCTGCGAAAAGCTCCGGCATATGGGGATAGACCTCGACGAAGCCAGGAACGCGCAAAGCCGCTGCGGTGTGATCTCCACCGGCAGCTCCCCTGTCACCGTATCGGTTATCCCGGCCAATGAGGAGCTGGGGGTAGCGAGAGAAACCTATGGATACAGGAACTGAAAAAATAAGCTGCGCCTGGCTGGGGAAAACGGCAGCGCAGGCTCTCGGGCACAACGTGGCCGGTGAGGTTTTGCTGTGTTCAAGTCAGGCCATCTACCTGAAATTCGGCCCTGCGCTTGTCATGCTGTGTGATTTGCGGAAGGGGCGCATTTCCTTTGCCCTGTCGTTCCGGGATTTTGAAAAGCACTTTCCAAAGGAGCGGAGCATGGAAGGGGCGCAGGCCCTCTGCAAGGGGAACACCTTGTCCTTCTGCGGCAAGCAGATCGCTTTGCCGGGTGCGGAAAGTGGCCACAGAAGCGCCGCCGCGCCGCTGAATGAATTGCTTGAAAGAGAAGAAAAAATAATTCGTCTTGTTGCCGGGAAAAGCAGAGGCTTTCTGCCCCTGCTGCTGCCATTCCGGCGGGAACTGACTTCCGGAAGGCTGCCTGTGGGGATCGCGGAACTGAATGATCCATACGCGAAGCGGGCAGCGGGGAATATGGCAAAGCTGTTTTCCGCCTTGCGGGAAAACCGCGCCGAAGAAGCAGGCTCTGCCTTTTTGCATCTGCTGGGGCTGGGCCCGGGGCTTACTCCATCCACCGATGATTGGACGGCAGGTTTTTTGTATACGGCGGCTGCCTTTGCCCCGGGCCCCCTCCTTGCGGATATATGCGTTCAAATTGGGCGGGACGCCCACGAATATACCAATGAGATCAGCTGTGCCTTTCTGGAGAATGCCTGCACCGGCGGAACGTTTGAACTGTTTGAAGACCTTCTTCATACCGGTGAAAGCGAAGCCGCGGAGCGGCTGCTGGATGTGGGAAGCAGTTCCGGCTCGGACATGCTCTGCGGATATCTGTTCGGGCTATCTTACCTGAAGGCAAGTACAGCATAAAAAAGAAAAAAGCAGCATGAACCAGGAAAATTCCGTGTTTCCTGCTGTGAAAATAATTCACCAAAGGAGGACCCCCATGGCGGCATACAACAAACTCTCTCCCCTGCTGGCGCAGAAGCTCAGCCAGATCGTGGGAAAGGAGCGCTTTCAGTACCAGGAAAGCGTGAAGGCGGACTATTCCCATGACGAGATGCCTATATACGGAAGATATTTTCCGGAAGCGGTGTGTCTTGTGGAGAGCACGGAGGAAGTAGCAGAGATCATGAAGCTGTGCTCGGAAAACAAGATCCCCGTCACCGTGCGTGGCGCGGGCACCGGTCTTGTGGGCGGATGCGTCCCTGTCCACGGCGGCATTGTCATTTCCACGGAGCGGATGAACCGGATCCTCTCCTACGACCTGAACAACATGTGTGTACACGTTCAGCCGGGGGTGCGCCTGTGCGACCTTGCGGCGGATGCCCTGGCCCACGGCGTGATGTATCCCCCCGACCCCGGCGAAAAAACCGCCACCGTGGGCGGCAATGTATCCACCAATGCCGGCGGTATGCGGGCGGTGAAATACGGCGTCACCCGGGACTATGTAATGGCCATGACCGTGGTGCTCCCCTCGGGGGAGATCATGAAGCTGGGCAAAAGCGTATGCAAGACCAGCTCCGGCTACAGCCTGCTTCACCTGATGATCGGCTCGGAGGGAACCCTGGGCATCATCACCGAGCTTACGCTGAAGCTCATCCCAAAGCCCCTGAAGGATGTTTCCCTCATTCTGCCCTTTCAGGATATTGCCACTGCCATTGCCTCCGTTCCCTCCATCAAGCTGGCAAACCTTGACCCCCAGTCCATCGAGTTTATGGAGCGGGATATTGTGGATTCCTCGGCGGCCTTCACCGGCAACGCCGTGTTCCCCACCGTGGTCAAAGGGCAGCAGGTGGGCGCCTACATTCTTGTCACCTTAGTGGGCGACAGCGAGGCTGAGCTCACCATGAAAATGGATAGGCTGGGCGATATTGCCGAAAAGCTGGGGGCTTATGACGTGCTGGTGGTCTGGACCGACGGGCTTAAAAAGGATGTCTGGGCCGCGAGAAGCGCCTTTCTCACCGTCATTGAGGCGGAGACCCGGCTGCTGGACGAGATGGATGTGGTGGTTCCCGTCGATAAAATCGCGGACTTTCTGGTCTACACCCATGACGAGGCGGTGAAGCAGGGCGTCTCTGTACGCTCCTTCGGCCACGCCGGTGACGGCAATCTGCATATCTACTGCTGCTCCAACGATCTGGAGGAGGACGAGTTCAAAAAGCGGGTAGCAAAGCTCATGGAGCGCTGTTATGCCAAATGCACGGAGTTTGAGGGGCAGGTCTCCGGTGAGCATTCCATTGGTCACGCCAAGAAAGTGTTCCTCCGGGAATCCGTGGGCGACACGGCCTACAGCCTGATGGGCGCGATAAAGCAGGTCTTTGACCCTAACGGGATCCTCAATCCCGGCAAGGTCTGCCACGACATTTGAGAGGGGTGGGAAAAGATGCTGAATATACTTGTGTGCGTAAAGCAGGTGCCGGATGTCAATCTTGTGAAGATGGATCCGTTTACCGGAAGCCTTATCCGGGCGGGGGTTCCCGCGATCCTCAATCCCCACGATGCCTACGCCCTGGAAGCCGCCGTTCAAACCAAGGAGCGTTACGGCGGGACCGTCACCTGCGTCACCATGGGGCCGGATCAGGCAGTGGAGGCGCTGCGGGAGTGTCTCGCTGCCGGGGCAGACAGGGCGGTGCTCCTCTCTGACAGAGCCTTTGCCAACGCTGACACCCTTGCGACCAGCTATGTCATTGCGACTGCCGCCAAGCTTTTGGGCAGCTTTGACCTGATATTCTGCGGTAAAGAGTCCCTTGACGGCGCAACCGGACAGATGGCTAGTCAGCTTGCGGAGCGGTTTGACGCAAGCCAGCTCAGCTGCGTGTCTCTGATCGAAAAGCTGGACGGGGAGAAGAAAACCGTGCTGGCTCTCCGGGAGCTGGAAAAGGGCACAGAAACGTGTGAGGCACAGCTGCCCTGCCTGATGACCGTAGAAAAGACCAACTATCATCCCCGCATCCCGAATCTTAAAAGCTGGAAGGCCTCCCGTACAGCCGAGATAGAAAAGTACAGCGCTCAAACCATCCCGGGTCTTGACCCGGAGCAGATCGGCGATCCCGGCTCACCCACGAAGGTACCGCGCACCTATCCGCCGGTTGTGGGCGCCAAGGGCATGATGATCGATGAGGGCAGTGCGGCAAAGAATGCGGCAAAGCTTCTTGCGCTTGTATCGGATATTCTTTAAGGGAGGCCGCTGATGAAAAACAAGAACGAATATAAGGATATGTGGGTATTCATCGAGCATGACGGCAAGCAGATCCTGCCGGTATCCCTGGAGCTCTGCTGTGAAACAAGGAAGCTCTGCGACGCGGCAGGGGAAAAGCTGGCGGCTGTGGTAGTTGGTGAACTGCCCCAGAGCGAGATCGGCAAGGTGCTGGACTGCGGCGTTGAGAAGCTGATACGGGTTTCCGGCACGGGCTATGCTTTCCCCAACATTGACGCTTATACCCATCTCTTTACCGTTTTGTGCCGCAAGTATGAGCCTTCGGCGGTTATGGTGGGCGGCACCGTTTTCGGCCGGGACTTTGCCCCCCGTTTTGCCTGCCGGCTCCCCACCGGCTGCACCTCGGACGCCACCGAGCTGGTCTATGACAGCAAAACCGGGGATATTGAGTTTGTAGAGCCTGCCGTCGGGGGCAAAATGATGGCGGTGATCACCGTGCCCGTCATGCGCCCTCAGGTTGGCACCATTCGTCCCGGCACCTTCAAGTATGCCCCGTCCGGCCGGCGGGAATGGGTGGAGATTCAGGCGCGGGTGGACTTCCCGGAGGAAAAGATCCGCACAAGGATCCTTGGCTTTCAGGCAGACGATCTTGATGAGAGCCTGAACATCACCGGGGCTGAGGTCATCATCTGCGTGGGCAACGGCCTGAAGGGTGCGGACGCGCTGCCCAGATACAGAGAGCTGGCGGCGCTTATGGGCGGCAAGCTGGCCTGTACGCGCCCGGTGTTTGACCGGGGAATTCTTCCCTTCAAGCTGGTCATCGGTCAGTCCGGCGTGGTGGTTAAGCCAAAGCTGTATATCGGCTTCGGCATATCGGGGGCGGTAAACCACATTACCGGAATTTCCGATTCGGACAGAGTGGTCGCCGTCAATTCTGACCCCGACGCGCCCATCTTCAACTACTGCGACTATGGTATCGTTGGGGATATGAACGCGGTCTGCGAAGCGATGATAGAGGCACTGAAGGAAAAGCAGAAGCAATAACGCAGGTGGGCAAAAGGAGGAACACTTATGCTGCACATTCCTTATGGCAAAACCCATCTTGATTTTGACGCGCGTGATGCCTCCGTTCTCATTTCCGCCATCGGTGAGCTGAAAGCCCAGGGCAGCGGAAAGGACATTGTGCGCGCGGCCATGGAAGATCCCATCGACAGTCCCAGACTGAAAGACCTGGCAAAGGGGAAAAAGAACTGCGTCATAATCGTTTCCGATCACACACGCCCAGTCCCAAGCAAGGACATTTTGCCAAACATGCTTGCGGAGCTCCGGGCAGGCAACCCGGATATTGACGTGACCCTTTTGGTAGCCACCGGCTTCCACCGCCCAAGCACGACCGCCGAACTGGAGGAAAAGCTGGGCACGGAATTGCTGGAGCAGTGCACCATTGCCGTGCACGATGCCCGGGATGCGGATTCCAATGTTCAGATCGGCATTCTCCCCTCCGGGGCCCCCTTGGTGATCGACCGGCTTGCCGTGGAGACCGAGCTTCTGATCGCGGAGGGATTTATTGAGCCCCATTTCTTCGCCGGGTTCTCCGGGGGACGCAAGAGCGTGCTTCCGGGGATCTGCGATCAGGTGACGGTACTGGGCAACCACTGCTCCGCCTTTATTCACAGTGAATTCGCCCGCACCGGGATTTTGGACGGCAACCCGATCCACGCGGATATGATCGCCGCCGCAAAAATGGCCAGGCTGCAATACATCGTCAATGTGGTGATCGATGAAGATAAAAAGACGGTGGCGGCTTTCGCCGGGGACTGTGTCACAGCCCACAGGGCCGGGTGCGATTTTCTCTTGGGCTATGCGCGGGTCAAGCCGGCGTGGGCGGATATCGTTATCACCTCCAACGGCGGTGCGCCCCTGGATCAGAATCTGTACCAGTGTGTCAAGGGGATGACGGCAGCGGAGGCGACCTGCAAGCCGGGAGGTACCATTATTCTCTGTGCTTACTGTGCAGACGGGCATGGTGGAGAGGGCTTCTACCACGCGCTGAAGGATTGTGAAAGTCCGGCTGAACTTTACGCAAGACAGCTGGCAACGCCCCAGGATCAAACCCTTCCGGACCAGTGGGAAAGCCAGATTCTCGCCCGTATTTTGATCAAGCACCGGGTCATACTTGTCTCCCGCCCTGAGATGAAAGAGCTGATTGAGGACATGAAGATGCTCTATGCGCCAGGCCTTGAGGAGGCCCTGGCAATGGCCAAGGGCTTTGGCGGGGAGAGCATCACCGTAATTCCCAACGGCATCTCCGTCATCGTAAAATGACAATAATATAAAGACAAACAGCACCTGTTGTTTCCAACAGGTGCTGTTTGTCTTTGCGGCCCGGCGCTGTCGTTTGCTATTGTTTCTTATTATATATAGGAATAGCCCAGCGCGTCCAGCAGACCCTTCATATAACCGACGGCAAAAAGCCGCCCGGTGGTCTGATAGCCGGCCTGTCCGTCCCTGTCCCCCGCCATGGTGGGCACATGATCCACCAGGATGGGGCCATGGTAGCCATAGCGCTGGTAGATTCTCAGGGCACGGGCCATATCCGTGGGGCCGTTGTCGTGGAAGGTCTCATGGAACTGCTCTCCCTTCCCGGCCACATCCCGGAAATGGACAAAGAACACCTTGTCCATTTTCAGGAAGTATTCAATGGTGTCGTAAATATCCTCACCCATGGCCAGATAACTGCCCTGGCACAGGGTGACCCCCAGGTTGGGGCTGGGCACCAGGTTCAGAGCCTTGATGATATTCTCCCGGCTCACCAGGATGCGGGAAACCTTTCCCAGCCGGGGCACCGGCGGATCGTCCGGGTGCAGGGCAATGCGGATGCCGTGCTTCTCCGCCTCCGGCATCACGGCCCGGAGAAAATATTCCAGGTTCGCCCAAAGCTGCTGCTGGCTGATGGCCAGCCCCTCTTTTTCGGTGAAATCCGCCATATCAAAGGCCGTCACCTTGGCGCCGCCCCGCTCCGGGTATTCCGCGCTGGTTCTGTACCAGCCGATGAGGGCCATGAAGTTGGCGCACACGGTACGGATATCCAGGGACTCCATAATGGGCAGCATCCGGATCAGTTTTTCAATGCTCTCGTCCCGCTTATCGTCCCCCGCTTTGATGTGGTCATGCAGGGCATTGGGGATGGGCTCGATCACGGTGGGCGTCAAGCCATACTGCCGGAAGCGGTCATATACCGTCTGCCAGTGGGCGGGGTCGGTAAAATCGAAGTCCTCCGTCTCGGGCAGGCGGATGGTGGCATGGTTCACCCCCAGCTGCCGGGCGATTTCCCATTGGATCCCTGGGGTGGAGAGAAGGTAATCCGTCAGTATCATTTTTGTTCCTTTCTTCATACCAATGCAGGGCCTTTTCCCCTGTACACGTTCCAGACGCCAAAGGCCCAACTGCTCAGAAAAGCCAGTCCAAGAATGTTCTTCCGGGCTGGCTTTTCATCTTTTTTCTATGATTTAAGCTGATAAAACCGGCTCTGCATACAGAATCGTCTTATCGAACATGCCAAATTGCGGCTCGAATTTGTTCCCCATGGGTGTTGCCGATGGCGCTGTTGGCTCTAATTTCTTCGATGAACTTTTCCAGCTGCGCATCATCCAGCACCAGGCCCAGCTCTGTCAAGGTGACCGGAACATGGATTGCCCGGAAAAATGCCCGGACGCGCTGGATCTCGTCCTCCGGAATGCCATTGACATACAGCTGCGCAAGTATGCCAACTGCAACCAGCTCACCATGCAGGAATTTCCTGGGGTCGGCTTCCCAGCGCCCTCGAATCACTTCATTGAACCCATGGGCAATGGCGAAGCGTCCTCCCGGTTTATTGGTGTATCCGCCCAATCCGCTTACAACGCCGATCACCGCAATGGACGCAAAGACCGCGTCTTCCAGCTCACCCGTGATCTCCTTTTTCTCCACAGCCTGATAGGCCTTGACCCCACAGTTGAGGAGAATCTCATCGGCAGATTTGGCAAGGCAATATCCGCAGTACTTTGCGGTGTCGATCTCCCCATACCGCAGCTCCGCATGGGTCGAGCTGTACTCACAGGTTTTCGCCATGGCATCCGCCATTCCGGCGGCAAGAAGCCGGACAGGCGCGTTGGCGATCACCCGCAGGTCAACAAAAACGCCATCCACTTCATCGTTATGGAAGCGGATCCCCTCCTGCCGGCCGCTCTCATTGTAAATCACGGACAAGGGGGCATAGGCAGCACAGGTAGCGGCACTGGTGGGAACGGTGAACACGGGCGCACCGGCCAGTGCGGCAGCAGCCTTCGCAAGATCCATGATCTTGCCGCCGCCGATGCCGATGATCCCATCGCAGCCTTCTTTCTCATAAATCGAAGCAAAGGAGGCAATATCCTCAGCCGTATTGAATCCGCCGTAAGGATGCAATGTATATGTGATGCCGAAGCGGGTCAGGCCGCTCTCCACCTGGGGCCATACAGCTTGCAGCGCCTTGTTCCCGCCCAGAACCAGCACCCGTTTCCACTGCTTCTTTGCCGCTTCCTCTCCCACTTTCCCAAGAATGTCCGTACCCTGATAATAGTGGTTGGCACCGGCCAGCATTCTTCTGATTTCCATACCTGCTCCTCCGCTGAAAAGGCTGTCTACTTATTGTAAATAAGATTGGGGATCACCAACGCAAGGCTTTCGCTGTAGGTGATGATGAAAAGAACCACCACCATGATCGCAATAAATGGCAAACATTCTTTTGCCAGCTTTGCAACCGAGCATTTTGTCAGACCGGCCACCTGGTACAGGACAAGGCCAAAGGGCGGGGTCATGTTGCCGATGGTCACACCGAACACAACGATAATGCCGAAATGCACCGGGTCTACGCCGAGAGAAATGGCAATCGGCGCAAGCAGGGTCGCCAGGATGGGGATCATGCCGTTGGAGACAAACATACCCAAAATGAAAATGAACACATTCACGATCAGCAGGAACCCGGCTTTTCCAACACCGGCATTGACGATCATCTCGGTGAGCCTTCTGGGAATGCTCTCATAAGACAGGAAGTAGGCCAAAATGTTGGCAGCGCACATAATTGCCATCACGGATGCCGTTCCTATAACCGCCTCCACGACCGTGGGGACAATATCCTTCACGCCGAAGCGCTTGTAGACGATGGTACCGATCAGCAGGCAGTACAGGCAGCAGGCCGCACCGGTTTCCGACGCGGTCAGCAGGCCGGCACGCAGCGCCATCAGCAGACCCAGGGGCATCAGCAATGCCCAGATGGCATGGCGGAAAAGTTTGAATATTTCCTTGAGAGATGCCATTTTATCACGGCTGGGAAGATAATTTCTTTTCTTGGACACATACCAGACATAGGCCATAAAGCCCAGCATGCAGAGGATGCCGGGAACATAGCCGGCGGCAAACATCCGCCCCACAGAGACCCCGGCAGCCATGGAATAAATAATCAGGCCCATTCCGGGGGGAATGATCGGCGTGATCAGAGAAGATGCCACCGTGACAGCGGCGCTGAATTCCACGTCATATCCCCGGCGCTCCATCTCCGGCACCAGGATTTTCGACTCCATAGCCGCGTCCGCCGCCGCAGAGCCGGAAACGCCGCCCATCAGGACAGAAAGCAAAATATTGACATGGGCCAGACCCCCGCGCAGATGGCCCACCAGGGCATCCGCAAAGTCCAGCATTTTCTCCGAAAGACCGGCACGGTTCATGATGCAGCCGGCCGTGATGAAAAAGGGCACCGCCAGATAGGATGAGGATTCTGTTGTCGCTACAAAGCGCTGGATCAGGATCTGCGCAGGCAGTCCGTCGCCAAGGAAGAAAAAGTAAGGCAGCATACCGCCAAACAGGGCAAGCCAGATGGGGGCGTTCATCAGCATCAGCACAACAATCACAATAACAGGAATCAGTATGGAAATACTCATGCTGCCTCATCCCCCTTCTTCAAAAGTTTTTTTGCATCCTTAAACAGGAATTCCAATGCGTAAATCGTGCTGTAGCCAAAGCCGATCACAGCAGACATGTCATAAATTGTGTAAGGAAGCCGCAGTCCCTCGAAGGTTTTACTCCCCGCCTTCATGGTGAGCTGAACGGAGAGATAGAACCCCAGGCACATGATGACCAGGATCAATATATCCAAAACGGCCTGTGTTATCATGCGGTGTCTTTCCGAGAAGTGGGAGACAAGGACATCCACCCCATAATGCTGCCCGCGTTTGAAAGCCACAGCGCTGCCCACATAGACGGTGTAGGCGAAACACAGCGTGATTATCGCGTCTGAGCCGTTCATTGTATACGAAATTGTATAACGCGTGATCGCGTTGATGACTGCCAGCAGGATGGATAAGCAGAGCGCAAGCCCCGCGATCACCAGGGGCAGATCATCTTTCAGGAACTTAATAACTCTTTTCATGGATCCTCCTTTGGAGAGAAGGCCCTCGGAATCATCGAGGGCCTTCTGTATCAAAACAATCCGGATTAACGGCCGAGAGCGGCATTCACTCCGTCAAGGACGGAAGTATCCATTCCCTCCAGATCCAGCAGGTCTGCGGTGTAGGGAGCAAACAGGGACTTATCGATGTCATCAATCACCTCAACGCCCTTGGCCTTGAAATCTTCGATGATCTGGCTTTCGCTGGCAACGGTCTCATCATAAATGTTGCTCATGGTTTTTTCCATGACTTCGGTTATGATCTGCTGATATTCCGCCGGGATCGCGTTCCAGTTCTCCGCACTCATGATGGAGATGTTGGGGTTGATGGAGTGGCCGGTCAGGCACAGATAGTCGCACACCTCGTACAGGCTGGAGGACCACAGCAGATCCAGGGTTGCCTCGCAGGCATCAAACACGCCGGTCTGGATGTTGGAGTAGTTATCGGCCCAGGCGCCGGAAGCAGGAGAGCCGCCCATAACAGAGATCCAGTTACGCATCAGGTCGCTGCCCATGCGAATGGTCAGTTTCTTCACATCATCGGGGGTAGCAATGGGCTTGGAGCCGATGAAGTGACGGTAGCCCAGGGTGCCTACGGAGAAGATCTGGAGATTGGCAGTCTCTGCCAGCTCTGCCGTGGTGGTATCCCACCATTCGGTATCCGCAATGGTAAACACCTCAGACATGTCCTGGAACACATAGGGGGAGCTCGCCACGGCCAGGGCATCGCTGTAGTCTGCCATGGTATCAAAGCCGCAGCCCAGGATCATGGGAGCACCGGCCAGGATCTGCTCCACGCAGTCAGGGTTCTTGCCCAACTCCCCATCGGGGAACAGCTGGAACTGAAGGTCGCCATTGGTGCGCTCGGTGATCTCCTCATAGGCCAAGGTCATATGCTTGACCCAAAGGCTGTTGGAAGACTGGGTGGTAGAAACCTTGAAGCTCATGGGGCTGCTGAGCAGATGGGTGCTTTCTTCCGGTGCTGCCTCCGGGGCCGCAGCCGGGGCATCCTTGGTTTCAGGAGCCGGAGCAGGAGTCCCTTTGCTCCCGCCGCAGGCGCACAGGGCAAAGACCATGGTCAGTGCGAGAAGAAGAGCAATAATCTTTTTCATGTTTTTTCTCCTTTACTTGTAAATTCTAAGATTTGTGAGGGAAGCATCCCTTTGATGATAAAATCATAGTTTTGTTTCAGGAAAAAGTCAACAAATTTCTCATTATGAAATAATTCACTTTTTTGTGGTCTTTTATCCCCTTTCCTTCTTTTTCCCCTGTATTTGTAACAGCAGCACAAACTTTATAAAAATGCCATCAGCTGCAAAGTATTCGTAAGTCTTTTTTGTAGATTCTGCATATATTTATTGCCCCATTTACGTCAATCCTGAACAAGAGTTTTTAATTTCTCTCTTTTTCCCATCTTGACAAAAGAACTGGGAAAAGAATATATTTAACATCGTGAAACTTATTTCGCTTTTTCTATAACGTTTCCAATCTTTTCGCTGCAAGGAGTGGGCAGGAAATGATAAAGTCTGTAAAAAAAGCTATGGACATTTTGACCATACTCTCCTCTAACGGGGAAAAACCGATCACGCTGGCAAAACTTTCCGAGCAAACCGGGCTGAACAAGTCCACCTGCGCCCACATTGTAGACACCATGTGTGAGAGCTTCTATGTGGAGCGCGTTTCCCGCAAAGATGGTTATCGTCTGGGCCCATGGTCTTTTATGCTCTCCCGCTATGGAAGCTACCGGAACTCTCTTGTAAAGATTGCCACCCCCGTCCTGAAATGGCTCAGGAACCGCACGGGAGCTTCTGTTTTCATTTCCGTTGTCTGCAACGGCAGGAAATACATAGTCTTTCACATTGATAAGGATAATATTCTTCCCATGAGCGATGGTTCCATTATTCAGGGCTGTATGGAAACAACGGCCACCGGCCAGGTACTTCTTGCTTATATGAATTCCAGCAGCTTCAGCAGTGCCTTGAGCCACCGCACGCCGGAGGAGCGGGAGCAGCTTACCAGCCCGGAATTCAAGGCGGTTCTCAAGAGCATCCGTGCTGCCGGTTACGTCATGGTGGATGTGGTGTCCCAAAACACCAAGAGCTATGCCCTGCCGGTCTTTGACGCGGATAACAAAGTCATTGCCGCCCTGGGCATTCTCTACCATAACGATGCGGACTCCCCCGAATACCGGGAACAGATTCTGAAAGCCGGCAAGACCGCCGCCAACGAAATTTCCCGCCGCCTGGCCTTTGAATAAAAAAGCACCATGTAATTTTTCTGTTTCCGGCGGTGATTTTATACTTCGTGATCGCGGACAAGCTTCCTGTTTATTTCTTAATATGAAATTGAAAAGCCTTTGAATTCAACATTATGAAATTTGTTGACAAAGTTTCCTATCTGGTGATAATGAAGAATACACAGGGCTTTTGACCAAATTGTACCAAAAGCTTCCTATGGCCCTGGGGAAACTTGTTGATTATCCTATATGTTTCAGGGAGGAATCATTCATGGCCGGTATCAACAGCAAAATCGACCCTTCCAGCCTGCGCATTACCGATATGCGCTTTGTGGACATCGACGGTGCCCCCAAGCGCTGCACACTGCTGAAGCTTTACACCAACCAGGGTCTTGTGGGCTACGGTGAGATTCGTGATGCTTCCAGCAAAACCTATGCCCTCCTGCTCAAGAGCCGCATCCTGGGGGAGAACCCCTGCGATGTTGACCGGCTCATGCACAAGATCAAGCAGTTCGGCGGCCCCTCCCGTCAGGGCGGCGGCGTCTGCGGCATCGAGATCGCCCTGTGGGATCTGGCCGGCAAGGCCTGGGACGTCCCCCTTTACCAGATGCTGGGCGGCAAATACCGGGATAAGATCCGCGTCTATTGCGATACCGATGTGGACGGCAAGGATCAGAGCGGCCATGCCATGGGCCTGGCCCTGAAAAAGCGGATGGACATGGGCTTTACCTTCCTGAAAATGGATCTGGGCATCGGCCTTTTGCTGGATGAGCCCGGCGCCATCTGTGCCCCCCTGGGCTTCATCGACGATATGAAGCAGTACGCCTCCCACATTCTCAATGCCCAGGGCGGCTCCGTCACGGCGGATATGGTCAAGCACCAGAAAAGCTATCAGATCGTCACCACCGCCCACCCCCACACCGGCATTCAGATCACGGAGCACGGCCTGGATGTGCTGGAAGAATACGTGCGCCAGGTACGTGAGGTCATCGGCTATGAGGTGCCCCTGGCCATTGACCACTTCGGCCACGTCACCCCGGACAGCTGCATCCGCTTCTGCCGCCGCATGGAGAAATATAATCTGGCCTGGGCAGAGGATCTGGTTCCCTGGATGTACACCGATCAGTATCTCCGCCTGCACAATTCCACCACCGTCCCCATCTGCACCGGGGAGGACATTTACCTGAAGGAAGGCTTTGAGCCGCTGATCAAGAGCGGTGCCGTCTCTGTCATTCACCCGGATATTCTCACCTGCGGCGGTGCCCTGGAGATGAAGAAGATCGCCGACATGGCCGATGAGCACGGGGTTGCCGTGGCCATCCACATGGCGGAAAGCCCTATCGGCTGTCTGGCCGCCATCCATACCGCAGCCGCCATGCACAATGTGCTGGCCGCCGAGTATCACAGTGTGGAGATCCCCTGGTGGAAGGACATGGTCAAGCTGTATGACGGCACACCCATCATGGAAAACGGTTTTTACAATGTCCCCAACGGCCCCGGTCTGGGCATTGAGAGCCTGAACGAAGACCTCTTGCGCCAGCATATCAATCCCGATATCCCCGGCATGTGGGAGCCCACGGATTCGTGGGACCGGGAGTTTTCCAACGACAGAATTTGGAGCTGAGCAGCATTACATAAGCCTGCGGGCGGTAAGCGTTTGTCTCCCCCTCCCGCTTTTCTTTCGGGCATTCCGGGCCGGAGGATGACCCCCGGCTCAGTGACCGCCATTGATTACGGAAAATAACATTCAATTCAGGAGGCTAGATTATGTATTTCAATAACCCCGAGGATGTCATTGCCCTTACCTCACAGTGGAAGGGGGAGCGCTTTCCCGACGGCAGGCCGAAAGTCCCCGATCTTTATCTGGATGAGATTCGTAAAATGACCCTGGAGGAGCTTTGGAAGCCCATTTTCGTGCAGGGTTATGAGAACCAGTTTCTGGCCATGCCCAGCCTGCACCCGGAGTTTAAGGAGGACGGCAGCCTCAACTGCAAAATGATCGGCCGCGCCGTCACCGCCGCCTACGCCCCCACCCGGCCGGATCTGGCCGCCTATACCCGTTCCCTGGCCGATGGGAAAGGGATGTCCGGCACCCCCAACCAGTGGGTGATCGACTCCCTGGGCGACCGGGATGTGGCTGTTATCGATATGTATGATAAGATCTATAAGGGCACCTTCCTGGGCGGCAATCTGACCACCGCCGTCAAGACCCGCACCCACACCGGCGGCGCCGTGATCTGGGGCGGCATCCGGGATATTGAGCAGATGAAAAAGGTGGACGGCATCAACGTGTATTACCGGGGCATCGACCCCACCCCCATCCGGGATTTCAGCCTCCTCAGCTTCAACGGCCCTGTGCGGCTGGGCCAGGGGGAGCACGCGGCGGTGTGTCTGCCCGGCGATATCGTCTATGGATGCAGCGGCGGCGTGCTGTTTATCCCGCCGCAGCTGGTGGTTGAGGTGGTGGAAAACGGCGCCAAGACCCAGGTGAAGGATATCTTCGGCTTTGAAATGATCGCCCAGAACCGCTTCACCACCGCCCAGATCGACCTGAACGTCTGGACGGAGGAAATGATGGACCTGCTGGTGGACTTCATCAAGACCGATCCCCGGGGCGCCGAATACCGCTCTCTGGATTGGAGCCGTGAATATGCCCTGGCCCGCTCCGGCGGCGACGGCGGCCAATCCGCGCTGTAATTGTTCCCCTTCTCTTTTTTGTTTTTTCTTCACTTTTCCCCTTTTTAGGCGCAAGCTCTGCTTTGGAGCTTGCGCCTGCGTCTTTTTTCTTGAAATACGGAAAGAACTTTGCTATGATGGGGCAAACGGAGATGCGTTCCCCGGCAGCGAAGGAGATGGGCAGGAAACATGACGAAATTTGAAAAGCTCAAAGCCACCTCATTGGTGGAGAGCATTACGGAGACGCTCCGGGGCAAGATCCTGTCCGGGGAGCTGGAACCCGGGAACCGGCTGCCGGCGGAGCGGGATATTGCCGAGCAGCTGGGGGTCAGCCGCAGTTCCCTGCATCAGGCGGTGTTGCAGCTGGAGAGCGAGGGCTTTTTGCGCATCGAGCCCCGCCGGGGAACGGTGGTGGCCGATTACCGTAAGCACCCAACGCCCCAGTCGCTGGCTGCCCTGTGCACCTATGGTTCCGTAGAACTGGCGGAGCCGATTTTCAAAGACATGATGGACACCCGTCTCTGGCTGGAGACGGAGTGCGTCCGCCGGGCCTGCACCAATATTTACCCCTCCACCATGCAGGAAATGCGTGAAATTGCCGGTCGGCTGGAAACGGAAAATGTGGATCTGCCAAAGCTGATTTATCGCTACCACTACCTGTTGACCCAGGCTTCCGGCAACAGCCTGTTTTCCATCATGTTCCGGGCCTTTGAGCCGGTGATCATCACCCTCATCACCCGGCACTATTCCCTGCAAGCGCTGGATATCCATGCCGCCGCGGAAATGCACAAGGAGTTGCTTGACCACATAGAGGCAAAGGATGAAGCGGCAGCCGTCGACTGCATCCGGCGTCTGCTGGGCCAGGGCGTCACCGTGCTGGAGCGAAAATATCACAAGGACAGCTGAACCCAACCCTCTGGGGCTGTAGCGAAACAGTCCCAAAAAAGAAGAGACCGAGACGGCTGAAAACAGTCGCCTCGGTTTCCTGTTTGTGGTAAAATGAAGGTGTGAAACAACATCTACCGCAAAAAGATTATGGCACATGCGAGCGGAATGTGCAACTAAAAATTGATGAAAGTTTCGCGGAA
>Ga0129308_1001276_pt1 | contig 27517 bp, 20 predicted proteins | sample L827metagenome_FD_94440 | JGI IMG/M metagenome (GOLD analysis project Ga0129308, IMG submission 94440) | Ring-tailed lemur group fecal microbial communities from Wisconsin, USA - L827 metagenome | ecosystem: Host-associated > Mammals > Digestive system > Large intestine > Fecal | place: USA...
ATGACGAAGGGGAAACGTACCCGGACAGCCGGAATCCGTGAATACTCCTGCACGATCGCGCACTCCGCCTGCCTTTTTATCTCGTCATACTCAAAATCACCTCTGCCGCAGTACAAAAGCTCCTTCTTACCGGCATCAAATTCCTCTTCCTTCGTATCGTTATGCAGTTTATAATAAACAGATGCGGATGATATCTGAACGTACTTTTTACATTTCACAACGTCCAGAAGGTTTTTTACATCATTAGAGCAGTATGCCAGATTATCAAAGACAACATCCCAGACCACATCCGGAATATTGTTTTTCAGGCTTTCCCCGCTGCATCTGTCCACAACAATTCTCCCGACCTTATCTCCGAAATCGTCCTTTGCAATCCCCCTGGTTGCAACTGTAACATCGTGCCCCTTTTTAAGCAGCTCCAGTACCAGATGCTTGCCCATGAGGCGCGAACCGCCCAGAACCAACACTTTCATTTTTATCCCCCGTTATACTGCGCTTCTGATTTTGCGCATCATGCGCCAGACATTATCACCATAATTGCTCACCAGAACGGAAATCATGTCTTTTTCCGGATTATACTCCGAAATAAAGCTCACGCCCGGATCACAGCCCTGAAAATAAGGGATATCCCTGTTCGGAGCATTGTCGATAATCCATACGCCATATCCATAATATCCTTCCTCTTTGCTGCTTCCGTCTCCGCTCTGCCTTCGCAGCATTTCGTCCGTCAATTCCCTGGAAAGAAGCCTGTGACCCAACAGCCCTCTCCAGAAATTCACAATATCGCCAACCGTGATAAATGCGCCGCCTGCGCCCGTTCCTTTGGCATCCACACTGAATATATTTGTGCGGTAATCTTTTGTCTCGTCACAATAAATATAATTGACAGCACACTTTGCGGGAAGCCTGTCCAGTTCAAAATATCCCGTGGATTTCATGCCGCACACATCAAAAACATGTTTCTGTAAATACCGGTCAAATTCCATGCCGCTCACTTTTTCAAGAATCATCGCCAGAAGCACATAGCCCGTGTTGTTATACTGGAATTTTGTTCCCCTCGAATACATCATCGGCTTATCGATGAACATCGGGAGCAAATCCGCATTATGTCTGATTTTATAATTTGGATAATCAATCCATAGTTCTTCGTAATCTTCCATGATCGATTCGTCAAAATAATCCGGCACTCCTGATGTATGTGTCAAAAGCTGCCTTATCGTCACCCCGGGATCTATCTCATGCAAATCCATATCCAGCACATCGCCCAACGTATCTTCAAAACGAAGCTTCCTACACTCAATCAGCTGCAGAATCCCCACCGCCACAAACACCTTTCCGGCTGATGCGCTGGCGAATCTGGTTTCCAATGTATTGGGAATTGCATTCGGCAAGTCCGCATAGCCTGCCGTCCTTTCATACAAAATCGTATCATTCTGTACCAGCAGAATATTTCCTCTGAAATCAGGATCCAGAATTTCGTCAAAATTCATTTTTCTTCTCCCCCCTATCTTCTCACATATACGCAATCCATCACCCCATTTTCAAAACTGCTCTTCACCAGTTGCAGCAAAATTTCCCTGTTCTTCTCTTCAAACAGCCATTCATTCTGCAAACATACTCTCCAGCAGCGTAATTCTCTTTTCCTCCATGTCCACTTCCGCCTCTATTCCATAGGGAATCACACATCGCGGCGTCGCATGTCCGAAGTTGACATTATAGAGAATGGGAAGCTTCCTGTTCTCGATCACCTCTGCATAGATCTTTTTATATTCCTCATAATACTGCTCATCCTGGGGCTTACCCACCAGAATCCCGCTTACTGCATCAAACACCCCCCGCTCTTTCAGCGCCAGCAATTCTCTGCGGAAAAGCTCCGGTACAGGTTTTTCCTCACAGGTTTCAAGAAACAGGATTTTCCCCTCCCATTCTTCCTTCGCCGGAAAAAGTTCATACTTTTCACAGACGGAGGCCTCATCATCATAACGTGTACCGCTCAAAATATCATAAAAGCTCTCCAGGCATCCGCCCAGCAGCCTGCCCCGGAAGCTTCCTTCTCCCTGTAAAACCTCAAAGCCGCGCTCCTCTTTATGCGCAATCCGTTCCGTTCCGACCGCGTTGCGTGAAAAGTCAGCCCGCTCTTCATACCAGAACCCGCTGGATGTGATCGTCCGCACCTCCTGCCCTGCGAAGTAGCCTTCAAAAGCCCGCTTTGTGTACGGCAGCATTTCGTTTGCTATCTCTCCAAGGTCACAAATAAAATTCGGTCCATAAAAAGTGGTCAGCCCCAGTCTATAGAACATCAGATGGTTGATTGTGGTATCGGAAAATCCGGTGAACAGTTTCGGATTTTCCCGCACTAATGCGGTAAATTGCTCATCCTCCATCAGATATGGCAAAAGCCTGTAGGTATCATCTCCCCCGATCGCACAGATAATTCCTCTGATGGAAGCATCCGCAAAGGCCGCTTTTAAGTCGCTTGCCCTGGCCTCCGGGTGATTCTTCAAAAAGTCGATCCCCCTTAACGCATTCGGCATGAAAACCGGCTCCAGTCCAAAGGAGCGCAGCCTCCTTGCGCCGATTTCCAGGTTATGACTGCAAAATTCCTCTCCCAGCATCCCGCTGGACAGGCTGACAATGGCTACCTTGTCCCCTTTTTTCAACGAATTTGGTTTTCTCATCCTTTTCCTCCCTGATTGTTTTTCACTCTGCCATCAACTCTCCTTCCGGTATTTTTCCCAGATCGCCTTCCCGGTCTGCGCAAGCTCTTCCCTGAGCTCTGCCGGCTCCAACAGCTCTGCTTTCTCCCCAAATGCTAAAATCCAGCCAAGCAGATTTTCCTTATTTGTATATCCCACAGAAAACAGCAGCGTTCCGCCCTCCTCCACCTCATAGCAGCCGCTTCCGTACTCCTCCACCAGCCGCCATTTACACTCCGGCGCAAAGCGGGCTTTCACCCGGTAATTTTTCGGAAATACTCTCTCATTGGAAAGATCGGGCTGCGCGTCCTGCCGCTTTACAAACCCCTCCCCGGTACACGCAAGCCCGTCCATACGGTTCAGCTTAAAAAGCCGGAAATCCTCCCGTTCCCGGCACCATCCCCACAGATACCAGCTGGACCACTGAAACAAAATGTGATACGGCTCCACGCACCGCACACTTTCCCCGCCGGGAGAATAATACAAAAACCGAACCGCTTCGCATCGTTCAATCGCCGTAAGAAGCAGCTCTATCTTTGACGACAGAGATCCCTTATACCATGAAGCAAGATCGATCAATATAGATTGATGCTGCACCTGCGATCCCGCCGACAGTTTTTCCATCAGCTGCCCATAGCGGTTTGTGCCGCTGATGCTGTCCAGGCTGTGAAGTCCTGCCAGAATTGCCTGCAGATCGGAATTTGTCAGCAGCGTGCGGTCAATTTTGTAGCCCTCCATGATGGAGATTCCGCCGTTTAGTCCCTGCGCTGTGGCAATGGGAATCCCCGCTTTGCACAAATCCTCAATATCCCGGTTAATCGTCCGTCTGGACACCTCAAACTTTTCTGCAAGCTGGGGCGCTGTCACCTTTTCCTGCTGCAAAAGAACGGATAAAATTCCGATCAGCCTGTCTATCTTCATAAAAATCTCCTTATTCCTACAGCAGAACCTCCAGCCTACCGCCTTTCAGTATTCTGCGCCAGTTTGTATGATAAGCGATCATGTACAGTACCAGGCTTACAGCCGTGCCGCACAATACGTCGATCACCGAATGCTGCTTCACAAACATGGTGGAAACGCAGATCAGAATCATCCACAGGATGATGACAGCCCGCCATGCCCGGCGTTTTTCAAACAGCTTCGAACGGGCGGTCACCAGCGCCACAGCCACCGAAGAGGATACATGAATGGACGGACAGACGTTCACCGCCGCATCCGCCTTCCACACAAAATTCATCATCCAGCAGAAAATATTCCGGTCCGGCAACTCCACCCGCAGCTCCAGGCCGTTGGGCAGCACGATATAAACGACAAAGCAAAATGTCATGCCGGTAAACATGATGAACCAAAGCTGCTGAAAATCATACTTGTCATAAACCATATACCCCACCAGCCCCAGCAGAAAGGCAGGAAACCAGGAAAAATAGAGGATCGCGAAATACTCGCAGAAAGGAATCATATCGTCCAGCGGACAATGAATAATGTATTTTGGCTTCATGGTGTAATCCAGCGTAAAGAATGTGACCAGATAAAAAATCAGATACAGCATGGCATAACAATATTTATGAGCGGTAATCCAGTTTTTCGCATCAAGCACTTTCTGCTTTATCATTAGAATGTCAAATCTCCTGTTTCTTTTTCAGTTCAGTATAACACAAACCGGTCCACTTCTCCAATAGTCATCCCTCTTATTCTCCAATGGGTAAAAACTTTTATAAAAAATATCGGCATTGCCTCCCACCCTGACGGACGATATACTGAAATTATCCCGGGAAAAAAGAATAAAAGGAGAATTCCATATGAAAAAAGATACAAACCAACTGACAGAATGGGTAATCAATAAAATAAAGACGGAGTATGCGGATGATGTCGCACTGCTCGTTGCCGTAGAAGGCGGATCAATCAACGGGGATGGCCACGGTGAGCCGTTTGACTATTTCATTCCGGCCACGGAACGCGGCAATGAACTCGCACAGACATTCATCATCGGCAGCATCGGCAACGATCTCTATCCGCGCTCATGGGAGCGGACCGAACGCACTGCAAATCTGGAGGACCCCGCGACCCCCTGCCTGGGCAGCGCCAAAATTCTCTATGCACGTTCAAAGGAGGATGAGGCGCATTTCGAAGCCATCAGGCAAAAACTTTTTGATAACCTCAATAATCCCGATTTCATTTACCGAAAGGCCCTGGAAAACCTCGATATCGCCATGAATCTGTACAAAACAATGATGTTTGAGGAACAGCTATACCGGGTGCGGGGACTGGCCGGATACATCCATTATTATCTGACCATTTCCGTCGCCTGTCTCAACAGAACCTATCGCAGGGATTGGCACAACGGTGTCATCGGTGAGATTTCCAAATGGAAGGAACTTCCTGAAAGCTTTGTGGAATATTATCAGGGGATTTTAACCGCACACACTGTCAGCGAACTGAGGAATTTATCTTATCTCCTCATCGCTTCTGCACGGCAGTTTATCGCCCGCCATAAGCCCCAAAAATCCGTTTCCGAAAAAAAGCCGGACTATCATTGGCTGGCTGAATGGTATCAGGAGCTTAAAACCTGGTGGAACCGTCTTTATTTCTTCTGCAGCGATAACGACAGCGACGCCGCATTTCGCGAGGCCTGCCAGCTGCAGGGTGAACTGGATATGGTTGGAGATGAATTTATGCTCGGTGAAATGGATCTGCTCGGCTGCTTCAACAGCCAGGATCTTGAACCGCTTTCCCGCCGCGCGGCAAAGCTGGAAGAGGTTATCATTTCCACGATCGAGAAAGAGGGAGTAAAAATCAGGCGTTACGACACTCTGGATGCATTTTTGTCAGCCGGGGAACAAAACACTCCGAAGAAGGGATGATACTGCGGATGAAATATCGAAACGCTTCGGAAATTTTGCCGGATAAATTATTGAAGGAACTGCAAAAATACGCGCCGGGCGAAATTCTCTATGTGCCTTCCGGCAAAGACAGAAAAAAATGGGGCGCCGATACAGGAGCACTGCATTATTACGAACAGCGCAACGAAGAGATCCGGCATAAATATTTTCATCTGAAAATACCGATGGAAAAGCTCTGTGAAGAATACGGGCTTTCCGATGAGACACTGCGGAAAATATTATACCGCTGACGGCATGATCTTCACAAATCCTCCTGTTTATGGTGCAAATACAATGCTTCAATTCATAAAGGACAGCGGGCATCCGGCCATTGATGCAAGACCGGATGCCCGCCGGTGTTTTTTCACAGCTTCCCGCAAAGATACGCATATGCGTTCATAATCGTATTCTGTTTCTTTCCTGCGATGAAATAATAGTCCAGCTGCGCTTCCCCTTCTGCAGAAAGCCAGGAGCCATAGGCCGAAATATCACAACAGATGGCCGGACCGTCCGTTGCCAGCAAAATTCCATATCCTTGATCGGACAGAATAAAAGGCAGTTCTTCCGCATTCTCCCCATGGGAAATATAGCGCGCCGTGCCACGCAGATTCATCCCGCCGTTTTCCTGCGTCCCAAGCCCGTACAGCGTTTCCCCTTTCTGCCAGTCCACAAAAAGCCACGCCCTGTTCCGGCCGCCGATGCCGGTCTCGATCTGCCTGCACTCCCTGCTTCGCTCCGCCAAAAGCAGCTTCTTCTCTCTGGTCAGATACCGGATCGCTCCGGTCGCCTTATCCACGCGCAGGCAAAGCTCGTCCGTGGCCAACTCCACCGCGCCGCCTGCATCCTTATACATCCATGCCCGATCAGTCCGCCGCACCGCGATTTTGGCATTGGTTCCCGGCGCAATCTGCTGTCCTTTTGAAAAAGTGACGCGCACGATCGCAGAACCCACCGGAGAAAGCCGCAGCACCCCGTACCGGCTCTGAATATAAAGCCCGTCGGACTGCTTTGTGACCCATTTTACCGCAAGATCAATTCTTGCGTGCCCCACCGGACGCAGTTTTTCCGTCGCAGGCATATCGCCAAACGAATTGCCCGATGCATTGTTTTTCCGTACTGTTTTGCCGGATCTCTGTTTTGCAGATACATGCTCCACCCGATTCTCTTTCAGATAGCTTCCTCTTACAAAGGCTCCCGCTCCCATCACTTTTTGGGACATTCCGACAGGCTGCCCCGCATCATCTTCTTTCTTCCCGCTCTGTGGCTGTTTTCTGTCGGCCTCCGGCACTTCTGACGATAACTGGTTGCGTACGATGGAAATTCTCTTGCGCGGCTTTGCTGTTCCTCCGCCAGCACCAGCCGTTTGTCCGCCCACACCCGGTGCTGTGCCGATACCGGCCATTCTCCCGCCAACTCCTGCAGCGCTGCCGATGTCTGCCGCTGCCTCGCCACTGACTGCCATTACTCCGCCGTTTCGCTGCGCGCCCTGCCGCAGGCCCTCTACTCCGCCGCCGGTTGTCCCGGCTACTTCCCTTTCCGTTCTTTCCGGCAGCGGGTCTGCGATCAGCCCGGTCAGATTGCCGGTATGGAATACGCACAGCTCATGAAGCGCGCGGGTCGCCGCCACATATAAAAGCTTGGCGTGGCCGTCATCATTGGGATATTCTTCTCTGGTGGGATCAAGGATCAGCACCGCATCAAACTCCAGCCCCTTTGTGTATTCCACGGGAAGCACCATGATGCCGCTGCCAAATTCAGCCTTTTCCAGATCGCTCTCCATGATCTCCACATATTTTCCAAGCTCTCCTGCTGCCCGCAGCGCGCTCTCCCGGTCACGGCAGACCACCGCGATCGTATCCAGCCCCTTCTTCTGCCAGATCTTACAGACGTCTGCTGCCGCCCGGATCAGCTCTTCCCTGTTTTTTCTGCGTTCCAGCCGCACCGGGTCCCCATGCCGGATGATCGGCTCCACCGGATAACTGGAAAACCGCCCGTGATGCAGGATATTTGTTGCAAACTCCGAAATCTCCACCGTATTTCTGTAGCTCTTTTTCAGCACGCCGAAGCTGTCCATTTCATCCGGCAAAAGCAGGGTTTTCAGCTCTTCCCAGTCATTTAAACCATAACCGAAATGAATGTTCTGAGACACATCGCCCATCACCGTATAGGTACAATCCTTGATGCAGTATTTCAGGACGCTGTACGCCATCATGCCGAAATCCTGTGCCTCGTCGATGACCACATGATGCGCCTCGCTGATCACCTCCGTCTCCTTCACCCTCTTATAGAGATAAGCCAGCGCCGCAAGATCATATACATCGAAAGCCTCCCGGGGAATTTCCACATCATAGCCTTTCACGGACTGCTTTTTCAGGAAATCCCGGTACAGTTCAAAAATGGACCTTTTCCACGTCCGCGCTCCGTATCTGCCCCGGTATGCCTTCAGGATGGCTTTTCGTTCACTCTCTGTATATTTCACGCCTTTTCCCAAAAATTCATCCTTCAGCCTGATGAGAAGACGCTCATTGAGCATATCAATTTTACTCTGCACAGAAACTGTCGGGTTCTGCACAATGTAGCGCTCGATCGTCTCCCGCGGCACGATCTCGATGAGCTCCTTCGGATCAGTCCGCTGGCCCACCGTCTCGTCAAATACGCCCGTTTTTCCGTCCCGGAAACCCTCCACAAACTGCTTCGGATTTAAAAACACAGAATCCCTGGGAATCACCTCCCATTCCAGCCTCCGGCAATATTCCTCCAGATCACGATACCAGGACAGTGTACCCTTCACGCTCCCCTTACGTTCCATTTTGTCGGCGCTCAGAATCCGGTATTTTTTCTCATCCCAGTCCTCGTACAGAAGCCGCACAAAAAGCTGTTCCATGGTCATCTGCCGGATACCGTACACGTCCAGATCCGGCAGAACACCCGTGATATAATTGAGCAAAATCCGGTTGCTGCCCACAATGTAAAAATCGTCCGGCTTAAACCGCTCCTGATAGTTGTACAAAATAAAGGAAATCCTGTGCATCGCGACGGTCGTTTTCCCCGATCCTGCAACACCCTGCACGATGATATTGTGATAGGGCGATTTGCGGATGATTTCATTCTGTTCCTTCTGAATGGTGGCGATGATTTCCCCCAGCACCGCCTGCTTGTTCTTCGCCAGATATTTCGTCAGCAGGTCATCGTTTGCGATGACCTCTGTATCAAAATAATCCAACAGCTTTCCGTCCTCAATTTCATAAGTCCGCTTCAGCTTCAGATCAATGGGAAGCTCTGCACCGCCCGGTGCGCTGTAGCTGCACTTCCCCAGACCGTTCTCATAATAAGCGTTCGCTACCGGCGCCCTCCAGTCCACCACCATCCAGTGTGTAGCGTCTCTTGAGATCCCTCCCCTGCCGATATAGAGGGACTCTTCCTTATTCAAGGTCTCATCATGAAATACGATCCTGCCGAAATACGGTTTTTTCATCGCTTTTTCATTCCGCTCCAGCGCACGCTTCATGTGATCATGCAGCGTGATTGTATTCTGCAAAAGATTGATGACCTCCGGGTTATCATCGTGAAAATGCTCCAGCATTTCATCGATATCTTCCTTCATTCTGGAAACTTCTCTGCCATAGTTATCCACATTTGCATGGACGATCGCCAGCGTTTTCCCCAGATACTCCTCTTCTGCCCGCCGGGTTATCCCCGAAATTACAGTGTTCTTTTCCCGATTCATTGCAATCCTCTCCTCCTTCCGGTTCCTGTCCGCCCAGCTAAATGACACTGCGTGCTGAACTATAAACCCATTTTAATGAAAAACGAAAAAAATACTAGACTTTATTTTTACAATGTGATAACATGGATAATGAAGTGTGGGTAAAATACAGGAAATACTATCAGTGGAGCGTTTTTCAGAAACGGTCCTTATTTTTTTCTCAAAATCCTCAGTTGCTGCAGCACTTCACCGCATAAATAAAGCTGCTGCCAAATAGCTGTTCCTCAGCCATTTGGCAGCAGCCCCGTTCTATTGCAGACTCTTTTTTATGCAATCTGTGTCACTTCATAGCCCGCGTCCACGATTGCCGCTTTCAGCGCTTCCTCCGCTGCAGAGCCTTCCACAACCGCCTGCTTGTCCTCCAGGCTGACCGTCACCGCAGTCACGCCCTCTACCGCGCTCAAAGCCTTTTCCACCGCCTTTACGCAGTGCATACACATCATTCCTTCAATTTTCACTGTTTTTTTCATGGGTTGTTCTCCTTTTTCCGTTTGATTTGCTTTTTCTGACTCAACATTTTCCGACCTTATTTCATCAGCTCCAGGCTTCCTTTCGGCCGCTCGCAGCTGCGCCGCGCTGTTTACGCCTGCCCGTTCGGATCTGTGGCTGTTCTCCGGTTCTGCCGCTTTGATCTGCGCGCTCTCATGCTTCCACTTCGGCGTAAAGAACCGCAGCCGCAGCGCATTGCTGACCACTGACACAGAAGAGAAGCTCATCGCAGCCGCACCAATCATCGGATTCAATAAAATTCCGAAGCTCTTATATAATACACCCGCTGCCACCGGAATTCCAATGGCATTATAGAAAAATGCCCAGAAAAGATTCTGTTTAATATTGCGCATTACTGCCCGGCTCAAGGATACCGCAGAGGGCACATCCATCAGGTCGCTCTTCATCAGAACGATGTCCGCAGATTCTATCGCCACATCCGTTCCTGCGCCAATGGCAATTCCCACATCCGCGCGGGCCAGAGCAGGCGCGTCATTGATGCCGTCCCCGACCATTGCGACCTTTCTGCCCTGTTTCTGCAATTTTTGTATCTCCTGCTCTTTATCCTGAGGAAGCACATCCGCAATGACGTTTTCCACCCCAACCTGATGCCTGATCGCTTCCGCAGTCCGGGCATTATCTCCGGTCAGCATGATCACGTCCATGCCCATTTCCCTCATCCGGGCGATCGCTTCTCTGCTGGTAGGCTTCACCACGTCCGCCGCCGCAATAATTCCGAGAAGGACTCCTCCGTCCGCGTTCACATCCAAAGCCTGCCGACGATCATCCGCTTTTCCTTCCCTTGCAAAAAAAAGCGGCGTTTTCCCTTCATCTGCCAACTTCTCAATCTCTTCCTCAAACCCGGCCACAGAAATTCCCGCCGCATCCATCAGTTTCCGGTTTCCTGCATAACAGATTTCCTGCCCGATCCTCCCCGAAATTCCCTTTCCCGGAATCATGCGGTATTCCAAAACTTCCCTGAGCCCAACTCCATTTTGCTGTGCCTTCCCGATGATCGGCTCTGCCAGCGGATGGCTGGACAGCTTTTCCAGAGAAGCGGCCACAGACAGCAGTTCCTGTTGTGCTACGTCTCCTGCCGTGATCACATCTGTCACCACAGGCTTTCCCTCAGTGACGGTACCGGTCTTATCCAGCACCACGGTATCTATGCTGTGAGTGATTTCCAACGCTTCCGCAGATTTGACCAGAATGCCGTTGGCTGCGCCGCGCCCCGTTCCCACCATGATTGCCGTTGGCGTGGCCAGTCCCAGCGCACAGGGACAGGAAATGACCAGCACGGAAATACCGATCCCCAGCGCAAATTCAAAGCTGTATCCCAAAAGCAGCCAGATGATCACTGCTGCCACCGCGATCGTGATGACCACCGGGACAAATACACCGCTGACCCTGTCCGCCAGCTTCGCGATCGGTGCCTTGGAAGAAGTCGCTTCATCCACCAGCGCAATAATTTTTGACAGCGTGGTATTTTCTCCCACCGCCGTCGCTTCCATTTTAAAGTATCCGGTCTTATTGATCGTGCCTCCGGTCACTCTGTCGCCGCTTTGTTTTTCCACAGGGAGGCTCTCCCCCGTGATCGCGGATTCGTCTATGGAGGCATGACCCTCCAGAATTTTTCCGTCCACAGGCACCGTATCGCCGTCCCGGACGACGAGCACATCGCCGCTTATCACATCATCGACGGAGATTTCCGTTTCCACACCATCACGCAGCACTTTCGCTGTCTTAGGAGCCAGATCCATCAGCTTCGTAATCGCTTCCGAAGTGCGGGATTTCGCCCGTGCCTCCATGAATTTTCCCAGCGTGATCAATGTCAGAATCATGCCCGAAGACTCAAAATACAGATCCATGCCAAAGCGGTGAACCATTTCCATATCACCATGTCCAAAGCCCCAGGCAATTTTATAAATTGCATAGATGCCGTATACAAATGCCGCACCGGAACCCAGCGCAATCAGCGAATCCATGTTGGGAGAGCGGCGCCACAGATTCTTAAAGCCGTGCTTAAAATAGTGGCCGCCCGCGACCAGAACAGGCAGTAAAAGCAAAAACTGGGTAAAGGCAAATATCATCACATTTTCCATTCCCAGCAGAAAGCCCGGCAGCGGCCATCCCGCCATATGCCCCATGGAAATATAAAACAGGGGAATCGTGAAAACAAGAGACACAATCAGCCTTTTTTTCATGAGCTGCATCCCGGCGGCGGCGTTGTCCGTACCGGAATTTTTCACACTCTTTCCTTTCACGGAGCCTGTCCCTGTACCGCTGTTCTCATGAACCGACGCACCGTAGCCGATGTCTGTCACCTTCGCGATGATCTTATCCGCATCCAGGCTGCCTTCATCATAGGTTACGGTCATGCTGTTTTTCAACAGATTGACGCTGCACTGCTGCATGCCCTCCATCCCTGATACGCCTTTTTCGATGCGCGCAGAGCAGGCTGCACAGGACATGCCTGTAATATCAAAAACCTCTTTTTTCAAAAAATCGCCTCCTCACGGCTATTTGACTTTTATCACTCCGTTTGTTATCATCAAGCCATATTCGCAGTGCTTTTCGGGAAATCCGGCACTGCCCGCCGTTATTATTTATAGTATACCATTTAATTTCGATTTTGGAAGAACGCACTATTTTGTTATATACTTCCCAAAAAGTAACTGTAATATGAAAAGGAGGTTCTCATGGCACAGACAAAAGATCAGAATACGGTTTCCGTCAATCAAAACTGCCCTGTCTCTGCCACCATCCGGCTGATCGGCGGCAAGTACAAAGCGTTTCTCCTATGGCACCTGACCGGGCAGACGCTCCGCTTTGGCCAACTCCAAAAGCTCATTCCGGAAGCCACGCCCAAGATGCTGACGCAGCAGCTTCGGGAGCTGGAAGAGGACGGACTGCTTGCGCGCACCGTCTATCCGGTCGTGCCTCCGCGCGTGGAATACTCCCTTACCGAATTAGGACAGAGCCTGTTCCCGATTCTGGAAGCGATGTATAACTGGGGCAGCTCTTTCCTGGAAAAAGAAGGGCTGACGCCGGAATGCTCTATGAATGTCAAAACAACTGCCGCTCCAAAAGGCGCCTGCGCAGAAAAATGCTGCAGCTACAATCATAATTGATCAGGCAGTGCAATACCCTCAGAGTACAACAGGACACTGAGAATACGATCATCAAAAGGAGATTTTCATGAATTTTTCAATCGAAACGAGCGTTTCTTTACTCACCGTTTTCATACAGGGGATTCTCAGCTTTTTCTCCCCCTGCGTCCTCCCCCTCGTTCCGCTCTATATCAGCTATTTTTCGGGCGGCGCGAAAGAAGTGGACGAAGACGGGACAATTCACTATCCCAGAAGCCGCATTATGCTCCACACGCTGGCCTTTGTGCTGGGAATTGGCATAACCTTTTTCCTGCTGGGCTTTGGCTTCACCGCCCTTGGACGGTTCTTTTCTGCAAATCAGATCTGGTTTGCCAGGATCAGCGGCCTTATCATGGTCTTATTCGGCCTGTATCAGCTGGGCGCATTCGGCCGCTCCTCCAGACTTGATCAGGAACGCCGCCTGCCCTTCCGCCTCGACCGTCTGGCCATGAGCCCTTTGACCGCTTTTCTGATGGGTTTTTTCTTCAGCTTTGCCTGGACGCCCTGCGTCGGCCCCGTTCTGGGCAGTGTGCTTTTGATGGCGGGTTCCGCCAATACCGCTCTGAAGGGATTTTTCTTCATCCTTGTCTACACGCTGGGCTTCGTTCTTCCCTTTCTGGCGGTGGGATTGTTCACAGGAACTGTACTGGACTTTTTTAAAAAGCATATCAGCGTAGTGCGCTATACCGTTAAAATCGGCGGCATTCTCATGATCCTCATGGGCATCATGACCCTGACCGGATTCATGAACGGATTGAGCGGATATCTTGCAGATTCCGGTACGACAGCTCAGAACAGCGGGAGGCAGTCAAAATCTTCCGATGCCGCTTACGATGCTTCGGCTGACGCTTCCGACAACACCTCACCAACAGAAGCGGGCGCTTCCGGTGAAGAGTCCGACATAACTCCCGCCCCGGATTTCACGCTGACCGATCAAAATGGCACCGAACACACCCTTTCCGATTATAAGGGAAAGACCGTTTTCCTGAATTTCTGGGCCACCTGGTGCCCTCCCTGCCGCAGTGAAATGCCTGAGATTCAGGCGCTCTATGAGAAATACGGTGAAAATGAGGGGGATCTCATCGTCCTTGCCGTCGCTTCGCCAAACCTCGGTCAGGAAGGAAGTGTATCGGACATTTCCGATTTTCTTTCCGAAAACGAATATACCTTTCCCGTGGTGATGGACGCTTACGGCCTCTACTCCTCCATCTACGGCATCCGCGCCTATCCCACCACCTTCATGATCGATAAGGACGGCAACGTGTTCGGCTATGTGGAAGGAGCCCTGACCGGCGAGGTCATGGAAAGCATCGTACAGCAGACGATGGAGGGCAAACGAACATAAGGAACTCAAAAGAGCTGTAGGGCAACTCCCTGCAGCTCTTTCTTAATCCATAACAGCTAAATCCAGGCAAAGTCCGGATTCTATTGCTTACTGTGCTTCCACCAGTCTCACCGTTTCTCTTGCGATCGCCAGTTCCTCATTCGTAGGCACCACCATCGTCACGACCTTGGCACCCTCATCGGAGAGAATGACTTCCTCTCCGCGGATTTTATTCCGCTCCGGATCAATGTTTGTTCCCAAAAATCCGATGTACTGTCCGATCAGCAGGCGTACCTCCGCGTTATTCTCTCCCGCGCCTGCCGTAAATGCGATCACGTCCACGCCGTTCATCGCAGCCGCATATGCGCCGATATATTTTCCCACGCGATATGCGTAAGCGTCCAGAGCGGTGGCCGCCATCTCATTGCCCTCTGCCGCCGCTTCCGCCAGATCACGGAAATCACTGGACAGACCGCCCGACAGACCGAGCACGCCGGACTTCTTATTGCAGACATTGATCACGCCTGCCGCATCCATGCCCTCTTTTTCCGCGATAAAGCTCACGATGGCAGGATCCATATCGCCGCTTCTGGTGCCCATGATCAACCCTTCCAGCGGTGTCAGACCCATGGAGGTGTCCACGGATTCCCCATATTTTACAGCGGATACGGATGCGCCGTTGCCCAGATGGCAGACAATGATGCGCAGATCTTTTCTGTCCCTGCCCAGAATTTCCGCCGCGCGCAGCGAAACAAAATCATGGCTGGTGCCGTGGAAGCCATAACGGCGCACCTTATATTTTTCATAATATTCATAAGGAAGTCCGTACAAATATGCTTTTTTCGGCATGGTCTGATGAAATGCCGTATCGAATACCGCCACCATCGGCACACCGGGCATGATCTTTTCACAGGAGTGAATGCCGATCAGATTCGCCGGATTATGCAGAGGCGCCAGATCGTTGCACTCCGTAATAGCGCGAATCACTTCCTCATCAATGACAACGGAGCCTTTAAAGCTTTCGCCCCCGTGCACGATGCGGTGTCCTACCGCATCAATTTCCTGCAGGGATGAAATCACGCCCACCTCTGCATCAGTAAGCTTTTCAATGACCACCTTTACCGCATCGGTGTGGTCTGCCATTGCCACCTCTGTTTTCTGTTTGCCGCTGCCAGCCTTCTGGTGCGTCACGCAGCTTCCCTCTATGCCTATTCTCTCACACAGTCCCTTTGCCAGCACCTCTTCCGTCGCACTGTCAATGAGCTGATATTTCAAAGATGAACTGCCGCAGTTAATCACTAATACCTTCATGAAAAGTCCTCCGTCTTTATGGTTCCCACAATTATTCTTCCGCTACAGCACACATGCAAATCCATCGCCGTCCTTCACGATGCTACACACACAGTCGGTTCCGTCCTGCTTATGCACAGTCAGCGTTCTTCCGGCAAGGTCTGCGCCCTCTGCATGCAATACGATCTTTCCGCCGCACAGCACTGCCGTAATCACCTGCACGATGTTTCCATCCGTATCAGGAATACAGCACACCGCCTCTTTTCCTTCCACAGGCGCATACAGATGCAGTTCGCTTTCCGAAGCATAATCATAATCCGGACGGTCGCAGATGTTTCCTACCGCCAGAAGCGTATTTTCTTTGACATAAAGCGGCAGAGAGAAATAATCATAGGTTCCCTGATAGAAGCGTCCGCCCTCCTTGCGCTCCCCGTTCAGATAATCGGTCCAGGTTCCTTCCGGCAGATAATACCATACCTTTCCCTCTTCATTGAACACCGGAGCTACCAAAAGGCTTTCGCCCAACATATACTGCATATCCAGCGTCGCACAGGCAGGATCGTCCATAAATTCAAACACCATCGGACGCATCACCGGAGTTCCCTCCTTGTGCGCCTCTATCGCTTTCGCATAGATATAAGGCATCAAACGACATTTCAGGTTCACAAAATGCCTTGCAACATCACAGGCCTCTTCGTCAAATGCCCACGGCACGCGATAGCTGGTAGAACCGTGCAGACGGCTGTGTGAGGAGAGCAGTCCGAACGCGAGCCAGCGCTTATATACATCCGCCGGAGCCGTATTTTCAAAACCGCCGATATCATGGCTCCAGAAGGAGAAACCGGACATCGCAAAGGAAAGACCGCCGCGCAGCGTTTCCGCCATGGAAGGATAATTGGCGCTGCAGTCGCCGCCCCAGTGAACCGGGAACTGCTGACCGCCTGCCGTCGCACTTCTCGCAAACAGCACCGCTTCCCTTTCTCCCTTCACCTCTTCCAGCAGGGAAAACACACAGCGATTATACAGGAAGGTGTAATAATTGTGCATCGCTGCCGGATTACTGCCGTCAAAATAGCGCACATCGATCGGAATCCTTTCACCGAAATCCGTCTTGAAGCAGTCAACTCCCATATCCAACAGGCGGCGCAGCTTGCTCTGATACCATACGCAGGCATCCGGATTGGTGAAATCCACTATGCCCATGCCTGCCTGCCAGTTATCCGTCTGGCATACGCCCTTACCGTCTGCCCGCATCAGCAGATAGCCATTTTCCACCGCTTCCTTAAACAGTGCAGTTCCCTGTGCGATGTAAGGATTGATCCATACACAGATCTTCAATCCCTTTTCATGATAACGCTTCAGCATGCCCACAGTATCCGGGAAAACATTCTCGTCCCACTCAAAATCACACCAATGGAAGCCCTTCATCCAGAAGCAGTCAAAGTGGAACACGCTCAGCGGTATATTGCGCTCCTGCATTCCATCCAGGAAGCTGCTGACCGTCTCTTCATCATAATTAGTCGTAAAGGAGGTGGACAGCCAAAGGCCGAAGGACCACGCCGGAGGCAGTGCCGGACGGCCTGTCAGAGCCGTATATGCATTTAAAATCTCCTTCGCGGTCGGACCATAGAACAGATAATAGCGGATTTCTTCCCCGGGAACCGAAAAGCCCACATATTCCACCTTTTCGCTGGCCACTTCGAAAGACACATTATCGGAGTGGTCCACGAAAACGCCATAGCCTCTGTTCGTCATATAAAAAGGAATACTCTTATAGGCAACCTGCGAAGCGGTACCTCCGTCTTCATTCCAGGTATCCACAACCTGTCCGTTCTTTACAAAAGCGGTAAAGCGTTCACCGAATCCATAGACATTCTCTCCGGGAGCCAGGGACAATTCGTTTACCATATAAGGGGCATATTCATGCTCGCACATGTAATTTGCTTCCGGGAGCATGGTGGAAGGCTTTTTATCCCAGCGCACATATCCCAGGTTCCTAAAACCGCAGGTAGTGAGCACCTTTCCATCCGCTCTGAAGCTGTACTCCCAGCCCTTGAGGCTCACGTGTACGCTCACCTTTCCTGCGGTGAGCACGGCTTCCTCCTCATTCTTAAAAAAGCTGCTCTCACAGCCTGTTTCCGTCTTAATATAACGCGGATCCCTGTGTTCATAAGCCTCGTAGTGCCATGCGCGTACAGAAATCACATTCTCTGCCACTGCCTTAAACTCGATCGTGATCGTAGGCATGTTCAGTGTAGCCCCGCGGGATTCTATTCTGCCCACAGGCGCAACCACACGCATCCCATTCTCAATTTCATCCACATAATACGCCTGGGACGCATACATTGCGTTGGAACGCTCACTGCGAAGCCAGTATCCTTCTGTGAATTTCATATACCAATCCTCCTGTCTGCTTTTTAAACGAAGTAGCATATATCACTTCGGTTTTCCTATATATTTTAGCATAGGAAAAGCCCCCGCACAAGGCGGAGGCTCATTTCACAATTACACAAGTTTACCGTTCAGTTATAGTTCTTTTCCCTGTCCGGATACGAAGTGCAGCTGCCAATCAAAACCGATACAGACATCAACCCTTTACGCTGCCCATCGCAACACCCTGTACGATGAACTTGGACAGACACAGGTAAACCACAATAACCGGCAGAATGGAAAATGCAATCATCATATATACCTGACCCATATCAAACTTCAGCCAGTCAGCAGATCTTAACTGCGCGATCAGGATAGGAAGCGTCTTCTTCTTATCGGCATGCAGAATCAGCGCCGGGGTGAAGTAGTTGTTCCAGTTGCTTACAAAGGTGAAGATCGCCTGCACTGCGATCGCGGGCTTCATCAGAGGAATGACGATGGTATTGAAGGTTCTGAACTCGCCGGAGCCGTCAATTCTCGCTGCCTCGATCAAGGACAGCGGCAGCGCGCTCTCCATATACTGCTTCATGTAGAAGAACGTCACCGGTGCGGCAATCGCGGGCACGATCAGCGGAATGAAGGAATCTTCCAGCTTCATCTTCATCACCAGCTGCAGGAAACCTAACGCGGTAACCTGTGTGGGAATCATCATGACCGCCAGAATAAAGGTAAACATGAATTTCTTTAATTTAAAATCATATGCATGGATCGCATAAGCGGTCATAGTGGAGAAATAAGTACACAATACCGCGCTCAGCACAGCAACGATGCAGCTGTTGATCAGGCCGTTCCATACCGGAAGCGTGCCGTGCATCAGGTTATACCAGTTCTTCGCCGTATTGGAACCGGGAAGCACCGTAAATCCCCTTGTCAGATCCGCATGGGATCTGGTCGCGTTGATAAACAATACATAAAACCAGAACAGACACAGGATTGATATGATCACCAGCACTACATAGGAAATCATTCTTCTGGCTTTGATGCCCACGCCTTTATTTAAATTTGTATTATCCGCATTATTCATGGTCATCACCTCCTACGCTTCCTTATTGCCTGAAATCTTAAACACGATCAAACTCAGAATACCTGTAATTACAAACAGGAATACCGAAAGAGCACCGCCCAGACCATAGTTCTTACTGAACAGATGATTATTCAGCCACATGATCAGTGTCATGGAAGATCTCATCGGATCGCCCTTACCGTTTGTCAGGATCTGCGGCACATCGAACATCTGCAGGCCGCCGATCAGAGAGGTGATCATAACATAAATCAGAATAGGTTTTAACAGGGGCAATGTAATCTTAAAGAAGACCTGTGTCGAAGTAGCCCCGTCTACCTGCGCCGCTTCAAACAGGGATGTATCAATACCCATCATACCTGCCATCAGCAAAATGGTCGTATTACCAAACCACATCAGGAAGTTCATGAAACCAACCAGTCCCCTGGTGCTCCACACATGGGACATAAACTTGTAAGGCTCTGAAAGGATACCCATCTGCATCAACATGGAATTGATCGGTCCCCCGTCTGAAAACAAGGTGAAGAACAACATTGCAAACGCAGATGCCATGATCAGGTTCGGCAGATAGATAACCGTTTTGAAAAATCTCTGTCCCTTCAACCGAAGGCTGGGATCGGAAAACCATGCTCCCAGGAGCAGGGACACAACGATCTGGGGAATAAAACCGATAATCCACATAATCATAGTATTCTCCAGATAGGTCCAGATATCGGCATTTGAAAGAATCGTCCTGTAGTTTTCCAATCCAACAAAATTGGGGCCGATCTGTGTCAGACCGGAACGATAGTTTTCAAAAAAACTGTTATAAATGGTACTGATGAGCGGAATCAGCTGAAAAACAACATACACCGCCACAAAAGGAATCAGGAAAATATATCCCCATTTGTTATAGCTTACAACCTTTCCTCTGCGTGCATTTTTCATACATACACCCTCCGTTTCTACTCTCCGCTACAGAGCTCGCAGCAGATTTCTCTTCTTTAAAAAAGCTGCTGCCAGCCCTGTCAGCCTTTCACTTTTTGTATAAAGGGCTGCGCCCGCCTGACCAGCAGGCAGGCACAGCCCCATTGACCAACTGCAAATTTACAATTAGTGAGTTAATTCAGGATATTTCTCTTCAACAGACTTATAGAACAGTTCAAGAGCTTCATCCAGTGTAGCATTGCCATCGAAGTAGTTCTTCATAGCCTGCTGGAAGGATTCGTTACAGCCCTGATCGTAAGCGGAAAGGTTGCTCAGATCCAGAGTCTCAACGCCTGCGCAGTACATAGCCAGAGGGTTCTGTCCGCCCAGTACCTTGCTAGAGTAGCTGGTATCAGCTGCCATAGCTTCCATAGCGGGCTTGTTGTTTACGAAATCGTTATCAGCCTTCACGATGTCAAGCATGATTTCTTCGTTGGTTGTCAGCTGAAGCATAATGTCCTTAACCAGAGACGGGTTATCTGTGCCCTGTGCTGCGCAGATCCATGTGCCGCCCCAGAAGAAGCCCTGAGGTCCTTCGGTTGCACCCCAGCCGCCTGCACCTGCGATACTGCCTTCAGCGTCAACTGCCATACTGAAGTCTACGAACCAAGCGGGTCCAAAGTAGCAGAATACTTTACCTTCGGGATAGAAACCTTTGCTCCAGTCATCGCTCCACAGATCCTGTGTACCGCATGCGCCCATGTCTACTAATGCCTTGGAGTCATCAACCCATTTCATGATGTTCTCATCAATAACGATCTTGCCGTCAACCACCCACTTGCTGGATACGTTGTTGGAATATACACGGTAGCTGTCGTTTGTGGTAGCCATAACCTTGTAGCCTGCTGCCTGCAGTTCTTCAGCAGTTGCCTTGAAGGTATCCCAGTCAGCAACCTTTGCCTGAACATCTGCAGGATCATCGCTTCCGAATACTTCTTTTGCGATCTCGCGGTTGTAAATCAGAACGCCAGGGCAGCCCTGCCATGAAACGCCCTTCAGAACGCCGTTAGAATCGGTAACGATATCCTTAGTGTACTGATACTGGTTAGCCAGATCTGCATCCGTGATGCCCAGATCAGCAACCGGCATAGCATACTCGGTATCAACATATTTCAGAGCGTAGTCAGCCTCGATCAGGAAAAGGTCAACCTTCTCGTCAGCAGCTGCATCAGCCTGCTTTAACAGTGCTTCATCCAGATTGTTCTGGTAAGCGTTGTTCTCATTGGGTGTGCGGTTCCAAACCACTTCTACATCACCGATTTTGCCGTGAGTAGCGTCAACCGCTTCATAACCCGGATAGTGATCTGTCACACGTGTCTGGAATTCTTCATTCCAGCAGTAGATGTTCAGAACTTTACCTTCATCAGCTGCAGGTGCTTCAGCCTCAGCAGCGGGTGTTTCCTCTGCAGCAGGTGTCTCAGCTGCGGGTGCCTCTGCAGCGGGTGTTTCAACTGCTGCGGGTTCAGAAGCCGGAGCTTCTGCAGGTGCTGCGGAATTGCCGCAACCAGCCAGCATGGATGCTACCATTGCTGTGGAAAGTAACAAACCAAGTGCTTTCTTTTTCATAAAAAAAGTCCTCCTTAAAATTTTTGAGATATAATTTTACACGTTCAGGCCATACCCGTCTGTGCATTGTCTCCTAAAAGATTTTCCTGATCGTCTGTCCTTCGTATACCTTTCCTTCCACCACGGAGATACTGCGTGCCGTCGTCTTCGGCCTTTCGATCAGATCAATGAGTTTCTCTGCTGCATACTGTCCGATATGCGGGGTATCCTGCCAGAGTGTGGTCAGCTGAGGTACAGCATGTCTCGCCAGCCTGATTCCATCATACCCGACGATTGAAATATCATCCGGTATCGATAATCCCCTCTCCCGGATCACGTTAATTCCGCCAAATGCTGCGAAATCATCCGGATACAGAATACACGTAGGAGGTGTTCTCAGATCGAGAAGCTTCTCAGTGGCTATCGCTGCGCCATCGGTATCCCTGTACTCGCTTTCCAGAATATACTCATCCGGAATGCTTAAGTTCAGACGCTCCGCCGTTCTGAAAAAGCTGGAAAGCCGCCCTTTGGTAACTGCCGAGTCCGCTCCATGAATGTAAGCGATCCTGCGGTGTCCCATCCGGTAAATATATGTAAGCAGCTCCTCCATGCCCTTTTCATTATCGGACATGACTGCCAGCCTGTCGTTAAAAACATAGTCGATCGTCACCACGGGAATATCGCTCTGCACCAGCTCAAGAATTTCCGGATCTGTAAACTCTACGCATGCAATTACCACTCCATCGAATCCTCTCGCCCTTGCATGCTCCAGATAGGTCATTCTGTTCTTCCTGGTCTTATTGGAATTTAAGAAAGTCAGATCATAATCTTTCTGCTCCACGGCCACCTTAAAGCTTTCCAAAACCGCTGCGAAGTAGTCATGTGTCAGACCACTGTGCGCTTCATCTATAAAAAGCACTCCAATATTGTAGCTGCGGTTCGTCTTCAAAGTCCTTGCAAAAAGATTGGGGCGATATCCCAGTTCTGCTGCTTTCTGACGAATCAGCGCTTTTCTCTCTTCACTGATATCTGAATGATTGTTCAGCGCTTTGCTCACCGTCGCAACAGATACCTGACATTCTCTTGCAATGTCCTTTAATGATGCCATTTCGCTAGTCTCCCGCTTTCCGTTCTCCTCCTGCTCCTCTCCCATTTTCTGCAACAGGTTGTAGCGTAAACGTTATACTTAAACGTTTTCTACGATTTGATTATATGCTTTATGTCAAAAAAAATCAACTGTTTTTTTCAAAAATTGTTCATTATGTGATTTCATCCAATTTTTTTCAGTATTTTTTGTGCATTTTATACTTGTTATATTGGGTTTTTACCCGTGATATAACCTCATGGCAAACTTTTCCAATTATTATGCTGCATTTTCTCATAGTATGTCACCTCTCAATCTTATTTCTATTTTCTCTCAAACCCCTTGATTTTACTATATTTATTCGATATAATGCTCTTAACTGAGAGCGAGCCGACATATCACTTAATCGTTTTCAAAAAAATAGACCAAACACCCAAAGGAGGCCCCATGAAATATGGATTTTTCGATGACAATTCACAGGAATATGTCATCACAACGCCCAACACTCCGCTTCCCTGGATTAACTATCTGGGATGCAAAGATTTTTTCAGTCTGATCTCGAATACCTGCGGCGGCTATTCTTTTTATAAGGATGCGAAGCTTCTGCGCCTCACCCGTTACCGTTACAACAATGTTCCGGCAGACTCCAACGGAAGATACTTCTATATTAAGGAAGGCGATACCGTATGGAATCCCGGCTGGCAGCCCACACAGACCAGCCTGGACTCCTACGAATGCCGTCACGGTCTCGGCTACAGCCGCTTCACAGGCAGCAGGAACGGGCTGGAAGCTTCCCAGCTCACCTTCGTTCCGCTGAATGATACCTGTGAGATCAATCACCTGACGCTGACGAACCGTTCGGAGCAGGCGAAGGATATCCGTCTTTTTTCCTATATAGAATGGTGTCTCTGGAATGCTGATGACGACATGAAGAACTTCCAGCGCAACTTCAGCACCGGCGAAGTGGAAGTCGTAGGCTCCACCCTCTACCACAAGACAGAGTACAGGGAACGCCGCAATCACTACGCTTTGTTCTCCGTCAACACGCCTGTAGATGCTTTTGAGACAGACCGCGATTCCTTCCTGGGCGCTTACCGCAGCAACGCTAATCCCCAGGCTGTAGAGAACGGACAGCTTTCCAATTCCATTGCCAGCGGATGGTCCCCCATCGCTGCCCATCAGATCAATATGACCCTGCAGCCCGGTGAAACGCGCACCTTCGTTTTTGTCACCGCTTACATAGAGCTGCCCCGCAAGGACAAATGGGAAGCTCCCGGCATCATTAACAAGAAACCTGCCAATGAGCTCCTGGCGCGCTATGCGGATGACGCATCTGTTGAAGCGGCTTTCGGCGAGTTAAAAGATTACTGGAAGCAGCTGCTGTCCCGTTACAGCCTGCAGTCTGATTCCGAAGAGTTAAACCGCATGGTCAACACCTGGAACCAGTATCAGTGCATGGTGACCTTCAACATGTCCCGCAGTGCTTCCTATTATGAGTCCGGCATCGGCCGCGGCATGGGCTTCCGCGATTCCTGCCAGGATCTGCTGGGCTTTGTGCATCTGATTCCGGACCGCGCAAGGCAGAGAATCCTGGATATTGCTTCCACTCAGTTTGAGGACGGCAGCGCATATCATCAGTATCAGCCCCTCACCAAGATGGGCAACGCCGACATCGGCAGCGGCTTTAACGATGATCCGCTCTGGCTCATTGCAGGAACCGGCGCATATATCCGCGAGACCGGCGACATGGACATTTTAAAGGAACAGGTACCCTTCAACTGCCAGCCCGGTACAGAAATGCCCCTGCTCGAGCATCTGAAGCGTTCCTTTGATTATACCGTAAACCACAAGGGCCCCCATGGCCTGCCCCTGATCGGCCGCGCGGACTGGAACGACTGTCTGAACTTAAACTGCTTCTCCGCAGAGCCCGGAGAATCCTTCCAGACCTTTGGCCCCAGTGAAGGCCCCGTAGCAGAGTCCGTTTTCATTGCCGGCATGTTCGTCAAATACGGCGAAGAGTATGCGCAGATTGCAGAACAGCTGGGCGATGCTGCCGAAGCGGCCCGTGCCCGCAGTGAGGTGGAAAAGGTTTATGCGGCAGTGCTGGATGCAGGCTGGGACGGCGACTGGTTCGTCCGTGCTTACGATGCCTACAGCAACAAGGTCGGCTCCAAAGAATGCGAAGAAGGGCAGATTTATATTGAGCCCCAGGGCTTCTGCGTTCTGGCCGGAATCGGCGTAAAGGAAGGCCTTGCAGAAAAAGCGCTCAATTCCGTCAGGGAAATTCTGGATACCAAATACGGCGTAATGCTTTTGCAGCCCGCCTATACCAAATATCACCTTGAACTGGGCGAGGTAAGCTCCTATCCGCCCGGGTATAAGGAAAATGCCGGAATCTTCTGCCATAACAATCCCTGGATCTCCATTGCAGAGACAGTGATCGGCAGAGGTAACCGCGCCTTTGAAGTTTACAGAAAGACCTGCCCTGCATTCCTGCAGGATATCAGTGATATCCACCGCACGGAGCCTTATGTTTACTCCCAGATGGTGGCCGGCGCCGATGCTCCTCACCACGGCGAGGCGAAGAACAGCTGGCTCACCGGAACCGCTGCATGGACCTTTGTAAACGTATCCCAGTATATTCTGGGCATTACCCCCGACTGGAACGGTTTGAAAGTTAACCCCTGCGTTCCCACAGAGCTGGGCGACTTCTCCATCCACAGAGTGTTCCGTGATGCGGAGTATGATATCCACATCGAAAACCCGAACCGCGTGGAAAAGGGTGTTGTATCTCTGACCGTAGACGGTCAGGCCGTGAACGGATGTGTCATCCCGTTTGAGGCAGGAAAGAAACACTACAATGTCAAGGTTGTGATGGGCTGATCCAAGGCCCCTTTAAACTCCGCCCGAATGCTTCGCTTTTCGGGAATCAAAGCATAAAAAAGGTGAGATTGCACTGCAATCTCACCTTTTTTATGCTCTATTCCATGCTTACCCTGCGCAGATACTGCGTCGCCTTCCGGTAATCCTTCCAGTCGCTCAAATGCTCCGCATATACGGTCATGTCCGGCCCCAGTTTCCCGGCCAGCTTCATCACCAGCCGCAGATCCATTTTTCCCTCACCCGGCAGCACTTCCCTGATCCTGCAGGGCAGTCCCTCTTCCATTACCAGATCCTTGGCATGAATGCTCTTAATGTACGGCCCCAGCAGGCGGAAGCATTCCCTGATGAAAGCTGCGCTGTGCAAATACAGCTTCGGGCTTGAGATCATATTGGTATAATCCAGATGCACGGCAAATGCCTTTCTGTCCACATCCTTCAGCAGCTGCAGATAGCTTTCCGGCGAATCCGGCATCATCCACGGCATCGGCTCCAGCGTATAATAAGTGCGCACAGGACTGACTCCGTCAATAATCTCACGGACGCTGTCCACAATCAGCCCGTAAATATAGGGATCATAATTATCCGCATATGCTCCGTCCCATCTTTCTCCCCGGCAGCCTGCGATATTAACACAGCATTTTGCTTCCATCTCCTCCGCCAGATTCAGCTGCGCCTGACACCAGGCGATATTTTTCCTGCGCTTCTCTGCATCCGGGTCCAGCGGGTTGCACCAGGCTCCCACCTCTCCCAGCACAAGATCATTTTCCTGCATCAGCTTTTTAAAGGTCAGTCTCTCTTCCGGTGAAGCACTGCTGTCTACGGGACAATATACCGCATCGTACTGCATTTCACGTATAATTGACAGCCATTCCTCCGGCGTTCTCCATTCCCTGTTATCAATTCCTCCGCCGATCCGCATATGTCTGCCTCCGTATCTTCTTCTTTTTGATCGGTCTCTGCCTGCTCAGGCTTCCATTTTTTTCCCAGATAATCCACATACCAGCTTTCCTACTTAGGCCAGCCGACTCTTACGTCCGGCCTACATCCGGCTTTGGCCCGGATCTTTGGCAGTCTCCCTCCGGTTCTCATGAAGCCGGCAAATCAATATGCTTTGCCCCAGTATACCATCTTCCTGGCGGGCTTGCCGCAGCAGACGCAGGTATCCGACAGCACTTCCTGCTCAAAAGGCATACAACGGCTGGTTGCCGCAAACTTCTCTTTGATACGATCCTCGCATTCCTGACAGCCGCACCACATCGCCTTGACGAAACCGGGCTTGTTGGTCAGAATGTCCTCCATCTCCTCCAAGTTTCCTGCAACATAAGTGTGCGCCTCTCTGTGCGCTCTCGCCTTTTCCAGCATATCCTTCTGGATGGTTTCCAGAAGCTCTGCGATCTTTCCTTCGATCCCGTCCAGACTGCATTCAATCTTTTCCCTCGTGTCACGGCGAACCAGCACGCACTTGCCCGCCTCGATGTCCTTGGGACCGATCTCTACCCGCACCGGAATACCGCGCATCTCAGCCTCGGAGAACTTCCAACCGGGGCTCTTATCCGTATCGTCCACTTTTACGCGGAAATTGGACAGGCGGCCTTTCAGCTCAAACGCCTTATCCAGAACGCCCTCTTTTCTCTGCTGGATCGGAATGATCACAACCTGAGTGGGCGCCACCCTCGGAGGCAGTACCAGACCGGAATTATCTCCATGCACCATGATAATGGCGCCGATCAGACGGGTTGTCATGCCCCAGGACGTCTGGTGCACATATTTTAACTTATTGTCCTTATCCGTATACTGAATGCCAAATGCCTTCGCAAAGCCGTCTCCAAAGTTATGGCTTGTGCCGGACTGCAGAGCCTTGCCATCGTGCATCAGCGCTTCAATCGTATAGGTCGCTTCCGCACCGGCGAATTTCTCCTTCTCGGTCTTGCGCCCCTTGATGACGGGCATTGCCAGCACATTTTCGCAGAAGTCCGCATACACGTTCAGCATCTG
>Ga0129308_1001277_pt1 | contig 27514 bp, 24 predicted proteins | sample L827metagenome_FD_94440 | JGI IMG/M metagenome (GOLD analysis project Ga0129308, IMG submission 94440) | Ring-tailed lemur group fecal microbial communities from Wisconsin, USA - L827 metagenome | ecosystem: Host-associated > Mammals > Digestive system > Large intestine > Fecal | place: USA...
AGCAGCTTTTGCAACCTCGTAGCCCTCCTGATATCTTTCCTGCGCCCTGAACCACTGGCACAGCAGATCCGCACAGTTAAAATACATATCCCTGTAGCGCACGTTACGGACCGCAGCCCAGTCCTCCCCGATCATGTTCGGAAGAAATTCACCTGTATAGATACTGCACGCCCTGCGGCAGAGCTCCGCCTTCTGTTCCTCATCCTGCGCTTCTTCTGCCAGCGCCACGAGCTCCTCGAACAGGCGGGTATCCAACTGAACCGGAATGCTCTCATCCCAACTGCACATGCCGCCGCGGATGTTGATATAATTGCTGTCCGCCGGGAGTCCGGCAGCCCGGAGCTGCCTGCGCAGCCGGAAAATTGTATTATTGAGGCTGCTGTTGAGGTTCTCCACCTCGCCTCTTCCATAAAGCGCATCCGCAAGCCCTGCCTTGGAAATGCCGTCCTCCGCATGAAGCAACAGAATCTGCAAAAGCTGAGTCGTCTTCGAAACGCTGTTCCTGTCGAGCGCAATCTCTCTGCCGTCATATATAAGAGTAAAAACTCCAAGCATTTTAGCCTCTAATATCTTATCGGACATACCAGACTCCTTTCTTTCAGGTCAATGTATTTCTCTGTGAGATCCATTCCGTTTATAAATGCAACTATACAGACAAATTATAACACTATTCAGGAAATAAACAATTCCCTTTCATGCCATTTTCTTAACGTTTATGCCAGATTAGCCGCCGCATCCGCACAAAATATTTTGCGTCGCATTTCTATGGTACAAAAAGAGCTGCACACAGCTTTTCTGCGCACAGCTCTCACCACGCCGGAGCCGCTGCCGCTGCTGTCCGGCCATTTATTTAGTTCCTGAAAGCATCCTGTATTACAGTGCTGTTCCCTGTGCAAGCATAGCGTCCGCAACCTTCTCGAATCCGGCAATGTTCGCACCGGTCACATAGTTGCCCTCTACGCCGTAACGCTTCGCAGCATCGGAAATCTTCGCATAGATGTCATTCATCATCTGCTGCAGCTTCGCATCTACCTCCTCAGCGGTCCAGCTCATGCGCATACTGTTCTGACACATCTCGAGTGCGGAGGTACCCACGCCGCCCGCATTGGAAGCCTTGCCCGGCAGGAACAGAACGCCCTCGCCAAGCAGGTAATCCGTCGCCTCACGCGTGGTCGGCATATTCGCGCCCTCCGCCACTACCGTGCAGCCGTTTGCCTTAAGCGCCTTCGCGTCGTCAAGGTTCAGCTCGTTCTGCGTCGCGCACGGAAGGGCGATATCGCACTTAACCGTCCAGATGCCCTTGCCTGCTGTGTATACAGCGCTCTCGACAGCATCCGCGTACTCCTTGATCCTGCCGCGGCGAACCTCTTTGATCTCCTTGACAATGTCAAGCTTAATGCCTTCCGGATCGTACACATAGCCGTTAGAATCGCTCATTGCAACGACCTTCGCGCCGAGCTGCTGTGCCTTCTCCGTCGCATAAATCGCAACATTACCCGAACCGGATACTACAACCGTCTTGCCCGCAAGCTCGATGTTGTGATCCTTCAGCATTGCGTTCAGAATATATACAAGGCCATAGCCTGTCGCCTGTGTGCGGACAAGTGATCCGCCCCATGTCAGGCCCTTGCCTGTCAGAACACCCTCATACAGGCCTGACAGTCTCTTGTACTGTCCATACATGTATCCGATCTCTCTGCCGCCTACGCCGATATCGCCCGCCGGTACATCCTGGTCTGCCCCGATGTACTTGCTCAGCTCGGTCATAAAGCTCTGGCAGAACGCCATCACCTCGCGGTCGGACTTGCCCTTCGGATCAAAATTGGAACCGCCCTTGCCGCCGCCGATCGGCAGCCCTGTCAGGGAATTCTTGAAAATCTGCTCGAAGCCGAGGAACTTCAGAATGCCCTGGTTCACTGACGGATGGAATCTCAGTCCTCCCTTGTACGGCCCGATCGCGCTGTTGAACTGCACACGGTAGCCCTTGTTCACCTGCACCTTGCCGTTGTCATCCACCCACGGAACCTTGAAGGAAATGATTCTCTCCGGCTCGACAAGACGCTCGAGCAGGCTGGCTGCGCGGTACTTCTCCTCGTTTGCATCAATGACAAGCTTCAGGGAGTCAAGAACTTCCTTTACCGCCTGATGGAATTCCGGCTCACCCGGATTCTGTGCTACAACACGATCATAGATCTCTTCTGTGTAAGACATAAAAATGGCCTCCTTGCCTGAATAAAATACGGGCCGGCTTTACGTGCCGGCCCTTCAATATCTGCTCCATTGCACATATGCGAGGCTATTATACACTAACTAAATCCATTTGGCAATTATTTTTCGCATCTTTACGTTAATACTTTACTGTGATGGTTATTTCTCAATTCGCGTAATCCGACAGCGCTCCGAGCGTCACCGTCACCTTATCCTCCACATACACGCCGTCATCCTGCCGGCTGATCGTGATATCCACATCTTCACCTGCCGCATAGTACGCAAGCATCCCGCGCAGCTCGGCCATTGAGGTCACGCTGCTGCCGTCAAACTTCGTGATGACGTCGCCTGTCTTAAGTCCTGCATTGTCCGCCGGGCTATCAGCCTGAACGTCTGTCACGTAGATGCCCTTCGGAATCCCGTACAGCTCCGACATTTCATCCGACACGCCCTCGCCGGAAATACCGACAAACGAGCTGTCCTCCTCAGAGACCTCCTCCGTCCTTGTCTTCTTGTTCATCAGATCCTCAAGGATCGTCTTCGCACTGGAGATCGGGATGGCATAGCCCATACCCTCTACGCCGTTCGCGGAAGCCTTCGCAGAATTGATGCCGATCACATGACCGTTCATATCGAGAAGCGGCCCGCCGCTGTTGCCCGGATTGATCGCGGCATCCGTCTGGATCAGCTCCGTATTGTAATTATCAAGTGCGATCGTGCGGTTCAACGCACTCACGATACCTGTCGTGACAGACTGCCCATAACCGAGCGCATTGCCGATCGCGACCACCTGCTGGCCGACCAGGAGCTCGTCCGAATCTCCGATCTGCGCAACCTTGATCTGCGACATCGTATCGTCCGAAATATCATCAAGCTTTACCGCAACGACCGCCAGATCCTTTGAAGCATCCGTTCCCTTGACAACTGCCTCGTAGACCTCGTCATCCACAAAACCAACCGTCAGCTCCGTCGCATCCTCTACCACATGGTTGTTTGTGCAGATCAAAAGCTCCTCGTCACTCTGCCCGATGATAATGCCGGAACCGCAGCTCTCACTCTCGTACGTGTAGGTCCTGCCATTTCCGCCGCGGCCGAACCCGTACATCCCGTACATTCCGAACAGATCCATCACTTCCTGCACGGATTTATTTGTAATTGAGACAACCGCCGGCATCATTTCCGCCGCCACATCCGATACACCTGTGATCGTACCGTCCGCCCTGACCTCAGCCTTGTCAACCTCCGAGGTCGACAGCAGCGTGTAATCCCCGGTCTTCTGCTTCGTCTCCGTCTTATCTGCAAACCCTGTCACTCCCGTCAGAGCACCCGCCGTCAATGCACATGCACATAATAAGGAAAGAACTGTCTGTTTCTTCATAAATAAAACCTCCTTCTATATTTCAGGAACCTTTTTATCCGGTCCCGTCTCTGTTTCCTTTTGATGGCTACAGTATAGAATTCCGTTTTGACAGAATTGTGTTCGATATGTGGTTCTTTTGTGGTCGAATTGTGGTAATTCTGTGAACTGGGTGAGCCCGATACAAAAAGCATACCTATACCGCCTGCTCAAACAGCACGATCCCGAACCATGTCACCGTGCTCCCATCATTCGTAAACTCTATCCCCGCCCGCTCCGCAAGCGTCGGAACAGCGATTCCGATACAAAAAGCACACCTACACCACCTGCGCAAACAGCACGATCCCAAACCATGTCACCGTGCTCCCGTCATTCGTAAACTCAATCCCCGCCCGCTCCGCAAGCGTCGGAACAACAATCCCGTAGCCCTCGACACACGGGATCATGAGATCCGCGTGACGGCACGGCGCATCCGGATAGGCGCAGCGCTCACAGATTGCGCACGAATCGGCAGAGAGCGCAAGAGTGCGCGGAGAAAAATGCGTTTTCAGAATTGCCGCAACCGCGCGCGTCACCTCCTCATGCCCGGCCCGCGTCGCAAGCGTCTCTTCCATATTTGTGACATCATTGACCTCCGCAATCGTCGTAAACACAAACGCCCCGTCATGCGACAGGCACCGCGCCCGGCACTCCTCCACACTCCCGACCGCCGGAGGACACGCCCAACTCGTCCCATACCGCGGACACTCCTGCCTGCAGATCTCGCGCACACGCTCCGAAAACGGGATCTCCTCCACAGACAGCCACGCATACTGCACAATCGGAAGCCCGGACAACTCAGACTCGATTTTAGTGCGGATTTCCTCTGATACTATCATTCCCATCATATTCCCTCTGTACTCATGCAATTTTTCGTTATTATTTATATTACATTCCTTCAGCCTTTTCCTCTCATGACCATATAAACAATAATCAAATTTTATCACACCCGGCTTCTATTTTTCAAGAATGCCTTGAAGCTCCCGAAATGCTATGGTATAGTTATGTTATTCGCTGTCATTATACACAGCAGGAAAATCTTCCGCCTGTGTCCGGCATTATGATAACCCATATGTCACAGAATGACCAGGAAAACCATCAGAAAGGAGCCTCCTGACATGATAAAGCTCTTACAGATCGCATGCATCATGCTTCTGTATTTCTTCTTATTTTATACATCCGGCTCAGTCGCCTCACGGCTGTGCCCCACCAGAGAAGTATCCTTTTACAGGACTGTGATTCTCGGATTTTTCGTGTATCATTTCCTGTTCAGCATCGTCGCGCTTCCGATGAAGGTCACGCTGCAGCCGCTCTCGACGCTGACGGCTGTGTGGGCTGTAATCCTTATTATCATCACGGTTCTGTTTTTTGTCACCGGCAGGAAAGACTGGCGCACACGCTTCACTGCATACTGCAAAGCGTTCGAGGGCACTCAGAAATACGTGACACTGGCTCTTTTCGCGCTGATTATCATTCAGGTCGTTGTGGTGAATCTCAACGATGAGACATACGCGATCTGGGACCAGTCTTACTACCTCGGTGATACCGCGACGTCGCTGTACACGAACACGATCAGCCAGTACAATCCGTACACCGGCTGGATTCTCGATTACCTGAATCCGGAATACCTGCTGGAGACGTACCAGAACCACAGCTCCGTCATGTGCCAGATGCTCCACGTCCATCCGATGATCGAGAATCTGACGATCATGGCGTCGGTCGTCGTGATTCTGTACCAGATGATCTTTTTTGAAATCGGGCTCTTTCTGTTCAAGGGCAACCGCGCCAAAAGCGTTCTGCTCGTGGGCTTTATGTTCCTGCTGAATTACTTCAGCTTCAATCTGTTCACGGCGGCAGAATTCCTGATGATCCGCCCCTCCGAGGGCAAAACAATCCTCGCGGTGCTCGTGATTCCCGCGCTGCTTTACTTTTTCCTGCGGACGCTTGAAAATCCGCTGGACAAAACGTACTGGATTCACTCATTTTTTGTGATCCTCGGCTCCTTTGGCCTGAATATGTCCGCGGTATTCATGATTCCATTTGAGATCAGCGCATTCTACATCCCGCTCGCAATCCACAAGCGCAGGTTTTCTATTATTATACGATATGTGATCCTGCTGCTGCCATGTATTGCGGTCGCGGCAATGTACATTATGACAAAGGAGACGCACCTGATCTATACGGCTCAGTAATCTTTATATTTAACTTCATTATAACTGCCCGCTCGTTCATCTTCTTTGACGAGAGCGCATCAGGAAAGCAGGTGAAATATTTGGAAAATTTATTTCAGTTTTCCCATATTCAGTTTTTATTTGAAATGTTCCGCACTGCAGTCGGCGGGATTGAGTGGTTTGTGCTCGGTTACGTGCTCTGCATCGCGTTTTTCTTTATCATCGGGCGAAAGCATCTGAATCTCGCATTCGTATATCCGCTCGTATTCATGGGGCTGACGATCTTCAATCCGTTCCTGATCGTGCCGCTGTCCGAGGTCATCGGGCTGACGGAGCGCATCCGCAGACTGTTCTGGCTGCTGCCGATTAATCTCGTGCTCGCTTACGCGTTTACATGCATCTGCACTGTACCGGCCCGCAAGAGCTATCTGACGAATCCGCCTGCTCCCACGAAGCAGCAGCGCCTTCTGAATGGCTCGCGCCGCCTGCTCGCGGCCGTCCTGTGTACCGCGTTTATCGTGCTGTTCGGTACCTCGACGAAGCCTTATCTACTGACACCGAAAAATATTTACAAGACAAGCAACGAGATTCTCGAAATCTCCCGGCTGATCGAGGAGGATTCCATCGAAACCTCCACAACCAAAAAAGCGCTGTTCTCAAGCCAGCAGCTCCTGGAACTGCGCCAGTATGATCCGTCGATCCAGGGTTTCCTGCGCAGAAGCGACCTGCTCGAGTTCAGCATCAATCCAAAAAGCAAAAAGCAGATTAAAAGAGTCATCAAATCCGCGCACCAGCCGCACATTCTCGCGCTCGTCTCACGGTACGGCATTCGGATTGATCCTGAGGTGTTCCGCGCAAGTATTGAGCGCTGCCATATCACTTATATCATTCAGGAACGGGAGTACGGGCTGGGCGACTATTTTACGGAGAACGGTTTTGAGCTGATTGGGACTGCCGGGATCTATGAGGTGTACCGGATCGCGCAGTAGTCCTGCGGTTGGATGTACCGAATCGCGCGGCGGTCCGGCTATGGGATGTACCGGATCGCACAGTAGTCCTGCGGTTGGATGTGCCGAATCGCACGGCGGTCCGGCTATGAGATGTACCGGCACGCGCAATAATCAGGAAAGGAAGTGCAGACATGGCAAATTTCTGCCTTACAATTCAATATGATGGAACCCGCTACGATGGCTGGCAGCGTCAGGGGAACACGGAAAATACGATTCAGGAAAAGCTCGAGGCAATTCTGGAGCATCTCTACGGAGAACCTGTCGATCTGAACGGTTCCGGCAGGACGGATGCGGGCGTACACGCACTGCGCCAGATTGCAAATTTCCGGATTCCGCGTATGATGAGCCGCTATTCCTGTCAGGAGCTGCTCTCTTATTTCAATGAATATCTGCCGCAGGATATCCGTGTCCTCGCGGTCGAAAAGGCCCCGGAGCGTTTTCACGCGCGCCTCAATGCGACGGGCAAGCTCTACGAGTACCGCATCGACTGCGGCAGCGTCGGTCGTGTCTTCGAGCGGAAATACCTTCTGCGCATCGATGAGCCGCTCAACCTGGAGCGTATGCGCGAGGCCGCCTCTTATCTCGTCGGGACGCACGATTTCAAAAGCTTCTGCGCGAACCGCCATATGAAGAAAACGACGGTGCGCACAATCTACAACATTTCGATCGAGGAGGAGGACGGCATCCTTTATCTGCGTTTCCACGGGGATGGTTTTCTCTACAATATGGTCCGTATCCTGACAGGGACGCTGATCGAGGTCGGGCTTGGGGATCGTCTGCCTTCTCAGATTCCGGCGATACTCGACGGGCTTGACCGATCGCTGGCGGGATTCACGGCGCCGGCGCAGGGGTTGTTTCTTGTGGAGGTCTACTATAATAATGAAGATGCGGGAAACTGATTATTGTTGATAGCGGACGTAGGAAAACTAAACGGACGAGAAGTACGCCGGGGCATCCGAAAGTTCCGTACCGTTCGTCTACAAGTACTAAGGTCTCAGAAAACCTGCGCATCTGCCGCGGACAACTCGAAAAATGTGCCTGATGCACATTTTTCTCAGACAAAGTCCGCTAAGAATCCTGCTGGATCGCAGGATTCTTACAGATTCTCCGGCTTTCTGAGACCTAAGTGCTTGTAAAGACTCTCTATAGTCACTTTCGGATGCCCCGGCGTACTTCTCTGACAGTGACTGGCTGAACTTTAACGGTTGCTATCAGGCGAAACAGACAACATTTCAGTTAAGTTTCACTTTCCCATATACTCTTTCAGTACCTGCCACAGCGCGCAGACCGGCAGGCCCACTACTGTATTGTAGTCGCCTTCGATGGCTTCTACCCAGGCGGCGAAGCGGCCCTGTATTCCGTAGGCTCCGGCTTTGTCCATTGGTTCGCCGGTATCGATATAGGTGTTTATCTCGTCGTCTGTCATCGGGCAGACGCGTACTTTTGTTTCGCAATGGAAGGTATGGTGTTGTTCCAGGCCTGTGTTTTCCTTCACGATCACTGTCACACCTGTAAATACGGAATGTACATTTCCCTGCAGGCTGCGCAGCATCTCATACGCCTGCGCGCGGTCGCGAGGCTTCCCCATAATCCGGCCATTCTGCCAGACGATTGTATCGGAGCCGATAATGATGCCGTCTGTAAGCTGCCCGGCGACGTCCTGCGCCTTCTGGAGCGACAGTTCCTCAACAACCTCACCCGGCAGTTCCTTCGTAATGATCTCTTTTGCGTTGCTCGGAATCACCTCGAACTTCAGCCCGATCTGCTCAAGCAGCTCACGCCTGCGCGGCGACGCCGACGCCAGAATGATTTTTCTCATAATATAAGACTCTCCATAATGTAAAACGTATTCTGATTCCAATAGATCATACCACGAATTTCTCTTTTTGGGTGAACCATTTGTGAAAAAACAGTACTCCTGTCTGCATCATCTTTTACCGTTCTTTCCTGTTTCTTTCTTATTTTTTTCCTGATATAATATCTGTGAAAACAGAAACTGTTCAGCGCAGGTCGAAGCACTTGCCGCTGAAATCGTGAGAATATGATTCAAAGGAGGGCCACTCATGAACACAAAACACCGAAGTGTAAAGACGATCCGTAGCATCCTGCTGTCTTTTTTCATAGTCTGCCTGTTTTGTATAACCATTCATGCAGCAGATGAAGACTGGAGCTGTGAAGGCTGCGGCACATTGAATGCAGCGCAGAACAATTTTTGCGGGAACTGCGGAACCGCTAAGCCAGCCGGGAATGCTCCCTGGATCTGTGATAGCTGCGGACACGAAAATGACGCTGAAGCAAATTTCTGTGTGAACTGCGGACAGAAGAACGAGGCCGGGCAGGCTGCCAGTCCCCAGAATGAGGATACGCAGAGTACAGATCCGGGAAGCGATGATACGATGAAGAAATCGTACGGCTACGGTCAGCACCTGCTGTACTGGGAAGGCTCTACCTATACGACAGGTGACGACGGCGTCTGCCGTATTGATGAGAATAATCAATATGAAAGAATTCTCGGGATCGATTCGGTTGCAAACGGAATTTTCGCAACAGGTGAAAATGTTTATTTTATGAAATATGATATAACCGGCGGCAGCGATTTTCTGTATGTATACCAGACTGGCCGTGAGGACTGCGAGGTCCTGTGCTCTGCGCGTAACGGAAGTCTGCTGATCGGCGCGGATAGAGAGAACGTCTATTTCCTTGAACCGCCCCATGAAATGGATTATAACGACGGCAAAAATCTGATCCGCTACAATCTGGCAAAGGACAGCACGGAAACCGTCGCTTCCGGAATCGGCACGGCGCAGTTCTGGAACGGCGGGATCGTACTGAGCGGCGCTTCATCAGATGTAAGCCCGGTACAGCTTATGATGCTCGGCTCCGACGGACATTCCGGGATCGTGGCGGAGAACTGCAGCCAGAACTTCTGGATCGATCAGGATACAGACAGTATGTATTACATCAAATACCGCATGACTTCCGATATCTCCTGGGACGGCGCTTACCTCTGCTGCCTGGACAATACAGGCAACCGGGAGATTTCTTTCATAAAAGGAGATTACGTGACTCCCAGCCTGTGCGGCATCGTCTCCGGTAATCCTGTCGTCTTCTTGTATCAAAATGACAGTCCGAAGTATCTCCAGATCAATCCCGCCGACGGAAGCCAGGGAGAAATGGAGGTGCCCGGGAATGCCTCCTATATGCAGATCTTCTATGACGAGTATGGAAATACGTACTATTATGCCGATTATACACTGTACATATGGAGAGGAAGCGAGTACAGAAAAACGGCTGATATCGCTTTTGACGGAATCATGCTCGGAGTTTCCGGAGGATGGGCTTATTACTGGCGCTACAATGAAGAGAATCACCCGAATCTGTTCCAGTGCGAGCTTTTCTGACCGAATCACGGCTCCCTGCCGGTTCGGTCAGTGCTAAACGTATGCCACTGGCACACAGCACCGCCAAATATCCATGCATCCCCAAAGGGTACTTAGCATGGCTACTTGGCCTGTTGCTCGCGGGAATAAATTCGTGCGGACAATTCTTTTCAGAATGTATTGCATATTGCGATATTGCGTTATACAATCTAACGAGGACGCGCCGTCGGGCAATGCATCCGGATTACTTTTCTGAAAGGATTAACGCAATGTTTCTCATTATCACAAATCAGATTTTTAAAATGCTCCTCCTGCTGCTGGTCGGCTGCGCCTGCTACCGTCTGAAGCTCGTTGACCAGAACGGCAATAAGATGCTGGCAAACCTGCTTCTGATGGTCGTCAATCCGACACTGTCAATTATGTCCATGCAGACGGATTACAACCCGCAGCTTGTGCGGGGCCTGCTGCTCTCCTACGGGCTGGCCATTGCGACACATATCATTATTATCGTGTTCTCGCGCCTCGTGATCCGAGACCGCTTAGACCGGAACTATGCGATCGACCGCTTCTCGATGATTTACGCGAACTGCGGCTTTATGGGAATCCCGCTTGTGCAGAGCATTCTCGGCAGCGAAGGCGTGCTCTATCTGACTGCATACATGGTTGTATTCAACCTCTTTTCGTGGACACAGGGCTTCGGTCTCATGACCGGCAGCACCTCGTTTCAAGAATTTAAAAAGGCTCTGCTGTCTCCGATGATCATCGCAAGCGTCCTCGGTCTCGTGTTGTTTTTCCTGCGCATCCGCCTGCCGGGCGTCGTCGCTGACACGATGAATTACATCAGCAGCATGAATACGCCGCTCGCAATGATGATCGCGGGAATATCCGTCGCCCAGACAGACATCCCCTCGATGCTGCGGAACAAACGTATTTATCTCATTTCCGCGTGCAAGCTGCTCGTGATGCCCGCAATCGTGCTTGTCATGCTTGCCATTCTGCACGCAGATCCGACGGTATCCTGCGTAACGCTTGTCGCCGCCGCCTGCCCGTGCGCCGCGACAGGCACTGCCTTCGCGCTGCGTTTCCACAAGGACTACAAATACGCGTCCGAGCTTTACGCTTTTTCAACAGTCGTATCGCTCGCGACAATTCCGCTGTGGGTGAAAGCTGCGGAGCTCCTATTAATGTAAAATGTATCAGACGCTCCAATCTGATCGGACTTTGCATTTTGCCGCAGCGTTTGTGAGCATGCATAAATTTTGAACGTGTGCCTGCCAGGTATACACAAATCGGGCCGCTCCGGCTATTTCAAACCGGTGCGGCCCGATCGTTTTCTCTTACTGGTTTATCTCACTTACTTGTCCTGCTGACTCGTCTCACTGTCGGATATAGATGCCCTGTGACTCTATGAAATCGTCCAGATCCGCAATCGTTTCCTCGGCCCACGTTTCACTGACTGCATGACTGCCCGGCTCCTGCTTCTCTTCCGGCGTCGTACCGTCAGCTTCACGACTCTCACCGGACATCATTCCGTCAGCTTCACGACTCTCACCGGACATCGTTCCGTCAGCTTCACGGCTCTCACCGGACATCATTCCGTCGGCTTCACGACTCTCACCGGACATCATTTTGTCCCGCTCATGGACACCCCCCATCGCCGTCCTGTTAGCCTCATACCTTTCCTCCTGCATCATTTCTTCCTGCCTCCCTTTCTCTTTTTCCATGTAAAAACCTCCTTTTGTTCCTCATAATATCCGCGAATCTTCCCGCAGTATAAAAACCTCTTTGCGTCAGTTCATGGCCTTCGCCCATCCGGGCCGTACGAAACGATTCGTATCAATCATTTCAGAAACACTTTCAGGGAGCCGCGTCCCCACCTTTGGGTTGCGTACTCCCTGATTATTCTCAATACCCACTTCTGCAGACATACACGAACCTGCTCCTACATGTACAGGCTATGAGCATCATATACGAATGCAGCAACCGTGCACGAACTCCGCCACGCCAGCCTCAGTCGTTGCCCTTCCAGAAGCCCTCCTGCCCGAGCTCTGTCATACGCACGCGATCCTTGAACTGAAGCTCCGGGTTTTTAATGCTGACACGCGTGCCACCCGGCACAGACGAAGTAATAAATGCATTGGAACCGATGATCGCACCCTCGCCGATCACCGTCGCCCCGCCGAGGATGGAAGCCCCGGAATAGACCGTCACATTGTCCTCGAGCGTCGGATGACGCTTCGTGTTGCGCAGATTCTGGCCGCCCCTCGTCGAGAGCGCGCCCAGCGTCACGCCCTGATAGATCTTCACGCCGTTGCCGATCTCCGTCGTCTCGCCAACCACAACGCCCGTACCGTGATCGATAAAGAAGTAGCTGACGATCACCGCGCCCGGATGAATGTCAATCCCGGTCAGATTGTGCGCATACTCTGTCATAATGCGCGGAATCAGCGGCACACCAAGCACATGCAGCTCATGCGCGATGCGGTTGACCGTGATCGCAAACACACCCGGATAAGAAAAAATAACCTCATCCGTATTAAACGCCGCCGGATCTCCATCATACGCGGCCTGCACGTCAGTCGCAAGAATCTCCCGCAGCGCCGGAATCCGCTTCAGGAACGCGCGGACAATCTCCTCCGCCCGCTGCTGCGCGTCCAGCTCCCGGATTTCCTTGTCTCCGGCGTGGTACAGCGCTTTCGTCACCTGCTTGCGCAGGCGGTAATGAATATCCTCGACCAGCTCTCCAACATGATATTCAATCGAATCGCGGTTCAGATTCTTTACCTCAAAAAATCCCGGAAATACAATACTCCGAATCTCTTCCAGAATATCAATGATAATATCCTTGTTGAGACGGTTGCGCGTATTGATGCTGCAGGTCTCCGGGTACTTCTCGTAGCTCTGCAGAATCTCACCCACCAGCATATCCATCTCCCGTTTATATGCTCCTTCCATTTTCCAATCCCTTTCTACTCTCTTATATAAAACACAGCGCCTGCTCCGGCATCACAGTCTGAAGACCAGGCACGGCGCTAATCATTTCCGCCCGGCATCGCAGCCCGCAGATCCGGCGCATCGTTAACCATCCCAGCACGGCATCACACCCCGCAGATCCGGCGCATCGTTAATCATTCCTGCCCGGCATCACACCCCGCAGATTCGCCGCAGCGCAAATATCCCCACCTGCCATCATAGCCCGCAGATCCGGCGCATCGTCTCCTCCGACACCGGGTAAGGTGTGTTGCGCAGCTTCGCCTCGTTCGCAAGAATCCCCTGTGCCGCGCGTTCCAGCAGCTCGCGCTCATCCGGCATCGGCCCGATCAGCTTATGCATGAACGATGCGAAATACTGCATATCCGGGAATCCGATCAGATTCAGCACCTTGCGGCGAAGCATGGGCCCGGCCTGCGCCAGATAACCGGGCAGGAAATAGCCGACCGCGCGGCCATGCGGAACATGCCTCTCATACGTCAGATAATAGCTCAGTCCATGTGGCAGCGACGTCCCGGTATGCGAAATCGACATCCCGGCCAGCGTCGATGCGAACAACAGCCTGTTGCAGTCCTCCACCGTAACATCCGCGCCGATCAGGACATTTTTCGCGCTGCTCCATGTCCCCATACCGTATTCACAGAGCATACGGCTGAAATCAGTCGCATTCGTATTCACGTAGCTCTCAATAAAATGCCCGAGCGCATCGACCGCCGTATTGACGAGCAGGCTGCGCTTCGCACTCATCAGATATTTGCCGTCAACCAATGCATACTTCGGAAAAATCCTGTGCGGGAGGCTCGACTTCGTACGCTTCGCGTGGATTGTCAGAATCGCATAGGGCGTCACCTCCGAGCCAGTGCCGCACGTCGTCGGAATCTCCACAACCGGCAGCGCTGTATCGTCTCCCTTTTCATAAAGATATGCAGCATCCTTATCGGGGTGCGCCATCATCAGTGCAATCGCCTTCGCAGCATCCATCGGAGAGCCGCCGCCGATCCCAACGACAAAATCCGCCTGCTCCTGCAATCCGAGCTCCCGCACGCGCATCACCATCTCAATCGATGGATTCTCCTCCGTCTCATCAAAAATGCAGTACGGAATCTGTTCCTCATCAAGCACCACTCTCACATCATCGAGCGCTCCATTCACAGCCGAGCTCTTCCCGGTCACAATCAAAGCTTTGCGGCCGAGCGCCGCCCACTCTTTCCCGTGAAGTCTCACGCAATTCTGCTCACTGTATATCTTTGTCGGCATATAAAAATACATCCCTGCACCCCCTTTGCGGACAACCGCCGCATCCTGCACACTGCAATTCATCCGGAAGCTGCAAAAGCTCTTGCAAAAACAAGCTCCTGCCAGCCTCCCAAATACTTTTATCAGATCTCACACATCGGATACTGCCCCCGGCCACCTGTATCCAGGCCCCGTATATCGTACATCGTGTTACCTAATCCTATCACTCACTCGGCCTCCGTATGCTTACATCCTCCGCTGTATGGCCCCTGGCCTCACATTCCATCCGGTCTCACATCCTCCGCCCTGGCAACTTCCGACTTTACATTCTCCGCCCTGGCAACCTCCGGCTTCACATTCTCCACCCTGGCAGCCTTCGGCCTCATAGTCTCTACCCTGGAAGCCCCCGGCCTCACATTCCCTGCCCGGCATCCTCCGTCGTCACATCCTCGGCCACCGCATCCTCCGGCGATACCCCGTCGAGCTTTGCAGCAGCCTCAACGTCCTCCGAGACGGCTTCCTCTGCAATTACGCCATCCATCTGCGCCGCATCCGCCTCATCGACTACTTCCGCATCCGCACCAAAGGTCTCTTCAGTCATCCCAGCCTCATCAGCTACTTCCACCTCTGCATCGCAAGCCTCTGCACTTATCCCGGCCTCATCGACTACTTCCGCATCCTCATCGCAAACCTCTGCACTCATCCCAGCCTCATCAGCTACTTCCACATCCTCATCACAAGCCTCAGAAGTCATCTCCGCCTCCGTATCCTCCTGCTCCGCAGAAACACCCTCCGCGTCTCCAACCGTCTCACCGTCCGGCGTCTCCTCCGCATCCGTCTCGGTCACGTCTCCGGCGTCCAGAACCACAGCGGCCTCGACGTCCTCAATCGGCACGGTCTCCGGCATCCTGCTGCCACAGTTCGAGCAGAAGCTCTCATGAATCCCGACCTCCATCTTGCAGCACGGACAAAGCACAACTCCCTTGACCGAACGAATCTGCGCCTGCAGCAAATCAATTCTCGCGAAGCCCTCATCAATCCCACCGATCTCCGTCTCAAAGCCTGCGAGCGGCTCCTCACGGTACATATCGTACAGCTTCTTGCCGATCTCCGTATAAATCTTATTAATCTTCTTCTTTTCGTCGCTCACCTTAGCGCCGAGCTGACGCACCTCATTCATCTTCTGAACCTCGGTCACCGTATCCTTACTGATCTTTATAAGCTTTTTGCTGATATCATCAAAATTCATAATAGAACCTCCTCACTTCACTATAGTCCATTTTAGTTTATCTTAAAAGAATACCCAGGAATTGTCAACTTGAATCAACTATATTCAGAAAAAATTCAGTTTTTTCCGGTTATAAAATCCCGCCTGCGCCAGACAGATCTGCCTGGAACAGGCGGGCCCGTAAGTCCCATATGTATAATAGTGCCGTTTCCCTTAGTCAAGAAACAGACAACCGCAAAACCATCCGGCATCAAGTTCCGGCAAATTACAGCTTATTTTTATCTCCCCGTGACATGAGATAGAGCAAGGTAACGATCAGCACAATCGGAAAAATGATGCCGCTCAGGATTCCGGTTTTCATATTGCCGCCAGCCTGGCCGGAAACGAAACCGACGACTGCGGGACCGCCGGAGCAGCCAAGATCTCCTGCGAGTGCAAGAAAAGCAAACATTGCCGTTCCGCCCGTGCGGATATTTTTAGCAGCGAGACTGAAAGAACCCGGCCACATCACACCGACCGAGAGTCCGCAGAGTGCGCAGCCGATCAGACTTACGATCGGGGACTGCGCGAGTGAGGCAAGCAGATAGCTCACCAGGCAGAGAACACCGCAAACAAGCATATATTTATACACCGATACACGGTCGCTGAGCTTCGCATAAACAATGCGCGCAGTACCCATGAGGATTGCAAAGGCACACGGCCCGGCGAGGTCACCCATTGTCTTGGAGACCTTCAGTCCGGCCTCGGCAAAAGCGGAAGCCCACTGGCTGATACCCTGCTCGCAGGCTCCGGCGCAGACCATCAGAATGACCATGAACCAGAACATTTTACTGGTAAACAGCTCCTTAAAGGACATTCCGCCGCCCTCCTCCGTCAGGGAGGCAATCGGCACCTGCGTAAAATAGAACGTGTTGATCAGCGGAACGACAGCCCACAGACAGGCGAGAACACGCCAGTGTCCGATGCCAAAAACGGAAAAGAACAACGTCGACAACAGGATAACGCCCGCGTGCCCCCAGCAGTAGAAGGAGTGCAGCAGTCCCATAGCAGCTTCCTTGCGCTTCGTCGGACAGGCTTCCACGATCGGGCTGATCAGGACCTCGAGCAGTCCGCCGCCGATCGCATAGATCATGACGCAGAGCAGCAGCCCGACAAACGGATCTCCGGTCAGATTCGGCAGGAAGGACAGCGAGACGAGCCCGACACACGAAAACACCTGTGCAAGAACGACGCTCGTGCGGTAGCCGATGCGGTCGACAAAGCCCGCCGCGAGCAGGTCAACGAGAAGCTGAACGCCGAAATTAAATGAGATCAGCATCGCAATTTTCTCAAGGGATATCCCGAACTCGCGCTGGAAGGTCAAAAACAGCAGCGGAACAAAATTGTTGACAATCGCCTGAATGATATAGCCTGTGAAGCAGGCATACAGGGTGTGGTTGTAATTTTCACGTATCCTTGTTTTCATTTCCAAAATCCTTTTCTTTCCTGAAATTAATTGATCTGCGGCGCAGTCCCAGTCCACTCCCGGCAATTAAGCGAAACGCGGAACTCTGCATGGACTGATTCAGGGAACAGCGCATTTACGATCATTCTAGTGTCTGACAGCAGCAGTGTCAAGCGGAAACTGATCCGCGGTTACGCTCGATCCATTTGACTGCGAAATCCACCAGCTCTCTCTGACGCATGAACGTAATCTCTCCATTTCCAAGCGGCGCCTTATGGACAGTGCATTCCCGCTCAAAAGCTTCCCCAATCTGTTCAAAATCCTCTCCGTCTACAAACAATGTATCATACGCCTTCCATACCCGCCGTCCGTTCTCCATCACCGCACTGTGTTCCGTGCAGCTATGCTTACCCGGATATTCGGCCCGCACGTCCGCAAGATGAAGCGACGTATTTTTGTCGTAGCCCACCCCGATCAGCAGGACGTACCCGTCAAGTCCATACAGTCTGGCAAGCGGTGAGCTCTCCCCGAAAATATCCGACAGGTCATGGTGCTCCGTGAGATATTCCGCATACCACCCATATGCGGCGACAGACCGCGCCGGATGATCACTCCTCACCGCGCCGGGCCATTTGCGGAACATCTCCGCGACTGATCCCATCGTATTGGTCGGAGTTATTTCCTTATTATAAGCAGGCCAGTTATCGCGAATGATCTGCCACCATTCCTCCGGTTCCTCCCAGTGGACGCCCGCGGACGGATCAAGATTTTTCCACGACTGCGCCGGCATCATAATAGTTCCGTCCACGCCAACACATTCCAGCAGCGCTTCGATTACCGTCTGCGCACCCCCGCAGACAAATCCGAGCCTGCTAAGAGAAGTGTGTACCATAATGCTCTGCCCCCTGCCCGCACCCACGCTGGCAAGCGCATCAAGAATATCCTGTTTTAAAACAATTTTGCGTTCCATAAAACTCCTCCTGCTTCTCAAAAAGTCTTATCAGATGATGCTGTAAATCTATGTTTCAACAGCCTCCAGACTGTGCATCCATCTCCTTCTGTGAAATACCGCCATCGATATTCCGAACCGCACACATTCCTCCAATGATAAAATAAAATATACATAAGGAACAGACAATTTCAGGACAAATGCTGCCATCAGGCCGAGCGGTACCCCGAAAATCCATGTCCCGATCATGTCAATAATCATAACGTATTTCGTTCTCCCGCCGCTGCGGATGATTCCGCTGCCCAGAATCATATTCAGTACCTTAAAGGGGGCAACCAGTGCATAAGCAAACAAAATCTGTCCCGTAAGCTGCTTCACAGACTCCCCAACCTGATAAATCTCCACATAGAACGGACTTATCACAACGACTACGGCGGACAACACAACGGATCCGACCGCTCCATATAAAATCAGCCTTTTTGACGCCGCGTAAGCATCGTCATACTCCCCGCTCCCCAATTTTTTCCCGATCATAACGCCCGCCGCCTGGGACAGCCCGCAGAGCGCACCGATCATCAGCCCTTGTACCGGATTAATCAATGTCATAGCTGCACTGGACTCCGTCCCCATGTGACCATAAATCGCGGCATACACATTTTCCCCTACGCTCCATACAATCTCACAGACAAGCACCGGGAGCAGCATAGAGCCATATTGTTTCCAGTTAAACCGGGCTGTCATACGCCCACAATTCCTCTGTGTTACGAACAGAGAGTCCCATCGGAAAAGCATGAACACCATAAACAGAAAATTTGCAAATTGGGCAATTACCGTAGCGATTGCTGCACCTTTTGCCCCCATTGCAGGAAACCCGCATTTTCCAAATATCAAAACATAGTTCAGCCCGGTGTTCAAAACAGCAGACACGATACTGGCATATAGCGGGAGCTTCGCCTTTTCCAGACAACGGAATAACGTCGAAAACATAGTCGCCCCTGCCATTGGCAAGAAGGTGCCCGCAATGATAACAAGATAATCTGCCGCCGCCTGCATTGTTGCAGAATCCTGCGTATAAAATTCCATAATCCGCTCCGGACTCAGGATGCACAACGCCGTAAACAACGCTGCAATTCCAACGCCCAGAAAAAAATTGATACAAAGGCTACGTCTGGCCTCCTGACTTCTCTTCTGTCCCAGATACTGCGAAATCATGATTCCGGCAACCGCGCCGATAGCAGAAATCACCACGGAAAAGATCGAAGTAAATTTCCCCGCCAGCCCGACACCGGCTACACTTACACTGCCAAGCTGCCCGATCATAATCTGATCTGCGATGCTGAACGATGCCTGAAGCATGGACTGCAACGCTACCGGAATCGCAAGCTGGCATACCTCCGCCAAAAAGGAACTCTCTTTTTTCATAAATACCATCCCAACAGTACATCCGTGCTGCTGTCCATTCCACAATCAACAGCACAAGATCTGCCCTTCATTCTATTCTGCATTTATTTTATAGAAAAGCAGAGCTCTTTACAAAGGTTAATCGCGTAACCTCATCCAAAAATAGAAGGATAGTTTTGTGAAAAATCCACAAAACTATCCTGTGATCATTAGCTGCATATTCTCGTACTTTCACGCTTCATCAAAGTCACAGGAAGCGTGACCATTCTCTCCTCACACCGGTTTTCCTTCAGCTCAAAGAGCTTCTCTACGGCAATCCTCGCCCGCAGCGCCCCATCCTGCCTCACGGTCGTCAGCGTCGGAGAAATCATCCTGCACAGAGGGATATCATCAAAACCGGCAACTGAAATATCCTCCGGAATTGAAAATCCATTTTCTTTCAAAAAATGGATCAGATCCACCGCATAATAATCCGAAACCGCAAACACTGCCGACACGCTGCGAAACCGTCCAAGCTCCCTGCGGTAAAAATTCCAACGTTCCTCCTGCGCCATCGGAACAATCAGGGTTCCCGCGCCGTCCACACCAAAGCCCGCCCGGAAGCCTTCAATCCGCTCCTGGTCGACACCCATCTCGTTATCGGAAATGCAGAGCGCCTGCGTGTGCCCGCTCTCCCTGAAAAATCTTCCCACCTGAAGCCCGCCATCATAGTTGTCGATCGTGATATTCACAAAGCCGATCGCTTCGCGATACTGCTCGCTTTTCTGGAATCGCCCCCTCACTTCGTTCGGCGGCAGTTCGCTCGCAGCATTTCTAATCGCTCCGCGATGCTGCTCGCTCTGTAGAAATCCGTCGTATATGATGAAAGGGATTCTCATTCGCTCCCGCAAATACATATAGTCCTGATTACAGAAGCCGATAATTACCAGGCCGTCCATATTCCACATGGACGCAAACTTTAAAATCTCCTTCGGATTCTTCGCTTTTTTCACCATCATGAACTGGCCGTGAGCTTCGATTTCCGCAGACAGATAATTGAGCGATGAAGCAATAAAGGCATCCTCCAGCGTATGCCCCTCATATTTTTCATGATCATTAATGAAGATACCAATAATTCTTGAGGAATTCTGGGCCAGCAAAACACCTGCCATGCTGGGAATATACTGCCGCTCCTCCAGCAATGCCTGTACACGCTTTACCGTCTCGTCTGAAACCTTTTTCGTCTTTCCATGTATCACGTTTGATACCGTAGCGGTACTAAGCCCTAATTCCTCCGCGATATCACAAATTCTTACACGCTGTTTTTCCATATTCCACCAGGAGTCACCCATCGCGCAGCGATTTTCATGGTGACGACGATCTGCCGCCGAACGCATATGGAGGCTTTTCAATTTATCATTACACAAAAATAGCGTGACCAGTACAGTCACGCCTTCAATGGAGATAGGGGGACTCGAACCCCTGACCTATGCGTTGCGAACGCATCGCTCTCCCAACTGAGCTATATCCCCGGAGTATGGAAGCAAGGAGGCTCGAACTCCTGACCTTTCGCGTGTGAGGCGAACGCTCATCCCGGCTGAGCTATGCTTCCGTCGATCTTCCTTATTATATCACTTCCGGGAAAAAATACAAGTCATAATTTCAAAAAATTTAATCCGGCACCTCTGATGTATATGGAAATGCTCTATCACTCTGTTCGGCGGCAAATCGTTCGCAGCATTTTAGATCGCTTCGCGATAGCTGCACACTCACTCCTCATCTGGAACATATTCAACAATGTCGGAAACCGTACATCCGATCTCACGGCAAAGCTTATCCAGTGTATTCGTTGTAATCGGCTTTCCTGCCCGCAGTCGTTGTATCGTATCAGGAAGAATTGCATATTTGTAGATCAACTGATACGTTGATATTTGTTTTCTTTCGATTGTCTGCCAAAACGGTCCGTACGAAATCATAAGATTCACCTCAATTATAGACAGCATAGCATGATTTTAAATACAGATATGAATGCCTAATCGTCTATATTACTCTTATGATTACCGCTTAAATATCGTTTTAAACCATTGCAGAAAAATGGAATTTCCCTGACAAAAAATTTTTTTTAAAAAATTTCAAAAACATAAAACCTTTTGCAGACCTGACCTGTCATATAAGTGAAAAGGGAAAAATCCCGGAGAAAGGAGGATACGATGAAACGGACAGCGCAAAAGAACGGAGGCAGCTAATGAAAGAGAATTATATTCTCCAGTGGTTTCTGGCCCTGCTCAGAAAGGAGCGGACGGAAACCACAGTCGATAAGGAAAGAAAGGCCAGCTTATATGAGTCGGTCTGCAGGAAATTGAAATCATAAAGTACGGAGGGAAAAAATGAACAGTGGAATAATGGTTTGTGGGATTGTGATGTTACTTATAGGTCTGATGACAGCCTTCTTCGGGTATTCGATATATAAGCTTTACCTGTTTATGAGCGGTTTTCTGATTGGAGCGCTGATCGGGATTGTCATAGCAGCTTCTGGCTACCCGGAAGGAATCCCGATCGGACTGGTGCTTGGAATTGTACTCGGCTTCTTCAGCATCGTGCTGAAAAAGACCGGTGCTTTTCTTCAGTGGTTTTCCACGGGAACGATTCTGATGCTGCTTCTGGGCAGTGCGGATAAGCTCCTGATGCTGGTGACAGCGCTTATCCGAGGAACGACAAGCATTGAATATCTGATGCCATACATTTTCAACGATATGGAGGCCCGGATAATCCTTGCGCTAATTGTCGGAGTGGCTGCCGGTATACTCGGTGTTATCTGGATGCGTACATTCATTATTCTTTCAACAAGTATTGTGGGCGGCATACTCAGCGGTACAGGCATCTGCCTGATCACACAATCCATAAGTCTTTACCTGCTGCTTGGAGGAGCGCTCTGCATAGCCATACTCGGAATAATCATACAGTTCCGGAAACCCGAAAAGAAAAAAAGAGCAAAAAAGACGGCTCCGGAAGCTGCTGCACCAGCCGCCAAAGCAACAGCGACAGCAGCTATGGAACAGGAACCAGCTCCGGCAGCGGCTCCACAGGAAACTATTAACAGAGATGCTCAGGAGACCATCAGTACAACCACTCAGGGAACTATCAACACGGCTGCTCAGGATGTCATCGACACGACCACTCAGGGAACTATCAACACGGCTGCTCAGGAAGCCACCCGCACGACCACTCAGGGAACCGTAAATACAAGCGCCCAGTTCTCGGAATCCATGGAGGCGATACACGAAAAAAGCAGTCAGGCCATGGATAATATGCGTGAGAACCTCGGCAAGACGGCCGGTTTCATGAAGGCAGGCAGTAAGAAAACGGCTGCCGCCGCCAAAAATATTTCCGCCAGCATACTTGATAAGCTGAGAGCTCACCGGCAGGAGGAAGTAATAAAAGCCCTTTCAAAGCCGGGTTTGCTCTCCGACAGAGAACTTCTGGACCAACTCGCGCGCGGGATCTACCGAAATAAAGTGATGTCATGGATTATGCCATTCCTCGAGCCAATCACCGCTGCCCTTGTGGTTGTCCTGGTCCTCTGCGGAGGACTTACCCTGAGAGGACACTTCCTCCTCGGAGCAGTAACAATGCTGAAGAGATTCCAGATCCTGTTTGAGGTTGCCATCCTTCTCGGTGCAGTCAAACACAATCGGTTTCTGGTAGAAGGGCTGTTGGCCGGAGATTCCGTACTTTGCTTCATAATGCTTCATTTTGTCAACCTGAATGCCGGCCGCATTACCTCAAGCCATCTCGGATATCTCGTAAATGCGGCAGTATGTATGATACTTATGGTTATTTATTCTATAAAAATCAAAAAAGCAAATTTTTAAAAACGAAAAGGAGAAAAAGATGATGAAAAAGACGATGTTAGCAGTTGTAATGAGCACAGTAATTGCAGTTATGGGCGCAGGAGTATCCTGTTATGCAGAAGAACAGAGCACGCAAAACCAGGCCGAAACACCGAATATGTGGGGCCCCTATCTCTATAATAATGCGGAAGCCAACAATATTTTTCTCAGAACCGACGAGTTATTCCCTGGAGCAATCATGACGGAATCCGGAGAAACCTCTTATGCTTACGTGGCAATGGCAGTAGACGCTTACGGCGTTGCCTTCCAGATCAGTGTAGACGGACAAAGCGCACTTCCAGTCAATGAATCGGCAGCAGTTCTCGTGACGCAGTCCTCCTGTCTCGAAGGCGAATACACCGCTTACTGCGAGGACATGTACCGCCTCCGCTTAGACACCGACGGTAGTGATTTCATCCTTCAGGATATGCGGATGCTCACCGGTGAAACTACAGTTCAGATTGCAAACCCTGCCCCGGATGTACAGCTTATGGTGGTATATCTCCCGCATAACGCAAATTTCAGGGATCTCTATGACGAAATGAACGGCAACTGGACCTATACGCCGGATGTATCCGCTGTTCCTCAGGCGGGAACAGACTGTGCGGATACCGGCAGCGACGCCACAACTGATTCCCCGTCCGACTTCCAGCAGCTCATGGCGTACTATGAACAGATCTGTGAAAAGTATGTGGCGCAGTTAGAAAACATCGACCTGGATAATGGCGGTATTTCAGATTTTGTACACGGCTATGTCGGGATATCAAAACTCGAAGAAGCATACAGCTACCTGCAGAATGTGGATATAAATTCCCTGTCGGAAAGCGACCGCGCAGCCTATGAGCAAACAAAAAATATTTATGACCTCTACATAGCAGGCGGCATTCTGAAAATCGGAGGAAGTATTCTGGACGAGCTCTTTGGCTGAGAAAAAATACATTCCCAGAATCGATATTTTTCATACATCTGCCTGCAAATATGGTAAAATAGCAAAAAGCGGAGGAGAAAAATGGATTACAGACAAACGATTACGGCAGCTTTGGAGGGAGATTCGGAAGCGTTCGGAGCCCTCTATGAAGCAACCTACAGCGATATGTACTATATCGCGCAGAAATACATGAAGAATTCGGCGGATGCGGAGGACGTCCTGCAGGATTCCTACGTCAAAGCATTCCGGGGATTGTCTTCCCTGAGAGATCCTGCTAGCTTTCCGGGCTGGCTGGGCAGGATCGTTGCGAACACAGCCAAAAATATGCTGGCCCGCAAGAATCCGATCCTCTTCTCAGAGATTGAGGGGGAGAATGACGAGGGAGACACCTATCTCTATGACGTGGAGGACGACAATATTGAGTATCAGCCGGAGCTGAATTATACCCGGCAGGAGACACAGGAGCTGGTCCGTGAAATGATCGGCAGCTTGTCCGACGAGCAGCGCATGTGCATCCTCATGTTCTATCTGGACAACCAGAGTATCCGGGATATCGCACAGACCTTCTCGATCTCCGAGAATACAGTCAAATCCCGGCTGAACTACGGACGCAAGGCCCTGAAGAAGCGGGCTGAAGAACTCGAGAAGAAAGGCTACAAGCTTTACAGCACGGCTGCACTGCCGCTCCTTCTTTACCTGCTCAGAACAGAGCGCGATTCTGCAGAACACACTGCTTCGGCCAAAGCAGCCATGCAGGCAGGTATGCAGAAGAACAGCGCGCTGTTCGGCAATACGCACCATATCCCGGGGGCCGCACAGACCGGCCGCGCAGTCGGCCCGACGGCAGGCCGCACCGCGGCAAAGACTACCGCGAAATTCGCCGCGAAGAAATGGATTATCGCTGCGGTCGCTACGGCGGGCATCGGCACTGGCGGCGCTGCAGTCCTTCATTATGTAAACGACAACCCTGCTCTGCCAAGCGTCCAGCGTGAGGCAGGACAGTCCCAACAGGAACATCTGGAGACAGAAACCACGGTTCACATCGAGACCGAGACCACAGCAGGATTTCCTGCCGAGACAACGGACGATCCGGGAACGCAGATCGAGACAGTGCCACAGACTGAGCAGTGGACGGAGGCAGCGTCAGTGCCGCCCACCGAGACCTCGTCGGAGCTGATAATCGAAACGGAAACTGAGCTGATAACTGAGACTGAAACGGAAACCGAGCTGTTCACCGAAACTGAGTCCGAAACCGAGCTGATAACCGAGACTGAAACGGAAACCGAACTGTTCACCGAAACTGAGTCCGAAACCGAGCTGATAACCGAGACTGAAACGGAAACCGAACTGCTCACGGAGACCGAGACCGAATCCGAACTGCTCACAGAGACCGAGACCGAATCCGAACTGCTCACGGAAGCAGAAACAGAATCCGAGGCACTCACCGAGACCGAAACCGTTCCGGACATCCTGATCGAGACAGAAGTTCCGTCCGAGACACAACTCACGTCGGAAACCCGCCCGGATATCATGATTGAATCAGAGACGCCATCCGGAACTGTCCCGGACATCCTGATTGAGACGGAAGCTCCGTCCGAGACGCAGTCCAGGCCGGAATCAATATCAGGAATCGTGATTCAATCGGAATCCCCATCGGAGACACAGCCAGCACAGGAGACCGCAGCCGACTGGAAGATCATGACCGACAAGGACTATCCGCTGCTCATCGCAGGCGGCCTGAGCAAAGAAGAACTGGAATTCGTACTCGCCGAAGGCCCGCAGGACATCCCCGAGGGCGGAATTCAGGATGCCGACATACCGGGCTACGTAAACAAGCTCTGCATGGCCTCCTACGCAGAAACTGTAAGCGGCAAGGACGGCTATATCGAGTATTACGGAACAACCCAGAATTACGAACACCTTTATTCTGCTGATGACGTAAACCGGCTGCTGGCCTCCTTCACTGACTTTACGTTTACAGAGGAGAATTACGGCAGGGATAAAGGACAATGGATTCGCGTAGAAGACGGCAAGCTCATTTTCTGCCCGGCTACGCCAAGCTCCAGCTCCACTGCTGTCATTACATCCGCAAAATATTCGGGCAAGGCAATGGTCGTCTATTTCACGATCGAAACCTTCCATGATGAATGGCAGGATCCCGTCACCGGCGAGTGGTCATATAATGTAACGACGACAGATTACAAAATAGCCCACCTTGTTCCGAACGAATACGGCAAATACAGAATTGATAAAATCGTGTATGCCAGTGCGCCTTCGGAAGCGGAGCAGCCTGCCGGGACGAACCAGATGTCAGAAATCGCAGAGGCATATAAGCAGGTTCTTCAGGAGGTCACGTCGCCAGATTCGGAGTACGGCTTCCCGGAAGTGCCTGACAGCACTGACAACTGCATTTATCTCTACACCGACACAGACGGCGACGGTGTTTCAGAGTATGTTCTGGAACCGGCCGATGAAGGCGCAGGCGGCACTGGCATTGAACCATTTGCGGATCCCGCCTCACATTACCAGTATTTCCTGCATGATGTGGACGGAGACGGTGTTCAGGAGCTGATTGTCGGGAAAGAATGTACCGTGGACGTTGTATTCCTGGAATATGTATGCCATATCTACACCTTCCAGCAGACAGAAACAGGCGCTTCCGTCGTAAAGTTCCGTGGGAATATGTTCAGCCCACGCGTGCCTGTAGAAGAGACCGGGTTCTACTATGCATCTTACTCCCGTGGTACAGGCGAGACAGATGTATACCGCGTGACTACCGAAGAAAGCGCAATTTCCGTATCCCAAACACCGATATATGAATTTTCATATGATTCGACGGAGATAGACGCATTCTATAATAACAACCCGCAGCCGGAGTGGACTGCAATAACGGATTACGGCCCTCTCGAAGCGCTGTAAAAGCTTCAAAATATTTTCAAAGAAGAGAAAATACCAAAAGCGCTTTATTCATAACACACAGGCATACCATCCCGAAGAATCATATCGCATTTATCCGGCAGACCGCCTGACGGCCTGCGGACAGCTCAATGCCGCAGTCATGACTAATACGTGACTGCGGCTATTTTATTTTGTTTTCCTTCATCAGCAATGGACATTTGGGCACAAAAAAAGATCCGTCTAAACGGATCTTTTAAGAGGCGCCAACCAGAATCGAACTGGTGATAGAGGTGTTGCAGACCTTTGCCTTACCGCTTGGCTATGGCGCCAGATATTTTGTTGAATGACTCCTACGGGAATCGAACCCGTGTTACCGCCGTGAAAGGGCGATGTCTTAACCGCTTG
>Ga0129308_1001280_pt1 | contig 27460 bp, 27 predicted proteins | sample L827metagenome_FD_94440 | JGI IMG/M metagenome (GOLD analysis project Ga0129308, IMG submission 94440) | Ring-tailed lemur group fecal microbial communities from Wisconsin, USA - L827 metagenome | ecosystem: Host-associated > Mammals > Digestive system > Large intestine > Fecal | place: USA...
AGCTCACAGGCGAATCTGCAGACAGCCCTGTAGAGTTCAAGGAAGTAAGAGGCGTTGAAGGCATAAAGATGGCTGAATACAAGGTTGGCGATCTTACTGTTAAGGTAGCTGTTGTATCCGGTCTTGCAAACGCCAAGAAGTTCCTTACACAGGTTAAGAACGGCGAAGTTGAATGCCACTTCATTGAAATAATGGCTTGTCCCGGCGGCTGTGTAAACGGCGGCGGTCAGGTTATCCAGCCTGCCGATGTCCGCAACTTCACAGACATCCGTGCAGAGCGTGCTAAGGCTCTCTACAGCCTTGACGGTGCAAACAAGCTGAGAAAGTCTCATGAAAGCCCTGACATAAAGGAAGTTTACGAAAACTTCTTAGGTCAGCCCGGCAGTCATATTGCTCATGAAGTTCTCCACACTTCATACAAGGCAACCAAATTAAGCAAGTAACACCCATTATATAACGAGCCGCCCCGTGATTTTTCACGGGGCGGCTTTCTGCAATATGCTACAAAAAATCCGCCGTAAACTCACGGCGGATTTCATATCTTTTGAATGATTTAAGCCTTGTCGATAGATCCGAACAGTTCCATCTTTTCCTTAACAGTAGCCTTGATAGCCTCGAAGCCGGGTGCGAGGAGCTTTCTGGGGTCGAAGCCCTTGCCCTGAAGATCCTTACCTTCTTCAATATACTTTCTTGTAGCTTCCTGGAATGCGAGCTGGCACTCTGTGTTAACATTGATCTTAGAAACGCCGAGTGAGATTGCCTTCTTGATCATATCTGCAGGGATACCTGTACCGCCGTGGAGTACGAGAGGCATATTGCCAACCTTCTCCTTAACAGCTGCCAGAGTCTCAAAAGAAAGACCGGGCCAGTTATCAGGATACTTGCCGTGAATGTTGCCTATACCTGCTGCGAGCATTGTTACACCGAGATCAGCGATAGCCTTGCACTCGTTGGGATCGGCACACTCGCCCATACCTACAACGCCGTTTTCTTCACCGCCTATAGAACCTACCTCAGCCTCAAGAGAGATACCGAGAACATCGCAGGTGTTAACAAGCGCTGTTGTCTTTTCAATATTCTCAGCTATAGGATAGTGAGAACCGTCGAACATTATAGAAGAGAAACCTGCATTTATGCAAGCCTTAGCGCCTTCAAAAGTACCGTGGTCAAGGTGCAGAGCAACGGGAACTGTGATATTCAGCTCTTCGATCATACTCTTTACCATACCAACTATTGTCTTATAACCGCACATATACTTACCTGCACCCTCGGATACACCTAAAATAACGGGTGAGTTGCACTCCTGTGCTGTGAGAAGGATAGCCTTTGTCCATTCAAGGTTGTTTATGTTGAACTGGCCTACAGCATACTTGCCTTCAAGTGCCTTGTTCAGCATTTCTTTTGCAGAAACTAACATTTGTTTTCTCCTTTGATTCATATTATGGCGAAAATCGCCTTCTTTGTTATTATACTACATTCAGCGTGCAATTGCAAGTATCTTAAAGAAAAAAGAAATACTTACGGCAACAGACGGCATAAAGATATATCCAAAAACGAAGTCCGATAACAAAAAAGACGCTGTATACACGGCAAATTACCGATACAGCGTCCTTAATTTTTAAAATGTAAGCTTTATGTAGCTTATTCAGCTATCTCTTTTTTAAGTTCTGCAAGGCACTCAGAACAGATGTTCTTGCCCTTAAACTGATGAATGTCGCTTGCATTGTTGCAGAATGAGCAAGCAGGCATATATTTTTTGAGAATAATCTGATCATCCTCAACATAAATTTCAAGAGAGTCTTTAATACCTATATCAAGAGTTCTTCTAAGCTCTATCGGTATAACGATTCTTCCGAGTTCATCAACTTTTCTTACGATTCCTGTAGATTTCATTAAGTCTTTCTCCTTTTGCTGTTACTTTTCTTTCCTTAATTTAAGCGGACCGTCATTTCCGCTTAATTCGAATATATTTTACCAAATCTACGCCCATTTGTCAAATGTTGATTTTATATATCTGTAATACAATTCCATAGATAGCAAGAAAAGAAATTACATTTCCGAAAGGAATACGATGTTACTTTTTCCCTTTATAATCGTGTTTGAAAAGATTTTACAAAAAATTTTTTAAAATATATCTGAAAAACTGGCTGGAAATCAATAAAAATAATCTTTATTAATTTCAGCATATTCTATAATTTTTAAAATAATTCAGGTTGTTTTTTATGCATAATTTTGCAAAATGACAAAGGAGAAAGTATGAAATATGTAATTTCCTTTATGTGTGCGGCTTCATTTGTTGCTTCCTGCCTAACAGGGAAAATAAACGAATTGTCAAACGCCGCACTTACCGGGTGCAAGGAGGCAGTAACGCTCTCAATAACGCTATGCGGTGCTATAGCATTCTGGAGCGGAATTATGAATATAGCAAACCGCTCAGGTATGGTTTCTTTCTTATCAAAAATTATGTTCCGTCCTCTTTCATTTTTGTTTCCGGGAATAAAAAAGAACGGAAAAGCTATGCAGTACATAGTGCTTAACTTTATATCTAATCTTCTCGGGCTCGGAAACGCCTCTACCCCACTCGGCATTAACGCAATGCGTGAGCTTAAAGAAGAAGAAAAGTGCGATAATACAGCTTCACGCAATATGATAATGCTTGTAGTTATGAACACGGCGAGTATACAGTTCTTCCCGTCTACAATAGTAGCTCTGCGAGCATCACACGCAGCTTCTAATGCGGCTGATATCGTGCCTTGCGTATGGATAGTATCTTTCTGCTCTCTAAGTATATCTGTTATATCGGTAATATTGTTCGGGAAAATTACGGCAAGGAGAAATAAATCAAATGAATGAACTTACCGATTTTATTGTACCCGTAGTTATACTCGGGGTGATAACTATAGGAATAATAGCGCATACAGATATTTTTGACGCATTTACAGAAGGCGCCGCAGAAGGAATAAAAACTACAATTGACATTCTGCCTGCGCTTATTATTCTGATAACCTGCATCAATATGTTCAAAGCATCGGGTTGCCTTGATATACTGACAAATATAGTAAGCCCGATTACATCTATCTTTGGATTCCCCGACGAATGTGTTCCTCTGATATTTGTCCGTCCGTTATCGGGAAGCGGCGCACTGTCGGTGTTTGACGGTATAATATCGGAATACGGCGCTGACAGCATTGTCGGCCGTGTTGCATCGACTATGATGGGTTCGAGCGAAACTACATTTTACACGGTAGCCGTATACTTCGGTGCTGTTAAGATAAAAAACAGCAGATATGCTATTCCGGCAGCGCTTACAGGCGATATGATAGGATGGATAGCGTCAGCGCTTGCAGTAAGGCTGATTATGCCGTAAAAATTGGCTGTCAACGCATTGACAGCCAATTACATAATTATTCTTTTACTATATCGCACACATCTGCCCGAGTTACCTTAATAAGATCATTGGGAGCAATGATTATCTGAGTTCCAAGCTTTCCACCGCTGACTATAACCTTGTCAAAATCAAGGATCGTGCTGTGATAGACTGTCTTGTACTGCTTTTTCATACCTATGGGAGTACATCCGCCACGGATATATCCCGTAACAGCATTGATATCTTTTACATGAACCATCTCTACGGATTTTTCTCCGACTGATTTAGCCGCTTTTTTCATATCAAGCTCAAGAGCTATAGGTATTGCGAAAACATAATAGTTATTTGTCTTTCCTTGAGTCACCAGCGTCTTGAATGTACTTTCATAAGGCTGACCGAGCATATCGGCGATATGTACTCCGTCTATAAACTCATCGCATTCGTATGTATTTACTTCATAGCTTATTTTATTCTTGTCAAGAATACGCATAGCATTTGTCTTATTATCTTTATCCTTTGCCATTCTGTCTCTCCTTCTCCTGTTCGGCAAGCATAATAAATTTATCCTTATCTCCGCCCGACTCTGAAATTAATCTCTCTACTACTTCATATCCGATGTCCGTAACATATTTCATAGCATATGCTCTGCTTTTATCAAGGTGGTATCTGCAGGCTTCCACATTTGCCGATAGGGTTTTGACGCACTTTGATGTAAACAGCAAAACAGCTTCATTAAGTATTTTCAGCGAATCAATAAGAGAGTCTGCGATAAGCGGCAAGAATGCATTTAGCTCAAAATTACCGATAGAAGCGGCATAAGTTATGGCCGTATCATTGGATATAGCTTTGATAGAAGCCTGTACAGCCGCTTCGGCAATAACAGGGTTAACCTTTGCCGGCATAGCAGAACTACCCTTCTGCATTGGTGCAAGCTTTATCTCTCCGAGAAATTCGGCATTCATAAGTCTTAGGTCGTTTGCAATTTTAATTATGTCAACAGCAAGCGCTTTCAACAGTCCCGATACTTCGGCAAATACATCGCAGTTCTGTGTTATATCCATAGGATACTCAGCCCTTGCGATTCCGAGTCCGCTGAACTTACGGACAAGCTCGGTCATACGGAATACATATCTGTTATCGGCTTGTTTTCCGACTGCCACGCCGCCGATATTTACAAAACGAAGTCGTTCTTCCGCTTTATATATGCGCCAGCGATCACGTGAAATACATTGCGAATATGCACCGAACTGCTCACCGAGAGTTATCTCTGTAGCATTCATCAGCTCAGTTCTGCCTATTTTTCTGATTTCAGCAAACTCGTGTTCTTTTTCCTGGAGAGCATTCTGAAGCTCAGCACAGGCGTCACTCAACTTGCGGATAATCTTAATAGAAGCAATCCTTACGGCTGTCGGGAAGATGTCATTTGTTGACTGATTGAGATTTACGTGATCAATAGGATCAATATAGCTGTAATCGCCGATTTTTCTGCCGGCAAGAAGCAATGCCTTATTGCAGACAACTTCATTTACATTCATATTGAGTGATGTTCCTGCTCCGCCCTGTAACGCATCGGTAGGAAACATAGCCATATCAATATCGTCTGCAAGAATATCACATGCCGAAACGATATGATCCGAAATCTCACTACTTAAAAATCCCGAATCGCAGTTAGCAATAGCGGCAGCTTTTTTCAGCATCAAAAGTTCATATATCAGCTCTTTATGAACAGTTCTTTTGCTGATACCGAAATTATCTATTGCTCTTGCGGTATTTATACCGTAAAGAGCGTAATCATCAAGCTGTATACTGCCGAGAAAATCACTTTCAGTTCTCATTTTCATCACCGCAAAGCAAGGAGTAAATATATTCAAACGGTTCTACACTGCGTTTAAGTATTCCCTGTGTATAAGCTATACAAATACCGTAGTTAGTAATCGGAACACCTGCATCTTTTGCACAGGCTATTCTGTATTTCATCTCACGCTCTGTAAGAGTACAGCCTCCGCAATGGATTATCAGCTTATATCCGCTTAAATCATCAGGGAAAGTTCCGCCTGAAGTAAATTCAAACTTTATATCCTTACCGGTATAGTTTTTTACCCATCTCGGAATTTTTACCGTTCCTATATCATCACATTGCCTGTGATGAGTGCATCCTTCGGAAATAAGGACTTTATCCCCATCAACAAGCTTATCAAGAGCCGTAACGCCCATGACATTCGTTTCAAGGTCCCCCTTGTAACGAGCCATTAGGATAGAAAAAGAAGTAAGCATAATATCTTCGGGGACATCGGCAGATACTTTTGAGAATACCTGACTGTCTGTAATTACAAGTTTCGGCTTCACAGCGAGCTTCGCAAGAGTATCTCTGAGCTCGTATTCTTTGCAAACTACCGCTGTTGAGTCAGCCTCAAGTATATCTCTTATGGTCTGCTGCTGAGGCAGTATTAGCCTGCCCTTCGGCGCCGCCTTATCGATAGGAACGACCAATACGGCTATGTCTCCGGGGCTCAGCAAATCGGCGCATATACACAGCGAATCGTTCTTAACATTCAGCTTGCTTCCTATTAGCTCTTTCAGTTCGTGGATATTAGTACCGTTCAATGCGTCGGTGTAAATCGTGTCGGCAGTTTTTTCGGGATAACCGTCGGTAAGGTCGCATTTGTTCATTACCGTTATATACGGTATATTCTGCTGCTTCAGCTTTTCAAGTATCGCCTTGTCAAATTCGGATATGCCTTTGGTACAATCAACAACCAATAAAGCAATATCCGTCTTGAACAGCACCTGATAGCTTTTCTTTACTCTGAGACTTCCGAGCTCTCCTTCATCGTCAAGTCCGGGTGTATCGGTTATCAGGACGGGGCCGAGCGGCAATAGTTCCATCGCCTTAGACACAGGATCGGTGGTAGTTCCTGCGGTATCAGATACGACAGAAAGCTCCTGACCGGTTATTGCATTTATCAGGCTCGATTTTCCGGCATTTCTTCTTCCGAATATGCCTATGTGTATCCTTTCTGCATTGGGAGTTGAGTTTAAACTCACAGTTAGCTCCTTTCCCGTATCAGAATCTGAAATCTCTCTGACCGTGAATAATATTATCTATATATTCTGCCGCTTTTACTCTTACTTTTTCATTAGGTATATTCGCAAGCTCTCTTTCGATAAGAGCTTCGCCTATCTTTCTCGTATCTTCGGAAGCGTAATCGACAAGGTATTCCTTAAGAGTCATAAGAGCGTTAGGGTGACAGCAGTTTTGAATCTGTCCAGCTTTGCCAAGGCTCATAAAGCGATCGCCTGTTCTTCCTTCACGGTAGCACGCTGTACAGAATGAAGGAATATAACCGAGTCTCATCAGCCAGTTAACAACTTCGTCAAGGCTTCTGTTATCGGAAACATCACACTGTGCCGAATTCTCTTCATCAGGCTCAGGCTCTGCATAACCGCCTACACTTGTTTTAGAACCGCCGCTTATCTGTGATATTCCGAGGTGAAGCACTCTTTCTCTTGATTTCTGACTTTCTCTTGTGGAAACAATCATTCCGGTGTAAGGAACGGCGATTCTCAGACAAGCAACAATCTTTGCAAACTGGTCGTCGGAAATACCGTTGTCAAATTCATCGGGGTCGATATCATCCGCTCTTCTTACTCTGGGAACGGAAATAGTGTGAGGACCTACTCCGTGAACAGCCTCAAGATGCTCTGCGTGCATAAGAAGACCTGCAAATTCATATCTGTACAGCTCCAGTCCGAACAATGCTCCTATTCCTACATCGTCGATACCGCCTTCCATTGCTCTGTCCATTGCCTCGGTGTGATAAGCATAATCGTGCTTCGGTCCTGTGGGATGCAGACGCTCATAACTCTCCTTATGATATGTCTCCTGGAAGAGTATGTATGTACCTATTCCCGCCTCTTTCAGCTTGCGGTAATTCTCAACGGTAGTAGCCGCAATATTTACATTTACTCTGCGTATAGAACCGTTCTTATGCTTGATAGAATAGATAGTGTCGATGCACTCAAGTATATACTCTATAGGGTTATTGACAGGGTCTTCACCTGCCTCGATAGCAAGTCTCTTGTGTCCCATATCCTGAAGAGCGATTACTTCGGCACGAACCTCATCCTGAGTGAGTTTTTTACGGCAGATGTGCTTGTTTTTAGCGTGATAAGGACAGTAAAGGCATCCGTTTACGCAGTAATTCGAAAGATAAAGCGGAGCAAACATTACTATTCTGTTTCCGTAAAAATCTTTCTTTATCTGTTCTGCAAGCTTGTATATCTCTTCGTTCTTTTCGGGAATATCACAGTCAAGAAGCACCTCTGCCTCCCTGTGCGAAAGACCTTTTCTGAGCTTTGCTTTTTCAAGTATGCTGTCGATAAGCTCTGCGTTATGCTTGTTTTCTTCGGCATACTTAAGAGTTTCCACGATTTCTTCGTGATTGATGAATTCTTCTGCTTTCAGTGAAGCGGGATTGTAAGTGTACATATTTTTATTTCCTTTCATTATAGGCGGCATGGTCGCCTCTTGATTCAACAATTCTGTAGCCTGCGCTTTCTACTCTTTTTTGCAGGCACATTCTGCATTGTGCCGATTCATCGCCGGTGCATATCTTATTATCGTAAAGCAGATATTTCTTTCTGACGCTGACAGGTGAAAGATTAGGCATTACGACATTTGCTCCTGCTTTAAGCGCAAGCTCTCTGCCTTGCGGATGAATTGTTCCGAGAGCTGTGGTAGCAGGAAGCAGTACATCGGGAAGAGCAAGCCGTACAAGACCGAGCATAAACAGCGTAAGCTCTACCGTTCCTTGTGGCATATTTGCAAACGGCGTTGCGTGATGAGGGATAAAAGGCCCTATTCCGACCATCTCCGGTTTAAGTTCCTCTAAGAACAGCATATCATCTGCAAGATTTTCTGCCGTCTGATAAGGAGAACCTACCATAAATCCGGCTCCGGTCTGAAAACCGATTTTCTTGAGCATCCTAAGACAGTTCTGTCTGTTTTCAGCTGATAACCCGACCGGATGCAGTTTTGAATAATGTTCATAATCAGCCGTTTCGTGCCTTAACAGATATCGGTCTGCGCCGCTTTCATAATATCTGCGGTAGCTTTCCTCGCTCTTTTCACCTATAGACAATGTTACCGCACAATCGGGATAAACCTTTTTTATTGAAGATACGATATCACATATCATATCATCGGTATAGAACGGATCCTCTCCGCCCTGCAGTACAAATGTTCTGAATCCAAGCTCATAGCCTGTACCGCAACATTCAAGTATCTGTTCTTTATTAAGACGGTAACGCTCCGCCTGTTTATTACCGCACCTAATGCCGCAATAGTAGCAATCATTTTTGCAATAAGACGAAAACTCGATAAGCCCACGCAGATACACATCATCGCCGTAATGTTCCCTTCGCACCTTATCGGACAAAGCTAAAAGATAATCGCTATGGCTCTCGCCGTTCTTTATAAGAGCAACATACTCTTTAATATCCAGATGATGCGTACTGTAGAGCTTGTCTATAAGAGCGACACAATCAGTCATACGCAAGTCACCTTTGCCTTTTCGTTTTCATCGGGCAGCTTCTGATATATGGTCTTTGAAGTAACCCCTTTCAGTGCACCGAGTCTGCCCGACAAGGTATTTATCACATCCTGCGGAGCGTCGATAGCTACGCTGATAATTGATACGCCTGACTTTTCATAAGGGACTCCCATTCTGCCGATTATATATCCGGCACATTCGTGCAGATATTCATTAAGCTTCGGTACAGAAGCAGGTTCGGAAACAACTATCCCAATCAGTGCTACTCTGCTTTGACTACACATTTTCTCACCTTTTTTCTTATAAAAAAATATAGAGCTGTGCAAGGGCACAGCTCTACGCAAAAACCGTAAAACAATAACACCTTGCTTTTTTGTCAGCCTAAGCTTTCAAATCAGTCAGGTAAAATAAACCTAATCCGTTTGGTGAAAGTGTACTCGCACCTTACGTCATAAAATTATTATAACTTATCTTGCGGATAAAGTCAATAAATCAAGAATATCAGCCGAATATCCGCAAAATAAAATTTAATGTCTCGGACTTGAGCTGATATGCTCAATAGCCTTGATGACAGCAATATCAAGGTCTACAGAAGGCTGGTTCTCCAGCTCCTGCTGAATACGGGTGAAAACCTGTCCGTTAACCGTGCTGACATATCTTGCAGGAAGACGATTAAGAGCATACGCTTTCATATCCTCAACGCAAGCCTCGCATTTACAGCAATCATAATCTTTGAGAAGTTCTGACAGTCTTTCGTCAACATAGTGTTCCATCATATTTATGAGCATATTGTAATCCTTTCGCAGTAAAACCACTTTTAATATATTTTATCACGGAAGTGCGAATCAGTCAATAGATTTTTTCATATTCGACACTTTTCTCACCTCACTTGAAAATTTGGTTTCAGTCTCTGCGTTATATTGACAAAATCGTTTTGTGAGTGTATAATATAAAAGAATGTAAACTAAAATATGACAATATGCCTGCGGCGCATTTGAACTTCTGAGTTTATTGCGCGCGGTTACTCAAATACGAAAGGAAATAGCACATTAAATGGGATTGCTTACTAAGATTTTCGGAAACTACTCCGAAAAAGAGATCAAAAGAATAACACCTTTAAAAGATAAGGTACTGGAGCTTGAGTCACAGTACTCAGCGATGACAGATACAGAATTGAAAGCACAGACTCCTGCACTTAAGGCAAGACTTGCTGACGGAGAAACTCTTGAAGATATTCTTCCCGACGCATTTGCTGTCTGCCGTGAGGCAATGTGGAGAGTTCTCGGTAAAAAGCCCTACCCTGTACAGATACTCGGCGGTATCATACTTTTCCAGGGACGAATAGCAGAAATGAGAACCGGTGAAGGTAAAACATTTGTTGCGGCTCTGCCTTCATACCTTGTTGCGCTCAGCGGCAAAGGCGTACACGTTGTAACGGTAAACGACTACCTTGCAAAGCGTGACGGTGAGATGATAGGTCGTGTTCACAGATTCCTCGGTCTTACTGTAGGTCTTATTCTCCACGACATGAAAAATGACGAAAGAAGAAAGTCCTATAACTGTGATGTTACTTACGGAACAAATAACGAGTTCGGCTTTGACTATCTTCGTGACAATATGTGTATTCATAAGCAAGATAAGGTTCAGCGTGAATTCAACTTTGCAATTGTCGATGAGGTCGACTCTATCCTCATAGATGAAGCAAGAACTCCCCTTATTATTTCAGGCCCCGGTGACAAGTCTACCGACCTTTATATGAAGGCAAATAAACTGGCTCTGAACTTAAAGCCGTTTACTGTAGTAGATCTTGACAGCAAGGAAGACCAGGATCAGTTTGACGGCGACTATATCATAGACGAAAAAGCAAAGAATGCTACACTTACACAGCGTGGTGTTAAAAAGGCTGAAGCTTATTTCGGCGTTGAAAACCTCATGGACGCTGAAAATATGACACTTCTGCACCATGTTAACCAGGCTATAAAAGCCGTTGGCGTTATGAAGCGTGATGTAGATTATGTAGTAAAAGACGGCGAAATAGTAATCGTTGATGAATTTACGGGAAGACTTATGTTCGGCCGTAGATTCAACGAAGGCTTACATCAGGCTATCGAAGCAAAAGAAGGCGTAAAAGTCAAGAATGAAAGCAAGACGCTTGCTACTATCACATTCCAGAACTTCTTCCGCCTTTACGATAAACTGTCCGGTATGACCGGTACTGCCATGACGGAAGAAAGCGAGTTCAGAGAGATTTACGCTCTTGATGTAATAGAGATTCCCACGAACAAGCCCGTTGCCAGAATAGACCACGAAGACCAGGTATATAAGAACGAAGAAGGCAAATACAAGGCGGTTATCCGTCAGATAGAAGAATGTCACGCAAAAGGACAGCCTGTACTTGTCGGTACAATAACGATTGAAAAATCCGAACTGCTCTCCTCTATGCTTAAGAAAAAAGGCATTAAGCACGAAGTGCTCAATGCAAAGAATCACGAGCGTGAAGCAGAAATAATTGCTCAGGCAGGTAAGAAGGGTGCTGTCACCATAGCTACCAATATGGCAGGTCGTGGTACCGATATTATGCTTGGCGGTAATGCAGAGTATCTCGCAAAAGCAAAAATGAGAAAAGAAGGCATGGACGAAGAGCTTATAAATGAAGCTACCGGCTTTGCCGAAACAGATAACGAAGAGATCCTCAATGCAAGACAGACATATATCAAATATAACGACGAGTTTAAAGCGGCAATTGAAGATGAGGCGGAAGAAGTTAAACAAGCAGGCGGTCTGTTTATTCTCGGTACCGAGCGTCACGAATCACGCCGTATAGACAATCAGCTGAGAGGCCGTGCAGGACGACAGGGTGACCCCGGCGAAAGCAGATTCTTCATCTCACTCGAAGACGACCTTATGAGAAAGTTCGGTGGAGAAAGAGTTCAGAGCGTTATGCAGACTCTCGGAATCGAAGATGATATGCCTATCGAAAACGGATTCCTCACAAAAACGATCGAATCCTCTCAGCGTAAGGTCGAAGGCAGAAACTTCTCTATCCGTAAAAATGTCCTTGACTTTGACGATGTTATGTCTCAGCAGCGTATGACGATCTATTCACAGCGAGCTAAGGTACTTGACGGTGAGGATGTCAGCGATTATGTAAAGAACATGATCAAAGAAACCATTGAGGAAAATGTCAAGATATACTGCTCTGACGAATACCCCGAAAACTGGAACTTCATAGGTCTGCGTGAGCATTTCGCAAATATGCTTACCAAGGAAGATGATTTCAATTATACCACAGACGATCTCAACAATATCGACCGCAGGGATATAATCAAACTGCTCAACGAGCGTGCCGATGAACTTTATGCTAAGCGTGAAGAAGAATTCGGAGAAGAAATGATGCGTGAGATAGAGCGAATTTGCCTTCTCAAAGTTGTAGATACCAAGTGGATGGATCACATAGACGCAATGGAAGAGCTTAAACGCGGTATATATCTCAGAAGCTATGCTCAGAGAGATCCTGTAGTCGAATACCGTATCGAAGGCTTTGCAATGTTCGATGAAATGATTGCATCTATCCGTGAAGACACAGCAAGACTTGTTCTTACGGTTAAAGTCAGAACCGAAGAGCCTCCTCAGCGTGAACAGGTTATGAAGCCTGAACCCGAGAATGCAGGTTCGCATACTACAGTTAAGAAAACTGCAGCTCAGAAGGTTGGCAGAAATGATCCCTGCCCCTGCGGAAGCGGAAAGAAATATAAGAAGTGCTGCGGCAAAGATGACTGATAACCCTGCAGTACAGTTCAGCTTGTGTTCATAACTTGGATACAAGCTGAACGCTTTAAATGAGATAAAGGTATATTTTATCTGATTTTACAATGAAAGGAATACATATATGGCTGAGATCAAATCATTCAAGGGACTGAGATTTACCGATAAGGCCGGCGACACAGGCAAGGTCTGCTGCCCTCCTTATGATATAATAAGCCCTGAGCAGAAAAAGCAATATATTGCTGAAAATCCTTATAATATAATAAGGCTTGAACTTCCTAAAACAGCCGGAGATACCGATGAAGCTTACGCAAAGGCAAGAGAATGTCTTGACAAGTGGCTTGATGACGACATACTGAGATGTGACGAAAAACCTGGTATATATATCTATGAAATGGTATTTGACGCACTCGGCGCTAACTACAGCGTAAAAGGATATGTTTCTCTTGTAAAGCTTGAAGAATTTTCTAAAGGAATAATTCTTCCTCATGAGGAAACTCTTTCTAAAGCAAAGGAAGACAGGTTCAACCTGATGTGCGCTACCGGCTGTAACTTCAGCCAGATATATTCATTATATATGGATGATGACAACAGCGTTTTCTCTATGATTGACAATGAAAGCAAAAGAGAGCCTGACAAACAGTTTACGGATGCTGACGGCGTAACTCACAGACTCTGGTGCGTATACGATGAATCGTTTATTTCGCAGCTTACCGAAAAAATGGCTGATAAAAAGCTTTATATTGCCGACGGTCACCACCGTTATGAAACTGCTCTTCGCTATAAAAAACACATTGCCGAGAATACAGCCGATATAGGTTCATCTGAATATGTTACTATGATGCTTGTGAATATGGAAAACAGCGGTCTTGTTGTCTTCCCTACCCATCGAATAGTAAGAGATCTTGAAAATTTTGATATTGACGCCGTCATTGAACGCTCCCGTGACCATTTTGATATTGAAACCTCACTTTCACGCAAAGACAGTACCGAAAAGCTTGATAAGGCATATAAAGACGGAAAGAAAGCCTTTGTGCTGTATCACGGCGGAAGCTATACTTTAATGACGCTTAAGAGTACAGAAATTATGCACGAGCTTATGCCGGGTGTAAGCAAGGCTCTGTGCGAACTTGATGTAAGTGTTCTGCACACGCTTGTACTTGAAAGAATATTCGGCATAGATAAAGAAAATATGGCTAATCAGAAGAATCTCACGTACACAAGAGTTCTTGATGAAGCTATCGAGGCTGTTGACAACGGCAGTGCCGACTGCAGCTTTATCCTCAATCCCACAAGAGTATCAGAAATAAGAGATGTTGCTCTTGCAGGAGAGAAGATGCCTCAAAAATCCACTTATTTCTATCCGAAGCTCACTACCGGACTTGTTATGAATAAAATTTTTTGAATAAGGAGATAAAAACAATGCTTGCCCGTGAATGTAAAAAAGAACTAACCGAACATATCATTCCTTTCTGGAATGCTCTTGAAGATGACGAAAACGGCGGATTCTACGGTTATGTAGGAAACGACCTTACTCTTGACAAGGATGCACCTAAGGGAGTTATTCTTCATTCAAGAATACTCTGGTTCTACTCAAACTGCTATCTTATTTTAAAAGACCAGGCTTGCCTCAAAAAAGCAAAACACGCTTATGAATTCCTTTCAAAATACTGTGTCGATAAGGAAAACGGCGGCGTTTACTGGATGATGAATGCCGACGGAACAGTAAACGATTCTATGAAGCACACTTACTGCCAGGCATTTTTTATCTATGCAATGTCAAGCTACTATGACGCATCTAAAGACAGAAACGCTCTTGAACTCGCTCTTGATGTATTCCATACAGTTGAATATAAATGCCGTGATGAAATAGCTTATCTTGAAGCTTTTTCTAAAGACTGGAATATTATTCCCAATGACGCCCTCTCAGAAAACGGTCTTATGGCTGACAAGACAATGAACACTACCCTTCATGTTATGGAAGCATATACAGAGCTTTACAGAGTAAGTTCCGACAAGCAGGTTTTAAAGGCTCTGAGATTTACACTTGAGATAACTCTTGATAAGATATATGATAAGAAAGGCGGCAAGCTGTTCGTATTCTTTGACAAGAATCTCAATGAGATAGGCGATATTTATTCTTACGGTCACGATATCGAGGCTACATGGCTTATCGACAGAGCCTGCGATGTCATCAAAGATGAGCATCTTTCAAAGAGATGTGCGGAGATGAACAAGGTTATTGTCAGAAACATTGCCGACAGAGCAATGTCCAACGGCAGACTCAATAACGAAGTTGAAAAAGGCGTTGTTAACACCTGGCATATATGGTGGGTACAGGCCGAAGGCGTTGTCGGTTTCTGCAACGCTTATCAAAGATACGGCGATGCAAGATATCTTGAAATTGCCCGCACTCTGTGGGACTATATCAAGAATAATCTCGTTGATACAAGAGAAGGCGGCGAATGGCACTCACAGCTTGACGATAACGACAAGCCGGCTGATTTCAAACCTGTCGTAGACCCTTGGAAGTGCCCGTATCATAACGGAAGAATGTGCTTAGAGATAATATCTCGTATGTAATTGAAAGGATATTTTATGTCTTTCACACGCAGAATTATTAAATGTTCGGCTGTAATTTTAACTGTATGTGCAGTTATCTCAGCTACCGGATGCAATTCTGACTCAACTGATAATGAAATAGTTACTTCGATAACTGACCAGGTGCAGTTTTCTTACGAAACTGCAAAAGCTCAGTATATGACTATTGAAGAAACGGAAAAGATACCGGCACTGCTCGGTTTCGGTGAATCGGATTCATATTATGCTCCCATGGACGGTAAGATAAAAGTCAACAATTTATCTAAGAACCTCAAAGTAAAAAAGGGAGATGTGCTGATTGCAATTGATACTACAGACCTTGATTTTCAAATCAACGAACAGCAGATAAAAATTGACGCAATGACCAACGGCATCGAAAAAGGTTATGCACAGATTGAACTGGACAAGCTGATTGAACAGCGTGACGGCGCAATTGTTACTGCTCCGTACGACGGAATCATTGCCGATTGCTGTTATTCTGCAGTTGGCTCAAATATCAAAAACGGAACACTTCTCTGCACTATTGCCGTCCCCGAGTCGATATTTGTGTATAATTCCCAAGGCGCAGGTAAAAATCTCAGATTCGGCATGGATGTCGATCTTGTTATTAATAATGCCGACTATGAAGGAACAATAATTGCAGCGCCCGATACCATTCCTTCGGACGCTTCCAAAGAAGCTTCAAAATATTCAGCGGCAAAACTCACCGATGAAAGTCTTAAAAAACTGCTTGAAATAAACGACGGCGCTATTGCAACCGATGCCGGTTGGGCGACTATACACGCTGTTACCACCAAAAGGACAAATGTTCTCGCCGTACCCGAGGCTGCTGTAAAAAAGAACGGCACAAAGAACTATTGCAGTATTCTTCAGGGAACAGAAAAATACGATATGCCTGTTGAAATCGGCTCTACCGCAGGCGGATATATCGAAATAGTAAGCGGTCTTAACGAAGGTGATGTGGTTATTCTTTCCGAATCCACTTCAAGTTCAGGTCAGAACAACAATAATAATGACTTTGACAATGAAGAAGAACCGCAGGAAGAAAACACAAAAAAGCCAAGAGAAAACAACTAATATTAATGCCTGTATCAACAATTCTGATACAGGCATCTTTTATATCTCGGTAACATATTCAAAAAACTCATTCAGATTGCTTACGGTTTTATTCTGACCGTAATCTTTACCGTTTTTATATCTGTCTATATATACAGACAAACATCCGAAGTTTAAAGCAACCGTTACATCCTTCTTTTCGTCTCCGATAAAAATCATTTCATCGGGTTTTACTCCAAAATGATTTGCTATATCGGTAAGCCCCTTGATATTAGGCTTACGGTAACCGCAGGTAGAAGACGAAACATATAAATCAAAATAAGGCATAAGCTGCGGAAAATAACTCTTGTGCAATTCGTCGGGCATTGCAGTCGCTACATCTGTAAGCGTTGCTATGCGTATTCCTTTGTCACGAAGCTTTTCAAGCACCTCTATAGTTTCGGGATAAGTATAAGCGCATAAACCTAACGACTCAAAAAAGCAGAAAGCGAGCTGTCTTATATCAACACCGCTTATTTCCCACTCTTGCAGTATCTCCGAGAAAATACGCTCATATCCGTAATCTGCCTCACGATATTTTACGGTTGGATTGTATCCTCGAAGTATTGTCACGGCGGCTTGTATATCGCTATCGGTTAGTTTCGGCAGCATTTTGTCACGAACTGCACTGAAACCATTTTCATAATAATCGATCCATACGCCCGGCATTCCTTTATATTCCATAAGCGTACCGCCGATATCAAATGCAGCTACTTTTATCATAGCTCCTCCGTTATTCAAGCTCAGCTACGGTCACGCCGGCTTCACCCTCGCCGTACGCACCGTCACGGAAGGATTTTACATGGGGATTCTTTCTTAAGTATTGCTGAACAGCCGAGCGAAGCGCACCTGTTCCCTTTCCGTGAATGATAGTTATAACAGATATTCCGCTCAAAAGACAGCTGTCAATAAATCTGTCTACCTCCATTACGCCATCGTCACCGAGCATACCTCTGATATCAAGCTCCATACCGCTTTTACGGGAAAAATTACTTATTAGCTTTTTGCCGACTTTTGCAGGAGCCTGTTGTTTTTTGCTTTCCTTCTTCTCCTCAACGAGACGGAGGTTATCAAGCCTTGTCTTTGTCTTCATTGCGCCGACCTGTACAAAACACATATTCTTGGAATCGGGCAGCCTTAACAGAGTTCCCTCTTTATTAAGGTCGGCAAGCCTTACAGTATCTCCGACCTTAAGAGGTCTTGGCAGAACATAATGATCCACCTTTTTATTCATAATGGGATTGGCTGTATCGTACATTCCGTTCACAGATGTATTGATTCGTGAACGAGCACCCTTAACCTTCTGAGAAAAATCTGCGCTTTCTTTCTGCTTTCTTATCTGTTCAAGCTCTTCTAACATAAGGTCGCCTTGAAAACGCACCTCTTCAATTATGCTCGCCGCTTTACTGCGGACATCCTGAAGCTCTTTTTCTTTGTCCTTATCAAGCTGTTCTCTCTCCGCTTCAAGTTGTTTTGTTATTTCCTGAGCCTTTCTGTTTTCAGCGGCAGCAGAATTTTTCTGCTTTTCAAGCTCTTGTCTTGTCTTTTCAAGAGACTGTACAACTTCTTCAAAGCGCTTATCTTCTGTGCTGACAAGCTCCTTAGCATTATCTATAATATCACTGCCTATACCGAGCTTTGCTGAAATAGCAAATGCATTAGATTTACCGGGCATACCTACAATAATACGATATGTCGGACGAAGGGTTTTGATATCAAACTCGCAGGAAGCATTTTCAACGCCATCGGTCTTGACTGCGTATATCTTAACCTCCTGATAATGCGTAGTTGCCATCAATTTGCAGTCTCTTTTCCTGAACTCATCAAGAATAGAAACCGCAAGTGCAGAACCTTCAACGGGATCAGTACCCGAGCATAGCTCATCAAGCATAATAAGCGACTTATAATCGGCGGTTTTTAGTATCCTTGAAATATTGGTCATATGTGACGAAAAGGTCGATAAGCTTTGCTCAATGCTCTGTTCGTCGCCTATGTCGACATATATTTCGTCAAACATACCGATAACGCTGTTCTCCGAAGCCGGTATCATCATACCGCACATTGCCATAAGCACAAGCAACCCCGCTGTTTTTAGCGAAACAGTTTTACCGCCTGTATTGGGACCGGTTACTATAAGCGAAGAGTATTGTCCGCCAAGCTCAATAGATATAGGAACGGCTTTTTCTTTATCAATAAGCGGATGCCTTGCCTTTATTATGTTAAAATACGGCTTGTCCGTGATTATCGGAGTAACTGCCTTCATCTTAGCACCGAGATTTGCCTTTGCGAAATATGTCTCAATATCAATGACCGTTTCGTAATCATTTATCATAGGCTCGGCAAAGCTGCCGACAAGCTCAGACATTTCCTTAATTATACGCTCTATCTCTTTTTGCTCTTCAATCTGAAGAACTCTTATCTCGTTATTGGCTTCAACTACCGCCATAGGCTCTATGAACAGCGTTGCACCGGTAGCCGAAGTATCATGGACAAGACCGCTTATCTCACTCTTATACTCGGTTTTTACGGGTACAACAAATCTGCCGTCACGCATAGTGACAAGGCTTTCCTGAAGATATTTCTGATTTGTCTGACTCTTTATCAGTTTGTCAAGCCGTTCTCTTACCGCAAGGCTTTTGCGCTGTATTGCCCGTCTTATTGCCGCAAGTTGTGGGCTTGCACTGTCAGCAAGTTCTTCCTCGGATATGATAGCGTTTGTTATCATATTTTCAAGATGCTTATTAACGCTTAGCCGTTCAAAATATTCCGAGAGCGAAGTTTCTATACCGCTGCACTGTGAATACCATTCGTCAAGTCCCGATACCTCACGCAAAAAAGCTCCAATATCCATAAGCTCTCTTAAAGACAGCGAAGAGCCCTGCTGAGCTCTTTTCGCACTGAAACAGATATCTTTTATATTATAGAATCTGGGTGTGCCGAATTTAGCCGACAGCGTAAATGCGTCATCGGTCTTTGCTATCTCTGACTTAACCGTATCAATATCAAAAGACGGTCTTATCTTTTTTATCCGTTCTTTACATGAATCACAATATGCACATTGTGAAGCTAAATCAAGTATCTTGTCAAGCTCAAGCTTTTTATAATCCTTTTTCATATGATTTACCCTTTATTGTTCAAGCTTTATATTCTTATAATAATCAAGCGTAGAAAACGACCTGTTCAGCTGTGCCAGAAGATAGAATTCCGTCACAGCACCGAACAGCCGTTCATTTTCCTGTGATATTCTGAATTTATACATTTTGTTGGTATCTGAGTATGCAACATACCTCAGAGTGTGAAGAAGCGTAGGATTAAGAGCAAAGGCGTTTTTATCATGAAGCTCACCGTGCTCTTCAAAGCAGTCTTCGCAGTAGATAGCTCCCTCTGATGGAAGAAAAAACATTGTGTCGCTAAGATAGCATAAACATTCACGGCAGGCACGAAGGTCAGGCATAAAGCCTATCCTCGAAAGAAACCTGAACTCAAACACCGCTTTTATAAATCCGAGAGAAAGCTTCTGCTTTTCAAGCTGAAAATATGTCATACAGACAAATCTCAACAAATCCTCGTGTTCTTCTTCGGAAGTAGCACAATAGCGGATAACATCAGCAAAATAAGCGGCAAGAGAAAGTGCCTCAATGCTTTTGGAAATGTTGTAGAAGCTACAGATTGGCTCAGCGCTGTTGAGAGTATACCCTCTTGCACTTTTATTTACGCAGAATGTAGAATATCCAAACAGAGATGATGCGCCGGTATTTTTTCCGCCGATTTTTTTCACTCCGTGTGCCATTACCTCAATCAAACCGAGCTTGTCTGTAAACAGGTCAAGAAAACAGCTATTCTCGCCTATACTGCGCTGTCCGATAACAAGCCCTTTCAGCGTAATAAGCATAGAACAGCCACTCCTTTTTTAGTCTGCCTTAAGGCCGAAGTCCGCAATATCGGACTCCCTGTTTCTCCAGTCCTCTTTTACCTTGACCCATATCTGCATATTGACTTTACAGCCGAAATAGTCCTGCATATCCTCTCTTGCTTCTGAGCCGATTTTCTTTAACATCGAGCCCTGTTTTCCTATTATCATGCCTTTGTGCGAAGCCTTTTCGCAGACTATCACTATGCCGATATCGACGATTTCTTTTCCGTTAGGCTTCTGCCTTACTTCCATAGTTTCAACATATACAGCTGTACCGTGAGGTATTTCCTCGTTCATATTACGAAGAATCTTCTCACGGACTATTTCTGCAAGCCATACCTTTTCGGCCTGGTCTGTAGGGAGTTCATCGTCAAAATAGTGAGGCGACAGCTTTACATATCTGTCTATAATAGGCATTATTTCATCAACACCTATCCTCTGTCTGACGCTGATAGGAACTATTTCTTTGAAATCATACAGCTCGCTGTATTCTTGTATAAGTGATAAAAGTTCAGACTTATCCTTGATTAAATCTACTTTGTTGATAAGCAGAATTACATCTGTCTTTCTGTCTTTTAAACTATCTATAAGGTTTTGTTCAATGGGAGAAATCTTTTTGGTAGCGTCAGCCATCATAAGTATAACATCTACATCCGTTACACTCTCTCTGATAGACTTCAGCATCTGATCGGACAGCTTATTCTTAGCTTTATGCATACCCGGAGTATCTATAAAAACATACTGTGTTTCGCCCTTTGTCAGCACTCCGTTAATTCTTGTTCTTGTCGTCTGCGGCTTGTCGCTGACTATTGCTATTTTCTCTCCTACAAGATAATTTGTAAGAGTAGATTTACCCGCATTAGGTCTTCCTGCAATTGCAACAAACACAGATTTTGGATTGTTCATTTATTCATCTTTCCTTTAATATTTCTTTTCTTTCCTTTGATTATAAACATATATGACAGGCAGGCAAACGCCGCAAGCATTGCCATATTCCACCAATCGCTGATAAAATAACCAAAAATCAGCTTGAATCGGTCGATATCCCAGAACAGAACAAAACCGATAATTAAAGCGGCAATTGCTGTTACAAATACTGCTCCTGCCGCAATATCCTTTCCGACTTTAGCAAGAGCAGAATATCCGGGGGAAACTTTGTCTATAACAACTTCTATTGCTGTATTCATCATTTCGGCGGAAAAAACCGCAACGCAGGTAAGTATCAGCAATATAAACTCAGATTTTGTAAAATCGTAAAACTGGGCAAGATAAAACACACACATAGTCGCAACTATGTGTATGCGCATATTCATTTCATGAGCTATGCAGAACCATATTCCGTGTGCCGCATACCTGAAACTGTGAGCAAGTTTTTTTATCACGATAGCCTCTGAATTATTCCCGTGTGATTTTCAGGTTGTTCAGCACACGATCCTGAAGCTCCAGCATTACTTTTTCACCGTCGGGATCGTCCTCATGGTCGTACCCAAGCAGATGAAGAGTAGAATGTGTAGCTAAAAACCAACCTCTCTTATCAGCGAATGTCCGTATTCTATAGCTTGTGCGTGTGCCTTTTCCATAGAAATAACGATATCGCCGAGCATAAATGCGCCGTTCTCCGGATTTATATCATATTCGTCATAAGCTCCGAGTGGGAACGAAATAACATCCGTTACCTTGTTCTTGTCACGGAACTCCTTATTGATTCTCTTTATCCTTTCATTATCCACAAGAGTAACCGAAACATCGGCGTCACCGACAAAATCGGTCACTCTGAGCGTTTCTGATATACATTTTCTTATTACGGTACGAAGACCGTTAGGAACATCAATAGCCTTCTGATTATTTCTGAATGACATATAAACTTTAGACATTTTAACTTCCCCTGCTGTCAGCTTTTCTTTCTTTCATTATATTGCTCGTAAGCCTTAACTATATCCTGTACCAGTCTGTGACGCACAACATCCTTCTCGGAAAACCTGTTTATTGCTATGCCGTCGATATTTTTAAGAATACGAGTTGCTTCAATTAGCCCTGAACGCTTTGAATCGGGCAAATCAATCTGCGTTACATCTCCCGTTATCACCATCTTGCTGTTAAAACCGAGACGGGTAAGAAACATCTTCATTTGCTCGGGTGTGGTATTCTGCGCTTCATCCAGTATTATAAAGCTGTCATCAAGTGTTCGGCCTCGCATATATGCAAGCGGTGCAACTTCAATACATCCTCTCTCCATATTTCGCTGGAAAGCTTCAGAGCCCATCATATCAAACAGAGCGTCATATAACGGACGCAGATAAGGATCAACCTTGTTCTGCAAATCGCCCGGCAGGAAACCGAGCTTTTCACCTGCTTCTACCGCAGGCCGAGTAAGTATAATCCTCTGTACCTCATGTGCTTTAAACGCCCTGACCGCAAGAGCAACAGCAAGATAGGTCTTACCCGTACCGGCAGGACCGACTCCGAATACTATTGTATTCTTCTTTATGCTGTCAACATACTTGGATTGTCCGACTGTCTTTGCCTTTATCGGCTTGCCGGTATGGCTTACGCATATACAATCAGAGGACAGCGATCTCATTTCATCGCTTTTACCCTCGTTTACCATCGATATGGCGTATCGTACGCTTTGCTCGGTAAGCTGTTCGCCTTTTTCAACTACCGTTATAAGCGATGATAAAACCTCGCAAGCTTTATCAACAGCATTTTCTTCGCCTTTTACCCTGATATCTTCATCACGGCTGTATATAGAAACCTTGTACTCTTTCTGTATTATATTGATATTCTCGTCAAAGTCGCCGAATACGGCGTGCATATGGCTCATATCCGATATACTAACGGTTCTTTCGGTCATTTATTGCAGTTTTTTCCTTTCAAAAATGATTATAACCAGTCTATTTTATGTTAGTATATCACAAACCGTTCTTTTTTTCAATATTAATTCGGTCAAAATTAGTGTAAAATACCGATTTCCCGCTTAACTCCTATATTGCGCTCCACTTTATATTTAACTGTCATTTTTATTCCTTTGTCATCTGCCTCAAATACTTTTTCATCGGACATAATCTTGCAGTCGGAAAGGAAATTTGCTTCAAAATCTTCCTTTTGCTGTTTGAGCTGCTGAATAATGTCGCTGTTTTTGTACACTACCTTTTCGCTTTTAAGCTGTGTATACACGCCTCTTTTGTAATTGTAAGGGGTATCAATGCCGAACAGTGATATTTTGTATGTATCTTCCGAATAGCTCATGTTGCTCATATCATCTGTGTGATATTGCTCCCATGGAAGCGCAAGCGCATATGAGCCGAGCATAAAATATGACGAATAATGCTTAACATTGGTAGGTACTATTCGCTCCTGTTCAAACGGAAGATAAAACTCTTCTGTCTGCTCACATACAGCCTTAAGAACACCGTCTGCATGGACATAAACTATGTGTCCGCCGTTATCGTTTACCGTTCCGCTGATAAGAAGCTGTCCCTTTACAACACCGCTGCCGACTGTTGTCTGCAAACGGCCTCTATATATCTCGGTATAAACAAGCTGACCGTCATAGTCGCTTATAACATTGCAGGGCGTGCTGACAGGTATTTCGTCTTTCAACGGATCGTTAGTTTCTGCTACTTTTATATATACCTTACTTCCCTCTCTTTCTACGCTTATCCATGACAAATCTTCAAGCTGAGCCATTGCGGAAAGTTCGCATATCTTAGTGTCAAAAGATTTTCTTGTGCAGCCGGGTATCAATCCGTTCTCTTCCATAACAGCGCTTATCTCTTGAGAAGATATACCGATATTACCTTCAATATCGATTTTCCAGATAAACTGCGACAAAATCGTGATTACAGCGCAACAACAAAGTGAACCGATAATTAGTCCCCATCTTTTTCTTAAAGGATACAACCTGAAACGCAGTCCTATCCTCTCGCTTACTCTGAGTCTTATTCCGTATTTTTTTGCAGTTCTTGCAATCGTAAGATAGTCATAAGGCTTGACTGAAGCGTTAAAACCGCCTTTTTCCTGAGTTATTTCATAGATATTAATATTCTGTGAGATAAGATCGCTGATAAACTTTTCCTGAAAACCGCCGAGACCTGTTATCCTAATATATGATGCCGTAAAACCGTGATATTTTTTTCTCACTTAACATCCTCCGTTTTTGTGCTGTTCATTTCTTCAAAACCGATGGAATGGAGCTTGCCGTATATCTTAACACTGTCAAATCCGAAATTTTTCATACGCAGTCCAAGTCCGACGATAGAAATTTTACCGCACGGAATCTCAAGCTCGGCGACATTATCCTCAAATTTCAGCACCTTGCGACAGCACTCTATTTCTATCATTTCTTTGTCCTTTATAGTAATATAAGAATGTGTACGGACGCTTGATTTAAGATTTTCGTATCCGACCGCCAACTTGTTTACATTCATTTTTCACAGCCCCTTTCATATAATCTATATGCAGGTACAAGCAAAAAAGAAGTGAGGTGATATATTGAAAAAGATAAAGATAACGGTATTGTCCTTATCGGCAGTGATAATCGGAGCAATGCTGATAACCGACAGCAAAGGAATAGCCGAAACTATAAGAAGATGTACCGAAACTTGCCTTGATAGCCTTATCCCGTCGCTGTTTTGCTTTATGCTCTTTGCTTCAGCCGTGATAGGTAGCGGAGTCGGCGAGGTAATTACCGCTCCGCTCTGGATTATTTTCAGATATATAATAAAGCTTGACCGAAATATGCTTGCAGTGTTTATGATAAGTCAGTTCGGCGGCTATCCTATCGGAGTTAAACTATTAAATGAACTTATAAAAAAAGACGATAGATACAATAAGCAAACGAGAAAAGCTATATATTACTGTTTTTCAAGCGGTCCTGCATTTGTTGTAGGTATAGTAGGGATAGGAATATATGATGATGTTAACGCCGGTATAATTATATTCCTATCCTGCCTTACGGCAAATCTGACAGCGGCTATTATTATGAACTTAAAAAACACGACTCCTAAATATGAAAAGCTTTCCTTCAGTCTGAAGCCGATAATAATAAACGAATATCTTAAAGACTGCATTAATTCGCTTATAAAAATAGTATCATTAATTCTGCTTTTTAACAGTGCCGCAGAGCTTATAAAATTCATTCTGTCACAATTATTTAATATAAGCATACCGTATATTATAAGCACAGCTATAGAGATAACCAACATAAAACAAGCAAGTATAATACCATCTGTAATTCTGTCGGCAGGATTAGTTTCTTTCGGAGGATTGTGCGTAATTTATCAGATTGTTTCACTCGCCGAATTTAAAGTAGGAATATTCAAATTCATAGCGGCACGCATAGTCATTTCGTTGATATCAGCTTTTATCTGCAAAATAATAATGAATATATCGGGATATTCACCTTCGTTAAGTGTATTCGCATATAAGTATAATGTTACTGCGACAAGCCCTGTTATTTCTGTTTGCATAATGTGCATGACTGTCATTATACTGTCTGAAGCGGGAAAACTAAGAAAATTATAATTTTTTTCAAAAAATACTGGATTTATTCTGATGAATGTGATATAATGATACCAAATAGAAGGGCGTACGCCTCAAATACATATATTTTGCTAAATTGTTCAAGGTGGTGTTTTATATGAAAAAGAAACTTTTCGGTAACAATATCAAGCCTTCCTGTAAATACTGCGCACTTGGCACAGCTTTAGGCGATGATAAGATTCAATGCTCAAAGTTCGGTGTAGTAAAGTCATACGATTCATGCAAAAAGTTTGAATATTCTCCTTTAAAGCGTATTCCTAAAAAGGAAATTCAGCTTGCAAATTCAGAAGTTAACAACATTAATTTCTGATAAGTAACAATATTTATATGTAAGCCAGCAGCCGTAGCTTCTTATGAAAGAAGCCACGGCTGTCCTTTTATTTATACAAAACGAAACACAGGTTTTTTATTATCAAAAGGATTATCTGATTTATAATAAATTACAAAATGCACAAATTGTCACTATATCAAACAGTATATGATATTGTTATGACTGAATCAAGGTGATATAATAACGATAGGTTAAATTCATTAGCAAAAAAGGCATCTTTATTTATCAATCGCTGCCGTATAAGCAATACTGATGAAGACCTCAAGGCGACAACAAAGGAAAGCATTATGAAAAATAAGAAGTATACAGATGAAATGTACGACTTTTTAATCAGTTTCAAAGAAATTAATAATTTCAACGCAGTTGTCGATGAACCTTACGGTACGGATGAAACAACAGGTCAGATAATCAAGGACATTCTCGGCAATACCCTGTTCGACCTTGAGAATGAAACTTACGCCGGTCAGTCATGGACGCAGATGCGAGAAGCTAATATCGGCGCAATTAATAAGCAGATAGATTATTATAACAGTCTGCTTGCAAAAGACAATTAACAAACATTATAATACGATATACAGAGTCCAGGGTTTTTACAAATAAAAATCCGGGGCTTTTAAGCTAATAAAGCAAAATGTGAAAATTGTTTCATAACAAAGATAAAATAAAGCTAATAAAGCACCTGCAGAACCACTTTTTACAAGAATTATTGTGTATAATGCACAATTCTTATACGGAAAATTTGACTATATTGTGAATTGAATAATAGCTTACATTATGATAAAATTTGAAAAGAGATGTGTGTAAACGATTGCAACACACTCAGAATTTTTGGAGGTGTTTATGATTAATTTCAAAAGAATTATTGCAGGCTTAATGGCCGGTGCAACCGCCCTTTCGTTTGCAGCATGCTCAAGCAGCAGCACTTCGAGTACAACTGATTCTGCTGACAGCAATAACACAAGCACAGGCACAACTATCGACGATGAGATAGAAAACCCCGTAAGCATTGATGATATCAGCATTGATGCCGGTGACGAGGTTGAACCTGCCGAGCTTCAGTATCTCGGTTGCTACGATATCACTACAGCCGGAGATGTAAAACCTGCTTACAAGTATTTTTCAGCAAACTATGACTGCACTATCAAGTGTACAATTGTAGGTTCTCTGCAGATTCTTGAAAAGCTGACAACTGCAATTTCTTCGGGCGATTCTCCCGACCTTGTAGACTATGCAGACAATACATTCCCTCTGATTATGTCGAAGAATATGTATACTCCTCTCGATGAATATAT
>Ga0129308_1001281_pt1 | contig 27441 bp, 27 predicted proteins | sample L827metagenome_FD_94440 | JGI IMG/M metagenome (GOLD analysis project Ga0129308, IMG submission 94440) | Ring-tailed lemur group fecal microbial communities from Wisconsin, USA - L827 metagenome | ecosystem: Host-associated > Mammals > Digestive system > Large intestine > Fecal | place: USA...
GCCCTGCTCCAGCAGCCGCTCCGCCGCCGCCTGCACACGGCCCGCGTCGTAGTCCCTGCGCCCGGCCTTGACGCCGCCGTAGATCATGTCCATGACCGCCGCCTGTTCCTCCTCGTCCGGGGTCAGCAGCTGGATGTCCCCGAAATACTTCCGGTAGACGCCGGTTCGGATGGTCCCGGTCGTGGCCAGCAGTCCGGCGCAGCCGATTCCCTGCCGTTCCAGCGCCTCTCTGGTCAATGCGATCATATTCAGCACCGGCACGCCGGACGCCGCCTGCACAGCCTCATAGAAGCCGTGGGCCGTATTGCAGGGCATAATCAGCCCCTCGGCCCCGGCTGCAACCAGCCGCGCCGCGCTCTTTTGCAGCTCCGGCACCGGGCTTTCGCCGCCGGAGAGCAGAGCCGCCGTCCGGTCGGGGATGTTCGTGTTGCTGTCGATCAGGACGTGGATGTGGTCCTGATCGCAGGCCGCCTCCGTGTGCGCAATGATTTTTTGGAACAGGTCCGCCGTCGCCAGCGGTCCCATGCCGCCGAGAATGCCCAGTATTTTCTTCATTCCATATCGCCTCTGTCAAGCAGTTTTCCCCATTCTACCACAATCCGTCGGCCTTGTACAGAGAAACAGGGACGCGCCGCCATACCGCAGCGCGTCCCTTGTCTGATTTTTTCGTTATTCCGCAAACAGCTCCGTAGAGAGGTAGCGGTCGCCGGTGTCCGGCAGCAGCGCCACGATGGTCTTGCCTCTGCTCTCGGGCCGCTTCGCCACCTCGACCGCCGCCCAGAGCGCCGCGCCGGCGGAAATGCCCACGAGCACACCCTCGGTCCTTCCGATGGCCCGGCCCAGGGTAAAGGCGTCCTCATCGGCCACGGGAATGATCTCGTCGTAAATTCCGGTGTTCAGCACCTCGGGAACAAAGCCCGCGCCAATGCCCTGAATCTTGTGAGCGCCGGCCACGCCGGTGGACAGGAATGCAGAGCCCTTCGGCTCCACGGCCACAACCCTGACCGCCGGGTTCTTCGACTTCAGAAACTCGCCGGTGCCGGTAATCGTGCCACCGGTGCCGACGCCGGCCACGAAGACATCCACCTGACCGTCGGTGTCGCTCCAGATTTCGGGACCGGTGGTCTCGCGGTGGGCCGCCGCATTGGCCGGGTTGACAAACTGGCCGGGAATGAAGCTGTGGGGCAGCTCCTTCGCCAGCTCCCCGGCCTTGGCGATGGCGCCCTTCATGCCCTTGCTGCCCTCGGTCAGCACCAGCTCCGCGCCATAGGCCCTCATGAGCTGACGGCGCTCGACGGACATGGTCTCGGGCATGACGATGATGATGCGGTAGCCCCGGGCAGCGGCCACGGCGGCAAGGCCGATGCCGGTATTGCCGGAGGTCGGCTCAATGATGACAGAATCCGGCTTCAGCAGGCCCTTCGCCTCGGCGTCGTCGATCATCGCCCTGGCGACGCGGTCCTTGACGCTGCCGGCCGGGTTGAAATATTCCAGCTTTGCCAGCAGCCGCGCCTCGAGACCGTATTTCTTTTCCAGGCCGCGCAGCTCCAGCAGCGGTGTGTGGCCAATCAGTTGATCGACGGAAGTATAAATCTTAGACATGATATTGATCTCCTTTTAAAATTAAAATATGACTGTCTCGCTGAAATCGAAATCAATACCGCAACATCGAAAACCGGGCTGCCTCAAGGCCGCCGGCACAAGATTTTTCATGTGCATCAACCAACCTTTCAAGTATGTTATGCAGAGATTTTACCATTATTATCCTACTATGTCAATAGGTAAATAAAAAAAGAAAATGGGCAGCCGTCTTGGCTGCCCACTGTAATGTGGCAGATGCGGAACAGGCCGAAGCGGCCAGCGCAAGCTACACGCCGGCGGGCAGCTCCTCCAGAAGCTCGCAAAAGGAGCGGATACAGCGGTCGGCCTCCCGGCGAAGCGCCGGCTCCTCGGCCGCCGAGCTGGGGTCGCAGACCGCCACCGTGTGGAAGCCCGCCGCCTTCGCGGCGCGCACGCCGGGGAGAATGTCCTCGAAGACCGCGCATTCTGAGGGCGCAGCGTCCATCCGCCGGGCCGTCTCCAGATAGATTTCCGGGCTCTCCTTGCCGCACTGTACCTCTGCCACAGTCACCGCCGTGCAAAAGAGGTCCCACACGCCGCAGCGTTCCAGCGCCGGACGGAACAGCGCCTCCTTCGACGAGGTCGCAATGCCGAGCCGGACACCCCGGGCCGCCAGACAGCGCAGATAGTCCGCAGCGCCGAGCTTCAGAGGAATCTCGCGGGCATACATCTCCCGCGTCATTTCGGTCCATTCCTCCATCAGCGCCTCGGGCAGCTCGTTTAAGCCATAGCGGTCAATGGTGTAGTCCGCGGCGGCCCGGAAGCCCATGGTCTTGACAGCCTCCGTATAGTCCGGCGTCAGCGTCAGCCCCCGCCGCTCCAAAAACCGCCGGTCGACCTCCGCCCAGGCGCCCATCGAATCCAGCAGCGTACCGTCGAGGTCAAAGATCGCGCCGCGCAGCCATTCAAAGCCAGGCTTTTGTTGTTCCATCGCGTTTCCCTTCCATTTTACAGCAAATCCCGAGCGGCAGTGCCCTCGGGGTCCCGCATATTCTGAAAACGGCCTGCGGAGCTCCGCAGGCCGTCCCGGTTAAAACTTTCTCATTTCCAGCATATCCAGAATGAACACGACGGCGCCGCCGCAGGGCCGCTTCATCGGCACGGCCGACACCATGGGATTCATCTCGCTGTGTCCCATCGGCGTGACGCCCTGATAGACGGTCTCGATTCTCTTTCCCGCGGTCGTCTTGATGACCTCGAGCACCGTGTCGAGCTTATCGTGCTCCACGCCGATCATGACAGTCACGCTGCGCTTCTTAAGGAAGCCGCCCGTGGAATTGAGCATCGTCACACCGATTCCGTGTTGGTTCAGCGCATAGACGACCTCGCTGTAGTCATTGCCCTGCAAAACCGCAAAGATCAGCTTATCACAAGTTTTTTCGTTCATATGGCTTCCTTTCTGTCGCTGTGGCTATCACAGGACGGTTCATGATAGTCTATTATACAATAGAATAGGCAGGAAAAGCAAGCATGATTTGTTGTTTTTGCACATTTTTCAAAAAAATTTTCCAGCTACTTTGCAGCAAAAGAGCCGCCCGTCCGATTATGCGCTCACGCGATGACGGCACAGCCGCCCTGCGGCCGGATGTGAAGGACATGGCACCTTCCGGCGCCGAGCAATGCCTCCATGCCAGTCCGGAAAGCCTCCAGCCGGTCCTCCGGCACAAAGGCCTGAATCGTCCCGGCAAAGCCGCCGCCATGCACGCGGATGGCTCCGCGCCCCGCCAGCAGCTCCTGTCCCACGGCCAGCGCCAGCGGGATCGCCTGCTGTCTGGGGTTCGAAACGGACCAGGTGTTTTGCAGCAGCAGCGACGAGGAGCGGCCGGATTCGTTGACCAACGCCAGGAAGCCCGGAAGGTCCCCCGCCTCCAGCGCGTCTGCCTCCGCAGTCGCCCGGCGGTCGTCCGCATAGAAGTGCATCGCCCGCAGAACCGCCCGGTCGCCGCAGCGTTCCCGCAGCGCCGGAATCGCGGCACGGAAGTCGGCCTCTTCCACCTCCCGCAGCACGGTTTTGCCAAAGAATGCGGCGACGGCGCCCATCTCTCCGGTGATTCCGGCGTAGTCTCCGGTCAAATCCCCGTGGCTGGAGCCGGTGTCCACGATGCAGAGGGCATAGCCCGAGAAATCGGCCCGGAGCTTCCGGACCTTTGGGGCCGCCGGGTCGGCAAAGTCGATGGCGACAGCGCCGCCGGCGGCGGAGCCAATCTGGTCCATCAGGCCGCTCGGCTTGCCAAAGTAGACATTTTCGGCATACTGGCCAATTTTCGCAAGCGCAATCGGGTCCAGCGCTCCGCCGCAGAAGAAGTGATTCAGAATCACACCGACCAGAATCTCATAGGCGGCCGACGACGACAGGCCAGAGCCGGACAGCACGTCGGAGGCGACATAGGCGTCGAAGCCGCCGGCCGGGTATCCCAGCGCCCGGAATTTCGCGGCCACGCCCCGCACAAGCGCAGCCGAGGTATTCCGCTCCTCCCGCCGCGGTGCGGGATCGTCCAGCTCCACCGCCAGATCGGGATAGCCCTCGGAGCGAATGCGGACGCACTTCCGGCCGTTTGGCGCCGCGCAGGCCAGCATGTCGAGATCGACGCTGCCGCAGAGCACATGGCCATGCTGGTGATCCGTGTGGTTCCCGCCGATCTCCGTCCGGCCCGGCGCGCTGAACAGCGCGGCCTCCTCTGCCGGCCCAAAGGCCGCCCGGAAGCCCTCCACGACCCGCAAGGCCCGTTCTCTTCCGCTTCCCGCATACAGGGCCGCCAAGCTCTCGTCGCAGCGTCCGGCCCGCAGCCTCTCATACAGCGCCTGATCCGTACCCATGCGCGTCACCCCATCCTTCCAGTTTTCTGCGCTGTACTGCGCCGCTATTCCAGGACATGCTCCAGTCCCATCTGCAAAATGGTCGACACATGGTCGTCCGCCAGGGAATAGAGCAGGTTCTTGCCGTCCCGCCGGAATTTAATCAGATGCATCTGCTTGAGGATTCGAAGCTGATGAGAGATCGCGCTCTGAGACAGCTCCACTGCCTCGGCAATCTCGTTGACGCACAGCTCGGACTTGGCGAGCAGGGACAAAATATGCACTCTCGTGGGATCTGCAAAGGCCTTAAACAGCTCAGCGATCTGTTCCAGCGTCTCTCTTGCGGTCTCTTCCATCGGAATCTCTCCTGACTTTTATTCTTGTCTCTTATTTTATCCCACAGAGCCGCCGGTTTCAACCACTTTTTCAAAAACGAGGCGCCGGTTTATTGCTTTTGCCAGAGCAGCCGCACCGAGTTGAGCACGCACAGCATTGCCACGCCGGAGTCGGCAAAGACCGCCATCCACATGGAGGCGAAGCCGCAGAGGCCCAGAATCATCACGCAAATTTTCACAGCCAGGGCAAAGATGACGTTTTGCCAGGAGACCCGCCGCGTCCGCCGGGCGATCTGCAGGGACCGGGGAATCGCCTCCATGGCGGAGGTCATATAGACGACGTCCGCCGCCTCAATGGCAGCGTCCGCGCCGCTTCCCATGGCCGCGCCGACGTCGGCCCCGGCCAGGACCGGCGCGTCGTTGATCCCGTCGCCCACGAACATGACCTGCCCGCAGCGGTCGCGGAGCTTGCCCAGCGCCGCCAGCTTCTCCTGGGGCAGCAGCTTGGCATGGACCTCATCGATTCCCAGCTCCGCCGCTACGGCTCCGGCGCTCTCCGCCGTGTCGCCGGTGAGCATCGCCGTGGTGACGCCCAGCTTTTTCAGCCGCGCAACGGCGCGTCCGGCGTCCTTCTTCAGCGTGTCCGAGATCACGAGGCTGCCGGCAAACCGGCCGTCCACCGCCGCCAACACCTCTGTACCGCTGCCCGCCGGCTGCCAGCCGTCCAGGGCCACCCTGGCGCGCTCCATCAGCTTCCGGTTGCCGCAGAGGACTCGCCTTCCGCCGATGACCGCCTGCACACCGCAGCCGGCGATTTCCTCCATCTCCTCCGGCTCCTCCAGCGCCAGCCCCCGTTCCCGGGCGGCCGCAGCGATGCTGCCCGCAATCGGATGAGTCGAGCGCTGCTCACAGCCCGCGCACAGCCGGAGAAGCGTATCCGCATCCAGCCCTTCCGCGGGAACGACCTTCTGGAGCACAAAATTCCCCTCGGTAATGGTGCCGGTCTTGTCCATGGCCACCGCCCGGATATCGCTCATCGCCTCGATGGAGATGCCGCCCTTGAACAGGATTCCCTGCCGGGAGCCGACGCCGATGCCGGAGAAAAACGCCAGCGGCACGCTGAGCACCAGGGCGCAGGGGCAGCTCATGACCAGGAAGGACAGGGCCGTATAGACCCAGTAGCTCCAGTTCCCGGTGATGAGGGAGGGAATCACCGCCGTTCCGACTGCCAGAACCACCACCACCGGCGTATAGATTCGGGCGAAGCGGGTGATGAACCGGTCGATCTTCGGCTTGCTGGCGGCGGCGTTCTCGACGGAGTCCAGAATTCGCGTCACCATGGATTCCGCCAGCGGCTTTTCGACCAGAATTCGCAGTTGTCCCGAGGTATTCACGCAGCCGGAGGTGACGGCGTCTCCGGCTCCCACATGGACCGGCACCGGCTCGCCGGTAATCGGAGAGGTGTCGATCCGGCTCTCTCCGGCGACGACCGTCCCGTCCAGCGGAATCCGGTCGCCGGGCCGCACCAGCACCGTGTCGCCAACCCTCGCCGCCGCCGCGGGAATGGCCGTGATCGCCTCGCCCTCGACCCGGTTGACCACCTCCGGCCGCAGGTCCACGGCGTCCATGATCTGCGCCCGGCTTCTCTCCACAGCTCTGTGCTCAAAGTATTCGCCAATCCGGTAGAACAGCATCACGCCCACGGCCTCCGGATATTCCTGAATGGCAAAGGCGCCGATCGTGGCAAGGCTCATGAGGAAGTTCTCGTCAAACACCTGGCCCCGCGTGATGTTCCCTGCCGCCTCGAGCACGACCTCCGCGCCGAGAATCAGGTAGGCCGCCACCAGAACCGGCAGCTCCGCCGGGATTCCCCAGAGCCTCAGGCCGAAGCGCTCCAGGACGATGCCCGCAAGAAACAGCACTGAGCCGGCGATGATCCCGATCAGGTCCCGCCGGTCCCCGCCGTCTTTTTCCGGCGCGTGCGCATCCTCGTGGCCGTGATGGCTGTGCCCGCAGTGCGCGTGATCGTGATGGCCGCAGCCGCAGGCCGCGTCGTGGTCGTGACACCCGCAGCTGCAGGCCGCGTCGTGGTCGTGATGGTCTGCGTGTACCGCCGCAGCTTCGTCCCGGTCCAGAATGCGGACGTCCGGCTCCATGCTGACCGCGATTCTTCGAAGCTCCGGAAGCAGGGCGTCCGGGTCCTGCGCCGTCAGACGAAGCTGCTTCGTCGCAAAGGTGATGGTGACTGCCTCCACGCCGGGTATCGCGGCGAGCCTTTGCTCGAGCTTTGCCGCGCAGTTTGCACAGTCGAGATTCTCGATTTTGTAAATCTTTCTGGGCATATCGGTTTCCCCCATGGATTTTTATTTATTACGAATGAACATCTGTTCATCCTTTCGCGATAAGTATACGCGCCGCAATCTCGTTTGTCAAGGGGCAATCCGCTTTTTCGGCGCACAAAAAGGACGGCCCGAAAGCCGCCCAACAAATTTATTTTATCAAAGCCGGATGGCCGCTGTCAACCGCGCGCCGGCAAATCGAGCCGTATTCTCCGTTTTGCACGAAGAGAAATTGGATATTTTATACAGTTTTCCAGGTTGAAATTCAGAAAATCCTGTGCTAAATTATAGTCAGAAAGGGTGATTCCAATGTACAGGTAAATCCCAGCGGCTTCGAACCAGGGGCATGCGCGACGCAGGATCGATGTAGATAACGTGACGGCGACGGGAATTCGCCTGCGCTGATTACGTGCAACGAGGAATCCGCATTGCGGCCGGACTGGGGAAAAGCCAGGAGACACCGCCTTTGAGAGCTTTATGGCCCGGCACTTTGGGCGGAACGCCCGCAGAAGGATGAGAAAGTATGGCCGGAAGGGAAAGGAAGGGGCGCTGTCTGAATCCGCAGAAAGCGAGGTTAACCAATGATTGAACCGAAAAAGCGATAACCCTTGACAGTAACGCACCGTGCTGTCAAGGGTTATTTCTTTCTGTCCGCCCGGCGCTGCCGGGCAGGCCCTCACTCCGCCTGCCACAGCTTCACCTGCGTTTTCAGCCAGTCGGTCCATGCCGCAATGCCCTCTCCGGTCTTCGCGGAGACCGGGAAAATCTGAAGCCTGGGATTGCGCATTTTCGCGTACTGCTCCACCTTCTCCATATCGAAGTCGAAGTAGGGCAGCACGTCGGTCTTGTTGATAATCAGCACGTCGCAGACCTGGAAAATCAGCGGGTACTTCAGGGGCTTGTCGTGGCCCTCCGGGACGGAGAGAATCATGGCATTCTTCACCGCGCCGGTGTCAAACTCCGCCGGGCACACCAGATTGCCCACGTTCTCCAGCACCACCAGATCCAGGTCCTCCGTTCCCAGCTCCCGCAGGCCCTGCCGCGTCATGTCCGCGTCCAGGTGGCACATGCCGCCGGTGTGGAGCTGAATGGCCCGGACGCCGGTCTCCGCGATGGCCGCGGCGTCCACATCCGAGTCGATATCCGCCTCCATCACCGCCATCCGAAGCTCGTCCTTCAGCCGGGAGATCGTCTGCCGCAGGAGGGTGGTCTTGCCGCTGCCGGGAGAGCTCATGAGGTTCAGGAGGAAAGTGCCCTCCCCTTTTAGCTGCGCCCGCAGGGTATCCGCGTCCGCATTGTTGTCGGCAAACACGCTCTGCTTGATTTCAATCACCTTGTACATAGGCAGCTCCTTCCCAAGCGTCAATTTCTTCCTGAACGGCATGTCCGCACCGGCGGGCAGCCGTTTTTCTCTGACAGGTCTATTGTATTTCCATCCGGCGCAAATGTCAAACCCCGGATGGCCGGCTTGTTCTGCGCCCTTCTTCCAATTCGTTTCCCGATGAAATCGCTATTTTACCGCCTTCAGGGTGCAGGTTGCGCCCCAGTGGCCCAGCGCCTCCACCGACGAAAAGCCCGCCTCCAGCAGCGCCTCCGTCTCGTGCCGCAGGGTGAGCGGCGTGTCATAGTGATAAAATTCCCCGTCATCAATCCCCTGCTCCGCCTTCAGCGCAAGCAGATTTTGACGGTGCCTGCGCTCCTCCTCATCCGATTGCGCAAAATAGTCTGTCAGAATGAAGTACCCGCCGTCCTTCAGGGCGGCGCGCAGCCTGGCATACAGCGGGATTTTTTCCCGCTTCGTGAAATGGTGCAGGCTTTCCACCGATACGGCGGCGTCAAACGCCCGCTCTCCGAAGGGCACGTCAAAATACGACCCGCAAATCAGCGTGATGTCCCTGCCGGCAAATTTCCCTTTGAGCGCGGACAGCATCCCCGGCGAGAGGTCGATCCCCGTCACGCTGGCAGCGGGATTGTACGCAAAGTATGCTTCCAGCTCCAGCCCCGTGCCGCACCCCAAATCGAGGACCCGGCAGGGCGCCCCGCTGGGCAGACACCTCGCCGTAAACGGATAGAACGCATCCGCCGACTCGATATTCTTTTTCATGTGCTCGTCATAGCCGTCCAATCTGGCTTCAAAAAAATCGCGCATTGTCTCCAGCATGTCCCCGACCTCGCAGCTTCCGGTTCGCACCTCTCGTTACTACGGAAAATTATAGAGAATCCCGCCCGAAAAAGCAAGAGCGCCCGAAAAATCCGGCCCACAGCCCCGCAATTTTCTCAGGCGCTTCCCGTTTCCTCCAGCGCTTCCAACACCGCCGAAATGTCTTCGTTGATGCAGATGGCCTGCCGCGCGATCCCGCTTGGCACAAACGCCTCGCCGGCGTTCACGCAGGCATAGGCGGCGTTCGGATTGGCCGCCGTCATGCGCCAAAAGGGATATTTGATAATGCCGGGCGTGTTCATACCAACGCCAAGCTCCAAAAACAGAATATGCTGCCCGTTCCTTGTCCGTAAAAAGTTTGCATACCGTTCCGCCGCCCTGTGCCAGCCTTCATCCTCCACAAACCGATCGTCGGAGCGGAGATTCATCGTCACCGGTTTTCCACAGTGCGGGCAGGCCGGCAGAAGCGCTGTTGGAACGCGCATATCTTTCTGCTGTTCCACCATTCTGCGGATGATGTCCGCATTCTCAAAGGTCTCCTGACAGCACGGTTCGCTGCATTGGAACAATCCGTAATCGCCCTGCGTATAAAACAGCCGCTTTTTGTCAAATCCCGCCTTCTGGAATTGGTGGTCGACATTTGTCGTCAGTACGAAGTAGTCCTTGTCCTTTACAAGCGCAAGCAACCGCCTGTAGGTTCCGTTGTCGCCGTCCGCATAGCGGTTGAGAAAGACGTATCTCGACCAATACGCCCAGTGCTCTTCCAGGCTCTCAAAGGGATAAAAGCCGCCGGAATACATATCTCTGAAACCATATTTTTGAATAAAGTCCGGGAAATTGTCCTCAAATCGTTTCCCCGTATAGGTAAAGCCCGCCGAGGCGGACAGGCCCGCGCCTGCGCCGAGCACGACGGCATCCGCTTCCCGTAAAAGCGCGCGCAAGCGCGCCGCATCATCCGAGCAGTCTTTTGTAGATGTCGTAATCTTCCTGTTTGAAAACATCGAATACCACCTTTTCCAGCCTCATATCTGTCCGCAAAAAGTCAGCGGTTGTCTGCACCGCAATTTCCGCAGCCTTTTCCTGTGGGAAATGAAATTCGCCTGTGGAGATGCAGCAAAACGCGATGCTCTTTAAGCCCCGCTCCGACGCCAGCTCCAAACAGGACCGATAGCAATCCGCAAGCTGCCCGCAGTGCCTTTTCGTCAATCTGCCCGATACAACCGGCCCGACGGTGTGGAGCACATAGCGGCTGGGAAGGTTAAAGGCGGGCGTGATTTTCGCCGTCCCCGTCGGCTCGTCATATCCCTGCTCTGTCATCAGCGCATCGCAGGCCAGGCGGAGCTGGACCCCGCTGAAGCTGTGGATGATGTTGTCCACGCAGGAATGGCAGGGCACAAAGCAGCCCCGCAGCGCGCTGTTCGCGGCATTGACAATCGCGTCGATCCTCAGCGTGGTGATATCGCCGCGCCAAAGGGCAAGACGGCTATGGATCGGAGATCCGGGCAAAGCATCGCTGTCCGTAATGCCCTTTTTCCGGATCTCCTCCTGCAGATAGGCGTCCTGGACCGTCAGAAATTCCGCCCCGGCCCGCCGGGGCATCCGGACATTCATCAGCGAACGGAGCAGAATTTTTTGTTCCCGTTCATCCGCCGGAATCTCTATTTTGGAATACCGCGGCTCCTCGTCCAGGAGCGCCCTGATTAAATAGGTTCTTCGTTCTGCCTGTGTCATTGCTCCAATCCTCCCCGTCTGCGCGGGCTGTGTCGGCGGGACCGCCCGGCTGGCAGCCCCGCCGCCGTCTTATGCGTAGAAAAATCCTGCCGTCATGTCGAGATAGTTCTGGCCGCTGTAGGCCGGATACTGTCGCTGCACCTCTGCCTGGAAGCTGTCCGCATCCGCGCAGCGCGCCGCGATCCTTTTCAGGTTTTCCAGGTAGTCGATTTTTGTCTGGGCGTCCTTCAGGTCCTCCGGCGTGTAGTGGGAGGTCAGAATCAGGTCATAGCCCTTGGCGATGTACCCCTTCAGCTCCGCCACAATGCCGTCCGCGTGGGCCGCGCCCGCAACGATCGAATGGCAGTCGTGCCCGAGCATGTGGGTGTAGACCGCATTGATCTCCGGAATCTCCACATCAAAGGCGTCGTTCGTCTGCTTGATGACAAATTTGATGTCACCGATCGTCACCTCTCCGGCCTCGATCACATGGGTGATCTCATGGATGGAGGAATCAAAGACCTCTCCAAACGCCTGTTTGAACTTGTCCACCAGCGCCTTCCCGCCGCCGCTTCTGGAATAGTCCACGGCGTTTTGCGTCGCATATTTCGGCGCGTCCGGCAGGAACGTGGCCCCTGCGCCGTGGTAGGCGACCAGCATGCCGGCAACGCGCAGGTCCTTCAGATATTCCGCAAGCTCGCGGTTGTTCTCAAAAAAGCAGGGCGACTCGATGAGAACGGCCTGGCCGGCCTTTTCGACGATAAAAACCTCGTCGTCGATGAAATCGTTGGTCTTGTATGCGTGCAGCCTCACATTGCCGAAGTCATAGACATGCATTTCGCCTTTTGTGAGCTTTACGGATGTAAATGTGTTCTTATTCATAGAAATAGCCTCCCAAATATCGTGATTTTTCCTGGAGCTTCGCAGCGGCCGTTCTCCGCAGCTCTTGGCTCTATTATACGAAGGGCCGTTTCCGCTGTAAAGTACGCACAATATTGTGCCGTAGTTACCGGGAGGAAACTATGCGGCGGTCAGACCGTTTTCCTGACCTTTTGGAGAGCCATTGACAGATTGGACGCCTTATTGTATACTTTAGATATAAAGTTTCAAATGGAAACCATTGTATGGAGGCGATACGATGACCGAACAAAAATCCCCAAAGGAGCTGCCCGCCTGCCCCGTGGAGACGACCCTGACGCTGATCGGAGATAAGTGGAAGGTGCTGATTCTGCGCGACCTGCTCACGGGGACAAAACGCTTTGGCGAGCTGAAAAAATCCGTGGGAAATGTGTCACAGAAGGTGTTGACCGCACAGCTTCGCGCCATGGAGGAGAGCGGTCTCTTAACCCGCACGGTCTATGCGGAGGTCCCGCCGAGGGTGGAATACACTCTGACGGAGTTGGGACAAAGCCTGCGGCCGATTCTCGACGCTATGCGGAATTGGGGCGAGGGCTATCAGGCCTCCTGGAACTGAGCAAGGCGGAGATCCCAAACCGGGATCTCCGCCTTGTTTCACCGGGAACAGGAATGCCGGCAGGCGTATGGCCCCTTCTCAATCGATGGAATTCAGCGCTTGGAATACCGGCTGGAATTTGCCTTTGTTCTCCGCTCTGCAAACGCAGTAATAGGTGGCCTCCGCCTGCTCGTCGATGATAGGGATTATAACGCGATTTTGAGGAACGCCATCCCGCTCCATATGGGCATCCGTGACAAAGGTTGGAAACGCCCCTGTTCCCGCCACTTCTCCAAAAGCATCCCACTCGCTCATCATCAGGAAATGGGCGTTCGGCAGCTTTTCCCGGCAAAAGTTGTTCCAGAAGCCGATGTTCGTATAAAGGAGGAGATTCCGCCCGTCAAGCTCCGTCGGAGCGAGTTCTTTCCGGCTGGCCAAAGGATGCGTCAGCGGGACAGAGAGAAACAGCTTCTCCTTTCGGAACGGTTTTCCGTACAGGCCGGCGCCCGGGGCAGTATGGGTAATAATAATCTGATAAACGCCTTTATTCAGGCCGGCAATCAGTTCCTCATCCGTGTTTTTCATTTCTGTGGAAATGGTCATCTGAGGATAGAGCCGGGTAAGAAGCGGAGACAGATCCCAGAGCGGCGCCGGGGCGCAGGCGCCCAGAGAGAGGGTGCGGCGGCTTCGGTCAAAGAGGCGCAGCCGCTCCTCCATTTCCCTGCTCTGCTCCAGCAGCTTCTCTCCCAATTGGGCTGCCAACATGCCATTCTCATTCAGAATCAGCTTGTTTTTTCTCCGCTCAAAAAGAGATATCCCATAGCATGCCTCCAGCTTCTTCATGGATTGGCTCAATGCGGGTTGGGAAATGTGCAGCTCTTCCGCTGCCCCGGACAATGTGCCGTGCCGGGAAAAAGCGACTAGCTGCTCCAGCAGACAAAGCTCAATCATGGAAAATCCTCCTTCAGTATTCGTTTCAATTATAGCACATTTCAAAATGGATATTGTACTTTTTCCAAAAATTTTGCTACGATGGGTGCAGAAAATGTTAAGGAGGTTTCTCTGATGAACTTTGTTACCCTGAATAACGGCGTAAAAATGCCCATGGAAGGGTTTGGCGTCTTCCAGGTCCCCGACCCGGCCCAGTGTGAGCAGGCGGTGCTGGACGCCATTGCTTCCGGCTATCGCCTGATCGACACCGCTGCCGCCTATATGAACGAACAGGCCGTGGGCGCCGCCCTGAAGAAATGCGGGCTTCCCCGTGAGGAGCTGTTTATCACCACCAAGCTATGGGTACAGGACGCCAGCTACGAGGGCGCAAAGGCGGCGATCCGGCGCTCTCTGGATAACCTGGGCCTGGATTATCTGGATCTGTACCTCATTCATCAGCCCATGGGCGACTATATCGGGGCCTATCGCGCCATGGAAGAGGCCTGCCGCGAGGGCACGCTTCGGGCAATCGGCGTATGCAATTTCTACCCTGCCCGGCTGACTGACCTGTGTGAGACCGTGGAAGTCATTCCTGCTGTTGACCAGGTAGAGCTTCACCCCTTCTTCCAGCAGGAGAACGCCCTGGCTCTGATGAAGGAGTATGGCGTTGTTCCGGAAGCCTGGGGACCTTTTGCCGAGGGTAATTTTGGGATATTCACCCATCCGCTGCTGACAGAGATCGGCGGCAAGTATGGCAAGTCCGCTGCCCAGGTGGCCCTGCGCTGGAATGTTCAGCGGGGCGTGGTCGTCATTCCCAAGTCCACACACAAAGAGCGCATGGAGCAGAACTTCAATATTTGGGATTTCCAGCTTTCTCAGGATGATATGTCTGAAATTGCGAAGCTGGACAAGGGAAAGAGCCACATCGTCAGCCATGACGACCCCGGCTTTATCAAAATGCTCCACGGATTAAAGGTACACGATTAACCAAAACGAACGATTGCAGCAAAGTGGGGACACTTCCTTTTGAAGCGTCCCCACTTTTTCAGTCTTATTTGGTTATCCTGCCGCTCTGCCAAGTCCCCGTTTTTTGCATTTTCTCCCGCTCCTGCGGCTCCCGGCGCTTAGCATCCTCCGCAGGGCCTTGATGTTCCCGGACAAAGCGCGCAAAAACAGTTTTCTTATTCCCACTCAATCGTCGCGGGCGGTTTGGACGTGATATCGTAGACGATCCGGTTGATATGCGGGACCTCGTTGACAATGCGGACGCTGATACGGTCCAGGACATCGTAGGGAATCCTGGTCCAGTCGGCGGTCATGAAGTCCGTCGTTGTCACGCTGCGCAGGGCCAGGGCATAGTCATAGGTCCGGCCGTCGCCCATCACGCCGACGGAGCGCATATTGGTCAGGACCGCAAAATACTGGCTCGTGCTCCCCTCCAGATGGGCCTTCGCGATCTCATCCCGGAAGATAAAGTCGGCCAGGCGCAGCGTATCCAGCTTGTCCTTGGTGATCTCACCGATCACGCGGATTGCAAGGCCCGGTCCCGGGAACGGCTGGCGCATGACCAGATATTCCGGCAGGCCCAGCTCGCGGCCAAGCTGCCGCACCTCATCCTTGAACAGCATCCGCAGCGGCTCGATAATCTCCTTGAAATCCACACAGTCCGGCAGACCGCCCACGTTGTGGTGGCTCTTGATGACCGCCGCGTTGCCGGCGCCGGACTCGATGACGTCGGGGTAGATCGTACCCTGGACCAGATAGTCCACCCGCCCGATCTTTTTGGCCTCGGCCTCAAAGACACGGATAAACTCCTCCCCGATGATCTTGCGCTTACGCTCCGGCTCCGTGACGCCGGCCAGCTTGGAGAGGAACAGCGCCTCCGCGTTGGCGCGGACAAAGTGGATATCCCACTTTTGGAAGGCGGCCTCCACCTCGTCGCCCTCGTTGAGCCGCATCAGACCGTGGTCCACAAAGACGCAGGTGAGCTGATTGCCGACCGCCTCGGCCACCAGGGCCGCCGCAACGGACGAATCCACACCGCCGCTGAGCGCCAGAAGCACCTTGCCGCCGCCGACCTTCTCCCGGATCTGGCGGATCACGGTCTCCTTGTAGTCGCCCATCGTCCAGTCGCCCCTGGCGCCGCAGACCTCATAGAGGAAATTGCGGATCATGTCCACGCCGTGCTCGGTGTGATTCACCTCGGGATGGTACTGCACGCCGTAAAAGCCCCGCTCTTCGTCGCAGATGGCGACGTTTGGGCAGGCGTCGGAACGGGCCACCAGAGAGAAGCCCTCAGGCACCTTCTCCATATAGTCGCCATGGCTCATCCAGGTGATCCCCCGGGCCGGCAGGCCCTTGAAGAGCTTGCAGCTTGTGTCAAAATAGGTCTCCGTCTTGCCGTATTCCCGCGCGGTATCGCTGGCCGCGGCGGTCACTCTGCCGCCGAGATTGTGGGCGATCAACTGGCACCCATAGCAGATTCCAAGAATCGGAATTCCCAGCCGGAAAATTTCGGGATCGACCTGGGGCGATTGGGGATCATAGACGCTGTTGGGTCCGCCAGTGAAAATAATGCCAATCGGCTCCATCTCCTTCAGCTTGGCAAGGGGAGTCGTATAGGGCTTGACCTCGCAGTAAACGCCGGATTCGCGGGCGCGCCGCGCGATGAGCTGGTTGTACTGTCCGCCGAAGTCCAGCACAATTACAGTCTGATGCTTCATAATTGCCACTCCTTCCTACTTTGCCCTATCATACCAAAACTCCCGCAAAAGAACAAGAAGCGATTCCAAAAAAGGAGAATCCTGTTTTTCCTTCGGGATTGTGGAATATTTCCAAACGCATTGCTCAAACTATGGCTTGAGGTGAAGTCTGTGTTCATATCCTATATTCGCTCCGCCATTCTCTATCTCCTGCTGATTCTCTGCGTGCGGCTCATGGGCAAGCGGCAGATCGGTGAAATGGAGCCGTCCGAGTTTGTCATGACCATGCTGCTGGCCAATCTGGCCGCCATCCCGATGCAGGATTCCGCCATTCCTCTGCTCTCCGGCATCGTGCCAATTCTGACCATTCTTTCCCTGGAGCTGGTGCTGGCCTGGCTCTGCCTGCGGTCAATCCGCGTCCGGAAGCTGCTCTGCGGCAGGCCGATCATTCTGATCAGCAACGGCGAGCTCTGCCAGGACAATCTGCGCCGGACCCGCATCACCGCCGACGAGCTGACCGAGCATCTGCGGGAAAACGGCATCATGGAGCTGTATGCAGTCAAATACGCGATTTTGGAGACCAACGGCCAAATCAGCACCTTTCTCTATGGCAAGGACCGCCCGCCCACAGCCAGGGAAACCGGCGTCAAGGCCCAGGACCCCAACCTGCCCTACACGCTGATCTCCGACGGAAAAATTCTCTCCGAAAATCTGGCTGCGGCGGGCCGGGACCAAAGCTGGCTGGAAAAAGAGCTGCAAAAGCAAAATTGCAGCGCCCGCGACATCTTCCTGCTGACCGTCGACGGCGCCGGCAAGCTGTATGTGGCAAGAAAGGAGCGGCAGCAATGAAATATCTCACCATAGGGCTCTGCGTTCTGGCTGTCATTCTCTGCCTCTGCCTGCTGTTTGCTTATCTCTCGGACCAATATCTGGACGAGACGGAGGCACTGCTGCGGGAAGCCGCCCAGTATTTCCCCGCCGGGGACTACGATTCCATTCTGCCCCTGGCCAGGGAGGCGCAGGAGACCTGGGAATCCCACAAGGGCTTTTTCAGCAGCATTCTCAGCCACTCTGAGCTGGAGGAGGTCAACTACTGCTTCGCCAGCATGACCGCCTACGCCGAATGCGGCGAGATGGCCGAGCTGCGCGACGCCTATTCCCGCCTGCTCTCCATGCTGGAACATCTGCGCAGCATGGACCGGCCGCGCTACTACAACATTCTCTCCCCAATTGTTAACCAATTTAAATTTAAAGGTTGACAATCCAATTCAACCGTGCTATGCTCCATGACAGAAATTGTCAGGAGTTGGTTGCATTGAAAAAAACAAAAACCGTTGATCTTGCCTATATCGCGCTGGCCGTCGCATTGACGGCGGTCTGCGCCTGGATTCAGGTTCCCATGACCATCCCCTTCACGCTGCAAACCTTCGCAGTCGTCACGGTGGCCGGTTTGCTGGGGCCGTGGAGGGGCGTCATCGCCATGGTGGTCTATATGCTGCTGGGCATGGCCGGCGTGCCGGTCTTCTCCGGATTTCGCAGCGGCGCCGGCGTGCTCTTTTCCGCCACCGGCGGCTACATCATCGGCTTTGTGTTCACGGCGCTTGTCACCGGCCTGTTCATTCAGAAATTTGGCCGCTCCATTCTGTCTCTGGTGCTGTCCATGGTGGCCGGGCTGGCGTTCTGCTACCTCTTCGGCACGCTGTGGTTCTGCTATGTCTACGCCGCGGGTACAGGCTTCGGCGCGGCGCTGATGCTGTGCGTCGTCCCCTATCTGCTGCCGGAGGCCGTCAAGATCGCCCTCGCTGTTCTGGTTGTCCGCCGCGTCGGACCGCATCTCAAGCACTGAACAAAACGGATTCCAAATGGAATCCGTTTTTTCTATGTCGGTCTACCGCTCCAAGAGATTCTTCGTCGTTTCACTCCTCAGAATGACATAGAGTCTGCATGACAGTTTTATGCCTCACGGCCTCTCGGGACCCGTTTCTATTGCGCATCGATCTGATCCAGCAGCATTTTGGCATAGGGGAAATGCTCCTCCATCCCCTCCCGGCCCAGATCGGCCTCCAGGGTATACGCCATCTCCAGCCAAGCGTCAAAATACTCCTGGCCGGTCTTCGCATACAGGCGCAGGATCTCGCCGCCGGCCAGTTCATCCATGACAATGCGCATGAGTTGCCCCTTCAAACCGGTCTGGCCGCCCTGAAGAAATTCTGAAAAAATATAGCGCATGGTATCGTCGCCATAGTCCAACAGCGCCTGATAGCTCTCCGGTTTCTGCTCAAGATAGCTCTGCGGCAGGTCTGCCGCAGGAAGCGACTGGGCTATTTCGTCAAACAGCGCGCCGATGGCCGCGTCCGTATCCTCCGTTTCCGGGCCATCCGCGCCAGAATCCGCCTCCGCCGCCTCCGGATGATCTGCGGCGGCGTCCAGAACCGTATGGCCGGCGTCCTCCCCGGCGTCCTCCCCTACGTCCAGACCGGGATAGGTGAGCGCCACAGCGCCGGTGACGGTCAATGGCTCCGTCGTCGTGTCCTCGTATTGCAGGTTCTCCTCGCTGTTGCGGACGAAAAATTGGTAAGTCCCCGCGGGCAGGTCTGCAATCGTGCTGCGGCAAGCGCCGCCAACGATGCTTTGCGCATATTCCTCGCCGTCATCCCCGCGCAGGCCCACCTCCACCGCGAGGCCGCTCCTGCTGTAAGTGATTTGGAAGGAAACGCTGGCCGCCTCTGTCAAATCGATCTCCCCGTCGAGAAACGCCTCGTCGCCCGGTCCCGGCAGGTCAAAGCCAAGGCTCAGCTTTGGCACGTCTTCTCCATCCAGCGGGAACTTCTCTTCCGCCGCAGGCGGATTGGCCGCGCAGGCCGCCAGAACCGCGGCACAGAGAACCGCCGCCATAACAGTAAGCCACACCTTCGGCTTTTTCCAGCGCAGGACGTTCCGGACGCGGCTCTTGACGTCATTCTCGCTGAAGGCCAGCGGACCGGCCGCCGGAAATCGCCGGTTGGAGGCAAAGGACAGCAGCGACAGGCTGTAGGATCTCCGGATATTTTCCCCCTTGGCCAGCACCGCCTCATCGCAGCGCATCTCCAGATCCCGGCTCATCAGCGCAAAGGCCAGCCAGCAGAGCGGATTGAACCAGTGAATTGTGAGCAGCAGAAAGCCAAAGAGCTTCGCCAGATGGTCCAAATGCTTCAAATGGAAGCGCTCATGGGCCAGGACATAGCGCTGCGTCTCTTCGCCAAGACCAAAGGGGATATAAATTTTTGGCCGGACCACGCCCAGGATAAAGGGCGAGCAAACCCGGTCCGACTGCCAGACATTGCCCTCCAGCCGAACCGCCGTCCGCAGGCGGCGGCAAAGCAGTCCATAGGAGACGGCGCTGTAGAGCAGCAGGGCCGCCATACCGGCGCACCAGAGAACCGCGCCGGCGAAGAGCCAGATCTGCATGGGGTTGGCGCTGTAGTGCGGCGTCGCAGCGGGCAGGGACCCGGCCATTGCCGCGTCGGCGGCGGGAATGCCCACCGTGACCTCCGGCCTTGCCATCATACCGAGATTTTGCGGAAGATATTCCACCGTACCCTGCGCCGCCCTGAGATCAAAGACCGGCAAATTCAGCAGACTGAACGCCGTCGAAAAGGACACAGGACAGCACAGCCGGAAGGCCACAACGCTCCAGAGGGCATAGCTATACTTCTTCGGCGCGCGGCGGAGCAGCAGCCGCGCCAGCAGCACCGCCGGGATCACATAGCAGGCGGTGAGGCTCATGTTGAGAATTCGTAAAAATACCGCTTCCATCTCAGCCCTCCCTGTGCTCGTCGATCAGGCGTTTGAGCGCCTCCGCCTCCTCCTCCGAAATCGTCTTTCCGCCGAGAAAGGCCGTCAAAAACGAGGGCAGCGAGCCGCCGAAGGTCCGCTCCACAAAGCGTTCGCTCTCGCTGGCCTGAACCGCCTCCCGCGGAATCAGAGCAGTCACAACGGTCTCCGTATTCTTCGCAAATCCCCTGTCGCAGAGCTTTTTGAGCGTCGTATAGGTCGTGGATTTCTTCCAGCCCAGCCGCTCCGCGCAGAGCGCCACCAGCTTCCGGGAGGACAGCGGCTCATGGTCCCAGATCACCGTCATAAATCGATAGTCGCTTTCGCACAGCTTTCGTTCTTCCATTTTTCTACCTCCTTTTGGTCGGCAACTACCGACCGCATTTTTAGTCTATAACTGCCGACCAAGTTTGTCAAGAGATTTTTGCGACTGACCTTGACAAAAAGGAAGCCGGCGTACTATGTTAAAATGACAGAACAAGGTAAGGAGAATCGCCATGCTGCTTCGCGAAGAAATTTTCAGCTTTCACCCGGACAACGACCAGGAGACTGCCGACCGCCGTCTGATGCTGCAATACCTGGACACCTTTGACAACCTGCTGACCCGGGAAAATCCCATGGCCCACTTCACAGCCTCGGCCTGGGTTGTGAACCGGGACCGCAGCAAGGTCCTGATGGTCTACCACAACATCTACCGCTCCTGGTCCTGGACCGGCGGCCATGCCGACGGCGAGGCGGATTTGCAGGCCGTCGCTCTGCGGGAGGTCCGGGAGGAGACCGGCCTGACGGCTCTGCGGCCCCTGCTGGATCGCCCGTTTTCCCTGGAAATCCTGGGCGTCCCGGCCCACAGGAAGCATGGCAGCCATGTCTCCGCCCATCTCCACCTGAATCTGACCTATCTGATCGAGGCAGACGAGGCCGAGGCGCTGCGCGTCAAGCCCGACGAAAACAGCGGCGTCGCCTGGTTCCCGGCGGAAGAAGCCGCGTCCCGCTCCACGGAGCCGGAAATGCAGGTGGTCTACCAAAAGCTGAATGAAAAAGTACGGCGGCTGCAGCGCGCCTGATTTGGACAAAAGTCGCGCCCGCTTCGGCCCGCGCGGCTTTTTGTCGCTGTTTCCTATCTTTTTCGGCTTATATATGGTATACTATACGTAAAATAAAGCGCCGTGATATACCAAATAAGAGGTGTGATTACAATGAAGGAAAACGCCATCTCCCAATCGAAGCCGGCAGGCGCGCCCGACTGCTATGTCAATCGGGAGCTTTCCTGGCTGAAATTCAATGAGCGCGTGCTGGAAGAGGCCAGAGACCTGCGCAATCCGCTGTTTGAGCGGCTGAATTTCGCCGCCATCTTCCAGAGCAATCTGGACGAATTCTATATGGTGCGGGTCGGCATGCTGATGGACAGCCTGGACAGCGGTGTCACCGACGACAAGACCGGCATGAACAGCGCCCAGCAGCTTGCCGCCGTGCTGGACCGCACCCGGGCGCTGCTGGCCGAGCGGGACAGGATCTACAAGGAGCTGATGCATGCGCTGGCCGGATACGGCGTGGAGCTGTGCCGGTTCGGCAGCCTGCCGGACAAGACGCAGGCGGTGTTGGAGAAATATTTTCTCTCCGACGTGATGCCGCTCCTTTCGCCGCAGATCGTGGGCCGCAAGCAGCCCTTTCCCTTCTTGCGCAACAAGGGCATTTACGCCGTGGCCATTTTGCATACGAAAAGCGGCAGCGAACGCATCGGCATTGTCCCCTGCGCGGAAAACACCTTGCGCAGGCTGGTGCCGCTGCCGGGAGATGGCCTGCGGTTTATCCTGATGGAGGAGCTGATCGCGCAGTTTCTCCCGAAGATTTTTATCCATTATCGGGTCGAGGGCGCGGCGCTGATCCGTCTGGTGCGCAGCGCCGACATCCAGGTGGACGAAATGCTGCCGGACGAGGATGAGATTCTGCCGGACGAATACCGGAAGAGCATGGAGAAGCTGATCCGCCGCCGGAGCAAGCTCAGCCCCGTCAAGCTCGAATATAAGGGCAAGATGACCGACGGCGTGCGAAACAGCCTGTGCCGCTATCTGAATCTCTCCAAAAAGCACCTGTTTGGCAGTCAAATCCCCCTGGACCTCTCCTTTATCGGCTATCTGCATGACGTTCTCCGGGACAAGAGCGAGCTGTTCTATCCCCGCCGGGTTCCCCAGAACGCGCCCGGCGTGGACCCGTCTGAGCCGATGGTGCAGCAGATTCGGCGGAAGGATATCCTGCTGTTCTACCCCTATGAGAGCATTCGGCCGCTGCTGCGGCTGCTGCAGGAGGCCGGACAGGACCCCGAGGTGGTCTCCATCAAGATGACGCTCTATCGCGTGGCCCACAACAGCAAAATCGTCGAGGCCCTGGTGGACGCGGCGGAGAACGGCAAGGAGGTCGTGGTGGTGGTAGAGCTGCGCGCCCGGTTTGACGAGGAAAACAACCTCGGCTGGTCCCGGGTGCTGGAGCAGGCCGGATGCCGGGTCATTTATGGTCTGGACCGCATGAAGGTCCACTCCAAGCTGCTGCTGATTACCCGCCGGCACAACGGCCAGGTGGAATATATCACGCAGATCGGCACCGGCAACTACAACGAGGACACGGTGCGGGTCTACACCGATCTGGCGCTGATGACCGCCTCCCCGGAGCTTGGCGCCGAGGCGGCGCAGGTGTTCAACAGCCTGTCCATGGGAGAGGTCGTGGAAAATACGGAGCATCTGCTTGTAGCCCCCGCCTGCCTGCGTCCCCGCATTCTCTCCATGATCGACGAAGAGATTCAGCACGCCAAGAGCGGAGAACGCGCTTATCTGGGCTTCAAGCTCAACGGTCTGACGGACAAGGGCATTCTCGACAAGCTGGTCGAGGCATCTCAAAGCGGCGTCCGGATCGATCTCATTGTGCGCGGCATCTGCTGTCTGGTGGGCGGCGTCCCCGGCGCAACCGACAACATCCGCGTCTTCAGCATCGTCGGCCGGTATCTGGAGCATGCCAGAATCTATATTTTCGGCGCGGAGGGCCGGCGGCGTGTCTATCTCTCCTCCGCCGACTTCATGACCCGCAACACCATGCACCGGGTCGAAGTGGCTGCGCCCGTCTGCGACGAGACGTTGAAGAACCGGGTCGCGGAGATCTTTTTCGATCAGCTCCAGGACACCGCGAAGCTGCGGATTCAGCGGCCAGACGGCGTATACGTGCACCAGACGGGAGAAGGAGAGCTGTTCAACAGCCAGGAGTATTTCTGCGATCAGGCCTATCGCGGCGCATGGACGCCGCCTGAGCCGGAGCGCCGGAAGCTGCCGGAGCAGCAGGAAGCGCCGGCCCCGAAGCAGCCGTCTCCGACAGAGCCGGCGGACTCTGAGGCGTCCGCCATGCAGGAATCGCAGCCCGCAGCGCCGGCGGAGCCGCCGGCCGCCTCCGCGCAGGAGCCATCAACCCCGGAAGCTGTGCCGGGAAAGCAGGAGGGCTCCCTTCTGGCGCGCTTGCTGGCACGCCTGCTGCATGGGAAATAGGCCAGAGAAAAAGGCGCTCTGAAGACTGAAAAGTCCTCGGAGCGCCTTTTGGCTTCTATTGCACAGGCCTCACGTCATTCTGCGTAAGCAGGGAATCCGCCGAAAGATCTCTCTGCCTTCGGTTCCCCGCCGCCTGGAATAACGGAGACGGTTCCCGTCAGTCGTCGCCAAAGCTGATGCCGAGCAGGCGGGCCTCGGAGATGATATCGTCATTGGGGTCCACGGTCTTCAGCTTGCCCGCCACCTCCTTCAGCGGCACGGAGGTGATCACGTGATTCTGAATCGCCACCATATTGCCATATTCCTCTTTTGAAATCATCAGCGCCGCCGTAGCGCCCAGACGGGAGGACAGCACCCGGTCATAGGGACAGGGCGCGCCGCCGCGCTGCATATGGCCGGGCACCGTGACCCGAATCTCCTTGCCGGTTGCTTCATGAATCTGCGCGGCGATCTCATAGGAGACGGAGGGATACTTTTCCAGCATTTCCGCCTGATGCTTTTTGAACTCCTTCTTGGACATCTTTGCCGCCTCTTTGGAGAGAGCGCCCTCGGCCACGGCAATAATCGTAAACCCATGGCCGGACGCGGCGCGCTGCTGAACCTTCGCCAAAACGGAGTCGATGCTGTAGGGAATTTCCGGGATCAGGATGATGTCCGCGCCGCCGGCAATGCCGGCGTTCAGCGTCAGCCAGCCGGCCTTATGGCCCATGATCTCCACGATGAAGATGCGGTTATGGGAGGCGGCGGTGGTGTGAATGCAATCGATGACATTCGTGGCAATCTCAATCGCGCTCTGGAAGCCAAAGGTGGTGTCCGTCCCCCACAGGTCGTTGTCAATGGTTTTCGGCAGACCGATCACATGCAGCCCCTCTTCGCTGAGGAGATTGGCCGTCTTCTGGCTGCCGTTGCCGCCCAGCACCACCAGGCAGTCGAGCCGGAGGCGGCGATAGGTGTATTTCATGGCCTCCACCTTGTCGAGACCGTTCTCATCCGGCTCGCGCATCAGCTTGAAGGGCTGACGGCTGGAGCCGAGAATGGTGCCGCCGACGGTGAGGAGGCCGGTAAAGTCGACGGGGGACAGCCTTCTGTAGTCCTCATACATCAGGCCCTTGTAGCCGTCAATAAATCCAAACAGCTCCACACCGCTGCCGTAAATATTATAAAGGCCCTTCGCTACGCCCCGAAGCGTTGCATTCAGCGCCTGGCAGTCTCCGCCGCTGGTCAGAAGTCCGATTCGTTTCATAAGTGCTGCTCCTTTCTGTTTTTACGAAGTCGTTTATCACGATTCCATGAAATATTATATATATTGTAGCATAAAACAGAGAGAAGTAAATCATTTTTTGTAAAAATCATCTGAAAATTATAATATGTTTCCTCTCTCCGGGCTGGTAAACAAGGAATAGCACACCAGTTCCCGCATTTTTCCGCTTTTTTCTCCATGCCGCGGGATTTAGGGCGCCGAAAAAACGGTCCGCCATGCTTCAGCGCCGGATTTGGGTGCCAAAATCCCCGCGCTAAATATTTTTGCGTGACTTTTTTCCCAAACTGTGCGACACTGAAGGCAGGAGGGATGGATATGAACAAAACCGTTGGAAAGCACGTAAAGGCCCTGCGCATCGACAGGGGGCTGACCCAGGACGCTCTGGCGGAGCGGCTCCATGTCGTCCGGCAGACCGTCTCCTGCTGGGAGACCGGCAAGACGGAGCCGGACATCGACACCCTGGTCGCCATTGCGGAGGCTCTCTCTGTCGACGTCACAGAGCTGATCTACGGCCCGAAGCAAAAGGACGATTTCGCAGCCATGCGGCCAAAACGCATTCGCCGCGCCGTCATCTTCGCCGCGCTCTTTCTTTTCTTTTTGGTGCTGGCGCTGACCTGGCAGCCGCTTCTCCAGGCTTTGGGGCTGCCCAACACCGCTGCGGAGACCTTCGACCTCTTTTCTCCGCGCAGCCAGTTGTATGTCTACTGCTCTGCCTTCCTGCCCACCCTGGCCTACTTTTTCGGCGGGATGGCGTTGGTGGCGGCCTTCGGCGTCTTCCTGGATTTCCGGCTCCGGCGCCTCGTCTGGCGGCTGGCCCTGGCGATTCCGGCGCTGCTCCTGTTGTCCTCCATCTTTATCGTGATGATTCTCATATACGCATTTCGCTTCTCCGTGGGCGTTTATCTACCCTGGTACCCCCTTGTCTATCTTCTGTTTCATCAGCCGGTCTTCTTTTTCCCGGGCCTTGCCCTGGGAATCGCCGTCAACTAGAGCGGCGCTTTCGCTCCCCGGCCTTTGTCGTTGACGCGCAAAAGGGACGCACAGCTTGTGCGTCCCTTTTGCATCAGTCCATCTCTCTCCGGCCCTGCAGGGCGCGGAGCAGCGTCACATCGTCGGCATACTCCAACTGGCTCCCCATAGGAATGCCATAGGCCAGGCGCGTCACCTTGACCTCCAGCGGCCGCAGCAGCCGCGAGATATACATGGCCGTGGCCTCGCCCTCGGTATCCGGATTTGTCGCCATAATGACCTCCCGGACATCGCCGCCGGCCACGCGGTCCAGCAGCTCCCGGATCCGGATATCGTCGGGGCCCATGTGATTCAGCGGCGAGATCACGCCGTGGAGCACATGGTAGACGCCCTGATATTCCCGGGCGCGCTCCATGGCGATGACGTCCTTCGGCTCCGCCACCACGCAGATCAGCCCCTTATCCCGCCGGGGATCGTCGCAGATGGGGCAGACCTCCCGATCGGTCATATTCTGGCAAATCGGGCAGGTCCGGATGGTCTGTTTGGCATCCAAAATTGCGTTTGCAAACTCCTGGGCCTCCTCCTCGCTGAGCGACATCACATGGAAGGAGAGCCGCTGGGCCGTCTTGCTGCCGATGCCGGGCAGCCGGGCAAACTGTTCGGTCAGCCGCTCCAGAGCGGCGGGAAATCCATTCATCAGAAGCCCAGATTCATGCCGCCGGTCAGCTTGGACATGGAGGCGGAGGCGTCGCTCTCGGCCTTGCGCATGGCCTCATTGACCGCCGCAATGACCATATCCTGGAGCATTTCCACATCGTCCGGGTCCACCGCCTCGGGATCGATGGTCAGCTTGAGAATCTCGTGCTTGCCGTTGACCGTGGCCGTGACCACGCCGCCGCCGGTGGTGGCGGAATATTCCTTCGTTTCCATCTCGGACTGCATCTTCAGCATCTCCTGCTGCATCTTCTGCGCCTGCCGGATCATGTTCATGTTGACGCCGCCGCCCATCATGGGGCCTCCGCGATAACCGCCTTTTGCCATAGCTCATTTCTCCTTTATTTCATCGTGAATTTATCGCCCAACTGACTGCCCCTGGCAATCAGATCGTCCAATTTGTCATGGCCGTCCACGAGCTGCTCCCCCTGCATGTCCACAGCGGCGCGGACCGGCCGCCCCAGCAGCGACGACGCCTTTCTCGAGACGGTTTGCAGCACCTCCGGCCGGGAGATCATGTCCTTCACAAAGTCGCTGGCTGCGACCAGATGCAGCGTATCGTCCTTGAGAAGGGGCGTAATCGGACCGCCCACCGCGAAAAAGCCCTTGACCGGGGGACGGAACTCCGCCCTGAGCGCGCTGACCAGATCCGGCCAAAAGCCGTCCGGCACGTCATGCTCCGGCGCGGCCGCCGCTTTTTCCTCCTCCACCGGCGCGTCGAGGTCCCCGGGGAAGGGCGGCTGCTCCTCCCAGACCGTCGAATCCTCCGGCGCAGCCTGCACCGTGAGCTTGCCGCTGGCAATCTGCTCCTCCAGCCGGGTCAGCCGGGCGTTCAGGCTCTCGCCGTCCGTCTGCAGCGCCGGGTTGCACAGCTTCATCAGGCACAGCTCCGCCTCGATGCGGAGATTGGCCGTCTTGGAGAGGCCGGACATGGTCTCCTGAAGCACCGTGACCATCCGCAGCAGCTCGCCTTGGGAAAACGCGCCGCTGAGCGCCGTGGCCTCCCGGCCTGTGCAGAGGCCGGACAGCATCGCGAGGCCGCTCTTGGGGGCCGTCTTCAAAATCAGCAGGTCCCGGGCCGCGCTGCACAGCTCGTCGAGCATCGCGCCCA
>Ga0129308_1001282_pt1 | contig 27437 bp, 25 predicted proteins | sample L827metagenome_FD_94440 | JGI IMG/M metagenome (GOLD analysis project Ga0129308, IMG submission 94440) | Ring-tailed lemur group fecal microbial communities from Wisconsin, USA - L827 metagenome | ecosystem: Host-associated > Mammals > Digestive system > Large intestine > Fecal | place: USA...
AACTTTAGCAGAATATTTTTTAAAAACCAAAGGCGAAAAAAGACGACTCTGCCGAAGAATTTTACATTAGATTCTTCACTTCACTTCGTTCGTTCAGAATGACAAAAACCGATACCCACTGTCATTCTGAGGGCTCTGCCCGAAGAATCTAAGAGATTCCTCACTCCACTTCGTTCGTTCAGAATGACACGATGAAACGAAACAAGACCTTGGGGCTTTGCCCCAATACCCCACTCGCTTTTTGAAAAAAGCGAGGCAAAAACTTTAGCAGAATATTTTTTAAAAACCAAAGGCGAAAAGAGACGGCTCTGCCCGAAGAATCTAACAGCAGATTCTTCACTCCACTTCGTTCGTTCAGAATGACACGATGCAGACTGTCATTCTGACGGCTCTGCCCGAAGAATCTAATGCCATTGAAATTACATCTCACAAAAAGACGGAAATCCCTTTGGAAATCCGTCTTTTTATTTTTATATTCACTTATTAAATCCCCAAAAAATACAGCCCCACTCTTGCCGCACCGCACAAAACCATAACCGCCACAGGCTTCATTTTTCCGCTTCTTAAAACCAAAAAAGCCGCCACAAATATAAGCGCCATATAAATTTTCACTCCGTCTGCGCCCTCGGCATAAACAGCGCTTATTATTATAGCCAGCCCCGCCGAAGCTATCATAGCAACAACGGCAGGTCTTAATGCCCAAAGCGCACCCTGAAGAACAGTAAGGTTTTTGTATCTGAAATAAATAAAGGCAAGCAAAGACACTATTATGCACGACGGCAGTACGCACCCCAGTGTGGCGGAAACAGCGCCGCCAAAGCCGGCAATTTTCATGCCCACAAATGTTGCGGCATTTATGGCTATGGGCCCCGGCGTCATCTGCGATATTGTCACAAGGTCGGTAAACTCCGCTATTGAAAGCCAATGGCTTATTTCAGTAACCTGATTTTGTATTAAGGGCAGTGCCGCATAACCGCCGCCAAAGCTGAACATGCCTATCTGCACAAAGCTTAAAAAAAGCTGAATATATATCATATTTTTCTCCTTCCGTCAATTACCCCACGCACAGCGCCCCAAAGAGCGCACACAATAATAACCCACATAACATTTATTTTGGCAAAATATACCGCCCCAAAGGAAAGCGCCATAATTATAAGCTGCGCAAAATTTCTGCTTTTAACAACAGAATAAGCCATGTCAAACACCACCGATGCTATAACAGCCCCCACGCCCGCCTGCATTCCCTCAAGCATAAGGCTTACATAAATGTTGCTTTTAAATGCGGCATAAAAAAAGGAAACAGCCGATATTATGGCAAAGGGCGGCAGTACCGTTCCCAGTATGGCGGCGGCAGCACCCTTTATTCCCCGTATCTTGTAGCCCATAAGTATAGCGCCGTTTACGGCTATGGGCCCCGGTGCCGACTGTGCTATGGCAACAAGATTGAGCATTTCCTTGTTGTCTATCCAGTTAAGCTCGTTTACAAACCTTTCCTTCATAAGCGTAACTATCACATAGCCTCCCCCAAAGGTAAAGGCGCTTAAATACAGCGTTGACAAAAATAAAGTAAAAAGGCTTTTTTTCTCGTTTTCCATTTTCCGCCCTCCCAAACTCATTTTTTTACACCAACATTATAAAACAATATGCACATATAGAAAACAGCAAGTTTTTATTTTGCCTTTTCAATCATATCTTTTAAATAAAGGCAGTTTTGCGAGGTAAATATGGACAGATATATTGTTGTAAACGAAAAAATGCAGACAGGCGAGCTTTTTCTTTCAGATGGACGGCTTATATATTCCGGCATGGGCGATGCTGTTTTAAAAACGGGAATTAAAAGGCTTTTATCCCTATCGGCACACAAAAACGATTTATGCCTGCTTTATCAAAAGGGAAGCGGCGAAAGCTGTGCCGCCGTTTTTTCCGACGGAGCTGTTAAAAGCGAAAAAATACTTTTCAAAAACAGCTCATTTCTTCAGTCTGAGGCGGTGCTGTGCCAAGACTCCCTTAAAATTTTTACCGCCGAAAACACCCCAAGCGGAATAAGCATAAGCCAAATTTCACTTTCCTCAGAGTCAAACAAAGCCACTTTGTGCCAAAGCGCCGTTAAATGCCAAAACAGCTTTTTCAGGCTTTTTTCCTCAGCGCAGGGTGCTTTCTGCGCATTTTTAACCTCTGACGGGCTTGTTATAAAAAACTGCTCCAACGAAAATTCATTTACCATCAGCGAAAAGGGCATACGGCATTACTCCCTCTGCTTTGACAGCGGCTTTTTATACTGCCTGTGCGCACTTAAAAATGTTCTCAGGCTGTATATTTTAAACGAAAACGGCGAAACGGAAAAAACAGATGTTATCAAAGGAAAAGCCTTTGGCGACTGCTTTGTTTTAAAGCTTAAAAACACTGTTTTTTCAGCGGTGCGTCAGGGCTCATGGCTTTATTTCAGATATTCCCAAAATAACGGAAAAGCCCTTGCGCCTATGGGAAAAATCCCTCTTAGTGGCAGCTGCGCCCCTGTGCCTGTAATAAGCCTCAGCCCAAACCTCTGCTGCTGTGATGCTTTGGCAAGCCCCGATGTTGCGGAAGCAATAAAAAATATTCCCGTACATGAGCAGACGCAGAAAGCACAGGCATCGCTTGCGGCACAGGCTGAAAATAAGAAAAAAAACAATGTGTTTGACGAGGCTCTTTCCAAAAACATATCACGCCTTTCTCAGCAGAACAGCCTTATGTCCCTCAGATTTAAGGCGGCACAGGAAAGATATGTTTCGGAAATAGAAAAATTAAACGACGCCCTCCGCCGCCTTGAGGAAAAAAACAATACTCTTGAAAGCGAAAACGCCGAGCTTAAAAAAGAAAAGGAACGCCTTGAAAAAGAAAACGCCCTGCTTAAAAAAGCCAAGGCAATTTTGGAGGAAGAAATATATAAGCTCAATAACAGTGATGAAACCACCGACGAAACCGATGAAGATGAAAGCAAAGACTGAAAAGACACATAATCTCACGCAAAATTTATCATAAAAGCTTAAAGGCTGTACAAAAACGCCATAAAACGCATTTTTATACAGCCTTCACTTTTTCATGTTAAAGCCTTTCCATAAAATTCTTGCACCGTCTGAAAACCTCAAGCCTTTCCTCGGCAAGCACAATATTGTGCCCTCCTGTTTCGGGGCGGTACAGCTCCTTAATTTCCGACGATATTGCGTTGAATATTTTCAAAGAGCTTTCCGGCTCGGCTATTTCATCGTTTTTAGCCTGAACAATAAACGCCGGACACTTTACATCGCCCAAAAAATCATCATCATTGAGTATATCCATAAGGTCATAAAGCGCCTTAAAAATATTTACGGCTATTTCCTCATAGTGTATATGATATTTCTGCGCTATTCCGCTTTTGCCCTCCATACTCCTGTGAAAATACACCATATCCTCAGGATATTTTTGAGATATAAATGTTCCCTCCACCAGCTCAAGGGGCGACGAAATGGGTATAATTCCCGCTATTTCAGGGTGCTTTGCCGCAAGGTAAAGGCTCAAACAGCCCCCTGTGGAAAGTCCGCCCACATAAACCGTGTCATATTCCTTTTTAAGAAGGCTGTAATCGTACTCCGCCTTTTGTATAAACTGCTCACAGCCCGTATGCAGAAGATCCTGCGGATATGTTCCGTGACCTGCAAGGTTGGCGCAGTAAACCGAATAGCCGTAATCGTTTAAAAAATTAGCCATAGGCTTCATCTGCGACGCCCCCGACGTTATGCCGTGTATAAGCAGAACCGCCTTTTTGTTTGTTCCCTCCAAAAAAAGCTGATTGTTTAACTTCATATGCCCATCACCTCTTAAAACCTGACGCTTTTTTATTTCATTTTTTCAAGTATCTCGTCAAGTATTTTGTTTGAAACCTCTTCCTTGCTCATAAGCTCAAGCTGTTTTTCGTCCTCGGCAGTTATTATGGTAACCACGTTTGTGTCTGTTCCAAAGCCTGCGCCCTTTTCTTTAAGGTTGTTGGCAACTATCATGTCTATATTTTTCTTTTTAAGCTTTGCACGGCTGTTTTCAAGCATATTTTCGGTTTCCATTGAAAAGCCGCATATATACTGCCCCTCACGCCTGTGCTCGCCCATATATTTTATAATGTCCGTTGTTCTGTCCAGCTCAATAAACATATCGCCGTCTTTTTTCTTTATTTTGTTGTCGGCAATGGTTTTTGGCTTATAGTCTGCAACCGCCGCCGCCTTTATAATTATGTCGTTGTCCAAAAATCTGTCACGGAATGCCTCAAACATATCCTTTGCGCTTACTATGTTTATTGTTTCCACAAACATAGGTGGCTTAAGGCTTGTGTTGCCACTTACCAGTGTAACCTGCGCTCCTCGTCTTGAGGCTGCCTTTGCTATTTCGTAGCCCATTTTTCCTGTGGAATGGTTTGTTATATAGCGTACCGGGTCTATTGCCTCCTGAGTTGGGCCGGCGCTTACAATCACCCTTTTGCCAACCATGTCTTTTTTATAGGCAATTTCATGCACAACATGCTCCACCAAAATATCCTCCGACGGCATTTTGCCCTCTCCCGTATCTCCGCAGGCAAGGTATCCGCTGTCAGGCATTATAATTTTAAAATTGTAGTGCTGAAGCTTTCTTATGTTGTCCTGAACTATTTCGTTTTGATACATGGCAGTGTTCATTGCCGGCGCAACTATTTTTGTGCAGCGGCATGCAAGGGCTGTTGTTGTAAGCATGTCGTCTGCTATGCCGTTTGCCAGCTTGCCTATTACATTTGCCGTAGCCGGCGATATAAGAAATACGTCAGCCTTTTTTGCAAGGGAAACATGCGCCACATGAAACTGAAAATTTCTGTCAAAGGTATCTACCATGCACTTGTTGCCCGTAAGTGTTTCAAAGGTAATGGGGTTTATAAAATGACAGGCGTTTTCCGTCATTATAACGTGTACATCAGCGCCAAGCTTTAAAAGCATGCTTACGCAGTTTGCCATTTTGTAGCTGGCTATTCCCCCTGTTACGCCAACAAGAACAGTTTTTCCTTTAAGCATTTTAAATTACCACCTTTTTTTGTATATTTACGCATTCTGCTTTTTTGGTTTAAAATCGGTTACACTCCACAGCGTTATTGAGCCTATAACAATTACCGCGCCCACAACGGCAAATTTTCCCGGCGTCTCGCCCAACAGAAAAAAGCATATTATAGGGCTGAAAACAGGCTCTATTGAGCTTATTATAGAGCAGGTAAAGGCGTTAAGCACTCGTGTTGCCTTTGTGTAGCATATAAAGGCAAGGCTTTGCTGAATAAGCCCCAAAAAAAGTATAGACCCTATTGAAACAGAGCTTATAACATATTCCTCTCCAAATGAAAGTAAAAGAGAAAGCACTGCGCTTAAAAATGAGCCTAATATAATTGCCGAAAGATTTTCCTCAAAGGTTTTAAACCTTGCGGACATAAAAAACAGCACCGCCGTACACAGCCCCGAAAGACCAGCCAGTATATTTCCCATAAAGCCCGAAAAGGAAAACCTTCCCAAAAAGAACAGCACTATTCCTGTTATGGTTGCCGCTATTATGGCAACGTCCTTTTTCCTTGGAAGAGAACGTGATGCAATGCACCCTGCCACAAGTATAAATATTACATTAAGCTGATACATGGCAACAGCGTTTGCCGCCGCAGTAAGCTTGTTTGCCGAAATAAAGCATATATATTTAAAGCATACAAATATGCTTACAAAAACAACGGTTTTGTTTATTACAGGCTTTTTCCCCTCCGCCAGCAAAAGATACAGCGTAAGTGCGCTTGAGGATATAAAGCCCCTTACACACGCCACCTGAAATGCACTCCATGGGCAAAGCTTTATAAAAAAGCTTGAAAAGCTCCAGCATATGCCTGCCAAAAGCATTGCCCCAAGGGCTTTGCCCTGTGTAAGGCTTTTTTCGCCACTCTGCAAAAAAATCAACTCCCAAAATATGATAAACAGATTATAGCAGATTAATTCTGCCTTTGCCATATCAGTAAACATTTTTTAATATTGTTTCGTATTTGTATAATACAGAAAGCTTTTCCTTTGACTTTTATACGGCTTTTTAATACAATATAATAAGGAACGGAGGCGGAAGGCATGAATGATAAAGATTTTAATTCCATGAGACGTCAGCATATGGATCTTTTATCTGACGGAAAAAGCAAAAAAGAGCCGTCAACAATTATGAAACTGCTTAATTTCAGGCTTACAAATATTAAAAAAGACCCCGACGCTGAGGGCATTGACGGAAAACCTAAAAAAGAAGAAAAAACGCCTATTTGGTGGGCAATTATGCTTTTTTGTATAGTTTACGGCATAGAAATTGTGTATAACGCCCTTATGACAGTTATGCCGCCGCAGTAAGCTGATGCATTTTAATATAAAAATTTTATTAAATATTTTATCTCATATTGTAAACAAAATAACTTTCATATAGCGGAAGGGTTCGGGAAACAAACCCGTTTCCCGAGTGGAATCCGCAGGCGGAATTTATTTCCGACGAGGAAAATTAAGGGTTTCAAAGCATTTATGCTGATGAAACCCTTAATTTATTCTTCTGTTCCAGCTCGTCGAAATCAGGATTTCGACGAAAGGTGTCGACAAAGTCGACACCTTAAATTTTCGTCCTTTTTTTAATCTATCCGCATTATTTTATAATACGTTTTTCGCATATTTTTTCATTTTTTATTGACAAAATACATGCAAAGGCTTTATTTTTTTATAAATACACTTTTTATTGAATTGCCCAAAAGGGCATATCCATGTATAATTAATATAAAGCCTGTATTTATTTAAATACTTTCGGCTTAAAATGACAGCACTGCAATTTTCGGAGGCGGTAAATAATGGTAGAAGTATGGGACGTAACTATTCCCTCTCTTACGGGAGATGAAAGCAGAAAGGCATACATTTATCTTCCCACAACCTATGAGGAGGACGAGGAGAGAAGGTATCCTGTTTTATATATGTTTGACGGTCAGAATGTATTTTTTGACTGTGACGCAACCTACGGCAAAAGCTGGGGCATGGAGGAATATCTGGATTATACCCAGACGCAGCTTATTGTAGCCGCCGTAGCCTCAAATCAGCACCCCGACAACAGCCGTCTTAATGAATATTCACCTTACAGCTTTAAAGACTCTCAGTTCGGAAAAGTAACGGGAAAAGGCAAAAAAACAATGGACTATTTGGTATACGATTTCAAAAGGGAAATTGACAGCGCCTTCCGCACACTGCCCGACAGAGGAAACACATTTATAGCAGGCAGCTCTATGGGCGGGCTTATGAGCCTTTATGCCCTTATGAAATACAACAAATTCTTTTCTGCGGCAGCGGCGCTTTCTCCGTCGCTGTGGGTTGATACGGAAAAAATACAAAAGCTTATTTATACCTCAAGGCTCAGAAAAAACACTGTGCTTTATATGGATTACGGCTCACAGGAATTTAAAAACCACCCGCATATGCTTGAAAAATTTTCAGCCGTAACCTCTTCCCTTATGGAAAAACAGGTTATGGTGTCAAGCAGAATTGTTCCCGGAGGAAACCACAGCGAGGCAAGCTGGGAAAAACAGGTGCCGTTTTTTATAAACACTTTGCTTTACCAAAGATAAAGGAGGCCATTTATGGAAATACAATACTATAAGCAATACAGCAACGCCCTTGGCAGAGATATGGAATGCAAGGTTTACGGCCACGCCGGACGCCCTGTGCTTTTTATACCATGCCAGGACGGAAGATTTTTTGATTTTGAAAACTTCCACATGACAGATGTGTGGGCGCCATGGATTGAGTCAGGTCAGGTTATGGTTTTTTCAATAGACACCATGGACGGCGAAAGCTGGAGCAACAAGGGCGGCGACCCTTACTGGAGAATACGCCGTTATGAGCAGTGGATAAATTATATAACCGATGAATTTACGCCTTTTATGCGCCAAATGGCAAATGAGCGCAACGGCTGGGACGGCGTGCCGGGCATTATGGTTTTCGGCTGCAGCCTTGGCGCAACCCATGCCGCAAACCTCTACTTCCGCAGACCCGACATATTTGACAGGCTTCTTGCCTTAAGCGGAATTTATACGGCGCAGTTCGGCTTTGACAACTATATGGACGATGTGGTTTACAACAACTCGCCTGTTCACTACCTTGCCAATATGCCTGCCGACCACCCTTATATATCAATGTACAACCAGAAAAAGGCTGTTATATGCGTAGGCCAGGGCGCATGGGAAATGCCCGACTCCACAAGACAGCTTCACGACATACTGCGCAGCAAGGGAATACACCTTTGGGTAGACTATTGGGGCACAGACTGCAACCACGATTGGGACTGGTGGTATAAGCAGGTTGAATACTTTGTGCCGTATCTTTTGGGATAATTAAAAATATACAAATAAAATAAAATACAAAAATACAAAAAAATTAAAAACCAATAAAAAACAAACATAAGCGAACTGACATAAAAGAAAAAAGAAAAAAAGCACAAGCAGCAAAAAAGAAAACAAAGGAAGTTGATACTATGAAAAACGTAATTTTTATCTCACCCAACTTTCCCACAAACTATTGGCACTTCTGCCGTGAGCTTAAAAACAACGGCATGAATGTTTTGGGAATAGGCGATCAGCCATACAACGAGCTGAGCAAAGACCTTAAGGAAAGCCTTAACGAATATTATAAGGTAGGCAGCCTTGAAAACTATGACGAGGTATACCGTGCAGTGGCATTTCTCAGCTACAAGCACGGACGCATAGACTGGCTTGAGTCAAACAACGAATACTGGCTTGAAAGAGATGCCAGACTGCGTACAGACTTCAACATTACAAGCGGCTTTAAAACAGAGGATATTCCAAGAATAAAATATAAATCAAAAATGAAGGAATATTACATTAAAGCAAAAATTCCTGTTGCCCGCTACTATCTTGTTGAAAGCCTTGAGGGCTGCAAAAAATTCATTAAAAAAGTTGGCTATCCGGTTGTTGCAAAGCCTGATAACGGCGTTGGCGCTTCCCATACCTTCAAAATAGAAAACGATGCGCAGCTTGAAAGCTTTATGCAGGAAAAATATCCTGATACACAGTATATTATGGAGGAATTTATAAACGGCGAGGTTAACTCCTACGACGCTATTATAGACTCCAACGGCGAGCCTATGTTTGAAACAGGCAACGTAACGCCTATGTCTATTATGGACATTGTAAACCACAACGACAACTCAATTTTCTACATACTTAAAGACCTTCCGGAGGATACAAGGGCGGCAGGCAGAGCAACAGTTAAAAGCTTCGGCGTAAAAAGCCGTTTTATACACTTCGAGTTCTTCCGTCTTTTAAGCGACCACAAGGGGCTTGGCAAAAAAGGCGACCTTATGGCGCTTGAGGTAAACATGCGTCCAAGCGGCGGCGTTACGCCGGATATGATTAACTTTGCCCACAGCACAGACGTATACAAAATTTGGGCGGATATGATAGCCTTTGACAAGTCCACAAAAGAGGTTGGAAAGCACTCCAACTGCGCTTTTGCCGGTCTGCGTGACGGAAAGAATTTTGTTATGAGCCACGAGGATATTATGGCAAAATACGGCTCTGTAATGAGAATGAACGACCGTGTGCCTGATGTGCTTTCAGGTGCTATGGGCAACAGATTTTATATAGCCACATTCGATACAAAGGATGAAATGAATAAATTCTACTCCGACCTTTTGGAATGCAAGGAATAATAAAAGACCGTGGGCTCTGCCCACACCCGTGAACCTTTGAAAAGGTTCAATCCAAACTTTTATCCCAATAAAACTTCGTTTTATTGGAAATTATATCCATGCTGATATTTGTCATTCTGAGCGAAGTATAACGGAGCGAAGAATCTCTTTAGATTCTTCGTTTCACCTCTTTCCTCACCTTCGGTTCGGTGGGTGCTTTCCGCACCCGAATGACAAATATTAGTTTTAAAAATATTTTGCTAAAGTTTCCGTCCACCCTTTTCAAAGGGTGGCAGGTGTGGACGGAGTCCACGGTTCTAAGGCATAACCAAAAAAGCTGTGCCATTTCCTTTACGGAACAGCACAGCTTTTTATTATGCCTTTTTTTACTCCCCAAGCATTTTCTTAACCGCTTCAAAGGCTGTTTCGGGGCTTGCCAGAACAGGCACCTTTGTAGGCTTAAGGTTCTTCATAATGCGGTACATGCTTGCCTGTGCAAGAACAACCACATCATTCTCCTCAGATTGCTTATATACCTCGTTCATTACTATTTCGTCATGCTTTGCCTTTCCCTCTTCGGTAGAAAGCAGGTCTACCACTCCGTCAAGCAAGCACGGCTTAACCTTAACTTCCTTGCCCATTTCAGCCGCCGTTTCCTCTATAAGCTCACAGCTTGGCTTAAGCGTTGACGAAACCGTACCTATAACGGCAATGTTTGTTCCTGTTTCAACGGCTTTTTTTGCCATAGGCTCGTCAATTTTTATATACGGTATTTTTGTCATGCCACGCAGTATATTAACCGCTTCGCCCACCGATGAACACTGGTTTATTATTACATCGGCGCCGCATTTTTCGGCACACTGAATATACATGCTCATTTTAGCAAGTATTTCAGGTGTTATGCCCTTTTCTCTTGCCTCCGGCAAAAGACTGTCATCAACTATATTCACCAGCTTTACGTTAGGGAGCATTTTTGCCCCAAGGCTGTTGAGCATATCCAGTGTCATCGTATTTGTGTTTATTATTACAACTGTTTTCATTTTTAAGCCGCCTCATTTCTGCTCGCCGTCTGAATTTTTCTGCGTATACTGCTTTTTATACCGTTCAAGGCTTTCCTCAACAAATTCAAGATGCTCCTGCGCTATTACCTTTGCTATATAAGGCTTTTTGTTCACTATGGAATCTACAAGCTCTTTATGCTGTTCAAAGGTTTTTTGCTTTGTACTCCTGTTTTTGTCAAATATAATATAACTCCAATGCTCCTCAATGGATTTTATTACAAGGCCCGAAACAATATTTGAAAGGTTCATAAGCAGATAGTTTCCGCAGGAACGCCCTATTATGGAATGAAGCTCATTGTCCAGCACACTCATTTCCTTGCCGTCATTGCACTCCTCCATATATTGTATACATTTTTTAAGGTCCTTTATATCCTTTTCTGTACGGTTTGTGGCTGCCTTTTCGGCTATGCCCACTTCAAGAATTTTTCTTATCTCCATAATGTTTTCCGTAGTAACGGATTCATTATAGAGCAGCAGAAGGAGGATTTTAAAAAGCATACTGCTGCTGCTTGTTTTAAAAAACGTACCCTCGCCCCGGCGGCTTTCAATTATGCCCAAAATACTCAGCGCACTGTAAACCTCACGCACATGCGCGCGAGAAATTCCCAGCTTTTTTGCCATCTGATTTTCGGAAAATATTTTATCTCCGCTTTTTATATGGCCCTCATATATCATGCTTAAAATTTTGTCCGTAATCAGTTCATACCGTTCTTCTTTGGAAAGAGCGTTAAAATCCTCCATTGCCTCATCCTCCGTCAGTCAAGAGGGTTGCTGAGCAATGCTCCCTCCTCATCAAATTCAAGGTCCTCAAAATCACCTATAAATTCTATGTCATCTCTCTTTTTAAGCTCTTCATAAAGTCCCTTTGAAACAAGGAATTTGCCCTCATGAAGTGTGCTGTCAATAACGCATACCTTTACGGTGTCGTCATTTTTTCTTCCCTCAATTCTCATAAGACCGTTAAGACAGTTCATGCCTGTCTGCACAGCGTCCTTATCGGTAGGCGCAACATACGGTATCTTTATTTTCTGAAGGAAGGTTGTTGTTACGCCGTTTGTATATGTGGCGTTAAAGTCTATTTTGTCAAAATATCTCTTTGTTATAATGTCAGCCTGACCTACGCCTATGGCATTGCCGTGGCTTACGTCTGTAAGGTCAAGCAAAGCAATTTTGTCAATAAGCGGGCCGCTGTTGTGGAAATCCTCATCTTCGCCTGTGGCATAATATTTTTCAGGCTCATAAAGACCCCAAACACCGTAGCGTCCTATCATGTTGCAGTCCATGCCTGTGCCGCTTATGTTTTTTCCGCCTCTTTTTATAATAAGAAAATCGCAGGTTTTAAACGGCAGATGAGGATAAAGCTTATCTGCTCTTGCAAAAAGCTCAGGCTCTACATCAGGAATGTCGTAGCCGTTTACAACCTCAAGTGCGCCAAGCTTATCTTCCTGGTTTTCAAGCAGGGCAACACCGCATATTACGTTTACATCAGGATGGCGGCACACAAATTTTCCGTTTGCAGGAATAATGTTTGTAAGCCCCCATACGCCCTGTGAATGAACATATGACGCCATAACTCTTTTGCCCATGCCTATGGTCATCATTTTAAGAAGACCGCTTTCTGTTTTGTTGTTATGCTCTGTGTGCTTTTTGATACGGTTTACAACTATAACGCCGTCAGCCTCCCATGCGTTTTTGTCAATATAGCATGGTGTGCCAAGCTCTGTTTCGCCTATTTTTACAGGCGTCATATCAGAAAGTATAGGGCATTTTATTACGTCATCAGTATAGCCAAGGCCTCTAAGCATTTCAAGCTGACCCTCTGCCGTTGCGCCGCCGTGGCTGCCCATTGAAGGGAATATAAACGGCTCGCCTCCGCAGTCCTTAACCTCCTGAACAATCTGCGCTATTACATCAACCATGCCGTCAACACCGCGGCTGCCTGCTGTAATGGCTATTCTCATGCCCGGTTTAACCCTTGAGGCAAGACCAAACTGAGCAAGCTTTAATTTAATTTCAGCACGTGGGTCTGCCACCCTTGGTACACCTTTATAATGCTGAACAGCCTTTATCATTTTTGGAATACGCATAGCTAATGCCTCCTGTAAATTAGTTATTTATAAGGCTTGGAAGGAACTCAACAGTTGCAGGAATATATGTAATAATCATAAGCCATATGATACAGATAGCTATCATAGGAAGTGCGTGCTTAAGTGTTTCACTCAGCTTCTGTCCTGCAATCTGGTTGCCAAGAAGGATACATGTTCCTACCGGAGGAGTTACAAGACCTATACAAAGGTTAAGAGCCATAATTACACCAAAGTGAACTGTTGTCATGCCAAGCGTTTTAACAAGCGGAAGAAGTATAGGAGCAAGCATAACGATAGCTGCATTTGCTTCCATAATCATACCTACTATAAGAAGAAGTATATTTATAAGAAGAAGTATAATTACTTTGCTGTTTGTAATTGCAAGGAAACCGTCAAGAATAGCCTGTGGAAGACCGCTTGTAACAACAACCCAGCTTGCGCCCTTTGCAAAGCCTACAAGAAGAAGTATTGTTGCCGCTGTGATACCGGCCTCTGTACACATATCAATAATTTTTGTCGGCTTAATATCTCTGTAAATGAAAAGACCAATGAAAAGAGTGTATGCACATGTTACTGCCGCAGCCTCTGTTGCTGTAAATATACCAAGGAAAATACCGCCAAGAACGATTATAGGCATAAATATTGCCCAGATACCGTCAAGTGTTATTTTGGCAATTTCCTTTGCAGGCTTCATTTTGTGGCCTTTAAGACCCTTTGATTTAGCATAAAATACAGAATAAATTGCAAGAAGAATTGCAAGGCCGATGCCCGGAACCATAGCGCCCATAAAAAGAGAGCCGATAGATGTTTCTGTGGCGTTTCCGTAAACAATAAGGAATATTGATGGCGGAATGATAGGGCCAAGTATTGACGCAACAGATGCAACCGCTGCCGCAAAGCCGCCGCCGTAGCCCTCTTCCTTCATTGAAGGAATAAGAATGCCGCCGATAGCTGATACTGTTGCAACGCCTGAACCTGAAATAGCAGCAAAAACAGCTGATGCCATAACTGTAACAACCGCAAGTGAGCCTGTTAACCAGCCGAAAAATGCGTCAGCAACGGCAACAAGCTTCTTTGAGCATGAACCGCTCATAAAGTTTCCGGCAAGCATGAAAAACGGAATGGCAAGAAGTGCTACCGAGTCCATACCTGTAAATGTTTTCTGCGCAAGAACAACCGTAGGAAGATCGCCTAAAATAAGAGCTGTTATACATGCTATACCAAGTGAAAAACAAACAGGAATGCCAAGTATGGAAAGAACCAAAAGCATTATAATAAGAAGAGCGCCTACGTTCATTATTTTTCCTCCTCCTCTGTATTTGTTATTTTCTTAAGAAGAACCTCTATAATACCAAGTATCATAAATACTGTACCGATAGGAATGGCTAAATAAACATAACCCATAGGAAGATTAAGACCGGGTGAAACACTGTTCATTGTACCCATTGCAACATTGTATGATAACGGAAGCAAATAAATAAGAAAAGCCAAAACCACCAGTGTTGTTATAATTGTAAAATATTTGCGCACATTGCCTTTTAAATGATTAATTAAAAAGTCCACCTGAAGATGTGAACTTCTTCTTACGGCAACAAATGAACCGAGAAGAACAACATAAACGAACATGTATCTTGTTATTTCTTCAGACCAGATATTTGAAGAATTGAAAACATAACGAAGCACTACCTGATAGCACATTACAACAACCATTATAGCCATAAGAATGCCTATAATTTTTCTGCATATAAATTCAATTATGTCAAGAAATTTTGAATATGCCTTAAGCATTTTGCTTTACCCCCTTATAAAAATTTTTAATATAAAAGGGAATGCCTGAACATTCCCCTTTAATACATTAATAATAAGCTAAAATTAATATTCAGCTACTTTGTTAGCCCATTCAACATAATCTGGGTATTTTTCTTCAAGGAAACCTTCAAATTTTGCCTGGAATGGAGCTGTGTCGATTTCAACGATTTCTACGCCTTTTTCAACGAACTTCTGTTCATATTCAGATTCCATTTCGATTGACATCTGTGTTCTGTAATCTGAAGCTTCCTTAGCAGCCTTGATAAGAACTTCCTGAAGGTCTTCCGGAAGGCTGTTGAAGTAATCTCTGTTCATTGTAAATACGTCTGTTGAGTAAACGTGATTTGTCTTTACAAGGTAATCACATACATCATAGAAACCGAAGCCGTAGCTTTCGATTGTAGCATTTTCCTGAGCCTCAACTGTGTTCTGCTGAAGAGCTGTGAATGTTTCTGCAAGAGCAAGAGGTGTAGGAGAAGCACCGAGAGTTTCCCATGTATCAATGTAGATCTGCTGGCTTGGAACTCTTATCTTTAAGCCCTTTAATTCTTCAGGTGTTGTAAATTTCTTCTTTGTTGTACAAACTCTTGCGCCTCTGTACATACCGCCGAGGATTTTGAAGTTACCCAATTCGCCAACTGTTTCTTTTACTTCTTCACCAAGCTCGCCATCAAGGAAAGCTGCTTTGTAGTGTTCGAAATCTCTGTACATATAAGGTACAGCGTCAAAGTCTGCAAGTGAAACAAATGGGCTGAGAGAACCGATTGATTCGCAAACGATTTCGTTTGTGCCAAGGCTTAAGCCTTCGATTGTTTCTCTTGCGTCACCAAGTGTAGCACCTGAGTAAACTGTAATTTTGATTCTGCCGTTTGAATACTCGTCAGCTAACTCTGAAAATCTGATTGATGCAAGGTCCTTTACGTCGCCAACAGGGTTAGGGTTTGCAAGTCTCATTTCATAAACTTCGCCGTCTGCTGCTGCTGAAGCCTCTGCTGAGCCTGAAGCTGCTGCGCTTGAAGCTGCTGCTGAAGAAGATGAGCTGCTGCCGCCGCCGCAAGCTGCAAGTGAAAGAGCCATTGTAGCTGCGAGCATTACACTGATTGCCTTTTTCATTTAAACATTCCTCCCAAAATAGATGTTTTGTAGTTTTAACAACTACCCCCAAGTTTTTGTTACAATATAAGTATAAAATATATTTCGCCGATTTTAAACCACTTGTTAACAACTTTTATTTCATTTATATTACAAATCCGCATTAATTTTTCTAAAAATCTTCTTTTTGTGCATAAAGTTGTAAACAACTTTGCACCAAACTGTTTTTTGATCTTTTCAAAAAGCCGCAGATATAAAATTATTCAAAAAAAGCTGTATACAACGCCTGTTTTTACTAAGTTTTGCCTAAGTAAATGTTGTATTTGCAATTCTTTTAATTTTGTAAAAATTACTTTTGTTGTAAATAACACTAAAATAACTGTGCAAAAACTATGCAAAAATACCTTGTCTTTCCATTTGTTCAAATTAGCATAAAGCAACTTGTTAACAACTTAGACAGAAATTTTATACTTTTTTCAAATTAAAACTTCTGCACATTGTTAACAAGTGTAAAAAGCTTCTTCTTCCGCCCCATATGGTATATAATAATATGCGTTACAGATAATTTTCAGGAGGTTATTATGCTTTTTACAGTGCCGGACTATTATAAAAAATTTAAATGCAAAGGCTCAAATTGCACTGACAACTGCTGTATAGGCTGGGAAATAGATATAGACCCAAAAACAGACGTCCTGTACAAAAATACAGGCGGCAGCTTTGGAAAATTTCTTAACGGCTGCATAAACCGCAGCGGCGATGTGCCCTTTTTTAAGCTTGCGGAAAATGAGCGCTGTGCCCTTTTAAACGAAAATAACCTGTGCCGCATTATACTTAACATGGGCGAGGAAAGCCTGTGCCAAATATGCGCCCTTCACCCAAGGTTCTGCGGATATTTCGGCAATATAAAGGAAATGGGGCTGGGGCTTTGCTGTGAAAGGGTATGCGAGCTTATTGCAGACAAAGCCGACAGCACAAAATTTGAAACACAATATATAAATGAAGAAAACGCCGATGAATGTGATGCGGTTATTCTTGAAAACACCCTGAAAATAAGAGAAAAACTACTTGAAATGCTCCAAAACAAAAGCATAAGCATTGAAAGCCGCCTTAATTTTTTGGCACAATGGGCTCTGCCTGCCCAAAGCTTGTATGAAAACAACAGCTTTGACCAAATAACTGCGCTTTTTGGCTCTGCCGCCCACTGCGCCCCATTAAGCAGTGAAAGCACCAAAAAATTTATGGCTCTGCTTATGACCCTTGAGGTTATGGACGAAAAATGGACATCGCTGCTTAAAAGCATATACGACCACGCAGATATTATTTTAAATGAAGAAGCCGCCTTTGACGCAGCCTTTTGCCAAAAGGACATAATATACGAAAACACCGCCGTTTACTTTATATTCCGCTATTTTCTTAAGGCTGTGTACAGCGGCGATATACTTTCGCCTATGCTTTTCACATTTTTCAGCCTGAGGGTAATAAAGCTGTGCGATATTTTCAAATGGCTTAAAAACGGCAGAAAGCTTTCAACTAAGGACAGAATTGACAACTTAAAGCTGTATTCAAAGGAAATAGAATACAGCGAGGAAAACATGGATAAAATTTATGATTTTTTCTGGCAGTAAAAAACCCAAAGCCTAAAAAGCCTTGAGTATTTTGAGTGTGTCGACAAAGTCGACACACTTCGTCGAAATCAGGATTTCGACGAGCCGAAACAGAAGAATAAATAAAGAGTTCCATCAGCATAAATGCCTTGAAACCCTTTATTTTCCTCGGCGGAAGTTAATTAATGCACCGCAAAGATAGATGCGGTCGGCGAAGCCGACTTTGCGAAGCAAAGTGCTGACAGGACTGCGGATTCCATTCGGGAAACGGATTTGTTTCCCGAACCCTTCCGCTACTCAAAAACTACTTTGTCTAAATTCTTAAACCCCCAAAGCCTATAAACCTTGGTATTTTTTTATTAACTGTACGCCCTGTCTATGGTTATAACGGCAAAGTAATTTTCATTAATGTTCTTTACAGCCGCTTCTATCTTCTTTTTAATTTCCTGTTCGCTTTCCTTTATTTCAAAGGGTACAACGGCGTCAAAAATTACGTTGGTGTGGGTAGGGCCCGCCACCATTCTGAAATCGTGAATGGTTATTCTTTCGTCAACATTTTCCTTTACTGCGGCGGCAATTTTAATTCGCATTGCGGCAATGGCCTCGTTGTCGCTTTCCATAGGGTCCATATGTATTACAGCCTCACAGCCAAGCTTGCTTTGAAGCTCCTTTTCTATTAGGTCTATTTTGTCATGCAGAACGTAAATATCGCCGTTTCCCGGCACTTCTGCATGCAGTGAAATCATTCTTCTTCCGGGGCCGTAGTCATGCACCACCAAATCATGCATACCTATTATTTCCTCGTGGCTCAGCACTGTTCTGTATATTTCCTCAACAAATGCGCTGTCGGGCTGTGTGCCCAAAAGCGGCGCAAGGGTATCCTTTGCGGCGCCGTAGCCTGCGTAAAGTATAAAGCCCGACACAATAATTCCGCAGAAGCCGTCCACATTAAAGCCTGTTATTTTAAGCACTATCATTGAAAGAAGTACAACGGTTGTTGCGGTTGCATCGCTCAAGCTGTCAACAGAGGTTGCCTTCATGGCGGCGGAGTCAATTTTTTCGCCTATATTTTTGTTGTAAAAGGACATATAAAGCTTAACAAAAATGGATATAACAAGTATAGCCATTGAAAGTGCGTCGCTTGTTACCGCAACAGGGTTTATTATTTTTTCAACAGAGGATTTTGCAAGTTCCACGCCCATTACTATAATGATAACCGAAACAACAAAGCCCGAAAGATATTCAAAGCGTCCATGACCGAAGGGATGGTCGGCGTCAGGCTTTCTTCCCGAATACACAAAGCCCACCAGTGTAATAAATGACGAGCCTGCATCTGAAAGGTTGTTGAAGGCATCTGCCGTAATGGCTATTGACCCGCTTATTATGCCGGCAAAATATTTTATGGCAAAAAGGCATACATTAAGCATTATTCCCACTATACTGCACATTGTGCCGTACAGGCTTCGTTTAGAGCTGTCATCAAGGTCCTTTCCCTCTATAAAAATTTTAGACAATAAAGAAATCATTTTTTCCAACCTTCTTCTATATTTTCTTGACAATTAAATATGAGTTTAGCACAGTAAAAAAGCCAAATCAATGGTATACTAATAAAAAGGAACAATAAAATTATATGAAAAGCGGTGATTTTAATTATGAAAAAATATAGATTTGCAGTATTTGATTTAGACGGCACATTGCTTAACACCATAGGCGACCTTACAGCCGCCGTAAACTTTGCCCTTGAAAAGCACGGTATGCCCAAAAGAACGGAAAAAGACACAGCGGCTTTTTTGGGTAACGGCGCCGAAGTGCTTATTGCCCTTTCGGTTCCGGGCGGAAAGGAAAACCCGTCTTTCTCGTCGGTGCTTTCCTCCTTTAAGGAATATTATGCCGCCAACAACACTGTGTTTACAAAGCCCTACGAGGGCATAGAAAAAGTGCTTAACAGCCTTGACCAAAAGGGAATAAAATACGCCCTTGTAAGCAACAAATTTGACAAAGCTGTAAAGCTTTTGGAGAAAAAATATTTTGAGGGAAGATTTGAAACAGCCGTAGGCGAATATGAGGGCATAAAAAGAAAGCCCGCCCCCGACCTTGTTTTAAAGGCAATGGAAAACATGAACGCGCCTAAAGACCAAACCGTATATATAGGCGACTCCGAGGTGGATATTAAGACAGCGCAAAACTGCGGCATAGACTGCATATCGGTTTCGTGGGGCTTTAGAAGCAGAGAAGAGCTTGTCCAAAGCGGTGCAAAAACCATAATAGACACACCAAATGAGCTTTTAGATTTTTTCTGAAAATAAAGACCTTGGGGCGTTGCCCCAACACCCCACCCGCTTTTTGAAAAAAGCGAGGCAAAAACTTTAGCCAAAATCTATTTGTCATTCTGAGGAGCACAGCGACGAAGAATCTAAAAAGACTTTTCCATGAGGAAAATTCTCAGAATGACAAAGAATACGGCATATTGTCATCCTGAACGCAAGTGAAGGATCTCTCAATCATCAAAATCCGTACATCAATGCCGTAGGCACAAGAAAAACATATGGTGCAGTAAAAACTGCCAAAGCTGCCGACGTCATTTTTCTTTCATAATCTGTAAGGTCTGCCTTTTTAAGGGCTATTCTGCTGTTAAAAACATATATCATTGCCGCCGAAAGCATTATGCACACTATAACAAAAATAACAGAATATACATTGCTAAAGGGATTAAAGTTTATACCGTAAAGCAGCACATCATTCCACCAACTGCCAAACGCTGTGCTGTGGTCAGCGTTTACAAAATTTGCCGCAAGCATAGGCAGCGAGCCTATAATATCCGCCCCAAAGCCCAACAGCCATATTTTCCATATGCACCTTTTAATCCTTGCTTTTATGTCCGTTACCTTAAGGCATTTCATGGCAATGGCGGCAACGGTAAGGTCTATAACAAAGTTTGCAGGCAAAGCTATTATCCACACAGCAGGAAATATCCACAAAAGCCACAGCGGAAATATTAAATTATAAAGCTTTGTATCCTTCATTTTATCAGTCCTTATTTTTAAAATACTCCCCAAGCTTCAAAACATCATCTCTGTACACCTGTTTAAGGCTTTGGTTATATATAACTGACGCCGGGTGATACAGCGGAAACAGCTTCACTCCGTCTATATCCGCAACTTTTCCGTGGCAGTCGCCTATGGTTATTTTGCTGTCCCCCGTTACTGCCTTCAGCGGCACATTGCCCAGTGTAACCACAAGGCTTGGGGCAATTTCCTTTATTTCCACTTTAAGCAGAGGAAGAAAATCCTCAATTTCCTTTTTGCTTGGCGTTCTGTTTACTGGCTTTCCCGTTTTTGGGCTTACACCCGTAGGGCGAAACTTAACCACATTTGTTATGTACAGCTCGCTTCTTAAAAGCCCAGCAAGCTCAATAAATTCGTCAAGGTTTTTGCCAGCCTTGCCCACAAAGGGCCTACCCAGCTTTTCCTCCTCGCCTCCCGGCGCCTCTCCAATAAGCATTACCTTAGACTTTTCGTCACCTTCGCCAAAAACAAGGCGTCTGTCTTTGTATTTTTCTTCATAGCTTTTTTTAAGTTTATGCAAATTTTCCATTGAAATCCTCCGAAAAGCAACTTATCCACAACTTTTACACATTATCCACATATTTTCAGGTATTCCAAAAAGTTATCAACTTTTTTATCCACAATATGCACCTTTACAAAACAACATTATATTCCGTTATTTTCATGTTTCAGCCCTAAATATTGTTGTTTTAAAAAAGTTCTGCACATATCAACATAATTATGTCATAATATTTAAAAATTCACAATACACTTATTCTCAAACTTGCCCACAAAAACCTATGTGTATTTTCACAGGTATTTTTTCATCAAAAAAAGCCTGAAACTGTTGTTTTTCAGACTTTTTTTCGGTTAAACTTATAAAACATATTTTAAAAATTTATATGTTATGCACATTATCCACATAGTTAATGTTAATAACTGTTTATAAAATCAGTATCAATTTAGTGTGTTTTTACAACGTATATGGTTTTTTCTGCCATTTTTCTATTGTGCATTATTTATTTTCTTACCTTTAAACGCCTCTATAATCAGCTGAAGCAAAATTCCCGCAACAAATCCGCCTGCATGGGCGTAGTTATCCACACCGGGGCTTAAAATGCCAAAGCCTATAACCAAAAGCGCATAAAGCAGTATAGTAAAATAGCTTAAGCCGCCCACTTCCTTATTTTTAACCTTGCTGAGCACCAGTATTGCGCCTATAAGGCCGCATATTGCCCCCGACGCTCCCACAGCCATTGACGTATTTAAAAGCGAGCTTACAACAGACGCCGCTATGCCCGAAAGAAAATACACCGCTATGGTATTGGCTCTGCCCATATACAGCTCACACCTTGAGGCAAAAATGTATATTGAAAATACATTAAATATAATATGCTCCCAGCCGGAATGGAAAAACATTGCCGTAAAAAGCCTGTAAAACTCTCCGCCGTGCCATATATGCTGACCGCTGCATGCAAACTGCTGCAAAAATCTGCCCTCGTTTCCGCTGAAATGCACAAACAAAAATATAAACACGTTAAAAAACATAAGGGCATAGGTAAATGAAATATCCCGGCTTACAACAGGCAGAAAGCTTTTGGGCCTTGCCGTTTTTTCTATTTCCTCCACATTGGCGCTGCCCTTATATTCCTCTGCGGAAAAAGCCGCCTTAACAGCCCTCTCTATGCCGGCTATTTTATCGGGCTGTTCTTTTCCGGCGTACAGCTCATTGTTGTTTAAATCAGCCGTCCACCACACACTGCTTATTTTTTCTCCCGTAACCATGGGCTTTTCGTCGCAGTAGCCTCTGTTTTCAGGCGCAAGCTTTTTTGATACAAGAATATTTACCGAAACACAGCTTGCGCAGTACATGGTGTTCATGTTTTTTTCAATATCCCCAAACATCTGCCTGCTTTGGCTTTCAAAATACCCCGCCAAATAAAAATCGGCATTTATTATGTTCACCACATACAGCACAGGGCTTTGGTTTTTCATAAGTATAACAAGGGGCGTATACTCCGTTATGTCCTTCTGCTGCGAGGCAACATAAAATCCGTCCTCTATTAAATTGTGACAAAGCTTTGCCGCAAAATCCGTATACATATTTTCTCCTTAAAAATAAAGCTTTTATATGCGAAAAAGGACGCATTTAATTTAATACGTCCTTTTACATTTTATTTATATTCCTCAAATTCAACATTTCTGTATGCCTCTATATCAAGAGGAACGCCGTATTCATTCCAGTCTGAGGTAAGCAGGCCTGTCTGTCTTAAAATTATGTCATACAGAATATCTGCGCCGTTTTCCTTTATTGTGCTGTAAGGAAGAGTTTTGTGGTACTCCACTTTTAAGTTTTTATACTTAAAGGCATAGCCGCATCTCATTCTGTATTCTCCAAGAGATGTATATTCTCCAAGGTTTTCCTTAAGGAAGCAGAAAATCTCATCATCCTCAAGGTCATAAAGGTTTTCAAGTGTGCAGTTTGTATAATTTGCCCTAAGCTGAATTTTGTTTACATATTTTGTCATTCTGTCAAAGAAGCTGAAAATTTCGTCCTTTGTAAACTTGTCAAACAGCACGCAGTTTACTCTTATATGAATGCCAAGGTCTATAAGCTTTTTAAGTATATCGTCGGCACATTCCACAACATAAGGCACAATGTGTCTTGATACGTTAATTTCGGTAATTTTGTCCTTATTCTTTGTTACAAAGGCATAAAGCTCGTCGCAGTCTGCCGTTGTGGAAACAGGAATTGTTGTGTTGATGAAAATTCTGTGTGTAGAGGGTATGGAATCTATAATTCTCTGCAGGCCCTTAAGGTCTGAAAGCGGCTCTCCTCCGCTTATAACAAAGTCGCACTCGGGTGTAATTGAATCCATTACGCCTATGCTTTCAATAATTTTTTCAAGACTGAAATTTTCCATGTGCTCATAATCTTTTTTGTTTACACAAAACGGACAATTATTTCCGCAGTCCCATGGCACTAAAATAGTAACGGTTGCCCCGCCTTTTCTTGTTACATACTTCATAATAAATTACGCCTCTCATATAATTAAATTTCGTACATAAATTTACTTTAAAAAAATAATGCCAAAATCTAAGCGGCTCAAGGCCGCACATTAGGTCATTATATCAAGGTTTTAATAAATTTGTACATTTTTTCTAAAAAACTTTTTAATCATTCATGCTATATGATAACTTATTTTTTGCTTTTTATCAATATAAATAAGTTTTTAACAAATAAATTTTTGTCTGCTGTTTTTGTGCTTAAAATACAATTAATAATTTTACAAAAGCTGTATATACAACTGACAAAATATACAAATTACCATTGTAAAAAATAAGAAAACCGTATGCATAACAACATACGGTTTTTAAAAATTATTTGTCTGGCTGAAAATCAGTGTATTTTTTGGTAATTTAGTTGTATATTCTTTCATTCCGTGAAATTAATCACAGACATTTTTACGCCTTAGTCCATTTCTATAAGCTCATATTCCCTTGTGCCAATTCCCAAAGCTGCCGCCGCTTCCACTGTGTGAACGCCGTTTCTTGACTCAATTCTTTCCAGCAGATGATCTCTGCCCTTGTCCTTTGAGGCATAAACCAAATCAAGACACGCCTGGTCTATTGCCACAGGGTCATCGCTTATAAGTATTCCTATGTCCGCCATGCACGGATCCTCGGCAACTGCACAGCAGTCGCAGTCTACGGACATATTCTTCATTACATTTATATAAACGGCGTTTCCTTTAAAATATTTAACAACAGAGGACGCCGCATCAGCCATAGACTCAAGGAAGGAATCGTGGTCTGCCGTCCAAATTTTCTCAACCTCGCCTGCGCCGTGTATATATGCCTTGCCGTAAGAGGAGGCTATGCCTATTGAAAGCTGCTTTAAAGCGCCGCCAAAGCCGCCCATAGGATGACCCTTAAAATGAGAAAGCACTAAAAGAGAGTCATAATCAGCTAAATTTTTACCTACAAAATTCTTTTTAATTTTCACTCCGTCAGGTATTTCCAACTCTATGTCAGGTCCCTCGGCGTCAAGCAGGTCAAAATCAAAATATTTGTTCCAACCGTGGTTTTCAAGGGTTTTAAGGTGCTTTTCGGTGGTGTTTCTTTCGCCCTCATAGGCTGTGTTGCACTCAACGGCAATGCCCTTTACATATTCCACCATATCCTTCCAAAAATCGGGCTTAAGAAAGTTCTGATTGCCCTCTTCTCCCGAATGAACCTTTACGGCAACCTTTCCCGTAAGCTCTTTTCCCAATGCCTTATACAACTCCACAACCTTCTGCGGTGTAATAGTTCTTGAAAAATATACCTTTGCCTTCATGGTCTTATCCTCCTTAAAAAAATTGGAATATATAGTTATAGTACAGCCTCAAGTCAGCTTTAAGTCAATAGCTTTCAGTAAAAAATTTACACAAAATTCATATTTTTTTATCCCAAGTTCATTATTTTTAAATATTTTTCAATTAAAATTTAGTTGTGAGATAAAACTAACTTAAGGAGGTTATTTATGAAAAAACTTAAACGCTCCGCAGCGTTTATTGCCGCCCTTGCTCTTTCACTTAGCGGCACGGTAATTGCCGGTGCGGCGGAAAAAACAGACGAAACAAAAATTCAGCTTTCCGACAAAGGCATAACCGTTGACGGAAAAGCGGCACAGGCAGATGACAGCAGCGCTGTATATGTTTCCAACGACATTGTATATTATGAAGATAAGGATACCTACGAAAGCGGAAATTTATATGGCGAGGGTACAGACAAAGACAAGCACACAGCCCAGGAAGCCGACGCCCACACAGTTGTAAACATTACAAAAAGCGGCACCTACCGCATAAGCGGAACGCTTTCAAAGGGTCAGATTGCCGTTGATTTGGGCGATGATGCCAAGGGCGACCCTGAAAGCACCGTAACACTTATACTTGACGGAGCAGACATCACCTGCACCGTAGCACCTGCTGTTATATTCTATAATGTATATGAATGTGACGAGGATTGGTACAGCTATGACGAAGGCGAAAGCGAAAGCTATGAGCCTGACGAAACACAGGATACCTCAGATGCCGGCGCAAGGGTAATTATTGCCGACGGCAGCATAAACAACATAAACGGCTCATATGTTGCCAGAATATACAAGGACAGTTCCGACCAAAAGAAAAAGCACAAATATGACGGCGCATTCTATTCCAAAATGTCAATGACCATTGACGGCGAAAATGACGGCAGCGGTGTGCTTAACATTACAGCCGAAAATGAGGGTCTTGACTCAGAGCTTCACCTTACAATAAACGGCGGAAAAATAAATATTACCGCAGGCAATGACGGCATAAACACCAATGAGGACGGTGTTTCCGTTACAACCATAAACGGCGGCACACTTCATATTGTGGCAGGCCTTGGTGAGGAGGGTGACGGAATTGACTCTAACGGCTACCTTGTTATTAACGGCGGCACTGTCATTTCCACCGCAAACCCACGCTCCGACTCGGGCCTTGACAGCGACATGGGCTCATACATAAACGGAGGCTGTGTTGTGGCAACAGGCTCAACAATGGACTGGCCTGAAAGCAACTCAAGCCAAGTTACAATGAACCTTCAGTTTGCCTCATCACAGGCAGATGACGAAGCCATTATAGTTACAGACACCGACGGAAAGGTTATTTTTGCCTACGACCCAGATAAGGACGAAACCACAGGCAGCTACAACAGAGGCTATCAGGGTGCTGTTATAAGCAGCCCGCAGTTTAAAACAGGCGAAACCTACAACGTATATGTAGGCGGAGATGTTCAGGGAAACGAAACCGACGGACTTTACGACATATCAACAGTAACGGGCTTTACAGGCGCCGTTCAGCAGGAATACACAGGCAACGACGTAGGCCGCCGCGGCGGACCGATGGGCGGACACGGGCCTTTTGGTGAAACAGAGGGCATTACAGATGACGGACAGGGCAATATAACAATTACTGCCGAAGCCGCACAAAAGCTTGCCGAAAGCATAAAAACATTTGACCCTTCCTCTGATGTAACAGCGGAAGAAATTGAAAAATGCACAACAATGGATTCTCTTATGCAGCTTATGGGCAGAAACATGGGCGGCAGACCTGAAAATATGGGTGAAAGACCCGAAAACATGGGCGACAGATCAAACGATATGAAAATGCCGCCAAACGGCGAAGCGCCCGGCGAAATGCCGCCAATGGGTGGTGAAAGACCCGAAAATACAGACGAAAACGCCTCAATGCCTGCGTCAGACCGTTTTTATATGAACGATAAGGTAAATTCCTTCAGCGGAGTTTCAGACAAGGGCACATCAGAGGCAATGCCTTTTGGCGACATAAAGGAAAGCGACTGGTTCTATAACAGCGTGCGCTATGTATACGGAAACAAAATTTTTACAGGCACAAGCCAAACAAAGTTTTCTCCAAATACATCTCTTTCAAGGGCAATGCTGTGGACAGCACTGGCAAACCTTTCAGATGAGGATGTAACAGGCGCACAGCCATGGTACGCAAAGGCTCAGGGCTGGACAAAGGCTCAGGGCATTTCAGACGGAACAAATGCCGATGAAAACGTAACAAGGGAACAGCTTGTTTCAATGCTTTACCGCCTTGCAGGCAGCCCCGAAAGCACAGGCAGCCTTGAGGGCTTTAAAGACGCCCATAAGGTTTCCGAATATGCCGAACCGGCAGTAAAATGGGCTGTTGAAAAGGGAATTATAAGCGGAAATGAAAACAATGAGCTTAATCCGCAAAGCGGCGCAACAAGAGCCGAAGCGGCAGCATTGATTGAAAGATATATGAAAATATAAAAAAATAAAAGCCTTGAAATAAAGGCTTTTCAGGGTGTCGACAAAGTCGACACCCTTCATCGAAATCAGGCTTTCGATGAGCTGAAACAGAAGAATAAATAAAGGGTTCCATCAGCATAAATGCCTTGAAACCCCGGTCAAAGCACTTGCCTTCGGCAAGCCGCCTGCGGCGGTGGCGTTCTCTTCGCCATGCATAGATT
>Ga0129308_1001287_pt1 | contig 27339 bp, 21 predicted proteins | sample L827metagenome_FD_94440 | JGI IMG/M metagenome (GOLD analysis project Ga0129308, IMG submission 94440) | Ring-tailed lemur group fecal microbial communities from Wisconsin, USA - L827 metagenome | ecosystem: Host-associated > Mammals > Digestive system > Large intestine > Fecal | place: USA...
CAATCCGTTTGCAGGAATGGTCTATTGTGCCGATTGTGGCGAGAAGATGTACTTGAGCAGAAGAAAGAATGAGCGTCCCGAACAGGAACACATGAGATGTTCCACCTACGCAAAGGAACAGGACAAATGCTCGGTGCATTATATTCGCACCTGTGTCCTCAACGAGATCGTCCTCGGTGAGCTGAACAAGCTCCTTACTGCCGTGAGGGAGAATGAGGACGAGTTTATTCAGACGGCTATGAGCAGCTCCGTACAGCGTAAGTCCTCGGAGCTTGCAAAAGCGAAAAAATCCTTAAAACAGGCTGAAAAGCGTATCGGCGAACTGGATAAACTGTTTACAAGGCTCTATGAGGATAATGTCCTCGGCAGGCTGTCGGACGAGCGTTTTGAAACAATGTCAAAGGGATATGAGGACGAACAGGCAAAGCTCAAAGCTACGGTTGCGGAATTATCGGCATTTATTGATACCGCTGAACAGAAATCAAGCGATGTGACGGCATTTCTCAAACTCGTGCAGAAGTATGAGCATATCGAAATATTGACACCTGAGATCATGCACGAGCTGATAGAGAAGATCGTTGTTCACGCTCCCGACAAGTCCAACGGAAAGCGTACACAGCAGATCGACATTTATTATCGCTTTGATGTTGCGACTTCTTCTGTTGAGGTGGAAACAGGTCACTATGGAAAAAAGACTGCATAACGCTGTGTTATGCGGTCTAAATTAAGAGGAAGAAAACTTCTATATCACTACTGTGCTTTTGCAACGGCGTTGATAGGCGCGAACGGCGCAGGCAAGACCACGCTTATTGATATTCTGTGCGGCGTTACGGGAAAAACAAGCGGTGAAGCCGCATATTTCGGCAGCCTGACCGATATAGACGACGATTCGCTCCGCAACAGGATAGGCTACTGTTCGTCCGCCAATTTTTTCCCAATGGACTGGACGCTCAAAACGATAGCAAATTCAATGGAGCTTGGTTTTGATAATTTTGACAGAGCAAGATTTGCGGAGCTTTGCAAACGATTCAAGCTCGGCGACCCTGCCGCGAATAAGCAGAAGAAGCTGATAAAGCTGTCGGACGGCAACAAGATGAGGACATACCTTGCGGCTGTGCTTGCAAGAGATACGGAGCTTTTGGTACTTGACGAGCCTGCGTCCTCCCTCGACCCTCTCGCTCGCGACCTGCTGTGCGATATATTCAGGGAGTATCTTTCGGAACGTGACGGCGAACGGTCGGTGCTGTTCTCCACGCATAATATTGCGGATATGGAATTTGCCACAGACCACGCGATATTTATGGCACACGGACAGGTCATAGAGCAGGGATTCGTCGAGGACTTAAAGCAGAAATACGTACTCGTTCACGGCGACGGAATGATCGCAGACAAAGCGAAGCCCCTTATGCTCTCGTTCACGGGAAACAGAACGAGCTTTGAGGGAATCGCGCTTGCGGAGAATACCGATATGCTCCGTTCATACGACACAGCGGTAGAAGTTCCGACCTTACAGCAGCTCAGCGTCGGCATACTCAGAAAGGCGGAGGAAAATGGAGAAAAATAAAACGTCGCTTACCATGTCGCAGGCAGTAAAAATATATAACGGTTCGAGCCTTCCATTTCTGACCTTACAGTTTACGTGTATACTTACAGTAATGTATGTAGTCACGATCGCTTTTTTCTTTTTGATGACCTGCGCCGAAAGAGGCTTTGCGGCAGCCCGTGAAGAGTTATTTGAATCGTTTATGAGCAATATGTATTTGGCAATATGCGGCGGATTCGGAGTTGCTGTGGTCTCCGTTCAGACCTTTGAAAAAAAGCTTCCCGGAGGTAAATTTTTTCGTTCGGTCAAGGGCGGATTTGATACATATAAAAAGGTGAGAACGGCGTTACTTTTGTCTGTCATTATCGGCATATGCCTGTATATAGGCATTATCGGCGCATTGAACGCTGTTGTTCCTATCATGAATTACGGCGCGGCTACTTGCGTTTCTGTTGCTGTATTTCTTCTGCTCGGAGTAGGCATTGTAAATCTTATAAGCGTTATTAAAAATGACCTTGCAAGGACGGTGTTGAGTTTCATGCAGATGTTTGTACTTAGCGTTGTCGGAGTGTTTATCGTCCATATCACTAAAGGGGAACTCGGTATCGTGCATATCATAGCGGCAATTCTTGGAATCGTGCTTATCCCCGTATCGCATAAGCTCATGCTTGCAAGCTACAGAAAACGTCGTTGGAATACCTAAGCCGAGCCGTTAGCTTTTAGCTATTAGCCTTTAGCTTTAAAATAAACCGCTTGCTAACGGCTAAAGGCTAACGGCTAATGGCTAACGTCTAAAGGCTAACAGCTAAAGGCTATCACTTATAATAAAGGAGAACAAAATGAATAATAATTTTTTAAGAGCCTTAAAGCTTTATTTAAAAGCGGCAGCAAATCCTTTTACAATAGGCTTTGCAATTCTTTTTTCGGGAGGAATGCTGGCATTATTTATCATTGACCCCGAGCCTGTGGGAAGCAAGGATCATTCGTCCATGCTTGGTACGATACAAATGGGAAAAATCGGATTTTTCTTAATGGCAATGATAGGCAATTTGAAGATATATCAGAATAAGTTTTATACGTCATGCTGCTGCGGAAAAGCTGTTTACACGGCTGCGCCCATAGTAACGGGACTTGCAATGACGCTGATATATGATATTGTTTTTGCCGCAGTCGCCGCAGTCAATTTAGGCATCACGGGACTTTCATATGTTCTTATAATTGATTCTGTAGGCAGCTCTCTGTTGATTTTTGCAGCAGCGTTCTACGGAAAAAAGAAGCTGACATGGTTCTTTGTTATTCCCTATTTTCTGTTCTTGACCGCTCCCATAGCTATTCGCAAATCGGGAATTATAGACGGAATATCGGAGCTGTCATTGGGAGCGTCCGCAGTAATAACGGTAGGCGTATATGCTGTCAGCGTAGGTATTTCTCTTGTTGTTGTAAACGCTTGGTGGAAGAAAAGCGACAGATTTACCATGCCGAATAAATTCGCAGCGAACGCCATAGGAGGACAGTAGAGCCGTTAGCCATTAGCCGTTAGCTGTTAGCCATTTGTAGGGGACGGCGCCCTCGACGTCCCGTTTGCAGAAAGAATATTCGTAAAAATCTCTCGATGTAGGGACACGGCGTGCCGTGTCCGCTCAAATAAATTACAGGAACATATAATTACAGGTAGAAACGTACAATCGAAATAACCATATATCCTCATTTTTACGTGTCACATAATGCTACGTGCGGACACGGCACGCCGTGTCCCTACATCGGAGAATATTTTATTTAATCGAAAAATCACAAAGACACGACAGCGTGGCAGCGTGTCGCTGCAGGCATTGCCGACTCTAAGGAGAGAATATGAAAAGCAAAGCATTTATTCTTATATTCAACTATATTTCGCTTATTGCAATGAGTTTTCTATATGGATATTTAGATAATGAATTGGATTTATCAGTGATTTATTTTGTCGCTTTAACTTTTTTCCTGATATGCGGAATAAAAAACATAAAAGACCGCACACGGAATGAATTAATAGAAATATACAATAAGGTTTTTAGCGGTGCTACGGTATTATTAGCTGTTGACGGACTATGCCGTTTAAAGAATGGCAGACCGATCGACGACGACATTGGCGACGTTATATTTGCAATATTTATGTTATATTCCGCAGGGGTGTATTTTTACTATATTTATTGGAAACCGTATCGGGATTTTCATAAAAAACAATAGCGGTCACGTGACACAGGGTGCAGCGACACGCTTTTTTGTTATTTGCCTTTTCCTGTGAATTGCTGCTACGGGGACGCATATTCCTTACATAAGAATACGGTCGGCAATGGGTGCAGCGACACGCTGCTTGCAATTCAGATTTTTTGCGAGACATTTCATCTGGCGAATGCCGTTTTCCTGAGAAACGATGATAGCGTTCAGAACAGGCTTTAAATCGGGGCATATCTCAAAGCTCAAAGCGTTGAGGGACATTCTGACCGCGCCCTCGTGATGAGGTATCATTTCCCGTATAAAATCGCAGTTTACGCAGCAGTCGGAGCAAGCATTACGCATTTTTGAAAACATTGTTTTTGTTATGCAGCGGAACTTACTTTGATAGGCATTCACATCGCATGGACAGTTTTCAAGGGAACTGCAAGTTTCTAAAGCCGCCTGCATATTCTCGATGCTTTTTGTTTGTTCCGATACGATATTCTGCGCAATTGAAATAAGCTCGGCGTTATTGGTATATTTCAGAATATTTTCGGACATCTCGACAGCCGCCCTGTGGTGAGGAATCATCTGAACGATGAAATTTCGGGAAATACTGTCTGTCAGTTCCGCGCTGCACATTTCTTCTGTCATTGTATTCAGTATCTCATTGTATCTGAGCAAATAGGCTTCGGCGGAATTGTCGGGCATTCTGACTATACTTTCTGCGCATATCTGCGGCGGAATGCTTCGTGTCATAATTCCGTTGTACGCTATTTTAACTTTGTCGCCTTTGTTAAAGTTAAGGCAGCGCGTATTGACGGCGACCTCCTGCTGCGACGCTTTGTCAAGCACAATAAGTCTGTTATCTTCTGTTCCGATAACTTCGGCACATATTATCATTTAAATCACCTCATGATTATTATATGTTTGAAATGTCGGGGAGTGACTGTTTGTATTTGCAGAAATAATGTTCGCAAAAATCTTCGGACAATAATTTTTATTTACGCTGTAATCTTCCGATGTAGGGACACGGCGTGCCGTGTCCGCACGTAGTATCATGTGACACGTAAAAATACGGATATATCATTATTTGGGTTGTACGTTTCTACATATAATTATATGTTCCTGTAATCTCTTTGAGCGGACACGGCACGCCGTGTCCCTACATCGGGGAATATTTTATTTAATCGAAAAATCACAAAGACACGACAGCGAACCGCCGCACCCAATTCACGTTAAAAATATTATTAACTAAAAATTTTCTTTATCTGTTGCAATTTTGTATTTAATATGATATAATTAAAAAAGCAAAACATACGATAAAAAAATTTTAAAAGGAGAAAAAATTATGGAGAACTTTCAGTTTTACAGTCCGACCGAATTTATATTCGGAAAGAGCAGCGAGAGCGAGTGCGGAAAATACGTAAAAAAGTACGGAGGAACAAAGGTACTTGTGCATTACGGTTCAGGCTCGGCAGTACGTTCGGGACTTATCGAGCGAGTGAAAGCGTCCCTTGAAGCCGAGAACATCAGCTACGTGCTTCTCGGAGGGGTACAGCCGAATCCGCGCGATACAAAGGTATACGAGGGGATAGAGCTTTGCCGCAAAGAACAGGCGGACTTTATATTGTCGGTCGGCGGAGGTTCGTGTATAGATTCGGCAAAGGCAATCGCGGCAGGGGTTATGTACGACGGTGATTTTTGGGAGCTTTACAGCGGAAAAGCCGTAGTCGAAAAGGCTCTCCCGTTGGGAACAGTCCTGACTATTGCGGCGGCAGGCAGCGAGGGTTCGGGAGCGTCGGTAATTACAAAGGAAAACGGAATGCTGAAACGCGACACAAGCTCCGACCTCCTGCGACCAAAGTTTTCTATCCTTGACCCCGAGCTGACCGAAACGCTCAGTCCGTATCAGACAGCCTGCGGAGCAACGGATATAATGGCGCATGTATTTGAACGCTATTTTACGAACACAACGGAGGTCGAGATAACCGACCGTTTGTGCGAAGCGGTTCTGCTCACCATGATAAAGGAAACGCCCCGTGTCATTGCAGACCCTCATAATTATCAGGCAAGAGCGAATATAATGTGGGCAGGAACAGTCGCTCATAACGACATTGTGGGAGTAGGCAGAAGTCAGGATTGGAACAGCCACGCTATCGAGCATGAGCTGTCGGGACTTTACGATTGCGCGCACGGAGCAGGACTTGCGGTAATCATGCCTGCATGGATGGAATACGTTTACAAGCATAACGTAATGCGATTTGCGCAGACGGCAGTTCGCATATGGGGCTGCGAAATGAATTTTGAGAACCCCGAGGAAACGGCGTTAAAGGGTATCCGCAGATTCAGGAAGTTCCTTTCGGAGATAGGTATGCCGATAAACTTTGAGCAGCTTGGCGCAAGGGAGGAGGACATTCCCGAGCTTGTAAGAAAATTCGGACTTGGCGACGGCAGAACGGGAGGCTTCGTATCGCTTTCGTCCGAGGATATTTCAAATATATATAAAATAGCGGCTAAAGCGGAAGTTTGAAAGGAATAAGGATATGAAAGCATTACTTATCGGCGGAACGGGAACTATCAGCATGGCTGTAACAAAGCTGCTTGCAGAAAAAGAATGGGAGGTCTATCTTCTTAACCGCGGAACGCAGAAAAGGGAACTTCCGCAGGGCGTTAATGTGATAAATGCGGATATTAACGATGAAGCTGCGGTGGCAAAAAAGCTTGACGGAATGAAGTTTGACACCGTATGCGAATTTATCGGATTTGTTCCCGAACAGTTGGAGCGTGATTACAGACTGTTTAACGGCAGAACGAAACAGTTTATATATATCAGCTCGGCGTCCGCATATCATAAGCCCGTTTCCGACTACATCATAAGCGAGAGGACATCGCTTGCGAATCCTTACTGGGAGTATTCGAGAAACAAGATAGCCTGCGAAGAATTTCTTATGAAGATGTATCGTGAAAACGGTTTTCCGATAACGATAGTTCGTCCCAGCCATACATATGACGAGCGTTCCGTTCCTCTCGGAGTACACGGCAGAAACGGAAGTTGGCAGGTAATAAAGCGTATGATAGAGGGAAAGCCCGTAATTATCCACGGCGACGGCGCGTCCTTATGGACTATGACCCACAACAGCGATTTTGCAAAAGGCTTCGTCGGACTTATGGGAAATATCCATGCAATAGGCGAAGCGTTCCAGATAACTTCGGACGAAACGCTTACATGGAATCAGATATATGGTTCTATCGCAAACGCATTGGGAGTTGAACTTGTCCCGTATCATGTTTCTTCCGATTTTCTGTGTTCGGTGAGCGACTATGACTTCAAAGGCAGTCTTATAGGCGACAAGGCAAACTCGGTTGTTTTTGACAACGAAAAGCTGAAAAGGGCAGTTCCCGATTTTAAGGCGGAGGTTCGATTTGACGAGGGAATAAGAAAAACTATAGAATACATTATCGGACACCCCGAATATCAGATAAGCGACCCCGAATTTGACCTTTGGTGCGATAAGGTCATTGCCGCGATCGAGAAAACCAAAAATGAGATTTTGAAATATTAGACTTTCTGAAAAACGCAAGTAACGTTCATATGACCCTTTTCGGTTTCCGCAAAAACGTCGCCGTTCATTTTTCTCATAAGCTGACGGCAGATGTAAAGTCCGAGACCGCTGCCCTTTTTGTTGTCGGCATTTGAACCGCGCCAAAAGCTCTCGAAAATGTGGATAAGCTCCGTATCGGGGAGCGTATTTCCGCTGTTTTTCACGGTTATAAGCTGACACCAGTCCTCCTCGCTGAACATTATTTCTATCAGCTTTCCGTCGCCGTACTTTATCGCATTTTCAATGATGTTCTGGAGTACCTCAACGCTGCGTTCGATGTCGCCCTTGATAAGGCAATTTCCGTATTCGCCAACGCTGAAACGAACATGTACGAGCCGTAATTTTTCGCTGTAATAAGCGGAAATGCGGTTTATAAGCTCCGAGAGATAAAATTCGCCGACGTTTACTTCAAGCCGTAAAAAATCCTCGCCTGATGCCTTGATGATTTGGGAGATATACCCCTCTATTTCGTCAGCCTTGTCGTTTATGCTTTCGGCAATTTCGAGCTGCTTCGCCTTATCGGGATACAAGCCCTTTGAAAGAGCCTTTGAGTACAGCTTTATTGCGGACAGCGGAGTTTTTATATCGTGAGACAAAGACAGCAGCAGGGTTTTCTTTTCCTTTTGAAGTTCAAGCTCACGTTTTTTCTGCTCCTCAATATTTTCACGCAGGAGGTCAACGCCCCAAATAAATCTGCCGAAAAATCGGTTTTTGTTTTCCTTGACAGGCGCGGTGAGATTGCCTTTTGAGAGTTCGTAGGGAACGTCGGTCAGCTTTTCAAAAGGCGCAAGAACTTTCGCGCGGACATAGACCAGTATACCGACAATTACCGCCGACATGACGGTCAGAATCAAATTAACTATGACCACAACATCGCCGTTGTTTTTGCGTGACATGGTATAGTCGAACCGATAAAGCTCGCCGTTTATCTCACGCACAGCATAGTCGCTGTCGGATTTATAAAAGCTGTCGGGACAGTCCGAAAACTTTACTATCCCCGTTATATGCTCGCAGTTCGATAAATCGGCGGCTGTAGGCTCGTTTGTTTCGATAAGTCTTGACAGTCGTTCTATCTCGACGCGATACGGTCTGCCGCTGCCGATATTATCAATATTAAGGAGCAGCAGATTTGCTCCTGCAAAAATTATAGCAATGAGCAGGAGCATACCGATAAAAATTCTGTTAAACGCTTTCATACAAACTTATACCCCACGCCCCATACTGTCTGGATATGTTTCGGTTTTTTGGGGTCGTCCTCGATTTTCTGCCGCAGCCATTTTATATGCACCGTCAGAGTCTGAATTTCAGAGAAACTGTCGCTTCCCCATATCGTGTTGAAAATATATTCCTTGTTAAGGGTTTTTCCCTTGTTTTCGATAAGCAGGAGGAGCAGCTCAAACTCCTTAGCCGTCATATTTATCGGAACGCCGTTTTTTTCGACGGTCTTGTTCGCTTTATTAAGCGTTAAACCGTCCTCGTTGATTTCATCGAGAGCATATCGGCGTTTGAAAATACCTGCTATTTTTGCAAGGAGAATGTCAATATCATACGGTTTTTCTATATAGTCGTCAGCTCCGAGAATAAGCCCGTTAAGCTTGTTATCCTTATCCGTTTTTGCGCTTACTATAAGTATCGGAGTATTGCTCTGTTCACGTATCTTACCGCACACGGAAAATCCGTCCACCCCCGGCAGCATAATATCCAGCACGATAAGCCTTGCCCCGTATTTTTCGTACAGGGACAAGGCTTTTTCACCGCTTTCCGCAGTCGATACCGTGTAATTTTCGGCGCGAAGAAAATCACACAGCAGGTCTGCAAGTTCTTTGTTATCTTCAACTATCAGAATATCGGTCATATTACCAACCCATTTCCATTAACCAGTTATTTAAAGCGCGTTCACGCTCCCGCATCTGGGAAGCATTTTTGTACTTACTTATATTATACTCTCCTTTTATGTTTCCGTCAACTATGTAAAGCACTCTTGTGCATTTTGCGGCGACTTTTACATCGTGAGTAACGAGCATTATCGTTGTACCCTCGTTGTTCAGCTTGGTAAGCTCCTCCATTACCTCGTTGGAGGAGGTGCGGTTCAGCGCGCCTGTAGGCTCGTCTGCAAAAATTATCTTCGGGTCGTTTATCATACTTCGGCAGATACAGGCTCGCTGGAGCTGACCGCCCGAAACTTCGGTAATGTCGTTATCCGCAATATCTATAATGTCAAGCTTACGCATAAGCGTTTCGCCCCTCTGCACGGTTTCTTTGCGAGTTTCCTTTCTTTTTTCGGACTGACAGGCAGGAAGAATAATATTGTCAAGAACGGTAAGATTTTTCAGCATATACATCTGCTGAAAGATAAACCCCATTTCGTCAAGTCTGAGGTCGGCAAGCTCTTTTTCTTTTAATTCAGAGAGATTCCTGCCGCAGAACTGAACTTCGCCTGCGGTAATGCTGTCCATGCCCGAAACGGCGTACAGCAGGGTAGACTTGCCCGAACCCGACGGACCCATTACGGCGACCATTTCGCCCTCGTCGATGCTGAAATTCACATTTTTCAGCACGTTGTTCTGACGCTTGTTGACAATGTACGTTTTGCACAGGTCGTTTGCTATCAATACTTTGTTCATAAAAATTCTCCTTTATTCAATGTTAGCAGCTTCGGAAGTTTTAATCGTTTTGGTATAAAGCGAGGTGAGCCACGCTGTCAGGACAGTTACGGCAAAAATAATCAGGGGATAGAGCAGGAATACCTGTAACGGGTCGATCATGAAGTCAATATCAATTGCGCCCATCATTCCGAAAATAGGCGTAATGCAAAGGTTAGTCATGGGTATAGAAGCGACCGCCGCAAGAATTGCCGCCGCAAGCGCAGCTATGCCGAAACGCAGCGTATGCCATTTGATTATTGTGCCGCTCTTGAAGCCGATAGCTTTCAGTAGAGCGATCTGACTGCGTTCATCGGAAATAAACGAGCGTTCCACCAAGACCGTAACAAGAATTACCACTATTATTGTTATTGCCAAAAGCAGATATTGAACCGCCTCCATAGTAGGAACGACCGATACGCAGTCCATGCAGTATTCCGCAGCGTTCATTACGTCGGCATTATCGAAAAGCTCCTTTATCTTTTCCTTGCGGTTTTCAATTTCTTTGTCAGACGGAGAATCGGTGAAATCGACCTGATACTGTCTGAAATTCGCAACAAAGCTCATATCGGTAGGGGCTTCATCGCTTAGACGGATAACCTCGCCCATTTGGTTCATCGTCTGAAAATATGCGGTAATAATGCAGTCGATTTTTTCCGTGCCGAAGTCTATCGTTACCGTATCTCCGATCTCAGCGTCAAGCATTTCGGAAACCTGCGGAGTTATTGCAATTTCGTTTTTATTCTGCGGCGATGTACCCTCGTAATATTCGTACTCGTCCGCAGGTATATTGACGCTCTGCGCGCAGGTGAGAGAAAAATCATTTCCCTTTGACGTTATCTTTAATTTATATTGTAAGTCAATGCTTACTTCACAAGGCATACCTTTCTCCGAAATTGAATCGGCAATGTCTTTCAGTTTATCCTTGACGTCTTCGCGGTCGTCTTCGTTCATAAGCTTCGTAGCGCTGTCAACATCTGTTATGTAGATGTCGCTTCTCGTACCGAATGTGGTGATAAGATTGGAACTTTTCATGGTAGCGACCGTATTGACCAGTATCAGCACAAACAACGTGCAGATAAAGAATGAAACAATAACCGTCATAAAGCGTCTGGGCGCGCTTAAAATGTCGTTTACCGCCATATAGAACGCAGGCTTTGCGTTTGTTTTACCGATTCTGAAAAAGCTCTTTTTGCGGAAACGTTCGCCTGTCTGTCCCGAACGTATAGCGTCAATCGGAGTAAGCTTCTTCACCTTGCCCGTACAGCCGTAAGCGAACAGAAGAATTATAAATATTGTACCGACCGTACTTGCAATATTTATAAGCAGATCTGCGTTATTGCCGAGAACCATATTTTCGCTTACCGATCTAAGCAGCATATTGCCAAAGGGAATACTTGCAAAAAAGCCGATAATTCCGCCGACTACCGCCATTATCAGATATTTGGCAATATAAAGTCCCCTGATCTTGCGGTTTTTCAGACCGATAGCTTTCATAACGCCGATCTCTCTGTATTCCTCGGCAATGGTAAAGTTGATAGAGAAACGAAGTACAACAAATGATACGACTATCAGGCACACGCTTAATATAAGCACGATAATCGCCACAAGCATATCCATGACATAGGCAGTTTGAAGCATGCTTCTTGTACCATCGAACAAAACTCCCGGTATATTTGTTATCACGGATTTTATTGCCGTTACATCATCGGTTTCGATATAAGCGATCTCTCCCTGATAGTGCGCGCTTATCATTTCATCGGACAGGAATTTGTCATAGTCCCTTTGATTCAGCAAAAATCTTGTATTGCCAATTACATCGCCGCCTAAAAGAGCGTCTTTCACCTTACCTGCAATTTTCAGCTCCATCTGAACATCGCCGAGCTTGATAAGTATATGATCGCCGATCTCAAAACCGTTTTTCTGTATGAACTTTCCTGCGATCATGACCTCGCCCTGCTTTACTTCCGTAACGGGGGCGTTTTCCACATCAAAGAAGTTCAGCTTTGCGTCCGAAATTGATTGAAACAGGGCAACATTCCTTGTTTCCACATCTGTTCCGTCAGTTCTTTTTACGCTGTTCTGCGAACCGAAAATACAGTTTTCGATCTTGTAGCTTTTCACACATTCAGCCTTATCAAGAATTGGAGCGGCGTGTCCTGTGGAATCTTTGCCCATTGTGATGATCGCGTAGTCTCCAACGCCCGCTTTATCAAGGTAATAGTCCGTGCCGTTCATTACGGTGAACACGTTGTTCAGACCGCTTGAAACGAACATTACCGCAAGGATAATAAACATAAGCAGTATCACGTTCATGGTTTTCTTGCGTTTCAGGTCTTTTTTGAGAATGTTTATGTACATTTTCCTACCGCCTTTCTTTGGTGTATTCACATTGTAGCACAGAAATTATTAAATAATCCTTAAATCCTGAAATTATCTGCTGATTAAAATAACAAACACCGCACAGAGATCGTGCGGTGTTTGCATTAGAGGTCTATTACAGCAAGCTGCGAATGATTTTTTTGGAAGCAGTTTTAGGAAATTCGGTATCCCTGATAACCAGTTTCGCAATACGCTTTGCAGGCGGAGAACCCGAATTTACATCGTCAATTTTCTGCTGGATTTCAGCCTCAATATTTTCAGACGCGTAATCGGGATTCGGATATACCTCCGCAGTTATCAGGTTGTCCTTTTCATAAACAACGATCTCCTTTATGGGCTTGCAGCAGGCAAACTGATTCTCAATTTCTTCCGGCGAAACATTTTCGCCATTGGATAGAATGATAAGATTCTTTTTCCTGCCCGTGATGTAGACGTATCCGTCGTCATCGACATAGCCGAGGTCGCCTGTTTTCAGCCAACCGTCCTCGGTCAGCGTTTTAGCGGTCTCCTCGGGATTTTTGTAATATCCCTGCATAACGGAGCGGCTCTTTACGCAAATTTCCCCGTCCACAATGCGAATCTCACAGCCGGGAACTCGTCTGCCCACGGACGAGGGTTTAGGACAGCCCTTAACGCCTGTGCAGATACGCGGTGAACATTCAGTCATTCCGTAGCCTTGCGCAATGTCGATACCGAATTCCTCGTAACCCTTGATTATCTCGGGACTCAGATACGCTCCGCCCGTATAGATAACGCTGAAATTCTCACCGAACGTTTCTTTGCCTATCGCAATTTTATCGGGATTCTTCTCTGCGGCAAGCTGCATTTTTGACAGAATAGAAGCCGCTATCATCGGCACGAATGTAGTATCGTCAGGCTGAAATATTTTCAGATTCTTAGGAATACGCATGAGGGAATCGTTTACACAAAGTATCCTGCCGTACCACAATGCGCAGAGAACATCGCATGTGAAGCAAAACACATGATGTATCGGCAGAACCGTCATACGCTTTTGACCTCGATAATTCCGATCGGGTTCGCAGGTAGCGTTATCTATAAGATTTCCGTTGCTGAGCATAACGCCCTTGCTTTGTCCCGTTGTTCCCGAGGTGAAAAGAATTGCCGCAAGGTCGTTTTCTTTTGGAGAGCTGTCGGGGACTTTTCCGCTGTATTCGCTTATTATATCGGCAAGACAGAGCATATTCTCCTGCTTTTCATGAAGATGAATGAAATATTTCACCTGCGGACAGAGCTTTCTGAACTGCTCAATATCTCCCTCGTGACGTTTATCCACAATGACGATCTCACTGTCCGAGCGATTTACCTCGTCGGCGATCTTCTCCGCAGGATTTGCGTTGTCAAGAGGTACGGTCACATTTCCGCTGCACTGGATACCGAACCATGCCGTGAGGTACTCGTAGCTTGTAGAGCCTATAACGGCAGCGTGTACGCCGTTCGGAAAATGCTCCTGAATCCACACAGCAAAGCAGTCGCAGTCCTGACGGAACGTGCGGAAGCTCTTGTCACGCAGTTCACGATGCAGATACTCCCGTACAAAAGGCTCGTCCCCGAATACCGCATCGGCACGGTAGACGAGTTCTTTTAATGTTGCAATTTCCGCCATTATTTCAGTCCTCCGAGATATGCAAGCAATGCGCCGACAGTCTTGTTGCCTGCCGCTTCTGCCTCGTCTATCTCAACATCAAAAGCGTCCTCGCAGTCGCCGAGCATACACATGAAGTCGTAGGAATTAAAGCCTATATCCTCCATAAAACGCGATTCTTCTTTTATTTCATCGGGTTCAATGTCTATATACTGTGTGATCAGTTCTATAAGTTTTTCAAGCATTTTTCTTACCTCCATCAGGTCATATCAATGATCTCTTGAATAGTTTTATTCGGGTTTTCGATGCTGCGGAACAGAACTCGTCCCGTAAAGTAATACAGGAACTCGATTTCCTGCGGCGTAACAAGCTCGGACTGATACCCGAAGTGGAACGTCAGACCGCCGTCACCGAAACGGTGCATAGCGGTTATATAAAGCGGCTGAGGCTGTCTGCCGCTGTTGTACCATCTGCTCTTGACGGGAATGTCTTTCAGATACGGTACAAGGCTTTTAAGCGTCGCATTCTGATACGTGAAGCTGACGCTCTGATAGCAACCGCCCTGCGGATAACCGAATATCTGACGCTGCTGACCGTAGAATCCCAATGTGGGATAATCGGCATGTAGGAACAATTCCTGCTGAGCCTTATTGATGATCTCCATAGATTCCAGTACCGTTTTGTCGAGATCAATGATAGTCCGTAAATCAAAGCAGTGCATTCTGACGCCGCCGCTGCGTTTGTTTTGCAGTGTGGAACGTCGGCTTACGAAGTCTTTTATAGTGACATCGGTCTCATTGTTGTTGAACTTTGAAAGCACCGTTCTGATAGCATGGAGTATCACAACGCTTACGGGAATATTATGTTCCTCGGAAAAACGCAGTATCTTGTTGGTGGAATCCACGCTCAGATCATAGGTCACGGTTTTTCCTGCTCCTGTTTTTGTGGAAAGCACGCCCCATCGCTGTTCGGGATTCTCCTTACGCCACTGTATCATTCTTCCAAAGCCTGTATAATCGGTATACATCGGTTCAGGCTGGTTCAGGATATTTTGCCAGAACTGAGCGTCACGAAGCTGCTTTTTGCTGCCGTTGTATTCAAGGTCTTTCTTTACCGATTCTATATAGGACGCCATCGGCTTAGGGTATGGCAGATCGTACATGAGATGACAGTAAATGTCCATTACGTCTTTTGTAAAAGTAATAACGGAGCATGAATCCATACAGCAATGATGAACGTTGAAATAATAGCCGTTATATCCGTCGGGCATTGACACGATAACGATTCGCGAAAGTTCACCGCCAAAGGTATCAAACGGCTGAGAAGTCCAGCGGTCAAGAATTGCATGGGCTTTTTCCTCTGTTAGCGCAGAGAAGTCGTAATACTCAAAATACTTGTTTTCATAGGGCATGACATACTGCAAAAGTTCGCCCGTATCGGGGTCCTTCCAGATACGCATACGCATAGATTCGCAGCGTTCCACAGCGCGATTCAACGCCTCCCGAAGAACCGAAATGTTAAGTTCCGTTTTCAGGTATTGTCCTGTGCCGATATTCACGATCTCGTGGGTCGGACTTAAAGAAAGCGTGTAGATATGCACCATTTGCGCTGCTGTGAGAGGATAGCATTCACGCTTGATGCCGCCGATAATTTTTTCCATAGATACACCTCCGGTTGCTCGGAACTTGTTCATATGATTAAAAGTTCCGAATGATAAAATTGAACTGATGTTATGTAAAATTGCTGTTTATACTTGACTCTATTGCAAATCGCATATAACCGCAAACTATGTCCTTCGTTTCTTGAAGTATATATGTTTCAATTTTATAATAACATAAATTTGTCAAAATGTCAATGCAATATTGCACAAAAAAACTTTTTGCACAAGAAAACAAAATGTGGATCGGTATTGAACTTCTCAGTTATTTATGCTATCATTATCATATGGCAGGGGAGAGAGGTTTAATTATCATGTAACACTTTTCAATTCTGCTGCGATAGTATATAGTGAAAGGAAAAATTTTTCCCGTTTGGAAAACGGACTGTAAGTTTTAAAACGAGGTGAAGCCGTTATGACCGAGGAGAAGCTGCGCGCGCTTATTGCAGAATCACAAAGAGACGGTTTCAAAGTACTTTTCAAGCAATATCAGAATTATGTATATACAATAGTATGGGGGAGAATAAGAAAAATCGGTTCGGCAGAGGACGCAGAGGAAGCTGTCAGCGATACTTTTGCCGAGGTTTTTCTTAATTTTTCAACGATAAATAATGGTTCTTTGCAGGCATACATCGGTACTGTAGCCAAAAGAAAGGCAATAGATAAATACCGTAAGCTGAGTTCGGAGAAAACCGTATTAGCAGATGACGGGGAACTGCTGAATCTGCCCGATGATACGGATATAGCTGCCGACTCGGAAACTCTGGAACGCAACAGGCTTATTTACGAAAAAATACGTTCCCTTGGCGAACCCGATGCCTCTTTGATAATACAAAAATACTATTATGACCGCAAGTCAAAGGACATAGCAAGGGATCTCAATATGACTCCCGGAGCTGTAAGAGTACGTTTGAACCGTGCCTTGAAAAAATTAAGAGAACTCTTAAAAGACATTTCATTGAAGTGAGGCGATATTCTGTGAAGCTGAGAAAATCATTTCTGAAAGACATTGATAATGTGTCAGCCGATAAAATTTCGGAAAATTATCCTGCCGAGTGGAATATGGATAAGGTTTTTGAAGCAAGCTATAGGAAATACCTTGAGCTAAAAAAAAATACCGCATCCGAGATTGACCTCGAAACGGCTGTGGAAGGGGATATACTTGAATTTACCGAAACCGAGAATGTACGCAAACATCCCGTATTCCGTATTTTCACAATGAATAAAATCATAGCGGCAGTATGTGCGGCGGCAGTCATTCTGATTATAAAAATGGCGTTTATCCCCTCAAAAAATATTGAGCAGCCGCCCGATATTATTGAACAGAATCCCATATCGTCACAAGAAAAACGGACTACTTCCGCAAAGGAGAAAGACGTTCCGATCTCTGCCGTATTGTATTCCGACGTTTCTTCTGCCGATAATACCGTCTGTACAACGGCGGCGTTGGAAACGGACGTTCCTGCTATAACCACGTCAGACATTGAAGTATCTGAAACATATTATGATGATGAGGAATATTCCGAGCAGACAGAAGCTCCGATACAGACGGACGTTATTGAAACGACAGAAGCCGAATCATCACAGACAACAGTATCAACGCAAACTGAATCCCAGCAGACAACAGAAATTCCTACCACTACGGTCTCGCCTGATAAAGGAGGATATTTTCAGATCAACAAGGGCAGTTATCATAACGACATTACAGACATTTATGAAGATTATGATGAATTGATTTATGTTCCGCCGCTCGACGCTCCCGAGGAGAAAAAGATACACGGCATGGATAGCGAGAAATTTTCTATATATGCTGACAATTCGGATTATAATCATTCTATGAAGATAAAGTCGGAGGAAAGCGGTCATACATACCTTGTTTATACCTATGATTATGATGAGTTTTCGATGGGCTGGACTCCTAAATTCAAGCATTATTTTGAATATTTTGAAATCAACGGCAGACCTGCTCTTTATGAAAACGACAGATTACAATCCGATGAACAATACGATTATATACTGTTGATGTGGGACGACGGCTGCCATGTATCTTTTATGTTCGACTTACAAATGTATTATGATGAAATGTTGGAACTGGCTGAATGCTTTTGAGAACAAAATATCGCTTATTTTGGCTGAATGCCTGAAATAAAAAAGACCTGTTCAATAACCTTCAAAACGCAGCCTGACTTGTCTTTTTTGCGCTGTGCTTTGCCGGCCTTCCTTGAAATACATACAGTATTCCTGCGGAAACCCGACTTTGCACAGCACAAAAAATCCTACGTCATTCGGCATTTTTCAGGTTACTGAGCAGGTCTAAGAAAACGGAGGAAATCACAATGAACAAAAAAATCATATCGCTGCTTACGGCTGTCGGAATATTCGGCGCGTTTGGAGGGAACACCGTAATTTCCACATGCTCTGCGGAATCCGAAAGCATTTCGGCAGAGACTGAAACCGAAAGCTTAACGGAAGAAAAGCTTCGTGAAATGCTGCCTGAGACCATGACGGAATTCAACGAATTTACCGAGAAAAACGGAATGGTCTCGATCCACGGAAAATACATAGTTTACTGTGACGAAATAAACTACAGCACAGGCGCAGAGGTCGTTATGGAACAGCTCGGAACGGCTGAGGTAAAGAAAGCGTTCGAGTATAATATCAAACCTGACGAACAGCTGCTACCGGGATCAAAAAGCCACACGATCATTGTTTATGAAGCTGTTTCTTCGGGAACTGTAGAGATAACCATTTCTCAGGGGATGCCTTGGAGGTGGGAAGAAAGCCATGAAGTCAAAGATCACGGCTATTATATGGTAAACGAAGAAATGAACGTTTCAGAAATAAGCGAGGAAGAATTTACCGCTCCCGTCAGAGGTGATGCGAACGGAGATGGCGATTTTACCGTAGCTGACCTTGTTATGCTGGAAAAATGGCTTCTCGGCGAGGATAAGCTTACCTGTTGGAAAAACGCCGACCTTTGCGAAGATCAGGTGATAGACGTATACGACCTATGCGTTATGAGAAAGGAATTTTCGGAAATCAAGCCCGATCATACTGTTATGAGCGTTGAAGCAATGAGAGGAAACAACGGCATGGAAAAGATTCAGAACGGCGTTTATACGGCGGCTTCAATGTCTGAGCTTCATACGCTGCTCAAAACTGCGGAATTGTGCGAATATGACGGATGTAAATGCGATTTTCATGACGTACAGTCGCTCGTTCCGAACGGAATTGACGAAAGCTTCTTTGAAAATAATGTTCTTATTGCTGTTTACAACAGCGCGGGAGCAGGAAATAAAGTTCTGACGATAGATAAAATCGAAAAGTCTAACGGTCTGCTCACGGTGTACACAACTACGGAGAATCCGAAAATTGCAACTCCCGATATGGCATACTACAGAGGATTTATAACTGTAAGCAAAACTTATTTTGAGGGCGTTTCAAAGGTCGAAAGAAACGATACGGAAAAAAACAATTAAGATCATATCCGCAGTATGCTGCACTCATTCTGCGGTTTGATAAAGGGACAAATCAGAAAATCTGCACACTACAGAAATTGCTGTGAGGTGCAGATTTTTTGTTTAATTATATAATTTTATGCTTTATCTATTGCCAAAATAAGAGAAATATGATATAATAAATTTTGTATTTATGTTTATAAGAGCTTAGGGCATGTTCAGCAAAAATTGCCATACTCTCAGCATTTTTCTTGGCAGCACATATACTGAACAGACTCTAACGCATAGATTTTAGTAAAGGAATGATTTTTTTGAAGATAAGTTTTTCAACTCTTGCATGTCCCAACTGGTCATGGCAGGATATTTACGGAGCTGCCAAAGATCTGGGCTTCAATGGCATTGAGATAAGAGGTCTCGGGGACGAGATCTTTTCTGTGAAAGCACAGCCGTTTACCGAGGCGCAGCTTCCAAAGACAATTGAAAAGCTGGATTCTCTCGGACTTGAAATTTCCTGCCTTTCCTCGGGAGCATGCCTGAAAGACAAGGAAAAATTTTCTGAGGCTGAGGCTGAGATCACTGCCTATGCGCAGCTTGCCAATAAACTCGGCACTTCCTATATAAGAATTTTAGCGGATTTTGATCCTGCTCCGAACGGAGAGGTCGATGACGATTATATTGTCGAGGCTCTGTTGAAGCTTGTTCCTGCCGCTGAGAAATACAATGTGACGCTTTTAGTTGAAACAAACGGCGTATACTGCGATACTGCGCGTCTTGCAAGACTTCTCGATAAGGTCGGCAGCCGCAAGGTAGCCGCTCTTTGGGATATGCACCACCCTTACCGCTACAACAATGAGTCCCCCGAAACGACTGTTGCCAATCTCGGACAGTACATCAAGTACATACAGGTCAAGGACAGCGTTATGAAAGACGACGGTACAGTTGAATACCGATTAATGGGCAGCGGTGATATTCCCGTCAGAAAAATGATAGATGCCCTTGACACTATAAACTATGACGGATATATTTCTCTCGAATGGGTAAAAAGATGGTCGTCCGACCTCAGCGACGCAGGTATTGTTATTCCGCAGTTTGCCGAGTATATGTCGCCATACAAGAAGAAACACAAACACCCTCTCCAGACAAGTATAAAGGGAACAGGACATTATCCGTGGCCAAAGGAAAGGATCATCAATTATACATTCCCCGATGTCCTTGACCGCATGTGCGACGCATTTCCGAATCAGTACGCTTTCAGATATACCGAGCTTGACTATAACCGCACATATCCCGAATTCAGGGACGATGTGGATACGTTCGCACGCTCGCTCCTTGCAATGGGCGTAAAGAAAGGCGATCACGTTGCGATATGGGCGACAAATGTTCCGCAATGGTATATCACGTTCTGGGCTACAACAAAGATCGGCGCTGTTCTTGTTACGGTAAACACAGAATACAAGATACATGAAGCCGAGTACCTGCTGAGACAGTCGGATACAAACACCCTTGTTATGATCGACGGTATCAAAGACATAAGCTACGTTGATATTATCAGGGAGCTTTGTCCCGAGCTTGAAAACTGCGAAGCCGGTAAATTAAATTCCGCCAAGCTTCCGTATCTTAAAAATGTTATAACGATAGATTCAAAAAATAAGGGCTGCTACACATGGGATGAGGCTGTAGCTCTTTCAAAGGACGTTTCCTACAGCGAAGTTGAACGTATCAGAAAAACGATAAACGTTCATGACGTCTGCAATATGCAGTATACTTCGGGTACTACAGGTTTCCCAAAGGGCGTTATGCTCACTCACTACAACGTTGTAAACAACGGAAAAGCTATCGGTGACTGCATGGATCTTTCCACAGCCGACCGCATGATGATACAAGTCCCGATGTTCCATTGCTTCGGCATGGTTCTTGCTATGACAGCGTCTATGACACACGGTACTACAATGTCTCCGATCACAAGATTTTCACCGAGAAAGGGTCTTGCGTGTATCAATAAAGAAAAGATAACCTGTTTCCACGGCGTACCTACGATGTTTATTGCAATGCTGGGTCATCCCGATTTTGAAAAAACGGACTTTTCTCATATGAGAACGGGTATTATGGCAGGCTCTCCGTGTCCCATAAAGACTATGGAAGAAGTTCTGGAAAAGATGAACATGACTGAAATATGTATCACATACGGTCAGACTGAGGCTTCTCCTGCAACCACCATGAGCAAGACTACCGATACCATAGAACAGCGCGTTAATACTGTCGGAGGTCCTATATTCGGCGTAGAGTGCCGTATCGTTGACCCTGAAACGAACGAGGAAGTTCCCGACGATGTGGACGGCGAATTTGTGGCAAGAGGTTACAATATCATGAAGGGCTACTACAAAATGCCTGAAGCTACGGCGGCAGCCATTGACTCCGAGGGCTGGCTGCATACAGGCGACCTTGCAAGAAGACGTTCGGTTGACGGCTACTACAAGATAACAGGACGTATCAAGGATATGATAATCCGCGGCGGCGAAAACATTTATCCCAAAGAGATCGAGGACTTCCTGTATACTAATCCGAAAGTTAAGGACGTACAGGTTATCGGCGTTCCCGACGCTGATTACGGCGAGGAAATAATGGCGTGTATCGTTCTCAGAGAGGGCGAAACATCGTCGCAGGAAGAAATCAGAAATTTCTGCCTTGAAAAAATGGCAAAGCACAAATGTCCGAGATACGTTGACTTTGTGGACGGTTTCCCGATGAACGCCGCAGGCAAGATATTGAAATATAAAATGAGAGAACAGGCTGTCGAGAAGCTCGGACTCCATAAAGCAAACGACATAATAACTGCGTAATTGCAGCTTTATAAAGCTCTGTCTGTTAGCGAAATACATTGAATACAGACAGAGCTTAAAAACGTAACTGTTTAGTTCTTATAATTGTGATTATACGAACTATTATATCAGTACTTCCCCGATTATGTTTCCTGAATTTAATTGACATTTTGATGTAAATGAGTTATAATTATTATATCATTATTACGGCGGACACCATAAAGCTAATGGCTATGACTAATGGCTATCAATTTTTATAAAAGGAGTTTTCTTATGTATCTGAACAAAAAAATATTTTCACTTTTACTTGCTTCAACAATAACCTCGGGCGCGGTATGTTTCCCGATATATGCCGAAGAATCGGATTTAAAGGACAGCGGCATAAACTATACCGAATCTGTTGAAACTATAGGTAATCCCGGAGTTGGCTACAGCTCAACTGTATGGGCTAACTGCAAACCCGAAAAAACGCCCGTTTATAATCCGACAGGTAATCTTATGCTGTTTTTCATTGATATAGGCGGATTTTCATGCGGCGTCAACGGCACGAAAAACGAGGACGGAACCTATACAGAGGGTGTTGACTATGACTTCGACGATGCTTTTTTCAAAGCATGGGACGAAACGCTCCAAAACTGCCGAAACAACGGCTGTATGGTTGCCCTTCGTTTTCGTTATGACGATGAGGGTAAGGATAATCCCGAGCCTGCGTCCTTTGAGCAGGTTCTCCGTCATATAGAGCAGCTGAAAAACAGCGGACTTTTCGAGAAGTACTCCGATATTATCGCCTTTGTGGAATGCGGTTTCGTTGGTAAATGGGGCGAAATGCACGGCGGAAAATATACGTCTGTCCAGCATAAGGCTCAGGTGTTGGAGGCTCTGCTTCAGGCAGTTCCCGCACCGATTCCCGTAACTGTCAGAACTCCCGATATATTCGCTGAATGGGCAGGCATAACCCGTGCCGAACTCGCTGACAGAGAGCTTATAGACAGCCTTACCGAAAGTAAATATACCTCTGACATTCAGAAAAACAAGGACAGAATAGGTCTTTTTGACGACGGCTACATGGGCAGTAATTCAGACCTTGGTACATATGCGAACCGTGAGATCGAAACGGACTGGTTGTCTCACCAGACTCTTACTTCTTATTTTGGCGGCGAATTTTCGGGCAACATCGAATTTGCAAAGAAGTACGATACCTATCTTCCTGAAAATGCAATACCCGAAATGTACAAAACTCATCTGAGTTATATAAACGGCAACATTTTTAATCTTTACAAGGATTATACATTTTCGGAAGCGTATGATATAAACGGTGCAGATAATTCAGCATATTACGGACAAACTGTCTTTAAATTCATGCGTGACCACATCGGGTATCGTTTTGTGCTTCGTGACTCAAAGCTTACGGGTGCTGTTGAACAAGGCGGAGACATACAGGTAGATTTCAAAATAGAAAACACAGGATTTGCCAATGTTATTCCGTCGGCTCAGTCGTATGTCCTGCTCGAAAAAGACGGCGTTTTCACCTATGCCGAGGCTGATACGGATTGCCGCCAATGGCTTTCATGCACTGAAACCGAGAATCATCTTAATATCAAGCTGCCCGATTGTCTTCCCGAGGGCGACTGGAATGTATATTTAAAGCTGAGCATGGGAACTCCCCTTGAAATTGCCAACATGAGCAGCCGAAGCATACGATTTGCCAACGAGGGTGTATGGAATCCGTCGTTGGGAGCAAATCGACTTGGAACGGTCAAGGTAACGGAAAGCAGCATCAAAGGTACGAACAACACGCTTAAAGCCTCCGAAAATACGGACAATACGCCTTCTCAGTTTTATTCGGCTGAGGGAAAGACGGTGGTTGACGGAGTGCAGTCTTCTCCCCGTGAATGGACTGACGATATGATCGTCGGCGAATATGAATCGGGTGTAAAGCTCTATGCAAAGGCTGATGATAAGTACCTTTACGTTATGAGCAATATTGAGAACAACGCTGCTGCTCCCGTATATAACTTGCAGCTTAAAAATCCTGTCAATTCGGAAAATTATTGGCTCTATTATGCGTCAAACGGCTTTATTTACTTTAATCACGGAGACTACAACGGCTGTCAATGCAAGTGGAGCGATAATATGACAGAGTTCCGTATACCTTTTGAGGTCATGGATCTTGAACCCGGCATGAAGCTTGATAATTTGCGTATTTTTATGCAGGACAGCGGAAATGATTGGAAACTTATGAGCGACGTCAGAACGGCGGAATGCACTATCCCCTCTGATTTTGTCGTATTATCAGCTCTTACGGAGGTTCGCCTTAATGAGGGCGAAAGCTATGAATACACAGCTATCACTGAGCTTGACGATTCTTCGCAATACGAATGGATGCGAAACGGAGAAATTATTCCCGAAGCGACTTCAAATAAAATAATACTTCAAGATATTTCCACCAATGACGAGGGCGAATACTCTGTGAAGATCACTTCATCGTCAGGTATTGAAAAAAACGTTAGCGCTTTTAAGCTGAACGTTATTTCCGACAGCTCAGAATATCTTGCAGGCGATGCAAACTGTGACGGAAAGGTCACCATTGCTGACTCAACTGCGATTTTGCAGCATCTTGGCAATCAGGACAAATATGGTCTTTCCGAACAGGGTATCAAAAACGGAGACGTTGACGGCATAAACGGAATAACGACCTCGGATTCCCTCACTTTACAGAAAGTTGATGCCGGACTTCTTGACGTTTCGCAGCTTCCTCTGACCGCTGTTGAGCAGTAAGCTTTGTTATCACCGCTTTAGAGTAAAAAAAGTGGCTCTAAAGCGGTATTTTTATGAATCACAGAGAAAATATTTTATTTCTATTGAAAAATTCTTAAAAATATGTTACAATAAATAAAGCGCATAAACTATACAATTTTCGGAGATGATTTTATTGAAACTGTTAGTAATTCAAAAGCCTAAAAAAATAATTGATATTCACTCTCTCAAAGATATTTTTCATAGTATATCATGGGAAACTATTGAAAAACTCGCTTTTTTATCAATAATGGCATACATTCTTACGCCTGTTACGCAATTTTTTGCTTCGCTTTACTATGATATTTTATTTGATTCAGTGCATCCTTATTACGTTACTTTCAAATATGCCTCTCGATTTTCGCTGGTATTGTGCATTCCTATAACAATACTTTACATTGGAAAAAATATAGTTGAAAAATACAGTATTCGCCGTTTTTTCAAAGATAATCCGGCAATGCTTTTCTTTATTCCGTATGTTATTCTGATGATAGTCTCTACTTTCATCAATGGTTTTACAACAATGGCGATGAGAGGCGGACTTGTTAGACGTGAAAGTTTATTTGTTTTTATCATGTACTTTTTAGTATACTATTTTCAGTCCTCAATAATTGAAAATAAAAAATTAAAATCAATTATAAATTACACATTTTTGCTCGGCGGACTTTTTATCGGACTCCTTATGCTTGTTCATATATATATTCATCCTATTAAGCCGCTCACATTTGAGGGCTATGAAACTATGATAACTGCTATTTTTTTCAACAGTAATCATTACGCATATTACTTGACAATGATCGTAATAATGAGCGGTGGACTGTTTATTCTTGAAAAAAATAAGCTGCTCAAATATCTCTGCTTGGCATCATTTACCGTTAATACTGTTATACTTATAATAAATAACACTCTCGGCTGTTATATTTCTTCTTTGCTTGGACTTTTGTTTACAGCTATTGTTATCGGTATATGCGGCAAAAAGTTTGAATTCCGTTTATTTATCCCATTGATCTTGTTTATCCTTATAACGTTTCTAATGAGTTTTGCTTACAAGACAGTATTGTCAAGTCTTTTAGTAATGTTCATTGATATAAAAAATATTTATGCAAACGAAGAAAACAGCGATTCAGCCGGTTCGGGACGTTGGAGATTATGGAAAGCGACCATTAAATATATTTCTGAAAAACCAATATTCGGTTTCGGAACAGACGGAATATATAAAAGACTTGTTAAAGAAGCCGGCAATGCGAGAACCCACAACGAATTTTTGCAATACACAGCTTTCTACGGAATCCCTGCCGGTATAATGTATGTTGCAGGCGATGTATCAGTCTTTATCAAAGGCTTAAAATACAGATATAAACTTGATATTTATACGCTTACAGGACTTGCGGCAGCATTTGGTTATTTGGTTTCTTCATTTTTTGGAACTTCATTCTTTTACACATCGCCTTTTCTCTTTATCTTTCTCGGAATTGGTCTTAGCGGAAAAAAGCATGCGTAACAGCTTACCTTAATTCAAGTAATGATTTCCTTAAAATATACAAAATAAAAAACTCGGCGTAATTTGAATTTCAGCCGAGTCTTTTTATTATGAAATTCTTTTCCCCTTTCCCCTCTTTCGCTTTTCGATTGGTTTTTCCTTTCCGCCCATATCCTCAAAAAGAGTTTCTTCTTCAATGTCGTCCGTACCGTCCGTAAGCTCGGGGTTAATTTCGCCGATACTTTCGTAATACGGGTTGATGACATATTTCTGAATTACAGGATAACTGTTAAAGCACACAATAAACCATACCAAAGCAGCCGGGAAAAACGGCAGTATCAATAGGAAAAGCGGTGGCGTGTATGCAAACAGCAGGAACTCCAACACTCCGAAAATAATTATAAAAAATGTTGTAATAACGTTCTGCTTTAGGGAGACAAACGCCAGAGCAAACGAATTTTTTATCAGATTTTTCAGAGAAAGATCGGTAGCCGCCATCATAAGGAAAATGTAATAGTTCATCATAAATACTACAAGCCCTACACTGAGCGTTATTACCAAAGGAATATAGAACAGCTTGTTATGATAAAATTCCGCCCAGTCGGGATAGAGGTTATATCCCGAGAATACCGATAAGGCAGCCACAACATCAAGTATTCCTACAACTAAGCCTTTTTTGAAATTCTCACGATACCCGCGGAAAAAATCACGAACAATATAAACGTGCTTTTCAATAAGAAAAGCTCTGATTACCTTTGTCATTGCAGCCATAGCAGGACCTATATTTATCGTAAAAACAACAAACAAGGCGATCAACAGTATAAGCATAAGCTCATAATTTTTCATAAAGCTTACGATAAACAAAGCCGCCACAAGAGGAGTGCAAAAAATGAAAAACAGCATATTCAGTTCTGCTATCTTCCATATTTTTCTGAAAAACAAATCAAAAAAAAGAGCAAGACCCTTTTTCTTGGGAGCATATTTCGGAATGCCCGGACCGGAATTTTCATAGCTGCTGAATAAACCCAATTTAAACTTCCTCCAATTAATTTATAATACAAATCCTCCGAAGAAAAAAATCAACAGAGAATCGACCGCAGAAATTATCAATGCGGCAGCGAAAAGTACGGCATACCTTATGCAGAAGCTTTTAAAACTCGG
>Ga0129308_1001289_pt1 | contig 27284 bp, 21 predicted proteins | sample L827metagenome_FD_94440 | JGI IMG/M metagenome (GOLD analysis project Ga0129308, IMG submission 94440) | Ring-tailed lemur group fecal microbial communities from Wisconsin, USA - L827 metagenome | ecosystem: Host-associated > Mammals > Digestive system > Large intestine > Fecal | place: USA...
CGAAAAACAAATCTGTATATAAAAGACGGCGTGATCAGAGAGAACTGCAGGGAGCCTGTCTATGAAGCGGCAAAAGTGATCGATGCAGAGGGCAGATATGTATTTCCCGGATTTATCGATCCCCATGTTCACTTAAACGATCCGGGCGCGACGGAAAGCGAAGATTTCTACACGGGGACCTGTGGTGCGGCGGCGGGAGGAGTCACAACCGTCCTGGAGCATCCGCTTACGTTTCCGCTGCCGGATGTACTGACTGCCTACGACGAAAAGAAGAAGATCTGCAAGAAAAAGGCTGTGACGAATTTCGGACTTTTCGGGGCCTGTTCGCCGGGCAATGAAGAAGAAATGCAGAAGATGATCCACAGCGGTGCCGTTGCATTTAAAGCGTTTTTAACCTATTCTCCGGAGATACCGAAGCTGAATGACGGGGAAATTCTTGAGAAGATGCGGTTCCTGGCGGATAAGGATATCGTTTTGGTCATCCACTGCGAGAATGACGATATCGTCAATTACAGCACGGAACACATGAAACGCGCGGGCAGAGTATCGCCGGAGGACTATTCGGACAGCAGGCCGGAAATCGCGGAAATAGAAGCTGTTTCACGCATGTGTCTCTTTGCCCGGGAAGCAGGCTGCAAGATAAGCATCGCGCACTGTTCTCTGAGCGGAGCAGTGGAGATCATTGAAAAAGAAAAGAGGATGGGCTGCAATGTCACAGTTGAGACGTGTCCGCAGTATCTGGTGTTGAACCGCGGGATGATGAATGAAATGGGCGTACTCTCCATCTGCAATCCTCCGCTGAGAAAAAGGGAGGAGACAGAGGCCCTTTGGCGATCGGTGCTGGCGGGGAAGGTGGATTGGGTCTGCAGCGATCATGCCCCCTATACGGAAGAGGAAAAAAATCAGGGAGAGGACGATATCTTCCGGACGCCTGCGGGACTGGCCGGAATTGAAACGACCTATCAGATCTTGTTTAGCGAAGGTGTTGTCAGGAGAGGGATGTCGATTGAGCAGTTCGTCCGGCTTTCAAGTGAGAACGCAGCCAGGCGGTATGGACTCTACCCTCGCAAGGGCGCCCTTGCGGCGGGCAGCGACGCGGATATCGTGATCTTTGATCCGGCAGCGGAATGGGTGGTGGATCCGGGCCGGCTGAAGCAAAAGCTCCCGTTTACACCGTACGCGGGAATGCGTATCGTTGGAAAAGTCGTGACAACGATCGTAAATGGGATCGAAGTATACGACGGCAAGGAAATAAGAGCGGAAAGGGGGACGGGAAATTATGTATCACCCGGCCGGTAGTGGTATGAAACTGTTATTCATCAATCCGAATTCGTCAAAAGCAGTGACAGAGCGCATTGCGGAAGCCACAAAGAAATATGAAGATGAGACCACCCGGATCGACGTAATTGCCTGTCAGAATTCGCCGGAAGGCATCGTTACCGCAGCGGATGAGCTGACAGCGGGGGTCAACGTGATCCAATTACTGCAGGAAAAAGAAAAGGAATATGACGGTGCCGTAATAGCCTGCTTCGCCGATCCAGGTCTCAGAGCGGCGCGTGAAAAGATCAAGATCCCGGTAGCTGGCATCTACGAGGCCAGCGCCGTATTTGCGAAACTGCAGGCAAGCCGGTATTCCATCATATCCTCCGGGGATCACAGGGATATGGATCCGTGGGTGCTCATGGCCAGAAGCAGAGGCGAAGTTGAGAACATCGCTTCGATCAAGTGCCTGAATTCCACAGTGGAGCAGGCGGTCCACGCAGACGAAGAAAAGCTGCTGAGGCTGATCGGTGCGTGCGTGAAAAAAGACGGAGCGGGCTCCGTGATCCTGGGATGCGCGGCTTTTGCAGGGCAGGGGGACAAGCTTTCCCAGCGGTCCGAAGTCCCTGTGATCGACGGGATAAAAGAAGCGGTCTTCTTTATTCGGATGATGATCTTATATAGGAAATGATCATTTTTAATTGTATGCGAAGGAGAAAGAAAGAGAGGGATCTGGCATGAAAAACAATTACAAATTTATTCGTGGGAAATATGTGCTGCCCATGAACAGGGACAGAGAATTCATACGGGATGGACTGGTCGTCGTTGAGAATGACCGGATCTGTGACATCGGCAGATATGATGCGCTCATCGATCGGTACAGAGATATGGACGGGGAATGGATGGAGTACGAAGATGGACTTATCATGCCCGGTCTCGTGAGCAATCACACCCATCTGTATCAGGCGATGATGAAAGGGATCGGCTCTGATCTCTGTCTGGACGATTGGGTGATCAACGTGATTTATCCCATGGCGCTGGCAATGAAGAAAGAGGATTTCTACGATATCGTCAGATTTAATATTTTAGAGATGATCAGCACAGGGACGACCTGTTTCGCGGATTCTATGTATCATCATCACAATCTGGACAATATCGACGGAGTTGCGGAAGCGGTGAGGGACATGCATATGCGGGGGATGATCGTTCGGGCCGTGCAAAGCGTCAATTTTGATGAGAGGATCCCGGATGCGTGCGCGGAACGGGAAATCGAGATCACCAGAGCGGAGTCGATCCGGTGCATCAAACAGTATGATCACACGGAAAACGGAAGGATCCGGGTGGGGCTGGAAGCGCTGAGCCCATTTGACTGCGACGAGCGGACGATCCGGGAATTATACGGAATCTGTGAGGAATATGACGTTCGGTTCCAAATGCATGTGGCGGAGGCGATCACGGAACAGGTGAGAATACGAAGCAGCCATAACATGGGTGTGATCGAATATTTGGATAAACTGGGAGTTGTCAGTGACAGAACGCTGCTGATCCACAACATCTGGGTCACCCCGTCGGAAATACAGCTCATCGCCCGGAGAAGGGCAAATGTGGCCCATAACCCGGTGTCCAATATGATCCTGGCGGACGGGATCGCCCCGATCCCGGAATATCTGGCAAATGGAATCACAGTGGGTCTTGGCGTGGACGGCGCGGCCAGCAACAATAATCAGGATATGTTTGAAACGATGAAGGCCTGCGTTCTTCTGCACAGAGTCAACCGGCTGGACGCGTCTATCATGAAAGCGTACGACGCCCTTGAGATGGCAACGATCTCCAGCGCGAGATCGATCGGCTGGGAGAAAGAGATCGGTTCTCTGGAAGTGGGGAAAAAAGCAGACCTGATCGTGGTCAAAACAAATTCATGCCACATGGGACCCCAATTGGACGTGGTGACCAATCTGGTGTTTTCGGGAAACGGCCGGGACGTGGATACGGTCATGATCGACGGCGATATTGTCATGAAAAACAGGGAGTTTACCATGTTTCATGCAGAGGAAATCGTCAGAAGGGGAAATGAGTGCGCGCTGAAGATCGCGGAGAAAGCGGATGTGTTTAACAGAATAAATAATCTGGGAAAGAATTGACCCCGCGCATTTCCAGAGGACAGGAGAGTCTGAGATGGTGATCTATCACAATGTATGCAGGGCCGGATGCGTCAGCATACAGAAGCTGCCGTTCCAGGTCAATTATAATTTGGCAATTATTATGCCCCTGGACGAAGAGGTGTTATATACCACGGTAATGGGTACGCAGCTGCTTAAAAAAGGCGAGATCGAGATATTGAATGTTAAGGATCCCGTAAAAATTGAAACCATCGGTGATCGGGGCAGAATTGCTTTTGTCTCCTTTGACAGAACATTCACCGATACGATCTTCGATCAGATGGAATTCAATATCTACAACTGCAGCAATACCAATTTTTTCGGGGCAAAAGCATGCCCCGAGGACCTCGGAAAGCTGAAAAAGATGTTTGTGGATTTTATGACCGCATGTATGGGGGAGAGCGATATTCCCGCCATCGAAGCAGGAGCAAAATCGATGGTGGATATCATATGCCTGCGCTTTAACATCGTGGACGAGATCTTCAATACAAAAAGCAGAAAGGACGACTACAACGGTAAAGAGCGATTCAGAAAGATAAACGAATATATTTTCACCCATATATCGGAGAAGATCGCTTTGAGCGATCTGGCGGCTCACACTTACCTGAGCACCCCATATTTATCGAGAGAATTTTCAGCGAAGATGGAGCAGACCTACAGCAATATCATCAATCTGTATCGAACACTGAATGCGGGGATACAATTATTGGAAACGGACGACTCGCTGACATATATAGCAAATAACAGCGGTTTCTCGTCAACGAAATACTACCACACCTATTTTGAAAAATATTATGGGTGTCCCCCGGCAAAGTTCCGCAGCAATAATAAAAACAAAGAGATGCAGATAGAAGAGGAAGAACTCCAGGCAAGTGAACTTCAACGATTTCTCACGGCGGAGGAAAGCATATCCTCCATTTTCAACAGGCATATCGTGGATTTTGAAGAGGAAGACAGCTTTGAACAGATCGAGATCATGAATGACAGCGATGAGCGGAAAGGGTACGTCATAAAAATGGTGCTCGGACCAAAGGAGAAAATTATTTTAAAAAAGGAAAAGCTCTGACTTGCGGGAAAGAAAACGGAGTTTTGGTGCGGAGAGCGCGGAGGAAGGATAAGTAAAGTATAAGGAGGAGAAAGATGGAATATGGTTTTCTGAGTATTACACCGTTAGTTTTGATGATCCTGTTGGCCGTTATCACCAAAAAAGTATTGGAGCCTGCGATCATCAGCACTCTGGCAGCTTTTATCATTTCTGATAAGCTGCAGTTTTTCGGAGCCTGGGTGGACGGCCTGGAGGCCGAGCTGTCAAACTTCGGATATTATGCTATCGTTTTTGGGGCCATGGGAATCCTGATCCGGCTGCTGATGAATTCAAAAAGCGTGATCCGGTTTGCGGAAATGTTAGCAAGATTTATTAAAAGCAAGAAGAGCGCGTTGATGGTGACCTGGTTAGCCGGTATTCTGATCTTCGCGGACGACTACATCAATTCGCTGGGGGTCGGGACCTCCATGAGAACGCTGACGGACCGGTATAAGGTATCCAGAGAGTTTCTCGCCTACGTGGTCAATTCCACCGGCGCAGTGGTCTGTACCCTGATCCCCATGTCCACCTGGGGCGTGTTCATGATCTCTCAATTTGAAAAGTATCCGGTCAGCGGCAGTTCCATGAGAGATTATCTGCATTCTATTCCCTTTATGTTCTATTGCTGGGCCGCGCTGTTGATCGTTCCCCTGTTCATCTTTAAGATCATACCTGTTTTCGGAAAGATGAAGAACGCCGAGCTCCGGGCTGAAACGACGGGCCGGGTATTCCCGGACGGATGCGGGCCGATGGAAGAAGTGGATGAGAAAGATGGGAACAACAGCACCGCTTTGGATTTTATCGTTCCCATGCTGCTTTTCGTCATTTTGGGAATTGTATGGGGCAATCTTCCAAGAGCCATTATCGTGGCGATCCTCGCCTGCGGGCTGCTGTATATCCCGAGAAAGATCATGACCTTTGAAGAATTCATGCAGGGAGTGATCGGAGGGATCCAGGATATGATCCCGGTGATGACGTTATTGGTATTTGTGTTTCTCCTGGGGACAGCCAGCAATGACCTGGGCGCGGCAGATTATATTACCAGCATTCTTGGACCGCTGATGCACCCTTCGATCCTGCCCTTCGTCACATTCCTTGGAGTATCCCTTCTGGCAATCGGAACGGGAAGCTTCTGGGGTTCCGCGGCGATCGCTCTGCCCATATTTTTAGAGTTGGGAACCATGTCCTCCGCAAACCCGTACTTCATTTTCGGAGCGGCGGCTTCCGCCATTACACTGGCCTCCCACATCAGCTTCTGGAATGACGCGGTGTTGCTCACCTGCACCGCCACAGAGATCAGAAGCAGCGATTACTTACAGACGTCGATACCGTTGATCTCCCTGCCGCTGGCCATCGCCGCCGCAGGCTATCTGGCCCTTGGATTTATAGGTTAAATGCAATTCAGAAAGTAAAAAGGAAAAGGGTAATGATGGAAACAGAACTGAATTGGCTGTTAAACGCGTTGGAGGAAGCCGGCAAGACCGCCGTAAAGAAAGACGGGGAATATTGGCGCGCCTCCTACACGGCGGAGGATAAAGCTGTCGTTGAGCTCTTGGGCCAGTATATGAGGGAAGAGGGGATGGAGATCTTTTTTGACGCCGTGGGAAATCTGCATGGCGTTCTGGAAGGAAAAAGCAGAGATGTGATCATGGTGGGATCCCACAGAGACACGGTGCGCCACGGCGGGAAATACGATGGAATGCTGGGGATCCTGGCGGGGATTCGGGCAGCAGGCAGCCTGTACAGAGAATTTGGGAGGCCGGAAAAAACGCTGGAGGTCGTTGCCATGGCTGAGGAGGAGAGCAGCCGTTTTCCCGCGTCGGATTACCCTGGCAGCTCCAACATTGCGGGAATCATGCCCCGATCCGCTCTGGAGCTCACCGACGCCGATGGGGTCACACTTGGAGCCGCCATCAAAGAAGCGGGATATCGGGGGGAGCCGCTGGACCGGAAACGGCCGGAGATCAAGCGCTTTATCGAGATGCACATTGAGCAGGGAGGCGTCCTTGAACACGAGGGGAAGCAGATCGGCATTATCAGATCCATCGTGGGTCAGTGGGGCGGAAGGATCGATTTTGTGGGAGAGCAGAATCATGCCGGAACGACGCCAATGGATTTGAGACGGGACCCCGTACCGGTCATGGCGGATTTTATACGGGATATGTTCTGCCGGATCAAGCCGTATGAAGGAGATCTGGTGCTGACGATGGGAAAGATCGACGTGTGGCCGGGAAACGCCAATGTTATTCCGCAGAAGGTGTCGGTCACTTACGATCTGCGGTCAGCTGATTATGATCTGGGGAGAAAGGTATTTGCCGGGATCCTGAATTTACAAGACAAGCATTATGGCGCGGTCAAAATAGAAGTGACTCCCGCATGGGAGGATAGACCCACGGATCTGGATCCCCAGGGCATTGAGGAGCTGGAAGCCGTGGCCAGGGAGCTGAACTATCCATATAAGATAATGAACAGCGGAGCAGGCCACGATTCTCAGAATATGGCCAAATCCTATCCGACTAACATGATCTTTGTGCCAAGCGTGGGGGGAGTCAGCCATCATGAAAAAGAATACACGAAGCCGGAGGATCTGGAAGCAGGCCTTGCCGTCTTGAAAGCTTATCTGAAAAAACTGAGTTGGTAGACTCCCGTAAAATTTCCCGTCCATATCAGATCTGATATGGGCGGGAACACTTTTTTTGCCGCGTTTTCAGGCAGGCCGCAGCGCAAACCGGGGTCGAAATGGGTCAATCTCAGAACGGGCGGACGGAGACTCAAGGGCCGCGGCCGGCGCCGACAGGGTCCAGATTCCTGCCAGGACGCGTATCTCTGTTTTTGTTTTACTTTCCAGCTCTGATTGGGTATACTGATTAAGAATGGGAAGCAATTTCAGTTTTTGGTCGGCTGGCAGAGCGGTCCCTTAAAGGAAAGAGAAGCAGATGAGAGGAACGGATAAATGAGATTGATTTTCGTGAGACACCCTCAGACAGAGGGTAATGTAAAGCGTCTGATATACGGCCGCTACGACGCGCAGTATTCGGAGGAGGGGAGGAAGAGCATCCCGGGCATCGTGGAGGCGCTGCGGGACGTGAAGTTCGACGCGCTGATCGCAAGTCCCCTTTCGCGCACCCGATACCTGGCGGAAGAGATCGCCGCGGATCACGGACTGACGCCGGAGGCGGTCCGGTATGACGACAGGATTCTGGAGATGAATTTCGGCGTGCTGGAAGCCATGACCACGAAAGAAGCGAAGGAAAAGCAGAAGGAGGTCTACGACGGCCTCATGGCTGATTACGAGCAGTACGTCATCCCGGAGGGAGAGTCCTGCGTCATGGTATACGAACGCGTGGGCCAGTTTCTGGAGGATATCTACGCGGAGTTTGAGGGACGGCCGCAGAAGGAGGAGCTTTCCACCTGGGAAGAATGGTCCGGCACGGTGAAAGAGAGCCGGGTGAAGGCTGAGACGCGGAGGGAGAAGACCATCGTGGTAGTCGCGCACTCCATGGTGATCCACGTGGCCCTGGCTTGTCTGTTGAAGATCGCGCTTCACGAGATCTGGCACATCAAGATCGAGCCGGGATCTTTGGTGGATCTGGACTGGAGGTGCGATTTCGCCATGCTTCAGGGACTGGCGGGGCCGTTCAACATCAGGGAGATACAGTGAGTCCGCTGAAGAATATCTTAAATGCCAGTGGGATTTTGGGATATAATGTAAAAACATGTTTAGTTCTAAATAGAGACTGCGGATTTTCCGCAGTCTCTTTGTATTCATAAATGTATTATTATCATCATGACGGCCGCAGCAGTCCGGAGATCTCAATTACAGCGCCGGCCATTGCTGTTCTGTACTCTTATCAGGAAGAGCGCAGTTTTTTTGCTTTGATCTGTTACATTGAAAGAAAATAATTACAATACGATACAGGCATGACAAGCGATCCGTTATAAGCATTAGACATTTCGTTTCTCTGATCTTAAACTGTAAATAAGGGATCCGCCGGCTGGCGGGAAAGTCCTGTGCTCTGTTATCGGTTTTGTATGCACAGTCCGGCCGAACAGGCCGGGGAGGATGGATCATGAACGAGATCCGGCGTACGGGACGACAGGCCCATATTATCAATGGAAGGTATCGCTTATAAATGTAAAAAATGCAGTAACAGGATGTTGAAAGGAGTACAAAGATGAGAAAGAAAGTATTTTTATTTCTGATGACTGTGGCCCTGCTGTTGGCCGTGGCCATTCCGGCTATGGCGGCGGTGGAGGATACCGGCTTTGCAGACGTGGACGCGGGCGCGTGGTATGCAGACGCGGTAGAGTATTGCAGGGACAACAGCCTGATGAACGGCACTGCGGATACTGCCTTTGAGCCGGAAGCCGCCATGACGCGCGCCATGCTGGCCACTGTCCTGTATCACGCAGCCGGCTCTCCCCAGGTCACCGCCGCCAGTCCCTTTACGGACGTTGAGGAAGGAAGCTGGTATGCCGACGCGGCCGTCTGGGCGCAGCAGAACAACGTTATCAGCGGGTATGGCGGCGGACTGTTCGGAACCGACGACCCGGTGACCCGAGAGCAGATCGCCACGATGCTCTGGAATAATGAAAACAGTCCATCAGCTGAAAGGGGCAGCGATTTTGCCGACGAGGGCGCGATCTCCTCTTACGCATCCACAGCGGTGGACTGGGCGCGGGCCGAGGGCATCGTCAACGGCAAGGAAGGAAACCGCTTTGATCCTCAGGGCAATGCAACACGCGCAGAGGTAGCCGCCATGCTGTTGAACTACATGAGCAAGAATAATTCTGCAGCGCCCGCACCTGATCCAGAGTCCACTTCCGCCGCCGGCATTGGGACGAAGATCCTGGTCGCCTACTTTTCAGCCACAGGAAACACCAGGCCGTTAGCGGAATATGTATCCGACGCGTTGGATGCAGAACTGTATGAGATTATCCCTGAGATTCCCTACACCGCCGCCGATCTGAACTACGGCGACTCGTCCTCCAGAGCCACCGTCGAAATGAACGATCCATCCGCCCGTCCGGCGATCTCCGGTTCTGTGGAGAATATGGAGGAGTACGACGTCGTTTTCCTGGGCTATCCTATCTGGTGGGGGCAGGCTCCCAGGATCGTCGGCACTTTTCTGGAAAGCTATGATCTCAGCGGAAAGACTATCGTTCCGTTTTGTACCTCCGGAAGCAGCGGCATCGGCTCCAGCGCCATGGATCTGCACGACCTTGCCTCCGGGGCGGACTGGCTTTCCGGACAGCGCTTCAGCAGCGGCACCTCACGTTCTGCAATGGTGAACTGGATCAACGGTCTGGACCTGGGCGTTGCCGCGGAGTAGAGTCTGACCGGTTTTCCGGCTAAGGACAAGGGCTTATCATATTTAATGGAGGAAATGATCATGAAATATCGAAAACTCCCACGGGGGACGGAACAGATCAGCATTATCGGGCTGGGTACCAGCTCCATCGGTATGGCCGGCGAAGGTGAGATCGAGGAAACCGTGGCTTATGCTTTGGAAAAGGGCGTCAATTTCTTTGATATGGCGTCCGCCGAGGCAAAGCCCTTCGCGGCTTACGGCCGCGCTCTGGCCGGCAGTCGTGAGAAAGCATTTTTTCAAATACACTTCGGTGCGGATTACACGTCGGGCAAGTACGGCTGGACGGTGGATCTGGACGCCGTCAAACGATCTGTTGACTGGCAGCTCAACATGCTGAAGACCGATTATATCGATTTCGGATTCATCCACTGTATCGACGAGCTGTCCGATCTGGAAAAGATCAAGTCCGGCGGCGTTCTTGCATACGTACAGGAACTCAAAGCCCAGGGCGTGGTGCGGCATATCGGTCTGTCCTCCCATACCCCTGAACTGGTCAACAGGGTGTTGGAAGAGACGCCCATCGACATGGTCATGTTCAGCATCAATCCCGGTTACGATTACAGGCACGGCGATTACGCCATCGGCAGCGCAGACGAGCGCATGGATCTGTACCGCCGATGCGAGACGGAGGGCGTGGGCATCTCCGTGATGAAAGTTTTCAGCGGCGGCCAGCTGCTGGATGCCGGGACTTCGCCCTTCGGGCAGGCTCTCACGGAGTATCAGTGCATGCAGTATGCTCTGGATAAGCCCGGGGTATTGAGCGTTCTCCCCGGGATCCGGGACAAGGCGGACCTGCAGCGCATTTTAGGGTTTCTGGATGCCGCGCCGGAAGAAAAGGATTATTCTGTTCTGGGTACCTTCACGCCCGGGGACGCGGTGGGGAAATGCGTTTACTGCAATCACTGCCAGCCCTGTCCGGCCGGACTGGATATCGGTCTGATCAATAAATATTACGATCTTGCAATGGCAGGGGATGAACTGGCAAAAGAGCATTACAACAAACTGGAAGTGAAGGCCGGGGCCTGTCTGGACTGCGGGCACTGCAATGTGCGCTGTCCGTTTCATGTGGATCAGTCGAAAAGAATGAAGGGGGAGATCCTCTCTTATTTTCAGCAATGAGCCGCTGACATTGAGAAACGGATCGGGCTGCGCGCCGGTCAGTTCCTGATGCATCTCTGATCATCGGTTTGACGAAGCTGCTGAACGGCAGGGGCGTCGGGTGCTGCAAAGCACGGGATGGTGAACGGAGAAAATCAAAAGATATAGAGATACGGTATGACTGACTGCGAGATATGTTGGACCGGTGCGCCCCGCAGTGCTATACTCATGGTAGAAAGGGGGCGTGCTTATGGAACTTCGCGTTTTAAATTATTTTTTGATGGCGGCCCGGGAGGAGAATATCACAAAAGCGGCTCAGCTGCTGCACGTGACGCAGCCGACTCTCTCACGTCAGCTCATGCAGCTGGAAGAGGAACTGGGCGTGAAGTTGTTCCAGAGGAGCAGCCACTGCATTATTCTCACAGAAGAGGGAATGCTCTTAAAACGCCGCGCGCAGGAGCTGCTCACCCTGGCGGAAAAGACAAAGCAGGATCTCATGCAGAAGGATACGCAGCTGTCCGGAGAGATCTCCATCGGCTGCGGCGAGCTGCAGAGCGTGGATTGGCTCTCTAAGCTTCTGGCTCGATTTCAAGGGGAGAATCCGCTGGTTCACGTTAATCTATACAGCGGGAATGCGGACAGCATCAAGGATCGCATCGAAAACGGGCTTCTGGATATGGGACTTGTCCCCGAACCGGTGGATATCACGAAATATTCCTTTGTGCACGCGCCGCAAAAGGAGATCTGGGGAGTTCTGGTCCACAAGGATTCCCCGCTGGCCGGAAAGCGGACGGTCAGTCCGGCCGATCTGGCCGGTCAGTCCCTGATGTTTTCGAACCGCGATCTGGTCCGGGATCTCATCGCCAACTGGTTTGGCGATGATTTTGACGATCTGCATGTTGCGGCCCGGTATAATCTGCTGTACAACGCGGCGATCATGGTGCGCAATAAAATCGGCGCGGCGATCTGCCTCAAACTGGATTGCAGCTACGACGACACCTGTTTTGTTCCCTTTTCGCCCCCTCTTGAGAGCGGCTCCGTGTTGATATGGAAAAAAGATCAGTTTGCCTCGCCGGCCGTAACAGCATTTCTGGCTCTGGCAAAAGAATGCATTAAAAGCATTTCTGCCGATTCTATATAAGTATTGGACATATCATTGACGATCTTTTATGATGAAGGCGTACTTGAGAGAGCGCCTTTATTTTACACTGTATTTGGAGAGGAGCAAACGCTGGCATGACGAAGACGGAAGCAAGCGCGCTTTACAATATTCCAGTGGAGGTGCTGGATGAATATGAACGGTGGGGCCTGTGCGGCGAGGTAAAAAAAGTCATGGGCGCCTGGCAGTATGACCACATGGATATCGAGCGGCTTGGCATGATCATGACCCTGCACGACATAGGTTTTGGCAACGAGGATATTGAAGAGTATATGCGCCTGATGTCAGCGGGCGATTCCACCGAAAAGGAACGGCTGCGGATCCTGAATGAAAAGCGCAGCCACACGCTGAGCGAGATCCATTTTCGGGAGAAACAGCTTGAACGGCTGGATTATCTTCGCTTCAAAATGGGCAGAGATAAGTAAATGTTATGGGTCGGGTGACGACCGGGCAAGGGAAAGGAAGATCATCATGGAAAAACAGACCGCGGGACATGACGAACGGCATTTTACGCAGGCTGGCCCAACGCCTGGGCGGCCTTCCGGATGGCGAAAGAAGTATACGGCGCGAAAGAATAAGGAGGAAAGATCATGAGCGATAAAAAGATTTTGGCAGCGTACTTTTCCTGCAGCGGCGTGACGGCAAAGGCCGCGCGCACGCTGGCGGAGGCGGTAAACGCGGATCTGTATGAAATCAAGCCGGAGGTCCCTTATACTCCGGCGGATCTGAACTGGAACGATCCCAAAAGCCGCAGCAGCGTTGAGATGAAGGATCCAGGATCCCGCCCGGCCATCGCGGGCGGGGTAGAGAATATGGAGCAGTACGGCGTTGTCTTTGTGGGATTTCCCATCTGGTGGTATGTGGCGCCCACCATTATCAATACCTTTCTGGAAAGCTATGATCTCTCGGGCAAAATCGTCGTCCCCTTCGCCACCTCAGGCGGCAGCGGGCTGGGCAAGTCGGAGGAGAGACTGCGGGCGTCCTGCGCCGCCGATTTCCGTCCCGGCAGGCTGCTGAACGGCGAACTGTCGAAAGGGGATCTTGCAGCCTGGGCGGAGAAATTGGGTCTGTAGGACGAAACGAAATGAAAATGGAGGACCATATTATGACCGGGGAAAATGAAAGAGCGGGACTTTTTGGACTGGGGCAGCCTAACGACGCCTTTGCCCAGTATTTTATCGGACAGAGCTACCTCAATCCGGTCACCACAGAGGGCTTAGGCATATTCAACGTCACCTTTGAGCCGGGATGCCGCAACAACTGGCATATCCACCACGCGTCGAAAGGCGGCGGGCAGATCCTGCTGTGCATATCCGGCCGGGGCTGGTATCAGGAGTGGGACGGGGAGCCGCGGGAGCTGCATCCCGGCGACGCCGTGGTCATCCCGCCGGAGGTCAAGCACTGGCACGGGGCGGCGCGGGACAGCTGGTTTGCTCATCTGGCCATCGAAGTGCCCGGCGAGGAAAGTTCCAATGAATGGTGCGAGGCGGTGACTGACGAGGTGTATTCCCGCTTGAAATAGCGAAGGATTTTTTAAAGTGTTTCAAAAACGGAGTTTAGTAGGTGGTCGGAGGTAGGCAAGGGTGGGTTTGTGCCCGCCCTTGCTTTTATCTTCATTTTGTTCTATCATAGTCCTATCATAACCACCGGATAAAACAGAAGTTTAGGAGGCGATCCATGTTGCAGATCGAGCTGGCTGTTCACAATGACTATGAAAAAATAAGAGAGTTCTACTATTCGCTGATCGAGGCGATAGATAACGAAACATATAAACCCGGCTGGAAAAAAGAGACCTATCCGGAGCCGGAATTTTTACTTAGGTCCATTGCTGGAAAAGAACTTTATATAGGAAAAATAAATGCTCAGATTGCATCGTGCATGGTGGTCAATCACGAGTACAATTCTGAATACAGGAATGTTAAGTGGTCGGTAGAGGCAACGGATCCCGAACTTCTGGTTATTCATGCTCTTGGCGTTCACCCCGCATTTTCCGGGCGAGGAGCTGCGAAACAAATGATTCAGAAAGCCATTGAGATCGCCCGCGATGAGAATGTGAAAACGATCCGGCTGGATGTTCTGGACGGGAATCTTCCGGCTGAAAAGGTGTATGAAAAAGCCGGCTTTGTGCATCGTGATACGATCCGGATGTTTTACGAGGATACGGGCTGGACGGATTTTAAACTGTTTGAATATCTTGTTTAAACGAAATAAACTGCGGCGTTGGTCTACGCCATTTTTTATAATATCCTCGCTGCCTTCATCCTGTAGATCTCCTGGCGGCTGTATCTCATTATCAGCATCCGGGGCTGGGTGCGCGTCGTCGCGGTGTTGGCGTATCGGGCCCTTTTCTTTTAGTTTTTCTTGATTTTTGGACAAGATATGGGTATAGTTTTAGATAAAGCACAAAACCCGGAGTTTTTCCGGGTTTTTATCAAAAAGTCGCCGCACTCATTCGTGCCGCGCAAAAGGAGAGATGAAAATGAGCGATACCAAGAAGAAAGAAAAGTATTATGTCTCAACCCCGATCTATTATCCCAGCGCCAACCTGCATATCGGGCATACCTACTGCACAGTCATGGCCGACGCCATGGCGCGGTTTAAGAGACTGCAGGGTTATGACGTAATGTTTCTGACCGGAACGGACGAGCATGGCCAGAAGATCCAGAAAATCGCGGAAGAAAATCACACTACGCCGCAGGCGTACGTGGATAATGTGGTGGGAGGGATCAAGGAGCTCTGGAAGACCATGGAGATCTCCTACGATGACTTTATCCGCACCACGGAACCGAGACATCATAAAACCGTGCAGACGGTGTTCAATAAGCTGTACGAAAAGGGAGATATCTATAAAAGCGAGTACGAGGGACTTTACTGCACGCCCTGCGAATCCTTCTGGACCGAAACGCAGGCTGTGGACGGCAAGTGCCCTGACTGCGGCCGCCCGGTGGAAAAGGCCAAGGAAGAAGCGTATTTCTTCCGTCTTTCCAAATATCAGGACAGACTGTTGGACCTGTTGGAAAACACGGATTTTCTGCAGCCGGAGAGCCGCAGAAATGAGATGGTCTCCTTCGTGAAACAGGGGCTTGAGGATCTGTGCATCTCCCGCTCCAGTTTTGACTGGGGCATCAAGGTGCCGGTCAACGAGAAACACGTGATCTACGTCTGGCTGGACGCGCTGTCCAACTATCTGACGGGCCTGGGCTATCCGGACACAGAGGGCGAGCTGTTCCAGCGTTACTGGCCGGCCAACGTCCATCTGGTGGGCAAGGAGATCGTCCGGTTCCACGCTGTCATCTGGCCGGCTCTGCTCATGTCGCTGGAGCTTCCGCTGCCGGATCATGTGCTGGGTCACGGCTGGATCCTGCTGGAGGGCGGCAAGATGTCCAAATCCAGAGGCAATATCGTGGATCCGGTAAAGCTCATCGAGCGTTACGGCGTGGACGCCCTGAAATATTTCCTGCTGAGAGAGTACACCTTCGGACAGGACGGTCTGTTCACCAATGAGGTGATGCTTTCCCGCATGAACTTCGATCTGGCCAACGATCTGGGCAATCTGCTTTCCAGAACGGTCTCCATGATCGAAAAATATAACGGCGGCGTCGTTCCGGGACCGGGAGCCGACGAGGGCCCCGACGCGGAGCTGAAGGAGCTGGCCGTCACCACGGCGGATCGGGTCAGCGCATATATGGATAAGTTCAGCTTCAGCCAGGCTCTGGAGGAGATCTGGATCCTGATCAGAAGAACGAATAAATACATCGATGAGACGGCCCCCTGGCTGCTGGCCAAGGACGAGGCCAACAAGGAGCGGCTTTCCACAGTGCTCCACAATCTGGCCGAGTCCCTGCGGATCTCATCCATCCTGATCTATCCCTTCATGCACACCACAGCCACCCGGATGAGAAAGCAGCTGGGCCTGTGGTACGCGGACGTGGTCTGGGAGGACGCCTACACTTTCGATATGATGAACGGCGATCAGGTGAAAAAGGGCGACGCCCTGTTCCCGCGTCTGGATATCGAGAAGGAACTGGCCGAGCTGGAGGCCATGAAGCAGGAGCAGATGGCAGAGGCCGCGGAAGCGGCGGAGGCCGGTGGGGACGGCAGCTGCGGCGCGGGCGCTTCTGCGGATCCCGCTGTCTCAAAGGAAGCCGGCGAGGCAGAGGGCGACGCCCCTGAGATCCCATACAAAGATCCCATCGACTATGAGGATTTTGCAAAGATCGACTTCCGGGTAGGCCGGGTGCTGGAGTGCAAAAAGCATCCCAAGGCGGACAAGCTGCTGATCTTTAAGATCAAGATCGGAAAAGAAGTTCGTCAGATCATTTCCGGCGTGGCCGAGTGCTTTGCGCCAGAGGAGTGCGTGGGGAGAAAAGTAGTCGTTGTGGCCAACCTGAAGCCCCGGAAGCTGAGGGGAGAGGAGTCCAACGGCATGCTGATGTTCGCCGACAACGGCGACCGCTTTGAGTTCGTCACCACCATAGCCAGGGACGGAGAGATCGTCAGCTAGAGTTGGAAAGATCGTGGGTCGGAGACGTGTTTCCGCCGCCGGTCATCGATGACAGATCCAATGGAAATAGAGATCGAGACAGAATCCGATCAAAAGTTAAAACGTCGACCGCTGGTCGACCTGAAACGCCGCCCGGGCAGAGCCTGCGGGCGGCGTTTTTATGGGGCAGAAGCCGGTGGATAAGGCGGTGCGGCCGGTTTTGCACCTTTTATGGCCGCACGGCCACCTTGATCACGTTATCCCGCCGGTTTTCAAACAGTTCAAAGGCTTCTTCGATCTGGCTGAGGGGGTAGGTATGGGTGATCAGGGGCGTAGTGTCGATGCGGCCGGCCTGGATGAGCCGGAGGATATCTGCACAGTGGCAGCCGTCCACGCCGCCGGTCTTGAAGGTCAGGTTTTTTCCGTACATTTCCGGAAGGGGGAGCATCTGCGTTTCCTCGTAGAGCGCGACGATGGTCACAGTTGCGTTGGGCCGGGCGCACTGCCAGGCCAGCCGGAAGGTCTCGGCCGTTCCGGCCGCCTCCAGCACCGAGTCCGCTCCGCCGTGAGCGCTGTGCTCCCGGATGAAGGCCGCCGCATCCGTGCTGTGAGGGTCCACGGTCAGCACGTCTGGATAGTGATCTTCTACAAAACGCCTCCGGACCGGATCTGTCTCGCAGACGATCACTCGTCCGGGAGATTTCAGCAGAGCGCAGAGCAGCGTGCAGATCCCTGTGGGTCCCGCGCCGATGATGAGGACCGTGTCGCCGGCGCCGATGTCTGCGATCTCCGCGGCCCAGTAACCTGTGGCCAGCACGTCGCCCACAAAGAGCGCCTGCTGATCGGTCACGCTGTCAGGAATGAGGTCCAGTCCCTGATCGGCGCAGGGAACGCGCACGTATTCCGCAAGCCCGCCGTCGATGCGGCAGCCCAGCGCCCATCCGCCGTTGGGATCCTCGCAGTTGTTTACATAGCCGTTCCGGCAGAAAAAGCAATCTCCGCAGAATGTCTCTACGTTGACGGTCACCCGGTCTCCGGGCCGGAACTTCGTCACGGCAGAACCGACGGATTCCACAACGCCCAGCATCTCGTGGCCCACCGTGATCCCCGGGACCGCCCGGGGCACGGAACCGTGCTTGATGTGAAGATCGCTTGAGCAGATGCTGGCAAGGGTCACCCTGACGATCGCATCCCCGGGGGCCAGCAGCGCGGGCCGGGGTTTTTCCAACAGTTCAAATTTCCCTTTTTTAATATACGTATAAGCGAACATAGTCGGCATCCATCCTTTCCATTTTATTTTACATGATTTCTTTGGACATTGGAATATAGAATGATATACTATAAATTGCACTGAGGCGGCGCGCCGGAGACTCCATGGGGAAACGCTGAAGTTTTCGTGTTGAAGAGGCCGCCGGAGGATCTTTGAGTTAGGGGCATCAGGGACGAAGCACATGGAAGTGGAGGAAAAGAGATGATTCGGGAAATATTGCTGTTGGGAGATCCGCGGCTTTACGAGGCCAGCGCACCGGTCGCTGTGGAAGAACTGGAGACCGCCGGAGGGATCGTGAGGGACCTGCACGATACTATGATGGAATTTCGCAGAGTACACAGAGCGGGGAGAGCCATCGCCGCCCCTCAGATCGGCGTGAGAAAACGGATCTTATATATGAACGTGAGCAAAAGCGCAGAGCAGTCTGAAGGAATCGCGTTTCTCAATCCGGAATTGATCTTTCCGGACGAGGATATGATGGAAGTGATGGACGATTGCATGTCCTTTCCAGGCCTTTATGTAAAAGTGATGAGACATCGCCGGGCGGTCATCCGCTACCGGGATCTGGAATGGAAGGACCGCAGAATGGAGCTTGAAGGCGATCTGTCTGAACTGCTGCAGCACGAGTATGATCATTTGGACGGGATCCTGGCTGTCATGCGGGCCAGGGACGCCAGATCGTTTTATTTGAAACAGACGCTGCCCAGAGAATAGCGTGTGACGAGAGGAGATCAAAATGCTGAAACGCGACAAATTTGCCCAGAACAGCGAGACGTGGTGCGGTCTGAACAGACCGGATATCACGGAGAAGGAAGCGGACGTGGTGCTGTTTGGGATCCCCTTCGACAAGGGAGTCAGTTACAGGGGCGGAGCGGGGCAGGGACCGTCGGTCCTCCGTGAGAATACGCTGTGTTCCACGCCGTATACGGAGCGCTTTGAGTGCATGGACTCCCTGAAGGTATACGACAGCGGAGATTTTGTGGGAGAGACGCGGGATGTGCTGTTCAAAGAGATCAGAGAATACACCGGCAGACTGGTGAGAAACGACATATTCTTTACCATGGTGGGCGGGGATCACTCCGTGACCATCCCTGTTGAAGCCGGGATCAGCGACGGGCTGAAGGAACAGTTCGGGATCGTCCACATCGACGCGCATTTCGATCTGTGCGATACGCTGGGAGGGGACCGGTTATCCCACGGCTCCACAGAGCGCAGGGCGCTGGAGCTGGCCAACGTGGCGGGTCCGGAAAACCTCTATTTTGTGGGGATCAGATCCATCGAGCCGGACGAATATCAGTTTAAAAAGAAGAACAATATTCAGGTGAAAAGCGCGTGGGACTGCCATCACAACGGAATGGAGTTCGTGGCGGCCGATGTGGTGACTGCCATGAGCAGGTTCGGGAAAGTGTACATTACGCTGGATATCGACTGTCTGGATCCGGCTTTCGCCGCAGGCACGGGAACGCCGCAGTTCGGCGGTCTTTACAGCAGGCAGGTGCTGACGCTGCTGGAGATCCTGTTTGAGAAACTGAATATCATCGGCTTCGACGTGGTAGAGGTGGCGCCCCCGCTGGACCCCTCGCTGACCTCCATGTTCGCGGCCCGCAAGATCATTACGGAGTGCTGGGGATTCCACGCGAAAAAGCTGGGAAAACTGGAACCGTAGGCGTGGGGCGGGTACGGTACCGGCGCTCCCGCAGGAAAGGAAATATGTAATGGAGAAAATATTGTTTGATTCGCATGCGCATATCAACGAGGAGCGATTTGACGGCTGCCGGGAAGAACTCTGCCGGGAGATCGGGGAGTCGGCGCTGGCGTTTGTCATGGATATCGGCTTTGATCTTGAAAGTTCCGTGAGAGCCGTGGAGGACGCGGCAAAGTACGACTTCTGCTATGCGGCGGTGGGCTGCCATCCTCATGATGCGAAGACCATGGACGACGCTGCGCTTATCATGCTTAAGGGACTGGCGAAGAAGAATAAGGTAAAAGCCATCGGAGAGATCGGACTGGATTATTATTACGACCACTCGGAACGGGACGTGCAGCAGTACTGGTTCCGCCGTCAGATCCAGCTGGCGCTACAGCTGAAGATGCCTATCATCATTCACGACAGAGACGCCAATGATGACGTGATGCGTATATTAAAGGAAGAAGGAGTGTTTCATACACAGCGAACGGACTGCTTTCCCAGGCATCCGGACGGCGGACCGGACGCCAGACTGCTGCTGCACTGTTTTTCCGGAAGCAGGGAGCTGGCGAGACAGTACGTGAAACTGGGAGCGACCATATCCATCGCAGGGCCGGTGACTTTTAAAAAGGCCAGAAAGACGGTGGAAGTGGTGGAGGAGACAGAACTTTCCCGTCTGCTGGTGGAGACGGATTCCCCTTATTTAACGCCGGAGCCTTACAGGGGCAGGACAAACAAGCCCGTCTTTGTGGAACACACGGCGCGGAAGGTGGCCGAGATCAAAGGAATATCCTTTGAGGAGGCCGCCGCAGCCACTTGCGAAAACGCCAGGCGTTTTTTCGCCATCGACTGATCCGCGTCAGACGCGGCGGCGATCAGCCGAAAAGAAAAGGAAAAAGGAGATGAATATGGGTAAAAAAACAGGAAAACGAAGCCCAAAGGCCAGGGTGGCTGCGGCGCTGACCGCGGTGCTCTTGCTGTCACAGGTATCCCTGACGCAGGCGGCGGCCACAGAGACGGCCGTGCCGGATCCGGCTGCTTCAGGAGCCGGCATGATCGAAAGCTTTTTGGGCGCGCCCAAAACGGCGGAGGAAAAAGCCGGGCTGATCGTTTCGCAGTACGGCGCCGTCAGTCTTCAGTATGCGGTGATCGAGGACGGAAAGATCACCACATCCGGACACAGCGGCGTTTACAGTAAAAGCGAAAACCGGGCGCTGACCTCCGACGTCATGTACGGCATCGGTTCAGTGAGCAAGATGTTTACTACGGTGGTGGTCATGAAGCTGGCCGAAGAAGGGAAAATAGAGCTGGACCGGCCTCTGACAGACTACGTGAAGGAATTTCGCATGGAAGACGAGCGATATCGGGACATAACGGTGCGGATGCTGCTGAATCATTCGTCCGGGCTGATGGGTTCCAGCTATAAGAACGCCTTCCTTTTTGGGGACACGGACGCCTACGCCCACGACACGCTGCTCGAACAGCTGAGCGTGCAGCGTCTGAAAGCGGATCCAGGCGCGTTTTCCACTTATTGCAACGACGGATTCACGCTGGCGGAGATCGCGGCGGAGCGGGTGACGGGCAAGAGTTTCACGGAACTGGTGAGAGAATATATCACCGGTCCGCTTTCCATGGAGTCTACCAAAACGCCTCAGGACAGTTTCGACAGAGATCGCCTGGCAAAGATATATTGGAAATATTTTGAAAAAGAATTGCCGGAAGACACCGTGGGCATCATAGGAACGGGAGGGATCTATTCGACGGCGGAGGATATGTGCCGTTTTGCGCAGATCTTTATGAGGGGCGACGGGCAGACGGCGCCTGTGAAGATCCTGTCGCCGGCCTCTGCGGAGGCTATGGAGCAGAAGGAATTTGCCAGAGGGATGTGGCCGGATAAGGAAAGCCCGGAAGCGGATGGATTTGGGCTGGGCTGGGACAGCGTAAACGGACAGGCCTTTTCCCAGAGCGGTATACGGGAAGTGACGAAAGGCGGCGACACCTTCTTTTATCACGCAAGCCTGGTGGTCCTGCCGGAAAAGAATATGGCAGCGGCGGTCCTGTCCTCAGGAGGTTCCAGCCTGTACGATCAGCTGCTGGCGGAAACCCTTCTGCAGGAACGACTGGAAGCTGCGGGAGAGACGAGCGGCGCGGCGGCCGGCGAATCAGCCGGCGGTGCAGCGCAGAGGTCATCTGACGAAGAGAAAACGTCAGAATCGCCGCAGGGGGCCGCCGGAGAACCGACCGACGGCGCGGAACAGGGGTCTGAAAGCCTGTCTGCCGCCATGCCGGCAGAACTTCTGGAGAATCAGGGGTTTTATGGAACCCGCGGCGGAGCCATGAACGTGCGGATCTCCGGGGACGGCGCCCTTTCCATCACTGTGCCGGGAAATGAAGAGTATGAGGAAAAGTACACCTACGCGGCGGGAAGCGCCGGGACCGGAGAGGGCGCTTATTTTACCGACGCCCACCATCTGGTGCAGATCTCTTTTGTGAAAGAGAGCAACGGAGAGGTCTATATCAAGGTGGAAGGCCCATCCATCTTTCCGGGGCTGGGAGTGGTGAATTCTGCCGCTTACACGGCGCAGAAGCTGCCGGAGAGGGAGGCGGACAAGAAAGCTGCCGCCGCCTGGGAGAAGAGAAACGGCAAGCGATATTATGTGGCCGACGAGAAATACACCTCGTCCATCTATCTGACCGCGGCGCCGTTATATGAGTTTCAGACAGTGGAGGAACTGCCGGGGTACGTGCTGAGCATGGCCGTCGGCGGACCGGACGACATCCGCGCCGCGGTGCAGATACCAGGCAGCGCCGGGCGGGATCTGGGAGATTATCACGTCGAGACGGTAAACGGCGTCGAGTATATCAGCGGCTTTGGCGGCGTGGCAGTGGGCGAAGAGGCGCTGCTGCCGGTGGACGGCGAAAGCCCGGACGCCGAAGACGGCCTGGAGACCGGGTCCAAAGCAGCGGCGTCAGCGCCTGCATCCACACCTGCGCCGGCGTCTGCATCAAAACCGGAGGGCGGCCTTCGGACCTATGAGATCGGAGAGAAGGGTTATTCTGTCTGGCTCAGCGCCGGTCAGGCTGCCGGCCGGTCCATGACTGTGACTCTGCCGGAAAGAGGTGCGTTTTTCGTCTATGACGGCGACGGCGTGTGCGTGGCTTCCTCGGTGGTATCGGACAGCGGCACGGCGGTTCTGCCGGAGGACGGCACAGTGTGCCTTGCCGGCGATCCGGGCCAGAAGTTTACGGTGGAGCTTTCGCCTTACGACGATGTGACGCCGGATGACTGGTACGGTCAGGCGGTGCTTCAGATGAAGAAAAAAGGGCTGATGGCGGGAACAGCCGCGCATCATTTCAGCCCAGGGGAGACCATGACCCGGGCGATGATGGTGACCCTGCTGCACAAGCTGAACGTCTCGGAACCTGAGAAATACGGGATCAGGGCGGAACGTCCCGCGCTGTTTGCCGACGTGGACGAAGGACAGTGGTACGCTGAGGCGGCTGCCTGGGCGGGCGGCGCCGGCATCGTCAGTGGCGTGGCGGCAAAGGAGCAGGGGGAAGCGCTGTTTGGACCGGAGGAGCCTGTGATCCGGGAACAGCTGGCGCTGATGCTCTGCCGTTATACGGAGAAACTGGGGATGGAGACGCCCTCGGAGGGCATGGCGATCCGGGAGTTCGAGGATGGGGACCAGATATCGCCCTGGGCGCAGGAGGCTCTGCGCTGGGCGGTGGGAGCAGGTCTTCTCAGCGGTAAGCCGGCGGCAGACGGCGGATTGCTGCTGGACCCTCAGGGCGAAGCGACACGGGCGGAGACGGCCGTGATCATAGATAAGTGGCTGAAGATGACGGAGGATACCGGGAGAGGAGCGGAATAGCAGGATGGCGGAGATTGATTTTAAGAAGCTGCAGAACGGCAGCGATATACGAGGCGTAGCGCTTGAAGGCGTGGCTGGAGAGAGACCGAATCTGACGGCGGCGGAGGCGGAAAAGCTGGCGGCGGGTTTCGTGCTCTGGCTCAGTGAGAAAACGGGAAAAAAGGCGGATGAATTGAAGGTCTCCATCGGGAGGGATCCCCGGCTGTCCGGCGAAGCGCTGCTGGCCGGTGCTGTCAAAGGAATGCTGCCATGGGGAACGGGGGTGTATGACTGCGGTCTGGCCTCCACGCCGGCCATGTTCATGTCCACCGTATTTCCTCAGTACGCCTGTGACGGCGCGGTGATGATCACGGCCAGCCATCTGCCGTTCAACCGAAACGGTTTTAAATTCTTCGACCGGGACGGCGGACTGAACAAAGGCGATATCGCGGCGATCCTCACCTTCGCGGAGACGGGAAGGACGCCGGAGAAGGCGGTACGGGAGGGGACGCTGGAGCCTTCGGCGCTGATGGAGGATTACTCCGCGTTTCTGCGGGATAAAATAAAGGACGGCGTGGCTCAGGCGGCGGGAGCCGGCGGAGCGGCGGACAGAGAAAAGCCCCTTGCCGGCCTGAAGATCACGGTGGACGCGGGAAATGGGGCCGGCGGGTTTTACGCGGAGAAAGTGCTGGCGCCTCTGGGAGCCGATGTGAGCGGAAGCCAGTTTCTGGAGCCGGACGGCCGTTTTCCCAATCACGCTCCAAACCCGGAGGACAGAGCCGCGATCCACGCCGTGTCGGAAGCCGTCAGGAAAAACGGATCTGATTTCGGTCTGATCTTCGACACGGATGTGGACCGATCTTCCGCTGTGGATCAATACGGCAGGGAGATCAACCGCAACGGGATCGTGGCCATGGCGGCGGCGCTGGTGGCGGAAGAGCACCCTGGGACCACCGTCGTGACGGACAGCATCACCAGCGATCAGCTGACAGAGTTTCTGGAAGTGGATCTGGGACTGCGCCACCGCAGATTCAAGCGGGGCTATAAAAACGTGATCAACGAGGCGATCCGCCTGAATGCAGAGGGAACAGACTGCCAGCTGGCCATCGAGACCTCTGGCCATGCGGCCCTGGCGGAGAACTATTTTTTGGACGACGGGGCTTATCTGGCTGCGAAGATCGTGATCAAAGCCGCAAAACTGGCGCTGGAGGGCAAAAAGCTGGACAGCGTTATCGCCGGTCTGACTGAGCCGGCGGAGGCTGTGGAGGTGCGTTTTCCCATTCTGGCGGAGAATTTCGGCGCTTACGGCGACCGCGTGCTGGAGGATCTGATGCGCTTTGTGAAAGAGGAGGGAGCTCAGGCAGGCATGACTCCTGTGGAGCCCAACTATGAGGGAGTGCGCATCTCTTTCGACAAAGCCCACGGGGACGGGTGGTGCCTGCTGCGCAAATCCCTGCACGATCCGATCATGCCGCTGAATATAGAATCCAATGAACCGGGGGGATGCGGAAAGATCGCCGATGTGCTGCGCGGTTTTCTCGCCGCATATGGGGAACTGGATACGTCGAAACTGTGCTGAACCCGGCAGCATTTGCGCCGGTAGATAGAGGGAGAGGAATATGAGATTTGACGAAGTCACCGGGATGCTGAGGGAGCATTTTATGCTGGCGCTGGCGGGAACGCTTTTGCTGGCATGCTGTTTCCTGGCCGGGTATTTCATCGTGTACAGAAAATGGATGAAGGGCCGTCGGGAGCTGACCGCGGGCAGAGTGCTGCTGTGGTTTTTGTTTGCGGGATATCTGCTCATGGTGCTGGGGCTGACCCTGTTTTCAAGAGGCAGATATTCCGCGGGCGGAACAAATCTGCATCTGTTCAGTTCCTGGCGGGCGGCCTGGAATTCAGGCCGTCTCACTGCCTGGCAGTTCCTGACCTTCAACATTTTGATGTTCGTGCCCATGGGCGTCTTTTTGCCGCTGTGCATCCGGAAGCTTCGGAAGCCCGCGGCGGCTGTGGGGGTATCGTTCCTGTTTTCTCTGTTGATCGAGAGCGTTCAGTTGGTCACCGGCTGGGGCATTTTTGAGCTGGACGATCTGTTCAACAATACGCTGGGAGCCGTCCTGGGCTGCAGTCTGGTCATGGCGGTAATGGCCGCAGTGGAAAAGCCTCCGCGGCGGAGTATGACGGCGCTGTATCTTCTTCCACTGGTACTCACCGCAGGTCTGTTCGGCGGTCTGGCGCTGAAATATACCTGGGCGGAATACGGTAATCTGGACACGTACAGTTACCGGCAGAATATGACGGAGGTCGATGTTTCCGTCACAGGCGAATACTCTGGGGATACAGAAAGGGCGGAAGTTTACCGGGTGCGGGTCATGGAGCGGGAGGAAGCGCTGACTTTCGCACAGGACTTTTACGAAAGACTTGGGGCGGACCGTTCTCTCGTAACGGAGGACACGGCGTACAATGACAACGCCGTCTACAAAGCGTCAGGACCTGACGGGGAGGGCCCCTGGCTGCTCTGGCTGTATTTTATGGGCGGCCGCTACAGCTTTACTGACTTTGGGGCGGCCTACGGCGATGAGGGAGATCCGGAGAGCGCGGAGACTGTGGGGGCGACCGAGGAACAGGCCCGGGCCGCGCTCTCCGCTCTGGGCATCGAGATCCCCGCTTCCGCGGCATTTTCCGCTCAGGAGGACGCCTACATTTTTGACGTGGAGACAGTGGAGGGTGAGGGCCGCATGCTGCGCGGCCAGGTGACCTGCCGGCTGGTGAGAACGCCTGCGGCTGCAGGAGACAGCGCCGACGCAGCCGTCTCTGCCGACGCTGCCGGCACAGATGGGGAAGCCGCTGCGCCGGTCTACCGTCCGTCCCGGGTGGAAAACAATCTGATCACCTATGAGCCCTACAAGTCGGAGACTGTGATCAGCAGGCAGGACGCCTGCGACGAGGTGCTCTCCGGCAGGTTTTCCATGCCGCTTTCAGAGAAACTGAGATCTCTGTCCATCGGCGATGTGCGTCTGGATCATCAGCTGGATACCAAGGGCTTTTACCAGCCGGTCTATCTGTTTGACGCAAAGATCAACGACACGGAGGGGTGCGAGATCATGGTACCGGCGCTGGCAAAATAGGTGAAGACCAGCACAGGAAATCACGCGGCGGCATACGGGAGCATATAAAAGTATGCAAAATACGCAGAATGCTCTCCTGACTGCACGCGGACGGCCCGCAGCGGCGCGTACGAAAAAGCATAAACGAACAGACAATTTAAAAGGAGCCCTGGGGGCGCAGCGAACATGTTCGCCGCGTCCCCCAGGGCTCCTTTTTTATGCGTATGAGAGTGTGGCCGCAGGCCGCAGCTGCTGGTGATCAGGCGCAGTCTTCCGCTCCCGAGGCTTCGTCTGTGCGCAGGGTCTTACGCGAATAGCGGACAAAGAGCGTGACCGTGACGATGACGGCGATGAAATCCGTCACCGGCTCCGCTAAAAAGACCGCCAGCACGCGGTTTTCCATGAACAGCGGAAAAATAAAGATCAGCGGGATCAGCAGGATCACCTTCCGCAGCAGCGCCAGGAAGGTAGAGGTCCTGGCATTGCCCAGCGCAATGAAAGTCTGCTGGCAGGCGATCTGCGCGCCGAACATGAAGGAGGTGCCCATGTATACCCGCAGGGCCCAGTTGATCATATCGATGAGCTGGGGATCCGCCGTGAAGATGTTGGCGAAGCCGCGGGGAAAGGCCATACACAGCAGCCACAGAGCCGTTGAGTAGATCAGGCAGTATTTCAGCAGCAGGCGGAAGGCTTCTTTTACCCGGTGCAGATTTTTCGCGCCGAAATTGTAGCTGATGATGGGCTGCGCGCC
>Ga0129308_1001290_pt1 | contig 27266 bp, 20 predicted proteins | sample L827metagenome_FD_94440 | JGI IMG/M metagenome (GOLD analysis project Ga0129308, IMG submission 94440) | Ring-tailed lemur group fecal microbial communities from Wisconsin, USA - L827 metagenome | ecosystem: Host-associated > Mammals > Digestive system > Large intestine > Fecal | place: USA...
AACAGAAAATACTGCGTTTCCTGATCGGCATTGTGATCACTGCGTTTCTGCAATCCGGCATGAATGCTCTGATGGGACACACTCTGGCGGGACAGACTCTGCAGCACGCCCTTATTATCTTCTGGATTATTTTTCTATATCCCTGGTGTTTTAGTTACTGTTCATTCCGCTCTCTGTAACACGCTTCGCGATACACACATTTACAGACGAAATCATAAAATAAACTTTACAAGCCCCCTTTCATCCTATACAATGAAAACACATATAGGATGAAAGGGGAAATTTATGAAAAAGTATGTAACCACATTTTTACACAAAATCACCGTATTTTTGGAATTATTTATCTCCCTGATGTTGGCTATCAGCGTGATTTTGCTGGCCATCAAACTGGCACTATCCCTTCAGAATATTCCAAACCTGGACATCTATCCGAATTATGATGATCTTCTTGAGACTTGCTTTAATCTGATCATCGGAGTAGAGTTGATCCGTATGCTGTATCAGCACAGTCCGTCAACGGTATTTGAGGTACTCTTATTTGCGATTGCGAGGCAGATCATCATCGACCACTCCAATCCGGTAGCTTCTCTGATCGGCGTTATATCCATCGCCATTTTGTTCGCAACCAGAAAGTTCCTTTTCTGCGATTTCGATGAATCGGAGAAAATAATTTTCCGGGCTACTACAAAAGTGAAGCATGTAAATCAAATCATTCATGTACATATCCCTTATGAGGATGACCAGACCCTCATGGATGTACTAAAGAAGCGCTTTGAACAAGAAAAAACCGAGATCGGGGTCGGTGCATGTACTTACTTTGATAATTTTGGACTTCGCGTTGCGAAAATGCATAACGGCGAAATATCACGAATCGAAGTGATCCGTTCCATTCATTAGCGTTAAATACAAGGCTTCATTAAAGACTGACATATTTTGATCGCAAAGAAAATATGTCAGTCTTTTTTATTTATTTTTTAGAATTTTTTCATTGCATGTACATATGCAAATAGAGTATAATATGAACATAATCAGGACAAGAAAATTTATCTATTTTCCCCTGACCTTCTCTCAGGTGTCACTTTTCCTGAGAAATACATGAAAAAGGAGTTGAGCTGTATGAACTTTATCATTAGCGGAAAAAACATCGACGTAACACCCAGTCTGAAACAGACCGTAGAACAGAAACTTGGAAAGCTGGAAAGGTATTTTACTCCTGAAACCGAGATTATTGTAACACTCAGCGTAGAGAAAGGACGTCAGAAAATCGAGGTTACCATTCCTGTCAAGGGCAACATCATCCGTTCCGAGCAGGAAAGCACCGATATGTATGTATCCATTGACCTTGTAGAAGAAGTCATTGAGCGTCAGCTTAGAAAGTATAAAACGAAACTAATTGCAAAGCACCAGGGCGGACATGATCTCCGCCAGGAATTCATCGACGAGGATGCCTCCCCGCTGGATTCTGATGAGATTAAAATTGTTCGTACTAAACGCTTCGGAATCAAGCCCATGTTCCCGGAAGATGCCTGCATCCAGATGGAACTGCTTGGACATAGCTTCTATGTATTCAGCAACGCAGAAACAGAAGAAGTAAATGTAGTTTACAAGAGGAAAAACGGAACTTACGGTTTAATCGAACCGGAATTCCAATAAAACCCAAAGTTCCACTAAGAGCTGAATTCTAGTAGATTATTTTTCCATAAAAGAGTAAACTGATATTTCATGATAAGATGACTGCAGAGAAATGTGCTTCCGGCCTGGAAAGAGTAGATATCTTTAACGATATATAATCTCTCTGGTATACGATCACATTTCACTGCAGTCATCTTTCTGTACGCTATCTCTTGTTATGCACTTTCTTCTTCAAATAGCAGGACTTCTCCGTTCAGCACCGCAAAATAGCAGGTCTTCCCTTCTTCCATTCTGGCCTGTCCGTTCGTCCCTTCCGTAATCTCCGCCATAACCGCTTTTTCTTCTTCCACACTTACAATGACCTGAAGCACCACCGAATCCGTGTAAGATGTATCAAGCACATGGATCCCTCTCTGACCCAAAATGTACTGAATCTTCCCAAGCCCTGTATAATCTGTATAGATCATTAGCTTTTTCCCCGGATTTTTCTCGATCACCGTACTCGCCAGAATTCCACTCTTTGCCGCTTTCTGATACGCACGCACCAATCCTCCCGTTCCAAGTAAGGTTCCGCCAAAATACCGAGTCACCACTACCATCGTATCATGGAGCCCCTCCGCATTTAACACATCCAACATCGGTTTCCCGGCTGTTCCCTGAGGCTCTCCGTCATCACTGCACCTCTGCATCTCAGAATTCGTCCCAAACACATAAGCATAACAATGATGTCTCGCATTCCAGTAAGTTTTTCTGATCTCTTCCAGGAACGCCTGCGCCTCTTCTTCACTGTGGACTGCGCGCACCACCGCGATAAAGCGTGACTTCTTTTCCACGACCTCATCCTGTCCTTCTTCATAAACTGTCTTATAGCTTTCCACCATTCTTTCTCCACCTTTCATCTTTTTAGTATACAAAGCCTCCCCGCATGTTGCAAGAAAATTACGAAAATATTACAAGCTTTGGCGCTTCGACAAAATAACTGAAGTTTTTCTTAATTTTCTCCCATAGATTTGTGAAGATTTTAAATTATGCTTTATTCTCCCGGACAAGTTTGCTATAATAATTCAATATGAAGGAGGCAATAATTCATGAATTATGGAAAAAGAAAAGCTTCTAAAAAGCAGAAAGAAATCACTTCTAAATCGAATATGCGAAAGAAAAAAATCGGGGTTCGCCTGTTCAAGGGATTTTTACTTTGCACCGTAGCATTGTGCCTTCTGGTTGCTGCGGGCTGCGGTATCTTCGTAAAAAGAATTATAGATAACGCTCCCGAAATCACACCGGAAAGTATAAAACCCCAGGGCTATACCTCCACGGTATATGCCAACGATAACGTAACGGAGACCGAACATTTTAAGGCTGCCGGCTCTAACCGTGTTTACAAAACGATCGACGAGATTCCGGTTGACCTTCAGCACGCTTTCGTCGCGATTGAGGACTCCCGTTTCTATACACACAACGGTATCGATCCCCAGGGTATCCTCCGTGCTTTCAGTGTCGGACTCGTCAACGTCATTAAAGGCGGTGAGTTCACAGAGGGTGCAAGTACGATCACACAGCAGCTCATAAAAAATAATGTATTTCCGGATTTCGTCAACGAAGACGGATTCATGGAAAAAGTGGAACGAAAACTCCAGGAACAATATCTGGCACTTCAAATTGAGAAGCAGCTCAGCAAAGAGGATATTCTGGAAAGCTATATGAACACCATCAATCTTGGTCAGAATACACTGGGAGTGCAGGCTGCATCAAAGCGTTATTTTAATAAGGATGTCTCCGAACTGACTTTGTCAGAATGTGCTACGATAGCCGGAATCACACAGAACCCCGGACGTTACAATCCTATCACCAATCCTGAGGACAGTGCCAAAAGACGGAAGAAAGTTTTGAACGATATGCTGGAACAAGGATTCATCGAACAGGCTGCTTATGATGAAGCGATGGCTGACGATGTATTTACCCGTATCGCAAACGTAAATACCGAGATTCAGGAAACCACCACCGTTTACAGCTATTTTAATGACGCTCTCGCCGAGCAGCTTATGGCTGATATGACTTCCAAAGACGGACTGGGATTCTCTGAGACGCAGGCATACAACTATATCTACAGCGGCGGTCTAAGCATTTACTCCACCCAGGATCTGCGGATGCAGGCTATCTGCGATGAAGAGTTGAATAATGACTCAAATTATCCCTCTAATATTGAGTGGGGACTTGATTATGCTTTGACTATAACAAGAGCTGACGGCACACAGGAAAATTACAGTTCCGGACATGTCAAAATCTTCGGACGCGAACAGTACAACGACGATCAGGGCCTTCTGTTCTCTTCAAAAGAAGCAGCACAAAATCGAGTGGAAGCGTTCAAGCAAAGTATCGCCAAAGAAGGGGACACTTATTATGAGGTAATGAACCTTTCTCCGCAGCCGCAGGCTTCTGTCACCATCATGGATCAGAAGACAGGCGAGATCAAAGCTCTGGTAGGCGGGCGTGGCTCCAAAACCACCAGTCGTAGTTTGAACCGCGCATATACCGGATCCAAACGTCAGCCAGGTTCCTGCTTTAAGATTCTTGCCGTTTACGCACCCGCTCTTGACAGCGCAGGAAAGAGCCTTGCTACTATTATTCGAGATGAACCTTACAAATATTCAAGCGGCAAACAAGTCCGTAACTGGTGGGGAAATTCTTACCGTGGAGATGTTACTATGCGTACCGCTATTCAGAACTCTATGAACGTCTGCGCCGTGAAGATGATCACTGAGATCACTCCTCAGCTTGGCTTTGACTACTGTCAAAAATTTGGACTTACCACCCTGGTAAAGAGCAGAGATATCGAGGGTTACGGTATTGTATCCGATATCGGACAACCTCTGGCACTTGGCGGTATCACCGACGGTGTGTACAACTACGAGATGACCGCTGCATATGCGACTATTGCAAATGGTGGTGTATATAACAAACCAATCCTTTATACAAAGGTTCTGGATCACGACGGCAATGTTTTAATCGACAATACCGGAAATTCCAAAACCGTATTAAAAGATACCACTGCCGCACTTCTCACAAGCGCAATGCGGGACGTTGTGACAAAGGGTACCGGTACAGATGCCGCGCTGTCTAACATGCCGGTTGCAGGAAAGACAGGTACTACCTCTAACGATGTAGACCTTTGGTTCTGCGGCTATACACCTTACTATACCTGTTCCGTATGGACAGGATACGATGACAACAAACACATGACTGGTGAATGGAACTTCCATTTAAAGATGTGGTCTCGTATTATGAAGCGTGTTCACGAAGGATTGGAATACAAGGACTTTACTATGCCGAATTCTCTGGTAAAGAAAACAATATGTACTCAGTCCGGAAAGCTTGCCATTGCAGGTTCTTGCCCATCTATTACCGAATGGTTTGCCAATGACACCGCGCCTACTACACGCTGTCCCGGACACGGAGATAGTGAGGATGACGAGGACGATGAGGATGATGAGGATACTGTTACTAACAATAACGACAATAATAACAACAACAGTAACAGTAATAATAACAATAATAATAACAATACTACACCGGAGCCAACTCCAGAGCCGGAACCAACTCCGACACCGGAGCCAACTCCAGAGCCGGAACCGACTCCAACACCGGAACCGACTCCAACACCGGAACAGCCCACTACTGATCCAAGTGCACAAAATACCGAATAGATAGTTGTTTGTAATAGGTCTCTATCATTTGCTATGACAGAGACCTATACTATGATATGGACATCAATAAAATAGGAACAGCATCACTAAAGAGCTGTTCCCGTTTTATTTGCCGGAGATATTCTATATAATCTATTCCAACCGCTTCTATACTTCTCCTTTATTCACCAAATACACTCTGAGGTGTTTCCTCGTAGCCTTATCCCAATCCTGTTAGGATAAAAGCAGTTTCACCGCTCCATAGATTCCCGCATCGTTAGCCAGCTCGGCCAGCACAAAACGAGTCTCCTTATTTGCGAAGAATGCTCTCTCTCTGAATGGCTTTTCGATATAGTCAAGCAGAATTTTTCCGGCCTTGGATACTCCCCCGCCGATTACGACTACTTCCGGATCACAGACTGCCGCAAGGTTCACCAGTGCATTTCCCAGATAGTTTCCGAATTCCTCTGCAATCTGAATCGCCACCTTATCGCCCTCTTTTACCGCATCAAAAACTGATTTTGCAGTAATCGCATCTACGGCTTCCTGACGGAGAATGCTGGGCTCTTCATCTTTTACAAGTCTGCGTCTTGCCAGACGTGCAATTCCGGTTGCAGACGCATACTGTTCCAGGCACCCTTTGTTTCCGCACCCACAGGCTTCTGTCTCCTCATAATTTACGCGGATATGGCCAATCTCACCGCCAGCGCCGTGGCTTCCCACTACACACTCACCATCTGTGATAACGCCGCCCCCGACTCCTGTTCCCAGAGTGACCATGATCATATCCCGGCAACCTTTACCGCCGCCCATCCACATCTCCCCCAGGGCCGCAACATTGGCATCATTTCCGGGTACCACACGGATTCCGGTAAGCTCTTCCAGCTCGCGCTTTACTTCCTTATAGCCCCAACCCAGGTTCGCTGTGTTCTTAACGATTCCCTCTCCCGTAACCGGAGCCGGAATCCCCATACCAATCCCAAGAACCTGCTCTTTCTCCAGACCATGCTCTTTCATCTTGCTGCAAATGCTGTCTGCAATATCCGGCAGGATCGCCTCTCCGCCATTCTCCGTACGGGTCTTAATCTCCCATTTTTCAAGGAGCTGCCCATCCGTCTGAAATAATCCAAGTTTAACAGTGGTCCCTCCGACATCCACTCCAAAACAATAACTCATATCTTTCCCCTCCTATCTCTTTCTCAGGTTTTCCTGAACACGGCGGTAAAGCTCCTGCGCCGCATTATATCCCATTCTCTTCTGCCTATGGTTAACTGCCGCAGCCTCAACGATAATGGCAAGATTCCGCCCCGGGCGGATCGGAATGCTATGGCAAACCAGCTTATTTCCCAGGAACTCCGTATACTCTTCTGTAAGCCCCATACGGTCGTATTCCTTATCCTTGTTCCACTCTTCCAGGGTGATCACCATATCAATATTCTGGGTATCCTTTACACTCTGTACACCAAAAAGCGTCTTAACATCAATGATTCCTATTCCTCGAAGCTCGATAAAATGGCGGGTGATATCCGGCGCCATTCCCACCAGAGTATCATCACTCACCTTGTGGATCTCCACCACATCATCCGTAACCAGACGATGACCACGCTTAATCAGCTCCAGGGCTGCCTCACTCTTACCGATACCACTCTCTCCCATAATCAACACACCGACACCATAACAATCCACCAAGACACCATGGATAGAAATACACGGTGCCAGCTCCACTTTCAGCCATCGGATAATCTCTGCCGAAAATGAAGAGGTAGGCTGGTCGGTACCAAATACCGGAATTCCCCTCTCCTCCGCTTTTTTCAAAAACCATTCTGACGGCATCAGGCTCCGGCAGAAAATGAAACAAGGAATATCGTATGACAACAAGGTATCAAATATTTTCTTTTTGTATTCCTCCTGAACAGTCTCCAAATACGTGTATTCAACATAACCGATAATCTGCACCCGCTCTGATGCAAAGTGATCAAAAAATCCCGTAAGCTGAAGTGCCGGACGGTTAATATCCGGAATCTTCACCTCCCGTTTGGTCAAATCCACATCCGGTGTCAGGTTCTTCAATTTCATCTTTTCTACTACTTTTTTCAGTGATACACCCATAGTCTCGTTCTCCTTTTTCTATATAGTATCTTCTTTAGGAGAAGTATCTGCCTCGTCCTTCGGGCCGTCTCCTCTAAAGAAATTATACACGCTTCTGGCTGATTTTTCATCCATTGACGGTATTTTTTTTAATTCTTCCACTGATGCATTCCTGATCTCGTCAAGTCCCGCAAAATTCCGCATCAATGATTTCCTCCTCGCAGCTCCTATTCCCGGAATGTCGTCGAGAATGGAATGGACTTGCCCCTGGCTACGCAGCTTCCGGTGAAATTCTATGGCAAATCGGTGTGCCTCATCCTGGATTCGAGTGATCAGACGGAATCCTTCCGAATTTCTGTCGATAGGCAGTTCCTCATTTCTGAAATAAAGTCCCCGCGTACGGTGATGGTCATCCTTCACCATACCGCATACCGGTATATCAAGCTGCAGTTCGTCCAGAACCTCCTGAGCTATGTTCACCTGCCCTTTTCCGCCATCCATCATGATCAAATCAGGAAATACGTTAAAGCTTCCCAATTCCTTTTCTTCTTTCAGTTCCTCTATTCCGTGACGGAAACGCCGGTTCAATACTTCCCGCATACTTGCATAGTCATCTGGTCCCTTCACGCTCTTGATCCGAAACTTGCGATAATCATTTCTCTTTGGTTTTCCCCGCTCGTATACGATCATAGAACCTACCGACGCAAACCCGCTGGTATTGGAAATGTCATATGCCTCCATACGAACAATCCCCTTAAGCCCCAGTAGTGACTCAATCTCCTTTACGGCTCCTATGGTCCTGCCTTCCTCACGCTTAAGCCGTTCTTTGTCTTTCTCAAGTACCATCCTGGCATTCTTTGCCGCAAGCTCTACCAGCTTCTCCTTCTCCCCTTTTTTAGGAATCCGCAGGTAAACCTTATGCCCTCTCTTACTGCTTAGCCACTGAGAAAGGATCTCCTTCTCCTCAGGTTCTGCTGGCAGCATGAGTTCAGCCGGGATATAAGGGGTTCCTGCATAAAACTGTTTGATAAAGCTGGCCAGAATCTCACTTTCCTCATCTCCATCGGCCACCCGCAAATAGAAATGGTCCCGTCCGATCAGACGGCCGCCGCGAATAAAGAACACCTGTACCACCGCATCCTCCCTTTCCTTTGCAATGGCAAGGATATCACGGTCTTCTCCACCGGTATGCGTGATTTTCTGTTTCTGTGCGATCTGTTTTACGCTGCTTATCAGTTCACGATATTCGATTGCTTTTTCAAATTCCAGATTCTCAGAGGCATCTTGCATTTTTTGCTCCAGATTCTTGAGCAGAATATCATAATTTCCGTTCAGGAACCGTAAAACCTCCTCCACCGCTTCTTTGTATTTCTCCTGAGTGACATACCCCTGACAAAGTGCGTTACACTGCTTAATATGGTAATACAGACAAGGTCTTTCCTTCCCCGTATCCCGCGGTAATGTCCTCTGACAGCTCCTGATATGATATAATTTTCTAATCAGCTCAATCGTATCCTTCACGGCCGTGACGCTGGTGTACGGCCCGAAATATTTCGCCTTATCCTTCTTCATCTGGCGCGCAAGCATAATCCTTGGAAATGCTTCATTTACCGTAACCTTGATAAAAGGATAGCTTTTGTCATCCATAAGCATGGTATTATACTTAGGCCGGTGCTCCTTGATCAGATTACACTCCAACACCAGCGCTTCCAGTTCAGAATCCGTCACAATGTACTCAAAACGATGGATATGGGTTACCATCTGTTCTATCTTAACACCTTTGTTCCTGCTGCTCTGAAAATACTGACGGACCCGATTCTTAAGACTGATGGCCTTCCCTACATAAATAATCTCATCCTTCTCATCATGCATGAGATAAACTCCGGGTTTTGCCGGTAATTTTTTTAATTCTTCTTCGATAATAAATGTCTGATTTTCCATAGGGATAGTATAGCATGTTTTAAGAGATGGGGAAAGTGTCTGTACCGTTGATTTCAACCAAAAAATTACAGGCTGCCATATTCTTCCGCATATGCTTCTTCTAAAACACTCCTGCGTCAAAATGTGGCAGCCCTTCATTCTATGGCCTACTGCAATCACAATACCAAATCAAAAGGAAACTCCTCTTTTCATTCCTGCTGATTGCTATTCAATTTATCGTGTTCATTTTTACTTATTTCACACGACTTTTTACGGTCTGTCCTGTGGTAAGATATAACCGTCTGCATCCGTCTGCTGTGCCAAAGACGCTGATTTTTCTTCCACCTCAGCTTCTTCTGCTTTGCTCTTGTCCTGCTTCGAAGAATCAGATTCTTCCACTGGGCTCTCTTTCCCCGACAAAGCGGTCGATGTTTTTGCCTCATCGGCTTTCTTTTCTTCTTCCGGCTCCGGAATTCCTTCACACTCCCGGAAAATCTTCATAAATTCTTTTCCTGTGATTGTTTCTTTCTCAATCAGGAATTTCGCTATCTGATCCATAGTAGTCCGATGCTCGGAAAGAAGGCGTTTCGCTTCCGCATATGCCTTTTTCAGCATTGTCATAACTTCCTGATCAATCTCAGCCGCAGTTGCTTCGCCGCAGTTCTGAACCGGGCGGCCATCAAGATAACGATTCTGAATGGACTCCAGACCCATAAGTCCAAATCGTTCCGACATACCATACTGTGTTACCATGGCTCTTGCGATCCGAGTCGCTTTCTCAATATCATTGGAAGCGCCGGTGGTTACGGTATCAAACACGATTTCTTCCGCAGCACGCCCTGCAAGCATACCTACAAGCATCGCGTCAAGTTCTGCCTTTGTATTGAGGAATTTCTCCTCCTCCGGAGTCTGCATCACATAACCCAAGGCTCCCATGGTTCTGGGAACAATCGTAATCTTTTGCACTGGTTCTGCATCTTTCTGCAGAGCGCTTACCAGTGCATGACCTACTTCGTGGTAGGATACGATCTCCCGTTCCTTCTGATTCATGATTCTGTCTTTCTTTTCTTTTCCTACCAAAACTACCTCTACCGCTTCAAAAAGGTCAGACTGGGAAACCACTTCTCTTCCGTTTTTCACGGCATTGATGGCAGCCTCATTGATCATATTGGCAAGGTCAGACCCCACCGCACCGGAAGTCGCAAGTGCAATCTCTTCCAGATTCACCGTCTCGTCCATTCTCACATCCTTAGAATGAACCTTTAATACATCGATACGGCCCTTCAGATCCGGTTTATCTACGATAATACGTCTGTCAAAACGGCCCGGTCGAAGAAGCGCCGGATCGAGAATCTCCGGTCGGTTTGTCGCTGCCAGAAGCAGCAGGCCTTTATTGGTATCGAATCCATCCATCTCAGCCAGAAGCTGATTCAGGGTCTGCTCCCTCTCATCATTCCCCCCGAGCTGTGTATCACGGCTCTTACCGATTGCATCAATCTCATCGATAAAAATTATACAGGGTGCCATCTGCTGTGCCTGCTTAAACAGATCACGAACACGAGATGCGCCCACACCCACATACATCTCAACAAATGCAGAACCGGACAGTGAGAAAAACGGCACATTCGCCTCACCCGCCACAGCTTTCGCAAGCAACGTTTTACCTGTTCCGGGAGGTCCCACAAGAAGAGCTCCTTTTGGAAGCTTCGCACCGATGCCGGTATATTTCCCCGGATTGTGCAGGAAATCCACTACCTCCTGCAATGATTCCTTGGCTTCATCCTGGCCGGCCACATCCTTAAAAGTCACTCCGGTCTTCTTCTCCACATACATCTTAGCATTACTCTTGCCAATTCCCATCACTCCGCCGCCTTTTGACATACGCACCATCATATAGATACCCATGCCCGCCAAAAGGATGATCGGAAGAAAGCTGAGCAAATTCCATATAATATAAGAAGATGAATTGGGAATATCCTGCGTATACTTCACGCCTGCCTTATATAGTCTCTCAGATCTTGTAGGATCCTCCACAAGCCCGGTATAATACTGCTTTCGCGGACTAATCTGTTCACTGAACAGAGAAAACAAGGAACTCTGCTGGGATTCCTCTGAGCTCTGCCGAGTGCTTTCCGAACTGTCATTCGCAGATTTGCTGTTTTCCTTTACTGAATTCTCCACCACATCACTCTCTGAATCTCCGCCTTTTTCTTTCTCAAGTTCAGCTTGCGTTTTCGGCGTAATGACAATACGGTCGGATTCTATCTCCACTTCTTTGACTTTGCCCTCGTCTACCATATCCAGAAATTCATCGTAACTGATCTCCTCCGCATCGGTATCCTGTCTCAACTGAGAATAGGCAAACATCATAACCAACACCAGAATCGCCGCGAAAATAAACATTCCCCAGCCTTGCCGATTGTTTGGATTATTATTGTTATTTCTATTATTTCTGTTATTCTGGTTATCCATACGTATCCTCCTAGGTTTCATCTCTTCTATTATAAGTAGGCCAAAAACATAAATCAATAAAAAGATTATGAAAAGATTGTAAAAAACCACTAATTTATAGTATACTAAATTTGGATTGTTCCTATCCGGGCAATTATCTGCCAGGATAGTTCTGTAAACCGCACCGTGATGAATATACACCAGACTGATACTCAAATATTTCTGGCATACGAGATGAATATATGCCGGAGTTTCATTTTTGCATGTCTGAGGTTAAAGATCATGCGGACAGCTATACAAATACGATAAGAGAGGAATAGGATTTATGAAAATTGGATTTGACAACGAAAAATATTTAAAAATGCAGTCTTCTCATATCCGGGAACGAATTGACAGATTTGACAACAAGCTTTATCTGGAATTTGGCGGAAAATTATTTGACGACTATCACGCTTCCCGTGTACTTCCGGGATTCTGCCCCGACAGCAAGCTCCGGCTTCTAAAAGAACTTTCCGATGAAGCAGAAATTGTGATCGTAATCAGCGCTGCTGACATTGAGGCCAACAAAATGCGCGGTGATCTGGGTATCACCTATGATTCCGACGTACTCAGGTTGAAAGACGAATTTGAGACCGCAGGACTTTTTGTTGGAAGTGTGGTCATTACCCAGTATTCCGGCCAGAACAGTGCCCTTCTTTTTAAGGGAAGACTGGAAAAACTTGGAATTAAAGTGTATATGCATTACGTGATCGAAGGCTATCCTTCCAATGTTCCTCTGATCGTTAGTGATGAAGGCTATGGAAAGAACGATTACATCGAGACCTCCCGTCCTCTGGTAGTGATCACAGCGCCGGGGCCTGGAAGCGGAAAAATGGCTACCTGCCTCTCCCAGCTTTATCATGAACATAAGCGCGGAATCCGTGCCGGTTATGCCAAATTTGAGACCTTTCCTATCTGGAATATTCCGCTTAAACACCCGGTCAACCTGGCTTATGAGGCTGCTACTGCAGATTTAAATGATGTCAATATGATCGACCCGTTCCATCTGGAAGCTTATGGGGTAACAACGGTCAATTATAACCGTGATGTGGAGATTTTCCCGGTACTTTCCGCGATGTTTCAGCGTATTTACGGCGACAGCCCTTATAAGTCTCCTACTGATATGGGTGTGAATATGGCAGGCAACTGCATCTGCAACGATGAAGTCTGCCGCGAAGCCTCCAAACAGGAGATCATCCGCCGCTACTATCATACCATGGATCGTTTTCTTTCCGGACTCTGTCCCAAGGATGAGACATATAAACTGGAGCTTCTTATGAATCAGGTCGGCGTGACTGTACATGACCGCAAGGTAGTAGACGCCGCCTTAAAACGGGAAGAAGAGACCGGCGCTCCGGCTGCTGCCATGGAACTTCCCGACGGCAGGATCATAACCGGAAAGACCTCCAACCTTCTTGGCGCCTCTGCCGCTCTGATCCTGAATGCCTTAAAAGAACTGGCAGGCATCGATCACGAAGCACACCTGATCTCGCCCCAGGCAATCGAGCCGATCCAGAAGCTGAAAATCTCTTATCTCGGAAGTAAGAATCCGCGGCTTCACACCGATGAAGTCCTGATCGCTCTTTCGATCAGCGCCGCTTCCGATCCGGCAGCACAGCTTGCACTGAGCCAGATTCCGAAACTGAAAGGCTGTCAGGTACACACTTCCGTGATGCTGGCAAATGTGGATGTTCGTCTTTTCCAGAAATTGTCTATACAGACAACATCTGAGCCCAAATATGAGAAAAAACCGATTTATTAATATGACGGCAGAAGAGATACAAAACCTCTTCTGCCGCTGTTTTTCAGTTATTTATCCTGATTCTCATACTGAATTGCCGCTTCCACAAATCCCCGGAACAAGGGATGCGGTTTATTCGGTCTGGATCTCAGCTCCGGATGCGCCTGTGTTCCGATAAACCAGGGGTGCTCCGGTATCTCGATCATTTCCACAATCCGGCTGTCCGGCGACAATCCGGAGAGCTTCATGCCATGTTTTACCAGCACCTCACGGTAATCGTTGTTCACCTCATAGCGGTGCCTGTGCCGCTCTTTGATCTCTTTTTGCCCATATAATGCGTAGGCTTTTGATTCTTCATCCAGTACACACGGATATGCTCCCAATCGGAGCGTTCCGCCGATATCTTCGATTCCAACCTGATCAGGCATAATATGAATCACTGGGTGCGTCGTATCCGGCCTTAGCTCCACACTGTGCGCGTCATGATAACCTACCACATTGCGCGCAAATTCCACGATAGAGAGCTGCATACCAAGGCAAAGCCCCAGAAATGGTACTTTATGTGTCCGTGCATACCGAATCGCCTCGATCTTGCCTTCGATTCCTCTGTCCCCGAATCCGCCGGGCACAAGAACTCCACTCACATCACCGAGAATCTCTTCTACATTTTCCGAGGTCACGGTCTCGGAATCCACCCACTTGATATTTACGGTAGTATGGCTGTAAATTCCTCCATGCTTCAATGCTTCCACCACACTGATATATGCATCGTGGAGCTGTATATATTTACCGACCAACGCTACGGTAACTTCCTGTGTAGGATTGCGCAGACATTCTACCATCTCCGTCCAGTCCTTCAGATCCGGTTTTGGACAGTCAAGATGCAGACATTCACAAACCACCGATGCCAGATGCTCTTTCTCCATGGCAAGCGGAGCTTCATACAAATACTCCACGTCCAGATTCTGCAGTACATGACTGGCGGGAACGTTACAGAACAACGCAATCTTATCCTTGATGCCGTCATCCAGTGGATACTCGGACCGGCAGACGATCACGTCCGGCTGGATTCCCATTCCCTGCAGTTCTTTTACGCTTGCCTGGGTAGGTTTGGTCTTCATTTCCTGGGAGGCATGGAGATATGGAATCAAGGTTACATGAATCAGTACCACATTTTCATGCCCCATATCATGCTGAAACTGACGGATGGACTCCAAAAACGGCTGACTCTCGATATCTCCCACCGTGCCGCCGACCTCGATAATCGCGATCTCTGTGCCTTCCGCTGACGGATTTCTGTAAAAGCGGCTTTTAATCTCATTCGTGATATGCGGGATCACCTGCACCGTTCCCCCGCCAAAATCCCCGCGGCGCTCCTTCTGAAGTACAGACCAGTAGATTTTTCCGGTCGTCACATTGGAATTCCTGGTCAGGCTCTCGTCGATAAAACGCTCATAGTGTCCCAGATCCAGGTCTGTCTCCGCACCGTCATCCGTCACAAATACTTCTCCGTGCTGCACCGGATTCATCGTTCCGGGATCAATGTTGATATAAGGGTCGAATTTCTGCATTGTCACCGTATAGCCTCTCGCTTTCAAAAGCCGTCCGAGCGACGCGGCGGTGATTCCCTTTCCAAGTCCTGATACCACACCGCCTGTCACAAATACATATTTTACTGCCATACTGCTACCTCCTTGTATACTACTCACTTCTGCCGGGTTTTTACCCGGCCTCTAAAAAAGCAGAAAAAGCCACCAGAACATCTGGGGCTTCCTCGTCCGAATGGAATCTTGCTTTTCTCTCCTTAGCAAAATTCTTCTCTATTCATTTCAAAAATACCTTAAAAGTATACACCTATTTTTTGAAAAAGGGTAGTCCTTTTTTACAAAAATTTAATCAAAATTTCATCCTCATCTGATACCACTTAACATTCCCGTGAACCGATGCGGAAATCCCCTCATTCACGAATCCAAATTTGGCATAATAATGTAGCAGCTTTTCTTTGCAGGTTAGAACCAGCCCCTCTCTCTCCTGCTGCCTGGCGTCCTGGATCGCCCGCCTCAGAAGCTTTCCGGCACATCCCCGGTTCCGATATTCCGGAATGGTGTTTACCCCGAAAATCATCTGCCACTTTCCATTCTCGTCATGCATACCGGCATTCTCATACATCTCATCTGTAAGATCCGGAAGATCCGTTACCATCCCGTTTACAAATCCCACTAATTTTTCACCGTCCATAAGGAGCCAGAAGTGATTCGGATACGCCTGAAGCCGCCCCTTAAAATCCCGCTCTGTCGCAGCCTCAGCCGCCGGAAAGCATTCCGCCTCCACTGCGGTGATCCTCTGCAAATCTTCGATTGACGCATTTCTTATTTCCATAGCTTAACCTCATAATTTCAATTTTTTAGGTATTCTCAGATACCAAACTCATCATACTCCATTTTTCTGCAAACGACAACCAAAAAGGTGTATAGAAATTACAGGCTTTCCATACACCTTGTAATATCCAAAAACACGGCTACGCGCAGCTCTCCGTCTGTGCCCACTGGGAATTGTAAAGCTCCGCATAGAAGCCGCCCTGCTCAAGCAGTTCCTCATGTTTCCCCTGCTCGATAATGTCTCCGTCTTTCATAACAAGAATCAGGTCTGCATCCCGTATGGTCGACAGCCGATGGGCGATCACAAAACTGGTCCTTCCTTTCATCAGATTATCCATCGCTTTCTGAATCTGCACCTCAGTCCTTGTATCTACTGAGCTGGTCGCCTCATCCAGAATCAGAATCTTCGGATCAGCAAGAATCGCCCTCGCGATCGTCAGAAGCTGCTTCTGCCCCTGGGAGACATTGCTGGCCTCCTCATTGAGCACCATGTTATAACCGCCCGGAAGAGTCTGGACAAACCGATGCACATGGGCCGCTTTTGCCGCTGCCACCACTTCCTCATGAGACGCATCCAGTTTTCCATACCGGATATTCTCCTCGATCGTTCCGTTAAACAGCCAGGTATCCTGGAGCACCATTCCAAACATCTGGCGCAGCTCACTGCGGTTAAAATCTTTTACATTGTGCCCGTCTATCAGAATAGCCCCATCATTTACATCGTAAAAACGCATGAGCAGCTTGATCATCGTTGTCTTTCCGGCTCCGGTCGGTCCCACGATGGCGATCTTCTGCCCCTGGTTTACCTTCGCGGAGAAATCTTTGATGATGATATGTTCCGGATTATAGCCAAAGCGGACATGATCAAACTGTACATTTCCTTCCAGCCCCTCCACATGAACCGGATTTTGCACGATCTGATCTTCCTCCGCTTCTCCCAGGAATTCAAATACCCGCTCGGAAGCTGCGGCTGTGGACTGCAGCATATTGGCCACCTGTGCCACCTGCTGAATCGGCTGAGTGAAGCTGCGTACATACTGAATAAAGGACTGGATATCTCCCACCTCAATGGTGCCGCGAATGGCAAGATAACCTCCTAATATAGAGACTCCTACATAGCCCAAATTTCCGACGAACTGCATGACCGGCATCATCATACCGGAGAGGAACTGGGACTTCCATGCCGACTGATACAAAATCTCATTAGTCTCATCAAAGGTTCGGATCACATCTTCTTCCTTATTAAATGCTTTTACAATTCCGTGACCACCGTATACTTCCTCTACCTGTCCGTTGATATGCCCCAGATATTCCTGCTGGTTCTTGAAGAATTTCTGAGAACGTTTTACGATCGCAGAAATCAAAACCATAGATACCGGCAAAATCAACAGCGCGATCACCGTCATCAGCGGACTGATGCTGAGCATCATGATCAGCACACCGATCAGCGTCGTCACGGATGTGATGAGCTGCGTTGCACTCTGGTTCAAGCTCTGACTCAGAGTATCCACATCATTGGTCACCCTGGACAATACCTCCCCGTGGGTCGTTGTGTCAAAATAATTCATGGGCATCCGGTTAATTTTTTCCGAAATTTCCTTCCGCATCCGGTAAGTCAGTTTCTGGGATACTCCAGTCATGATATAGCCCTGAATAAAGGAAAATAAAGCGCTGACCGCGTAAAGCCCCAGAAGGATGGCGAGAATAGTCCCAAGCTTAGTAAAATCGATTCCGTCCCCTCCGGACACCTTACCCACCAGGCCGTTAAAAATCTCAGTCGTTGCCTTTCCGAGAACCTTCGGGCCTACGATGTTGAATACGGTACTTCCTATAGCAAAAACCATAACAAGAATAATGCTCACCTTGTATACACCGACATATCCCAGAAGCTTTTTCATAGTCCCTTTGAAGTCTTTCGCCTTTTCTCCTGCACCCATCGGCCCTCTTCCCATCGGACCATGGCCGCGCCGGCCTATATTTGTACTACTCATGGCACACTTCCTCCTTTCCCGCTTCTTCCATATCACGTGCCAGCTCCGCCTCCGAAAGCTGGGATGCCGCTATCTGATAATATGCGTCACAGGTTCTAAGCAGCTCTTTATGCGTTCCTTTTCCTGCAATTTTTCCGTCATCCAATACCAGAATCTGTTCCGCATTTAAAATAGTACTGATTCTCTGTGCCACAATGATCACAGTGCTGTCTTTCGTCTTCTTTCTCAGAGCACTTCTCAGCGCTACATCCGTTTTAAAATCTAGTGCAGAAAAGCTGTCATCAAACAGGAATACCTTCGGTTTTTTTGCAATGGCACGCGCAATGGAAAGCCTCTGCTTCTGACCGCCGGATACGTTTGACCCGCCCTGGGCGATGGAGCTTAAGTACCCTTTTGGTTTCTCATCAATAAACTCTTCCGCCTGTGCGATCGCTGCGGCATCCTTCATCTCCTCTTCGCTTCCCGCAGGATTGCCATACAAAATATTGCTTGCTATGGTCCCGGAGAACAAAACGCCTTTCTGAGGCACATATCCCAGCCGGTCACGCAGATCATGCTGAGAGATGTTCCGGATATCCTGGCCGTCCAGCAGAATCCTTCCCTCCGTCACATCATAGAACCGTGGAATCAGGTTCAAAAGGGTGGATTTTCCACTTCCCGTACTTCCGATGATCGCCGTAGTCTGCCCTGGTTTTGCGGTAAAGCTGATGTCCTCAAGTACATGCTCCTCAGCACCCGGATACCGGAAAGAAACATGGTCAAATACCACTTCGCCTCTGCCATTTTCCCTGACATGCTCCGGTTTTTTCGGATCCGCGATCGCCGTCGTACTGGTCAGGACCTCATCCACTCTGCCTGCAGCCACCGCCGCTCTGGGGAGCATGATCGAAATCATACAAATCATCAGGAATGCCATGATAATCTGCATGGTATACTGGATAAATGCCATCATATCTCCGACCTGCATTTTTCCGTCATTCACGCCGTAAGCACCGACCCATACGATCAGAACTGTGATCCCATTCATGACCAGCATCATCGTCGGCATCATAAATGTCATGGCACGGTTCACAAACAGGTTCGTTCTTGTCAGATCTTGATTCGCTTTGTCAAACCGCTGCTCCTCGTATTTCTCTGTGCTGAACGCACGGATGACCGGAAGTCCGGTCAGGATTTCCCTTGTGACCAGGTTCAAACGGTCCACCAGATTCTGAAGAACTTTAAACCTCGGCATGGCTACGGTAAACAGTACCATAACGATCAGGAAGATTAAAATGGCTCCCAGCGCAATGACCCAGGACATATCCGCATTGGTGTTAAACACTTTCACGATTCCGCCTATTGCCATAATCGGTGCGTACATCACCATACGCAGAAGCATGACTACCAGCATCTGAATCTGCTGAATATCGTTGGTACTTCTGGTGATCAGTGACGCCGTAGAGAATTTATCAAATTCCGCATTGGAGAAGCCCACTACCTTCTGGAATACTTTACTTCGCAGATCCCGGCCGGTGCTTGCCGCCACACGAGAAGCCAGAAGTCCCACCAATACACTTGCCATCATTCCCAGAAAAGCCAGAGCCAGCATTTTCCCGCCGGTTCTTAGGATATAACCATTCTGAATTTTTTCCCCGTCCATTCCCAGCTTTTCATAGGTACTGCGGATGTAGGAAGTGGCTGCCTGCTCCACGATGCTCTCCGGCATCTCATCCAGTTTATCCATAATCTGCGAGGTGACTTCACTTCGCTGTTCTTCCGGCATCATCTGTAATAGTTCGAACATATCCGCTTGCTCTATTTTTTTGAGCTGCTCGTCTATCCGCACCTGCATCTCTTCCTTTTGCTTTACAGCTACCTCCGGATTTGCCGCCAGATACGCCTTCTCTTCCTCGGTCAGCTGCTCCTGTGCCTTCTGCGCCTGCGCTTCTGCCTGTTCCTTGATGGCGGACTTCATATTCTCTTTCATGGATGTTTCCATCTGCTGTGTCATGTCACTTTCCGACTCAAAACCGGCTGTTAATAACATAGGTTTTCCCATGATTTCTGCCAGTGACTGCACCTTCTTTTCGTCTTCTGAAACTTCTTTTGACAGCACGTAGATGCTTCCCTCATAATCATAACCGGTATTATTTTCCTTCAAAGAGTACGCCTCCTTTACTTTCTCCGCATCCTCTTTTGCTGTGAATACCAGTAATTTCTCCATCTCCTCCGCTGCGACAGCCTCCGGGATCTTATCATCAATCCCACCCTGCTGGATTCCCACATTTACGATATCCGACGTGTAAGTCGGCAGGGAAAGGTCACAGTATGCCTGCACGATCAGGATTCCGATGATCACAACCACCGTCGCCGCATAAGGCCTTAAATGTTTGAATAGTTTTCTCATGTCAGCAATTCTTTCCTTTCTTAGTCGATTCTATCCTTATTCCTTCCCAAAATGGCTCGATTCCATCATCTTTTTGGCAAAACAAGAAGTATCTGTGATTTTCACATCCTTCATCTCTGCAAGAAGATTCTCCCGCATCTGAAGAACCAGACGGCGCAGGAGCATCTTCTCCTCTGCGGTCATATTCCGGAAAACCCGTTCCTCGATCTTCTGCTGCATCTCAATCATGGACCGGACGCATTCCCGCCCTTCGTCCGTAATCTGAATCCGCGTAACGCGCTGATCCTTCTCATCCGGCTGTTTTTGAATCAAACCACTTTTTTCCATCTTCTGCAGCGCCACCGTTACAGAAGGCGGTTTTAAATGAATCCCATCCGCCAGTTCCCTCTGAGAGAGAGGCCCGTTCAGATTCAGGATAAACAGAATCCCGGCCTGTCCCGGGTGTATCCCGAACTGCTCCATATTCCTGCAGATATATTGCTGTTGTAAATGCATCACCTGGTGAAAAATCATCTGCGTCGGCAGATGGTCCAGGTTTACATTTGCCAGATCAAAATCCTTCGATATCATATGCTCACCTCCATTAGTTAGATGTCTAACGGTTATTCTATATTTATTGACAAAGATTGTCAACTATACCCCTCTATATTTTATACTTTTATAATATTTTTAACCAATTTTTTAGTTAGTTATCTAAGTTTGTGGGCCCACCGGGATGACCAGTCCACCGGACTGTCACTCAGGTATGTTTGGCAACCGAGACGAAGGTCCACCGGACCTTCACTTAGGTATGCTTAGCAACAAAAAACAGCCATAAGCGAAACTCTCTCCGCTTATGACTGTTCTTCTGTTCAATCTTTCTGTTAAATCTAAAAGTTACATCTCACTTAGGAATGCTCTGACATTTTCTTCCTTGGTCGCCCAGCTCGTACAAAGGCGGATCACACTGTGTTTCTCATCATAGCGCTGCTGATACGTCACGCCGTATTTCTCTCGAATCTGCGCCAGCTTTTCATCGGTCACGATGACGAACTGCTGGTTGGTCACACTATCCATAAAGAATTCGTAGCCTTTTGCCTTCAGCCCCTCCTTCAGGAGCATTGCCATCTGAATCGCATGCTTAGAAATCTCAAAATACAAGCCGTCCCGGAACAGCTCCAGAAATTGAACTCCTAAGAGCCTTCCCTTTGCAAGCATGCCGCCTTTCTGTTTGATACAATAGCGGAAATCTGCTTTAAGGCCAGGATTCGTGATGACAACGGCCTCACCGAACAATGCGCCTACCTTGGTCCCTCCTATATAGAATACATCACAAAGTCTTGCGATATCCGGCAGGGTCACATCCGTTCCCGGCGCGGCAAGTCCATATCCCATTCTTGCACCGTCGAGGAACAGATACAGCCCACACTGTTCACATACCTCATGGATCGCCTCCAGCTCCGCTTTCGTATACAGCGTTCCCAGCTCTGTGGGGTGAGAGATGTAGACCATTTTAGGCTGTACAATGTGCTCATGGGATTCGTCACTCCAATGCAGGTCGTATTGCTGCCGAATCTGCTCTGCTGTTATTTTCCCTTCTTTTGCCGGAAGTCCGAGCACCTTGTGACCGCAGGCTTCAACCGCTCCGGTCTCATGCACGTTAATGTGTCCGCTCTCGGCGCAGAGAACCCCCTGGAATGTACGAAGAGCAGACGAAATCACAGTAAAATTCGCCTGCGTGCCTCCCACCAGGAAATGCACGTCCGCATCCGGCGCCTCACACACCGCCCGGATCGCTTCCCGCGCCTTTTCACAGTATGCATCCTCCCCATAGCCGACCGTCTGCTCCATATTCGTCTCCAGCAGCCGTTCAAGAATCCGCGGATGTGCCCCCTCCGTGTAATCACTGTTAAATAAAATCATCTTCAAACCTCTCCTTTTCCGGTTACATCCTGTCAAGTATCATCCTTTTATATTCTAAAAATTCTTCTGTCAGATTGAAATCCTTCCTGCGCGGTTTCGGCTCCCGGATCACGATCTCATCCTTGATCCGCCCCGGTCTTCCGGAAAGCAGATAAATTCTGTCGGACAGCAGGATCGCCTCATCAATATCATGCGTAATGAACAGCGTGGACAGCTGGATCTTATCCATCACATCCAGATACCACTTGTGCATCTCACTCTTCGTCAATGTATCAAGCGCGCTGAAGGGTTCATCCAAAAGAGCCACATCCCGCGAAAACATATAGGTCCGCATAAGCGCCGCCCTCTGCCGCATTCCTCCTGAGAGCTGGTGGGGATATTTTTTCTGCGTTCCCTCCAGCCCGAATTCTTCAAAATACTCTGCCGCCTTTTTCCGCGCCGTTTTCTTCTTCTCTCCCTTAATCAACAAAGGAAGCGCCACATTATCCTCGATCGTGCGGTACGGAAGCAGCAGGTCTTTTTGAAGCATATAGCTGATATGCCCCGGCTTCCCGGTGATATCTTCCCCATCCAGGTAAACCTTGCCCTCATCCGGTGTATACAGCCCGGAGATCACGTTAAACAGCGTTGTCTTCCCGCCGCCGCTTGCCCCCAGCAGGCTGACCAGCTCTCCCTTATTCAGTTCGATCGAGATATCCTCGATTATCTTTTCCTGTTCAAATGCGAGCGACACACCCGCAACCTTCAGTTTCGGCATCATCTATTTCTCCAGATATTCATTGGTAAATCCGGTATTTTCCGGGATCTCTGTCTCGGAAAGTCCGTTTTCATTGACCCAGTTATAGAATGCATTCCAGCGGGCAGGGTCAATATATCCCCATTGCTCCACTTCAGCCTTATACTGGTCCTTCATATACTCCTGGCTCGCCTGCACCAGCTTCTCATCCAGCTCCGGCGCTGCCTCAAGAAGAATCTCACCCGCCTCGGACGGATTCTCAATGGCAAATTCGTAGCCTTTCTTCACGGCGGACAAGAATTTCTTTGCCGTGTCCGGGTTTTCCTTCATCCATTCGGAGTTCCCGATGATCACCGGAGTATAGAAATCAAAAGCACTGTTAATGTCTTTGAATGCAAAATAATCGGTCTCAAGGCCTGCCACCTCAGCTGCAATTCCCGCCCATCCGTAGAAGATCCAGATTGCATCCACCTGCTTGCTCTTTAATGCAGATACCTCATCGGTCACGGTGCTGGGAATCAGCTCAACCTTGCTGAAATCTCCTCCGTCAGCCTCCACCACGTTTTTGATGGTCGCCTTCTCAAGATCCAGATCCCAGGTCGCATATTTCTTGCCTTCCATACCTTTCGGGCGGTCCATTCCCTCGCCCTTTCTGGAAATAATCCCCGACGTATTATGCTGCAGGATTGCCGCAACCGCCTCAATCGGGAGGGCATTATCTCCCACGATCGCCGGCATCATACTGTCCTGAAAGGATACGCCAAACTGCGCCTTCCCGGAGCCCACAAGAACCTCGGCGCCATCCTCCGGCGGCTGTACGATCTCTACTTCAAGTCCTGCTTCTTCAAAATAGCCTTTTGCCTCTGCGACATAAAGGCCCGTATGATTGGTATTCGGTGTCCAGTCCAGCACAAACGTAATCTTCTCTTTTCCGCCATTTTCAGCCTTCTGGCCGTCCTCCTCTTTCTCTTTTCCTTTTGCTCCGCAGCCGGCAAGTCCCAGAACCAGGACTGCTGCCAGCATGGCAGATATGATTCTCTTTTTCATGTTATTTTGTCTCCTCCCAAGGCATACATTTCCTCTGCAATACGTTCACCGCCCACATGAGCATAAGACTCAACGCGGAGATCAGGAAAATAACCGCGAACATTTTGTCAAAAGAAAATGCCTTTTTCACTCTAGTCATATAAACGCCCAGGCCCTTAAAGCCTCCCAGCCATTCGGAGATCACAGCACCCACCACCGCGTAGGATACTGAGATCCGCAGGCTCGCGAAGAACTGCCCCAAGGCTCCCGGGAACTTCACATACCGGAAAATCTGTATCTGGGATGCACCCACGGAACGCATCAGGCTGATCGTATCCTTGTCCGCCGACTTAAATCCGTCCAAAAGGCTCACCGCGATCGGGAAAAATGTGGCGATCACGATCAGAATCACCTTCGGCAGCATCTCATACCCGAACCAGAGTACCAGAAGCGGCGCGATCGCCACCGTGGGCACGGTCTGGGTCAGCACGATCAGCGGGTAAAATGCCTGATACAGCTTGTCAAACCGATCCATCACCACCGCCATCAGAAAGCCCGTCAGAATTCCCACAAATAGTCCTACAAATGCCTCCACCAGCGTCACACCGGCATTTTCCATCAGAAGCGGGAAATCCTTCACGAATGCTTTCACCACATCTATGGGCGACGGAAGCAGATAGCCCGGAACCAGCCCCAGCCCGCTGGCGGCCTGCCACAGAATCAGAAGCACGGCCACTGCCAGAACCGGCCAAATTTTACTGGTGATGTTTTGTGACTTTCTTTTCAATCGTCAGCACATCTCCTTCCGGTTTATATGTCACCTTAATATATGCCGCCACCGACGGTGCACCGGCGCGGATCGCGATGTGCTGGCACTCTTTCACGATGTCCATCAGCTCATCATAATCTCCCTCGATCGCCGTCTCAAACGGCCCTACATAATAATTCAACCCCGTACTCTTAATATAGTCGATCACCTCATCCACGATACGGATTAATTCTTCATCATTTGCTGCCTCCGGCAGTGTCTGGATCGCTACACTTGCATTCATCGCTTTTTCCTCCTTGATTTTCCTTGTTCTTGTCTTTGTACCCTTCTGGACACCTGGGATGACAGTGAGCCGGACTGTCACTTAAGCTGCCAGGCATGCCTGAGTGAATGTAAAGTGCCCCTTCATCTCGGTGTGTCTGACAACACAAAAGACCCCGCAGGATCATCCTGCGAGGTCCACAAATCATACATTTCTAATTGTACTTGGCTCCTACGCTGGCATTATCCAGATCAGGTTTTGGGTCTAAGCAATTCAGCTTACTCTCAGCCCGCTTGCTACGCGAGCTCCCCTGCATTTATTCATTTACATGACCATTATACACCAGCTCCGGGATTTTTCAATCCCCGTTTTACTTATTTTTATCTCTGAAACTTAATAAAGAAAATAAAATCTGTTCTTGACAGAAAAGAAAAGTAGAAATATAATGTGAGAAAAGCAATGGCGCTTTAGGAGCCGTTGCTTTTTTTGCGTTGCCATGCATACCTGAGCGACAGTCCGGTGGACTGTCATCTCGGTTGGTTAGACGAGTAGGTATTTTGCTATTCCCGGTCATCGCAATGATTTAAAAAAATATAAAATCGGATTCGAGTCAAACAGAAACGGAGGATGACGACATATGGAAAAAATAAAATCGGCAGTTATGATTTACAGCCTTGATATCATAGGCATGTTTCTTGTGTGGGGGCTGCTCTACTTTCTCGACAGCGAAAGTGCTCTCACACTGGATGCAAAGTATGGCCTGCTTGCCCAGATGGTATTACTATTGTGGTATTTGTTCCTGGGGCTAAGCCTGGCAGCCGAGTACCTGCTGATACAAAGTTCCGGTATTTGCAGATACGATATCTGTGTGGCGGGATCTGTGGCTGTAATTCTGGTAGCGCTCGGATTTTTCTTTATGAGCGGGCACACTGGTATTTACTCAGAGCCAGCCGGACATAGGACAAATATGATTCTGGTTAGCTGTGTCATGATATGCTGTGGTGAATTATTCGGAATTATGATGCGGAGAAAATCGATAAAGGATGGACTCATTTCCGACAGACAGCTGAGCTCAAAAGAAATCTGATAAATAACGGGCGGAAAATGTTGTAATAATTTTTTCCATATAGTAATATACTGGTATGGAGAGAACCATATTGATTATGGTTGAAAGGCACTCATGCAAGCATTGTATGGGTGCCTTTTACTTATAATAACCCCTGCGATTGGGACATCAGTTCCAGATAATCCTCTTTGGAAAACCGGTGATAAATCGTATGCCCCATTTCTTCTTTCACGCAATAATAATATGCGTCGATTCCGGCATCCCGAAAATACAAAACATAGTCAAAATCCGCGCCTTCCGGCATCTTTTCGCACACATAGTCATCACTATATTTTTCAAACACTTTGCAAATCTCTTCCATGGAGCATTGATGATGTTTTCCAAACAGTTCAATGATATCTGTAAGAAACTGCGGTGTTTCTATTTCTTTATGGACATACTCTGCCCCTTCCGGCGGTATCCGGACTTCGATTCTTCCCTTATGTGTATGAAAAACAAGGGGCCCTAACACACTGTTTTCAAAAAACGGATCGGAGTTTAAAAGTTCCAAAACCTCTCTCTCATCAGAGAATGACGTTTCTAAAATTGCACCAAGAGACGAAACCGGATAATAAAGCCGGACTGTTTCCTTCACATAGCCCAGCTTGATCTGTGACTCTTTTATCTGGTCTATAATATTTTTTATCAACTTCTCGTACTTCATTTTTCTCCCACTCAACCAGTTGTCTTGCAGATATCTTTTGGTATATGAACAAACCGCAAAACATTTTCCGCATAAATCTGTTTCAATGCCTGTACTTTTTGACATTATCTCTACTTGCTTTTTGTAACACTTTTCTATATCCACAATTTTTTCTCTTGGCATACCAACCGTCCATAAATTATCCTTTAGTGCCTGTGCCGGACAATTCTTTACACATTGGCTACACGTTCCACAATAGGATTGATTAACCGGCTCATCACATTTCAAAGGTGCATTGGTCAGCAAAGAAGAAATACGTATGGCAGAACCATATTGAGAAGTTACCAATAAACAATTTTTCCCAATCCAGCCAAGTCCGCTCCTTGTTGCTACCGTTTTATGGGGGAGTTTAGAGCGTTTATTTTGATTTACTTCCACGCGTCCTGTGGTCTGTGCATAAGCTTCAAATCCTCTTTTTTTCAAAAAGTCTTCTCCTGCCATAACGATTTCA
>Ga0129308_1001291_pt1 | contig 27258 bp, 21 predicted proteins | sample L827metagenome_FD_94440 | JGI IMG/M metagenome (GOLD analysis project Ga0129308, IMG submission 94440) | Ring-tailed lemur group fecal microbial communities from Wisconsin, USA - L827 metagenome | ecosystem: Host-associated > Mammals > Digestive system > Large intestine > Fecal | place: USA...
CCTTTAGCTCAGTTGGTAGAGCAACTGACTCTTAATCAGTGGGTCCCGGGTTCGAATCCCTGAAGGCGCACCACACGGCCCGTTGGTCAAGCGGTTAAGACGGCGGCCTCTCACGCCGCAAACGTGGGTTCGATTCCCGCACGGGTCACCACTCAAGCAAGTGAGAAGAATTGAATATGGTTTTAGTCGCGAAAGTGATTAAAATAGTTGGTGTTGATTAGGATGAGGGTCCACCCGTTCCCATTCCGAACACGGAAGTTAAGCTCATTTCTGCCGAAGATACTTGCCTGGAGACGGGCCGGGAAAATAGGTAACGCCAACACAAAGCGGACAGAACTTTCTGTCCGCTTTTCATTGCTCGAAAATAGAACATATTTTCTATTTTTTGTTGACTTTGCGCTGGGGCTATACTACAATATGGGTGATCTCCGTGTATCATAAAGGAAAGGGTGACGGTGCTTGGAACGCACGGATACCTGTTGTTTTACCGGACACCGGCCCGATAAGCTGCCCTGGGGGCGGGATGAGGCCGATCCCAGATGCCTGTCGTTGAAGGCCGCTTTAGCGGCAGCACTGGAACGCGCTTACCTGGCTGGATGCCGCCATTTCATCAGCGGCATGGCCCAGGGGGCCGATCTCTACTTTGCCGAGGCGGTGCTGGCTCTGCGGGAGCGCTATTCGGAGGTGACCCTGGAGTGCGCCCGGCCCTGTGAGACCCAGGCGGATTCCTGGTCTGAGGAAGAAAAGCGGCGCTATGAGTCCATTTTGGACCGCTGTAACTATGAGACGCTGGTCCAGCACCATTACGACCGCTACTGCATGATGCGCCGCAACCGCTACATGGTGGACCATTCCAGCCGGCTCATTGCGGTCTATGACGGCGTTCCTAAGGGTGGGACGGCCCAGACTCTGGCTTACGCCCTGCGGAAAGGGCTGGAAACGGATATTCTGCCCGTGGAGGAGGAGAGAACGTGAATACGCTGATGCATATCTGCTGTGCCCCCTGCGCCAACCGGCCCATCGAGGCTCTGCGCCAGGAGGGGATCGGGGTGACCGGGTTCTGGTTCAATCCCAACATCCACCCCTATACTGAGTACCAGGCCCGCAAGCATACCCTGGAGGACTACGCCAGGGAGATCGGGATGAAGCTGGTCATCGGCGGCACCTACGACCTGCGGACCTTTGTCACTCACGTGGCGGACAACATTGACGGGCGGTGCGCCTACTGCTACCGGGTGCGTATGGAGGAGACGGCGAAATATGCCGCCCAAAACGGATATGACAGCTTCACCACCTCTCTGCTCATATCCCCCTATCAGCGCCACGAGGCCATTGCGGCGGTAGCACGGGAGATGGGGGAGAAGTACGGGGTGGAGTTCCTGTACCGGGACTTCCGGCCCTTGTTCCAGGCGGGGCAGGAGTTTGCCCGGGCGCACGGCATGTACATGCAGAAATACTGCGGCTGTATTTTCAGCGAGGAGGACCGGTATATGGCCGCCAAGCGGAAGAAGGCCGCCCGCCGACAGGTGGAAGAAAATCAGGCGGAATAAAGAAAACGGAATGCGGAAGGGCGGCCCCTGTGTGGGGACCGCCCTTCCGCTCTATAAGGGAGAGATGAGAAAAATCAGCCGAAGATCGGGAGAATGTTCAGGAATCCGGTGAGGATCAGGCCGTTGAAGAAATCAATGAACAGGGAGCCAATCAGGGGGACGATGAAGAAGGCCTGGGGGGCGGGGCCGTAGCGCTTGGTGACGGCCTGCATGTTGGCCATAGCGTTGGGGGTGGCGCCCATGCCGAAGCCGCAGAAAGCGGCGGACATGACAGCGGCCTCGTAGTCGCGGCCCATGATGTTGTACACCACGAAGCGGGCCATGAGGAACATCAGGACAGTCTGGGCGATCAGCATGACGATCATGGGACCGGCCACGTCAGCCAGCTGCCACAGGGAGACGGACATCAGGGCGATGGCCAGGAAGATGGACAGGGACACGTTGCCCCACAGGTCCAGGGCCTTGGAGGGCATCACGATGTGCTTGGCGTCGCAGACGTTGCGGATGATGGCGGCGATGAGCATGGCGCCGATGTAGGTGGGGAAGGTAAAGGTGAAGTGGAAATCGCCGATGTCGATGTTGATGTTGTTCAGAGCGGCGGTGAGCAGGGTGCCCAGGCCGGCGGCCACGATCAGCAGAATGGCGGCGTTGGTGAAGGCCTCGGCATCCACGCGCTCGGCCTTGGCCAGGTCCTCGGCGGACTCGTCGCTGTCAAGGGACATGCCGTTGTCGGTTTCGGTGGAGTGCAGGTCATACTTGTTGATGATGCTGCGGGCAGTGGGACCTCCCATCAGGGAACCGGACACCAGGCCGTAGGTGGCGGCGGCGACAGCGATGACGTTGGCGCCGGCAATGCCCATCTCCTCCATCATGGGTCCGTAGGAACCGGCGGTGCCGTGGCCGCCCACCATGGGGATGGAGCCGGTGCACAGGCCCAGACGCAGGTCCCAGCCAAACACGCCGGCCAGTACGCTGCTGAGCACGTTCTGCAGGCAGACCATGACGATGGAGATCAGCAGGAAGGTGATCACCTTGGGACCGCCCTTTTTCAGCAGACGGAAGCAGGCGGTGTAGCCTACGCTGGTGAAGAACAGGGTCATAAAGTAGTTTTTGACGTTGGCGTCAAAGGTGAACTCAATGATCCCGCTCATATAGAGGACCAGGTGGACAATGGCGAAGATCAGGCCGCCTACCACCGGGGCGGGGATACAGCAGCGCTTGAGGAAGTCGATCCGGTTGGTCAGGAACCGGCCCAGAACAAACAGAAGCATTGCGATTCCGGCTGTCTGGTACATATCCAGATTGATTTGCAGCATAGGGGAACTCCTTCTTTCTCCAAAATGTCCGGCTCCGCCGGCAGCTCTATCAAGTGTGCTTATTTTAAGCGAATAGCTTCAAAAACCTTCAAAAACAAACAAGCCCTGTAAATATTTTGTGAATAGCACAATTTGCCGCCCCAATCTTTGAGGGTTTTGACGAAAAACCGGAAGAAAAATAAGAGCCGGGCCTCCGCGTGAAGCGGAGACCCGGTTTTCCTATACCGCGCCGGTCTATTCCTCCTCGGCCAGGATCAGCAGACCGTCCAGAAATTTTTTCAGATTGACCTTGCCGCCGGGGCCCCTGCCCCGCAGGTGGTCCATTTCAGCCCGGACCTCCTGGAAGGAGAACAGGCGGGCGGAGTAGCGGACAAAAAACTCGTTGTTGTAGTCCTCCAGCCCCAGGCTGGCGATGTGGCTCAAGCCCCGCTCCACGGCCCGCCGGGCCCGCTGTTCCAGGGTCTTGGGGGCGTCGCTGAGCTGGGCGCACAGGGTGCTCACCCCCACCTGGGAGGCGGTCTGTCCCCGCTCCAGCAGCAGCAGGCACAGGCCGGTAATGTCCTGAGAGCCCTTTTCCCCGGCCATGCCCAGCTGGCTGAGGATGTATTTGATGCGGCGGCGCTCCCGTTCCCAGGGGTCCTCCCGGGGGGCGGGGGCCGGGGCGGACCGGTTGGCGAAGACGCTCTGGATGGCCTGGAGGGCCCGCTCGTTCTCCAGCTGCCGGGTCACGTTCTGGATCACCTGGCGCACTTCAATGAGGTTGATGGGCTTCTGGATGAAGAACTCCACCCCGGCGGTGTAGGCCTTGGCGATCAGCTCCTTGGAGGAGACCTGGGAGATCATGATGAATTTGGCGGCGCAGCCCATCTCCCGCAGCTCCCGGACCACCTGGATGCCGTCCTTGCCCGGCATGAGCAGGTCCGCCAGGATCAGGTCGGGGGCCAGAGCCAGGATCCGCTCCAGGTCGGGGGGACCGTCGTCGGTGGCGCCGCAGACCGTGCCCAGGCCGCTGCCCTCCACGATGTCCTCCAAGATCCCGATGACGGTGAGGTCGTCCTCAATAATGTAGATCCTCATGGTGTTCCTCCTGTGACGGCGGCCAGGGGCAGGGTGACCTGGAAGCAGGCCCCCTGGCCCGGCTGGGACTGGACCTGGATGTCGCCGCCCAGGTCCTCCACGATGTAATGGACGGCGGGCAGGCCCACGCCCCGGTTGATGTCTCCGGTGTCGGGGTCGAACTTGGTGGAGTAGCCCACCTGGAACAGCAGCTTCATGGCCCGCTCCGGGATGCCGGGGCCGTCATCCCGGACCTGGAGGAGCAGGTTGTCCCCCACGGTCCGGCAGTCCACCTGGACGGTGCCCCGGCCGCCGGCAGCCTGAATGGCCTCCACCGCGTTGGTCACCAGGTTTTTCAGCACGGACAGTACCCGGTAGTGGGCCTTGATGGGCAGGTCCCGGGCGTACCGGCACTCCAGACGGATGTCCGCACGCTGGCTGCCCAGGAACTGGCGGGTAGAGACCTCCAGGATCCGGAGCAGGTCGGACAGGGACATGGTCTCGCCGCCGTAGGCCCCCGCCACCTCCGATTCGATGCCCCGGATGATCCGCAGGTTGTCCTTTTTCACCTCATGGACGTCCCGGGCGATGGACAGGGCCAGGGCGGTGAACTCCTCCGGGGCGTTTTGGGCCACCAGCTTTTCGTAGAGCTGGTAGGCGTGGGCCATCACCGCCTCCACGTCCTCGGCGTCCTTTTGCAAAAAGTACAGCTCGGTCTTCAGCTCCGCCGTCATCAGGTAGAGGTGGCGATAGCGGTGTTCGTGTTCCTCCTGGAGCAGCAGCTGGCGGTAGTGCCAGATGGTCCACAGGATCAGCACTGCCGCCATTGAGCGGGCCAGAGCCACCCAGGCCAGGGTGATGCCCTCCACCTGGACGGACTGGAAGGCCAGGCGGCTGGACAGGGCCAGGTTCAGCAGGTTGGACAGCAGGTCGCAGAAAAAGAAGGAGAGCCAAAGCCGGGACAGGGAGGCCGCCCGGCGGTCCTGGATCAAAATACACAACAGAGCGTCATAACATAGGTAGAAAATACCGCCTGGATACTCAATGAGCAGGGCGGACGCCAGCGCCATGCCCCGGAGCAGGTCGATGAGGACCCGCAGGACCATGACGCACAGGCCGGTGACCAGGCCCGTGTCCGGCCGGTGGCTGTCCCGCATCATGACCACCAGGAGAACGGGATACACGATGGCCGAGGCCGACACCCGGAAGCCCTCCGCCCAGGCGGACAGGTAGAGCTGGCTGGTCACGGCCACGGTCAGGCCGATGAGCAGCCTGCGCTGCCAGGCGTTGAGCCGCAGCTCCCGCCAATTGGAGAATTTCATAGAATCCCTCCTTATTCCCTCCCCACCATCATAAGGGAAAGCGCCGTTTTTCGCAAGATGGACGGGAAAATTTGTGGAAATGGTTTACAAAGTAGATCGACTGTGCTACACTAGGTTTACAAAGTAGACCAATGGGAGGAATCGGCCATGGAAGAACTGACCCTGACCAACAGCGAGTGGTATGTGATGGACTGCCTGTGGGAGCGGGCGCCCCAGACGGTGATGGAGCTGGTGGCGGCGCTGGGGGAGCGGCTGGGCTGGGCCAAGAGCACCACCATCACCACCCTGCGGCGGATGGAGGACAAGGGCCTGGTCCGCTGCGAGGTGGAGGGCCGGACCCGGCACTATTTCCCGGCGGTGGAGCGGGAAGGGGCGGTCTTGCGGGAGACCCGGTCCTTTCTGGACAAGGTGTACGGGGGCAGCGTGGGGCTGATGGTGTCCGCCATGGCCCAGGACAAGGCTCTGACCAAGGCGGAGATCCAGGAGCTGTATGACATTTTGAAACGGGCGGAGGAGGGACAGCCGTGAGGTTTTTGCTTGGCGTGGCGCTCCGCCATCTGGTGAAGCCCTGGCCGCCCGTTCTGCGGGACACTCAGCTGCTGCTCCAATGGGCGGTGAGCTCCGCCCTGCTCATCGGGGCGGTGCTGGCGGTGCGGCGGCTGCTGGCGGGGAAGCTCTCCTGCCGGCTGCGGTACGCCCTGTGGGGGGTGGTGCTGCTGCGGCTGCTCGTCCCCTTCCAGCTTCCGGTCTCCGTGCCGGTAACTGCCGCCGGACTGGCCCCTGAGGTCCCCCAGTCCTGGGAGGAGCGGGACGTACCCGTGTTCCCCTACAGCACGGTGGACTTTGAAAAGGCCCACCCCCATTACGAGCGCGTGGAGCCTGGCGGTCTGGGTCCCACCTACGGAAGTGATTTCTATATCCAACGCTCCGGGGATGGCCGGACCCTGACCTATTACACCGACATCTTCACCCGGGATGAGGTGGTCCAGGCGGTCTGGTGGACGGGGGTGCTGGCCGCAGCGCTGGCGCTGCTGGTGTCCAACCTGCGCTTTGCCGTCCGCCTGGAGGACCGCCGCCGCCCCCTGGAGGTCCCGGGCTGTCCCCTCCCGGTCTACGGGGTGGAGGGCCTCCCCTCCCCCTGCCTGTTCGGCCTGTTCCGCCCCGCCGTCTACCTGACCCCCGAGACCGCGGAGGACGGCCCGGCCCGGAGCCATGTGCTGGCCCATGAGCTGACCCACTGGGCCCACCGGGACCACGTCTGGGCCTTCCTGCGCTGCCTGGCCCTGGCCCTCCACTGGTACAACCCCCTGGTGTGGCTGGCGGCGGTCCTGTCCAAGCGGGACGGGGAGCTGGCCTGCGACGAGGGGGCGGTGGCCCGGCTGGGGGAGGACCAGCGCATCCCCTACGGCCGCACCCTGGTGGACATGGTGGCCCGCCGCTCCCTGCGGCCGGGGGACCTGCTGTCCTGCTCCACCGCCATGGCCCAGGGAAGGAAAACCATCCAGCAGCGGGTGGCCCTGCTGGTGAAGAAGCCCGAGACGAAGAAGACCGCCCTCTTCGCCGCCCTGGCGGCGGTGGCGCTGGCGGCGGTGTTCACCTTCGCGGGGGGAGAGGCGGAGGAGGCTCCCGGCAATGAGTATCCCCAATTTCGTGACCAAGCGGCTTCAGCCCAGGCCATCCACGTGGGGATGCCTCCCATCTCCAGCCTCGCTTACCCCGAGCCCATCACAGACGATGACCTGCTTCAGGAGGCCAGGGAACTGCTGCTCCAGGCCCGCGGCCCGCTGAACCTGCCGGAGGACCTGGATCTGAACAGGGCGCCCTTTGATTCCTACACCGTCACCCTCTCCGGGAGCGGTTTCAGTGAAAGCTACTACTTTTCCACGCAGAACGGCGAGACCTATGTGGTGACGCCCGCCGAGATCGGAGCGGAGGAGTATACCGCCATCGCGGTACTGGAGGGCAGCGTGCCCGCCTCGCTGATGTCCCTGGCGAAGGAGCAGCAGGAGCGGAACAGAGCCCCTTCTACCCAACAGGAGTCGGAACCGGAAGGGGTCCGGCCCGTTGAAACGGTGAACAGCGCCGACCTGGACCCCATCCGGGAGGAGGTGGACCGGGTGCTGGCCAGTGAGCTGGACGCCCAGAACCGGTGGCTGGCAGACTTCAGCGGAGCCCAATACACCGGCATCCAGCTCACCGGATTCCGCCTGCTGTCCTCCTATCCCGACCTGTTGGAGGACAGCGTGGTGAAGCTGTATTACTTGGACTACGGCCTGTCCATCGACGACCTGTCCCAGGCGGGCTGGGCCGGAGGCGCTTACGCCGGCGATGACGGCCTGTTCCACCCCTACGGACCCACGCTCCATCTGCTGACGGTGGAGCGGGAGGGAGAGGTCCAAAGCTGGTCCACCGTTCTGTGGGAATTCCTGCTGGAGCCTGGGCAGGAGGGGGTTGACATTGTGGACGGGGACTATGTCCGGGATGTGGTGGTCAGCAATCTCCGGGACCTGCTGGACCCGGTGGTCCCCGCCCCGGTGGAGGGTCCAGAGCAGGCGGTGAGGGCCTACGGCGAGGCCCTGGCCCGGTACTACCTGTCCCTGGGCGAGGGCCACCCCCAGTACGTCACCTACGCCCGGCTGGCCGGCTATACCGTCGAGCAGCAGCGAGACACCGGCGCGGTGGCCAGGATCGCCCTGGCCGTGGACCCGGCGGAGCCCAACACCGTCTCCTGGATGGCCGGGGCGGGTATTGACTACCAGACCGGGGGCGAATGGGCGGGCCATTGGTTCTTTGAGCTGGAGTATATGCTGGAGCGGCAGGAGGATGGCAGCTGGAGATGCACCGACCGGGGGACCGGGGGCTGCCGTCTGCCGGAGTTTGACTGGAACGCCCGGCTGACCTTCTCTCCGGAGCAGAGGGCCGCTTCTTCCCCGGAGGTGGACCTGCGGGCCACCGTCACCCGCCCCCAGATGCGCCCCTCCAACGGCGGCGAAAACGCCTTCGCGGATGTGACCGGGCAGACAGGAGCCCTGGAGGAGCTGTCGGTTGGCTATGGGTCCCTGATCCTCCGGTTTGACCCGGAGGCGGAGCTGGGGACCGCACTGGGCGGCCTTCTGGCCGCCGCTCCCCAGGAGCGGGCGGAGCTGGCACGCTGGCTCCGGGTGAGCCTCAACGGGGAAAGCGTCTCCCTCACCCTGCGTTCCTCGGAGGCCGCCTCCCTCTGGTTTGCCTTTGACGAGCATATCCCCCTGGCTCCAGGGGACACTCTGCAAGTGGAACTGGGCCCGGCCCGGTAAGCCATATATCAGAAAACCGCAAACACGCCCCGGCGGGCCTCCGCCGGGGCTGCTTTGTTCACAAAAATGTCATATTTTTCATATTTTCCACCATGATATGGTAAAAACGCTGAGTTTTCTGCCGTTAAGGTTTCGTTTTTCCTTTCGATCCATGCGTTAAGAAACCGTTAAGTTTCTTGTTTTTGCCGGGGGAAAAAACTATCATAATAAAAAAGACTGCCCTTATGCGCTTTTAGGAAAGCAGGAGTTATCAATTATGAGTTTGCGCGTCGGAATCGACATCGGCTCCACCACCGTGAAAGTGGTGGTGTTGGATGAACAGAACAAGCTGCTGTTCCGCTCCTACGAGCGGCACTATTCCAAGACCAGGGAGCGGGCCTGCGAGACCCTCCGCTCCATTTCGGATATGCTCTCCGGCCAGAACATCAAGGTCACCATCACCGGCTCCGCCGGACTGGGGGTGGCCACCGCCTCGGGCATCGACTTTGTCCAGGAGGTCTATGCCACCGCGGCGGCGGTGAATACATACATCGCCGACACGGATGCCGTCATCGAGCTGGGGGGCGAGGACGCCAAGATCATCTTCTTCGGCGGCGCCCTGGAGGAGCGGATGAACGGCTCCTGCGCCGGAGGCACCGGGGCTTTCATCGACCAGATGGCCACCCTGATGAACGTGTCCGTCCAGGAACTGGACGCCCTGTCTCTGAAGCACGAGAAAATTTACCCCATCGCCTCCCGCTGCGGCGTCTTCGCCAAGAGCGACATCCAGCCCATCCTGAACCAGGGCGGGCGGAAGGAGGACGTGGCCGCCTCCATCTTCCAGGCGGTGGTGGACCAGACAGTGGCCGGCCTGACCCAGGGCCGGGAACTGAAGGGGAAGATCGTCTTCCTGGGGGGACCCCTCCACTTCCTCATGGGCCTGCGGGAGCGGTTTGTGGAGACTCTGAAGCTGGACGGGGACCACGCCGTGTTCCCCCAGGACGGCGACTGCTTCGCCGCCATGGGCGCCGCCCTGTGCGCCACCGATTACCAGCCCATCCTCTTTGAGGAGGCCCTGAAAAAGCTGGAGGAGAGCGTGGACACCACCACCCTGGTGGACACCATGCCCCCCCTGTTCGCCAGCCAGGAGGAGTACGACGCCTTCTGCGCCCGGCACAACGCCAACAAGCCCCCGGAGGTGGACGTTAACACCTACTCCGGTCCCGCCTGGCTGGGCCTGGACGCCGGGTCCACCACCACCAAGCTGGCCCTCATCACCGCAGACGGCGGCCTGCTGTACACCTACTACCACTCCAACCAGGGCAACCCCGTGGCCATCGTCCTGGAGCAGCTGAACAAGATCTACGCCATGTGCGGCGACCGCATCCAGATCAAGGGCGCCGCCGTCACCGGCTACGGCGAGGACCTCATTAAAAACGCCTTCTCCTGCGACCTGGGGCTGGTGGAGACCATGGCCCACTACAAGGCCGCCGCCCACTTTGAGCCGGATGTGGACTTCATCATCGACATCGGCGGCCAGGACATGAAGTGCTTCAAGATCCGCAACGGAGCCGTGGACTCCATCATGCTCAACGAGGCCTGCTCCTCCGGCTGCGGCTCCTTTATCGAGACCTTCGCCAAGGCCCTGGGCTACAACATCGCGGACTTCGCCAAGCTGGGCCTGTTCACGGAGAAGCCGGTGAACCTGGGCTCCCGCTGCACCGTTTTTATGAACTCCAGCGTGAAGCAGGCCCAGAAGGACGGGGCCAGCGTGGCCGACATCTCCGCCGGCCTGTCCACCTCCATCGTGAAAAACGCCATCTATAAGGTCATCCGGGCCGCCTCCGCCGACGACCTGGGCAAGCACATCGTGGTCCAGGGCGGCACCTTCCACAACGACGCGGTGCTCCGGGCCTTTGAGCAGGAGCTGGGCCGGGAGGTCACCCGCCCCACCATCGCCGGCATCATGGGGGCCTTCGGCGCCGCCCTGGCCGCCCGGGACCTGCGCCTGGAAAAGAGCGCCCTGCTCACCGCCCAGGATTTGGAACACTTCACCCACACCGCCCGGCCCGCCACCTGCGGCCTGTGCACCAACCACTGCTCCCTCACCGTCAACTCCTTCGACGGCGGGCGGCGGTTCGTGTCGGGCAACCGCTGCTCCCGGCCCCTGGGGGAGGAGCCCAGCCGCCAGCCCGACCTGATGCGGTACAAGTACCACAAGCTGCGCGCCATGCAGGGCAAGGGAACGGGCAGCGGCGCCCGGGGGAGGATCGGCATTCCCTTCGGCCTGAACATGTACGAGAACCTGCCCTTCTGGTTCGAGCTGCTCACCCGACTGAACTTCGAGGTGGTCCTGTCCCCCGAGTCCAGCCGCAAGCTCTATCTGAAGGGCCAGCGCACCATCCCCTCCGACACCGTCTGCTACCCCGCCAAGCTGCTCCACGGCCATGTGGAGGCCCTGGTGGAGGAGAAGGTGGACGCCATCTTCTACCCCTGCATGCCCTATAACTTCAACGAAGGGGTCAGCGACAACAACTACAACTGCCCCGTGGTGGCCTACTACCCGGAGCTGCTGGCCGCTAACGTCCCCGACCTGAAGCAGACCCGGTACTTAAACCCCTACTTCGGCCTGCACCGCCCCCGCGATTTTGAGAAGCGGGCCTGCGACTGGTTCCTGACGGAATTCGGCGTCCCTAAAAAGGAGACTGCCGCCGCCGTCAAGGCCGCTTACGACGCCTACGACGCCTATAAGGACGACCTGCGGGACACCGCCCGGCAGTATATCGACCAGGCCCGCCGGGAAGGCCGCCCCATCCTGGTAGTCTGCGGCCGGCCCTACCACATGGACCCGGAGATCAACCACGGCATCAACGACCTGATCACTTCCTACGGCTTCGTCCTGGTCACCGAGGACGCGGTGGCCTACCTGGAGGACAAAGCGCCCCGCCATGTCCTGAACCAGTGGACCTACCACGCCCGGATGTACAACGCCGCCCGGTATGTCTGCACCCAGCCTGATATGGAGGTCATCCAGCTGGTGTCCTTCGGCTGCGGCATCGACGCCATCACCGGCGACGAGATGCGCTCCATCCTGGAGGGGGGCGGCAAGCTGTACACCCAGCTGAAGATCGACGACATCAGCAACCTGGGCGCCGTCAAGATCCGCATCCGCTCCCTGATGGCCGCCATCGAGGCGCGGAAGACCCATTGATTTTTTGTGGGGCGCGACGGCCCCGGCGCGCCGTACCCCAAATCGGCGGCGTGCCCAGTGGTCACGCCCCACGGGAAAGGAACACAGAAATGGCAAAACTTGTGTATGACGAAAATGGCCGCCTTCTCTTCACCAAGGAGATGAAGGAGGAGTACACCATCCTCATGCCCCAGATGCTGCCCATCCACTTCGGCATGTTCCGCAAGCTGCTGGAGCTGGAGGGCTACAAGGTGGCCCAGCTGAACAACGATGGCCGGGCGGTGGTGGACGAGGGCCTGAAATATGTCCACAACGACACCTGCTACCCCGCCCTGCTGGTCATCGGCCAGTTTATGGACGCCATCAAGCACGGGGGCTATGACCCCCACAAGGTGGCCCTGTTCATCACCCAGACCGGCGGCGGCTGCCGGGCCTCCAACTACATCCACCTGCTGCGCAAGGCCCTGGCCAAGGCTGGGATGGACTATGTGCCCGTCATATCCGTCTCCTTCGGCCTGGAGAAGAACCCGGGCTTCCACCTCACTGTGAGCCTGATCCGCAAGCTGGTCTACGGCATGATGTACGGCGACCTGATCATGTGGGTGTCCAACCAGGTCCGCCCCTACGAAGTGGAGGCGGGCGCCGCTGACGCCATGGTGGACCACTGGTCCCAGGAGCTGGTGGACCGCTTCCAGGCGGGCAAGGGCATGAGCCGCAAACAGATGCGGGGTATTTTTGACGAGATCTGCGCCGACTTCGCCGCCATCCCTGTGGCCGGAGAACAGAAGATCCGGGTGGGCATCGTGGGGGAGATCTATGTGAAGTTCTCCGCCCTGGGCAACAACCACCTGGAGCAGTTCCTGCTGTCCGAAGGGGTGGAGCCCGTGGTCCCCGGCCTCACTGACTTTATGATCTTCAAGATTTATAACCGGGTGGCCGACGTGGACCTGTACGGCGGCAAGTGGATCAAGAAGTATGGCTGTAAGGTCTTCATGTCCTATATCGAGGCCTGCCAGCGGGACATGATCGCCGCCCTGGAGCGCTCCGGCCGGTTCCGCGCCCCCGGTACCTTCCAGGACCTGCACAAGCTGGTCCATGGTTATCTGGGAGACGGCAACAAGATGGGGGAGGGCTGGCTCCTCACCGCCGAGATGCTGGAGCTGATCCACTCCGATACCCCCAACATCGTCTGCACCCAGCCCTTCGGCTGCCTGCCCAACCACATCGTGGGCAAGGGCATGATCCGCAAATTGAAGGACGACTATCCCTATAGTAATATTGTGGCCATTGATTACGACCCCGGCGCCACCAAGATCAACCAGGAGAACCGGATCAAGCTGATGCTGGCCAACGCCAAGGGCTTGACCCATCAGGAGGGCGGCGCCCACCGGGAACCCCAGCCCGATACGGCTCCTACCCTGGCCCACGCCCACTGAGGAACTGCTTGAAAGAATGACGGCCCGCCGCACGGGATGCGGCGGGCCGTGGTTTTACCGGGCGCGCCGTAGGGGCGGCCCTCCTCACCGGCGGCGGGGGCAAGCCCCCGCCCTACCGGACGCTTTGGGCGGATATAGCAGCCAATCACCCGTAGGGCCCGAGCCCTCATCGGGCCGCAGGCTTCCAAATCGCTGCTGCATTTGCTGTGCGCCGCAGGGGTGGCCCCATGGGGCCGCCCGGCGCTCCCCGCCGGCGGCGGGGGCAAGCCCCCGCCCTACCGGACGGTTTGGGCAGATACAGCAGCCAATCACCCGTAGGGCCCGATGCCCTCATCGGGCCGCAGGCTTCCAAACCGCTGCTGCATTTGCTGTGCGCCGTAGGGGCGGCCCCATGTGGCCGCCCGGCGCTCCTCGCCGGCGGCGGGGGCAAGCTCCGCCCTGCCGGACGCTTTGGGCAGACGCAGCGGCAATCACCCGTAGGGGCGCTTTTCAAAAGGATCCCGCAAAACAGAACACGCCGTGTACGTCTTTTCGTACACGGCGTGTTTTTCTTGGAAGCAAAACGAAGTTTTGCGCCAAAGTTCTTTTTGATACTTTTTCTTACAAGAAAAAGTATCCACAGCTATTATTTCCCGGGCTTAAACCCGTCCTTCAGGGACACCGCCCGGTTGAACACCAGGGCGCCGGGCTTGGAGTCCTTGGAGTCGGCGCAGAAGTAGCCCAGGCGCAGGAACTGGAAGCGGTCGCTGGGCTTGGCCTCGGCCAGGGAGGCCTCCAGCTTGCAGCCCTCCAGCACCTCCAGGGAACCGGGATTCAGGCAGTCCAGGAAGTTCTTGTCGCCGCCGTCGGGATCGGCGTCGGAGAACAGGTTGTCGTACAGCCGGACCTGGGCGTCTACGGCGGTGGCGGCGTCCACCCAGTGGATGGTGGCGCCCTTCACCTTCCGGCCGTCGGCGGGGTTGCCGCCCTTGGAGTCTGGGTCATAGGTGGCCAGGATCTCCACCACATTGCCCGCCTCGTCCTTGACGCAGCCGGTGCACTTGATCAGGTAGGCCCCCTTCAGGCGGCACTCGGGGCCGTCGGGGTACAGGCGCTTGTACTTGGGGATGGGGGTCTCCAGGAAGTCGTCGCCCTCCACATACAGGTGCTTGGAGAAGGTGACGGGGCGGGTGCCGGCCTCGGGGTCGTTGGGGTTGTTCTCCACCGCAAAGACCTCGCTCTGGCCCTCGGGGTAGTTGGTAATGGTGAGTTTGATGGGGCGCAGCACGGCCATGGCCCGCTGGGCGTGGTCGTTCAGGTCCTCCCGGAGGCAGTGCTCCAGGAAGCCGTACTCCACGGTGGAGGTGTTCTTGGCCACGCCGATGCGGTCGCAGAAATTGCGGATGGCGGCGGGGGTGTAGCCCCGGCGGCGCAGGCCGCACAGGGTGGGCATCCGGGGGTCGTCCCAGCCGGAGACGTACTTCTCCTCCACCAGCTTGCGCAGCTTCCGCTTGGACATGACGGTATAGTTGATGCCCAGCCGGGCAAACTCGATCTGCCGGGGCTTGTTGGGCACGTCGGTGTTGTTGATGACCCAGTCGTACAGGGGGCGGTGGTCCTCATACTCCAGGGAGCACAGGGAGTGGGTGATGCCCTCCAGGGCGTCCTGGATGGGGTGGGCGAAGTCATACATGGGGAAGATGCACCACTTGGTGCCCTGGCGGTGGTGCTCGATGTAGCGGATGCGGTAGAGCACCGGGTCCCGCATGTTGAAGTTGCCGCTGCTGAGGTCGATCTTGGCCCGGAGGGTGTACTTGCCCTCGGGGAACTCCCCGTTCTTCATCCGCTGGAACAGGTCCAGGTTCTCCTCAATGGGCCGGTCCCGCCAGGGGGAGCGGGCGGGGGTGTTCACGTCGCCCCGGTACTCCCGGAACTGCTCGGGGGTCAGCTCGCACACGTAGGCCAGGCCCTTCTTGATGAGGCCCACGGCCAGCTCATAGGTCTTCTCGAAGTAGTCGCTGCCGTAGAAGAACCGGTCCCCCCAGTCGAAGCCCAGCCAGTGGATGTCCTCCTTGATGGCGTCCACAAACTCGGTGTCCTCTTTGGCGGGGTTGGTGTCGTCCATGCGCAGATTGCAGATGCCGCCGAACTTCTCGGCGGAACCGAAGTCGATGATCAGGGCCTTGCAGTGGCCGATGTGGAGGTAGCCGTTGGGCTCGGGCGGGAAACGGGTGTGGACCTGCATCCCGGCGAAGCGGCCGCCCTCGGCGATGTCCTCCTGGATGAACTGGTGAATGAAGTTCTGGCTCTCCACAGCCTCGCTCTCGGCGCCGCCGGCGGTGGTTTTGATCTCTTCCGACATGTGTGGGACCCTCCTGTCTTGAAGTAATACGAATCCCGGACCGAAACCGGTCCGTCAAATCCTGATAGAAAGGGGAAACACAGCGGGAGGTGCCGCTGTGTCGATAGGATTGTCTTATTTTACACCAGTCCCGCTATAAAATGCAAGGTTTTCCTGGCTTTTCCCCGCCTTCTGTCAGAATGTGAAGAAAGAAACGCAGGAAAACCGGGTTTTCAGGCAAAACGACAGGAATCGGGAGCGGGGGCCTTGCGCGGGGCGAAAAAACAGGTATAATAAAGGAAGCGTATAAGACAGACAGGAGGCGGAGCCATGGGCCATGACATCATTGTGCTGGGGGGCGGTCCGGCGGGGCTGGCGGCGGCGGTGGCCGCCCGGGGCCGGGGCAAGACCGTGCTGGTCGTCGGCAACCCCTGGCGGGACAGCCCGCTGGCCAAGGCGGAGCGGGTGGACAACTACCTGGGCCTGCCCGGCCGGACGGGAGCGGAGCTGGTGGGGACCTTCCGGGCCCACGCCGAGGAACTGGGGGCGGATTTCCTCACCGGGCGGGCCCTCTCGGTCATGGCCTGGAACGGCTTCATGGTCACCGTGGGCAGCCAGGTCTGCGACGGACAGGCCCTCATCCTGGCCCCCGGCGTGGTGCGCCAGGCCAAATATCCCGGGGAATCGGACTTCCTGGGCCGGGGGGTGAGCTACTGCGCCACCTGCGACGGGATGCTCTACCGGGGCAAGCCCGTGGCCGTGGTGGGCCGGAGCAAGGACGCCCCCCTGGAGGCCAACTATCTGCACAGCATCGGCTGTCAGGTGACCTATGTGTCCGCCCGGGAGCCGGAGGGCCTGGACCGGGACATCCCCTGGGTGAAGGCCAACAAACTGGCCGTCAAGGGGACCCAGACCGTCACCGCCCTGGAGGCGGACGGGGCCGACCTCCCCTGCGCCGGGGTGTTCATCCTCCGGGATGCGGTGGCCCCCGCCGATCTGCTCCCCGATCTGGAGACAGAGGGGGGCTTCATCAAGGTGGACCGGGCCATGTCCACCAACCTACCCGGCGTGTTTGCCGCCGGGGATTGTACCGGGCTGCCCCTCCAGGCGGCCAAGGCGGTGGGGGAGGGCCATGTGGCCGCCCTGTCCGCCTGTGAATATCTGGACAAAAGAAAGGAAGCGTGAATCGTATGCTGGTACACTTCAGCAAAGAGGGATTTGACAAGGCCCTGTCTCAGGGCGGACTGATGATGGTGGACTTCTGGGCCGAGTGGTGCGGCCCCTGCCGGATGCTGGGCCCCCTGGTGGAGGACCTGGCCAAGCAGTACGAGGGCAAGGTTGTCGTGGGCAAGGTGAACGTGGACGAGGAGCAGGAGCTGGCCATCCGGTACGGGGTCATGTCCATCCCCACCGTCATCTTTTTCAAGGACGGCAAGGAGATCGACCGGAAGGTGGGGGTCATGCCTCCCAACGCCTTCACCCAGGTGCTGGACAGTAATCTGTAAAGAAAAGCAAGGCCGCCGCCGGAATCCGACGGCGGCCTGCTGACGCGGTGGCTGATTTTGGCTGCCCCTCGATCTTGGATGGCGTTCTAAAAGGGATAACCATATTTTGTGTGATTGGGTAATCGTAATAGGAATTATTTATTTCCTGCGGTTATTCAGGTAGCGGACCAGGTACATGGCAGCGAACATAATAAAGATGTAGCCGAGGGCCGCCAGCACGTTACTCTCGCCAAACAGCTCAATTTCATAAAAATAAATTGCCGCACCAAAGCCCAGGAGAACGGCCTTGATGAGGTTGATGTTATTGGGATCACTGTTTTTGCGTTTGCGGTCGAGACTTTTGGACATAAAGAGCCTCCTTTTCTGCGAATCGTTCTCTGCTATGAGTATAGCACCGGACACCGGGGTCCGCAAGCCGCACAAATAAAAGAGGTGCCCAGGCAATCAAGCCCGGGCACCTCTTTTTGTTCCGCTAAGCAGCTTTGCAGGTTTTACGCCCGCGAAATTACATCAGGCCAACTTCCTTGTAGAAGCGCTCTGCACCGGGGTGGACAGGGATGGTGTAGTCAACGAGGAAGTTGACATCGGCCATATCGGCAAAGAAGGCGTTGCCCTTGACCATCTCGGCAGCCTGCTCGTACAGGCACTTGGCCATCTGGTAAGCGGCCTCTTCGTCCAGAGACTCGTTGCAGATCACGCCGGCCTTAACGCCGATGGTCTGAACGGGCTCAGTCTGGCCGGTGTAGGTGCCAGCCTGGATAAAGCTCTTGGTGTAGGCGGAGTTCTTCTCGATCAGCCAATCGATCTCGCTGTCGTCCAGGGCCAGCCACACGCAGTCCTTGGTGACAGAAGCGGTCAGGTGGGTACCAACAGGAGCGCCGGCATAGGCGGCGCCTGCGACGTAAACGCCGTCGGTCACGCCTTCAGCGGCGTCGCCCAGGGTGCAGTTGGTGTTCTTGCTGTCGGTAACGCCCGCGGCCTCGAGGGTCAGCAGAGCGACGGTCTCGGTGGAGGAAGCGGAGGGGCCAACGCCCAGAGCAGCGCCCTTGCCCGCCAGGTCATGCAGGTAGGTGTAGCCGGAATCCTTCAGAGCGACCCAGTTCATGGTGGAAGCGTAGACACAGCCGATGTAGCGCAGATCCTTGCACTCGCCCACGTCGGCGAACTTGCCCTTGCCGTTGTAAGCGTTCAGGGCGGCGTCGCCGGTGCACATACCCAGCTCGATCTCGCCCTGATGGACCAGCAGAGCGTTCTCGTTGGAGCCGGAGGAGGTGGAGGCGTCCACGGTCAGGCCGTCGACAGTATTGGTGAAGGTGGTAGCGATGGCCGCGGCGGCAGCGTACATGGTGCCGGTGGAGTCGGCGCCGCCGATGGTCATACGGGGCCAGCTCTTGGCGGGAGTGGAGGAAGCGGGAGTGGACTGGCTTGCAGGTGAAGAAGCAGCGGGTGCGTTGGAGGCTGCGGGAGCGGAAGAACTGCCGCAGGCTACGAGGCTCAGAGCCATCGCAGAGGCCAAAACCATAGCAATAATCTTTTTCATGCAATTCATCTCCTGTAAGTATTTATTGAACGAAAGAATTTCTTTCGGTTCAAACGAAAGGGGGAGGATCAGGCGGCAGCCTTGGCCTTCTTGTTCTTACCCATCTCGATAACCGCCAGACCAATCAGAATGACTAGGCCGACCAGAGAGAGGATGTCGATGGGAATCATCATGCACAGACCGGCGCCGATGACCAGGATGCGGACAACAGCGGGAATCTTACGCTGTCCGCTGAAGTACCAACCCTGCATGCCGCAGCTCATGCCGATGCAGCCGACGAGAGCGGTGCCGCAGACCATAGCAATCTGGGGCAGGGTGCCGTCCAGCATCATGGCGCTGTTGTAGCAGAACACAAAGGGTACGATGAAGCCCGCGAAGCCGATCTTGCAGGCGTTGATGGCGGTTTTCATGGGGTCGCAGCCAGCAATGCCGGCGCCGGCGTAGGCGGCGAGTGCCACGGGAGGCGTAATGGCGGACAGGCAGGCGAAGTAGAAGACGAACAGGTGGGCAGTCAGCAGGCTCAGGCCCAGCTTGACCAGGGCGGGAGCCAGAATGGCGGCTGCGATAACATAAGCGGAGGTGGTGGGCAGGCCCATGCCGAGGATAATGCAGGCCATAGCCGTGAAGACGAGGCTCAGGAACAGGTTGCCCCGCGCGGCACTGATCATGGCATCACCAAAGACAACGCCCAGACCGGTGCGGGAGACCATAGCAACGACGATACCGGCGCAGGCACAGCCGGAGACCACGGACAGAGCGCTGTAACCGCTCTTGACCAGGGCCGCGGGGATCTTGCTGATGGGGAAGCGCTTCTTCTTGTCGAGGACCATGACGACAGGCACGGAAACGCAGGCATACAGGGCGGAACGGGCGGGGCTGAACTGGGCGATCAGCAGACAGTAGACCAGCACGGCGATGATGACCAGATAGAACCAGCCCTCGCGCAGCACTTTGCCGGTCTTAGGGATCTGATCCTCAGGCAGGAGCTGCACGTCGCCGATCTCGCCCTGGGCGTACACGGCAATGCCGGCGCCGAGGAAGTAGAGAATGGCGGGCACCAGAGCGGCCACAACGATCTGAGAGTAGGGAACCAGCGTAAACACGACCATCAGGAAGGCGCCGGAACCCATGACGGGAGGCAGGATCTGGCCGCCGGTGGAGGCGACGGACTCAACGCCGGAGGCAAACTCGCTGGAGTAGCCGCGGCTTTTCATCAGAGGAATGGTGAAGGTACCGGTGCCGACGACGTTGGCCACGGCGGAACCGTTGATGCAGCCCATCAGAGCGGAAGCGACAACGGCTGCCAGAGCGGGGCCGCAGCGGAGCTTGCCGGTGAGGGACAGGGCCAGGTCGTTGATGAACTGGGAGCAGCCGGAAGCCTCCAGGAAGGCGCCGAACATGACGAACATGAAGATGGTGCCGGCGGAAACAGAAATGGTGGTACCGAAGATACCGTCAAGGTCAACAGCCAGGTACTGGCAGATCTTGACGAAGCTGTAACCGCGGTGCCCCAGACGGCCAGGGATGTACTGGCCCACGAGAGCGTAGACGACAAAGAGGGAGGCCAGAATGGGCATGATGTTGCCCAGACAGCGGCGGGTGCCCTCCAGAACCAGCACCAGCAGGATGGCGCCTGCCACGGCGGCGGTCATGGTGGGGATACCCAGGTGGTCGGCCAGGTGGTCGTACTCATAGCAGCACATGTAAATGGCTGCCCAGAAGGCAATGACACAGCCGACGTCGATGACGCGTCCAACCTTTTTGAATCCGGCATTGGCTTTGAGCCTCTTGCCGAGATGATCGGAAATTGGCATGCTCAGGAAAAGGATCGTAAAGGCAAATGCGGTATGGATGCCGCGCTGGGGGATAACGCCCAAGGGGTAGAAAACGGTAACTATGTGGAAGATGGCCATGGCCAGCGCAAACAGCGCGGTGAGTTTTCCCCAGAATGTGTTCTTGTTTTTCTCAATTTCTCGGGCAGCAGCAAGTTCAGCATCAAGAGATTCCACATCAATTTCTTTTACAGGTTTTTCACTCATAAAATTTCTCCCTTCGCCGTATTCCTGAGTCGCTCCATAAAGAGTCTTTATCACGCTAATAGATAAAAACTATGAAGATACTTTAACAGTTAATGTAAATTTTGTCAACCAAATCCTTTACACTTTATTCACAATTTTTGGCTGTTTTGACTAGCGTTGTCCGGAACAGCTGTGTGGCCTGCGGCGGCTGCGTCAAGGCACGCCCTGGGAGGGTAATTCCTGCCTGAAAAGGCCGATACGCCCAAGGGCCGGGGGACGTCTGCGCGGGCCGCGGCCTGTGTGCCATAACCCGTGTGTTGCCGTGAAGGAGGGGAGTGAAATACGGTGAAAAGAAGCGCTGGTATGACCAGCTCTGGGTCTGGACCGCCGTGGATTCTGCTCTGGTTTTCAACGTCCTCTTTGCGCGGATGGGGATGGTCAGTTTTTCACGCCGCTGTTCATTGTCCTGTTTGGCGGAGAGGAAGCCCTATGGGGCCGCTGCCGCGGCCGGGACAATTTATTTTGCAGATCATTGCATGAGCAATATAGAAATCAAACAAAGATCCGAAAACATTTTGTCGGCCAATTGGGGTAAAAATGGGGGCAAATGGAATAGGCTAAAAGGGCAAAAGTTGAAAAAACAAATAAAAACCGCCCGGAATCTTACGATTCCAGGCGGTTTTTCTGGTTGCGGGGACAGGATTTGAACCTGCGACCTCCGGGTTATGAGCCCGACGAGCTACCAACTGCTCTACCCCGCGATATGGTGCCGGAGACCGGGGTCGAACCGGCACGGGATTACTCCCACGGGATTTTAAGTCCCGGGCGTCTGCCAATTCCGCCACTCCGGCATGGGTGGCTTCCGGTCTTATTTTTGAAGGCTAGAATAGGTTATCATAAATCGCACGCTGTGTCAAGAGAAAAATCCGTCTATTCTCCTCAAATCTTTTTTTCTTTTGGATGTACAAAATACGGCACATATTTTGGTTTGTCCGGCGTATATTGATATGTAAATCGGTTTTGCCGGTCAAACCCAATTTTCACAGGAGGAACCTGCCATGGATGAACAGAACACCATTATTTTGAACCTGCCGCGTCAGACGGATCCCCGCGGCGACGTAGATGACTTGATTTTCCGGGATGAGGGCTGGCTGGCCAGTGACCGCTGAGCGCCGTCTCCTGTCCGGGAGGCGGTATTTTTGTCCCTTTTTTGGGGATAGGCCAGGTTTTTCTTTACTTTTACTGTCGGGTCATATATAATAATTGGGCTGAAAAGACAAGACACCCCGGTGCTTCCGGGAGTATAGAGGAAAGAGTGAGGCCCCAATGCTCCAATTCGACGAGTATAAAGTCAAACTGAACAATCTGGCCCCCACCCTGGAGGAGTTGGCCCAGGCGCTGGACCTGGAGGGCGCGGAGCGGGAGCTGGATATGCTCCAGGCGGAGTCTGCCGCCGACGGTTTCTGGGATAACCTGGCCAAGGCCCAGAAGGTGCAGCAGCGCATCAAGAACCTCCAGGACAAGGTGGACAGCCAAAATAAGCGGAAGGCCCAGTGGGATGACCTGGTGGCCCTCTGTGAGATGGGCAATGAGTTTGAGGACGAATCCCTGATCCCTGAGTTGGAGGAGGGCTACGCCAAACTGGAGACTGATATGGAGACCGCCCGGCTCCAGACTCTGCTCACAGGGGAGTATGATGCTTCCAATGTGATCTTGACGATCCATCCCGGCGCCGGCGGCACCGAGGCCCAGGACTGGGCCCAGATGCTCTACCGGATGTATACCCGGTGGACGGAGCGCCATGGCTTTACCTACCAGATCATGGACTACCAGGAGGGGGACGAGGCGGGCATCAAGTCGGCCACCATTATGATCGAAGGGGAGAACGCCTACGGCTACCTGCGGGGAGAGCACGGCGTCCACCGCCTGGTCCGCGTGTCTCCCTTTGACGCCAACGCCCGGCGGCAGACCTCCTTCGCTTCCGTGGAAGTCATGCCCGACCTGCCGGAGGATGTGGAGATCGAGATCCGTCCGGAGGACATCGAGATGCAGGTCTACCGCGCCAGCGGCGCCGGCGGCCAGCACGTCAACAAGACCTCCTCCGCCGTCCGGCTGATCCACAAGCCCACCGGCGTGGTGGTGGCCAGCCAGCAGGAGCGCAGCCAGTTCCAGAACAAGGACAACTGTATGAAGATGCTGCGGGCCAAGCTGGTGGAGCTGCAGATGCAGGAGAAGGCGGAGAAGATCTCCGACCTGAAGGGCGTCCAGCTGAAGATCGAGTGGGGCAGCCAGATCCGTTCCTACGTCTTTATGCCCTACCAGATGGTGAAGGACAACCGCACCGCCTTCGAGACCAGCAACATCAACGCCGTCATGGACGGCGACCTGGACGGCTTTATCAACGCCTATCTGACCTGTGAGGCCACGGGCAACTGGGCCACCAAGTGATGAAACATACCAAAAGCGCCCCGCCGTTTCCCACGGCGGGGCGCTTTTTTCAAATGCCGGTTGTGCCGGACATGTCTCTCTGATATACTGGTACCAGACCCAAATCAAAGAGGAAAGGCGGGAACGTGATGAAATATCAGATCAAAGGGGAACCCACTCCGGTGGTCATCTGTGAGGTGGCGGCGGGGGAGTCCATGATCACAGAAAAAGGCTCCATGGTGTGGATGAGCCCCAATATGGAGATGCAGACCTCGGCGGGGGGCCTGGGCAAGGCCTTCGGGCGGATGTTCTCCGGAGAATCCATTTTTCAGAATATCTACACGGCCAAAGGCGGACCGGGGATGATCGCCTTTGCCTCCAGCTTCCCCGGGGCCATCCGGGCGGTGGAGATCACCCCCGACAGACCCATCGTGGTCCAGAAGTCCGCCTTCCTGGCGGCGGAGCAGGGGGTGGAGCTGTCTATCTTCTTTCAGAAGAAGGTGGGGGCGGGCTTCTTCGGCGGCGAGGGCTTCATCATGCAGAAGCTGTCCGGCCGGGGTACGGCGTTCCTGGAGATCGACGGACACGGAGTGGAGTACGACCTGGCCCCCGGCCAGAGGATGATTGTGGACACGGGAAACCTGGCCGTGATGGACGCCACCTGCTCCATCGACATCCAGTCGGTGAAGGGGGTCAAGAACGTATTTTTCGGCGGCGAGGGGCTGTTTCACACCGTGGTCACCGGCCCGGGCCGTATCGTCCTCCAGACCATGCCCATCAGCGCCTTTGCCCAGGCAATCGCCGCGGTGCTGCCCACTAAAAACAACTGAACGGAAAAAGGACGCCTTTCGGGGCGGTCCAATAAAACAGTATAATAATGTTTTCGGGAAGGCGGCATGAGTGATCATGCCGCTTTTCCGTTCATAACGTCATAGAGTAAATTGGCGGGGAGTATGCCGATATAGTTGTAGCTGATCGTCACATCTTGCACTCGGTGTCCGCTGGACTTGTCCGGTGCATGAACATATACGGCGTTGACCATATCGTTCAGAATAGTGGGGGTCAGCTTCTCCAAGTACAGGTATTTCTTTGCCTGTCGGATAAACCTATCAACATTCTCCGCTTGATCTTCTTGATTCTGTATTTCGTTTTCAAGCATTTCAATCTTGGCTCTCAGTTCTTCCTGCTCCTGCTCATAATCGTCAGACAACATCTGAAAACGGGCTTCGGACAGTTTTCCGTTGACCATGTCCTCATAAATACGCTTGAACAATCTGTCCAGTTCAGCCAGACGGTTTTCAGATTTCTGCAAGGTTCGTTTCTTGGCAGAAAGCTCTTTCTTTGCTTCCTCGCTTCGCTTTGCACCCAACGCTCTGCGGAACGCATCCTCATAATCAGAAACACATTGGATCACCAACCTCATGTGTTGTAACGTACCTTCTTCCAGTACCACGGCACGGATGAAGTGGGTGTCGCAGACTTCCTTGCCCTTTTTACGAGAAGTGGAGCATACGAAGTGGTCTTGTCTGGTTTCAAAACTGTTGCTGGTGCAGTAGTATAACTTCTCACCGCAATCGGCACAGCGGACGAGACCGGAGAACATATTGGTCTTGCCTGTTCTGGCGGGTCTGCGTTTGTTCTTGCGAAGTTCCTGCACACGGGCGAAGGTTTCTTCGTCAATAACGGCTTCATGAGTGTTCTCGAAAATCTTCCATTGATCGGGAGGGTTTTCGAGTTTCTTTTTGCTTCTGTACGATTGCTTGCGGGTTTTGAAGTTGACCATGCGACCAAGGTATTCCTGCTTCTCCAGTATGCCGGTGATGGTGCGTGGTGCCCAATTGTAAGGATTATCGGGTGTCTTTGCAGGAGCATTTCGTCCCATTTTCATCCAATGAACGGTGGGGCAATCTACCTTTGCGTCCTTCAGCTTCTTGGCGATCTGAGAGGGGCCAAAGCCCTCCATGCACCATGCGAAGATCTGGCGGACAACGGCTGCGGCTTCATAGTCCACAATCCAATGTCTCTTTGGATTGTCGGGATCTTTCATGTAGCCGTAGGGCGGATTGGTGGTCAGATACTCACCGGATTCGCCTTTCTGCTTCATAACCGCTTTGACCTTTTTACTGCTGTCCTTGACATAGAACTCGTTGATGATATTCAAGAACGGAGTAAAGTCGTTGTCCTGCTGATTGGCACTGTCCACACCGCTGTTCACGGCGATGAAACGGACATCGTGTTCGGGGAAAAGCATCTCCGTGTAAAGACCGACTTCCAGATAGTTTCTTCCAATACGGCTCATATCCTTGGCGATGATGACACCGACCTTATCGTTCTCGACCAACTCAATCATTCGTTTCCAATCGGGTCTGTTGAAGTTGGCACCGGAGTAACCATCGTCCACGAAAAACTGGATGTTTCGGAAACCTTGTTCTTGTGCGTATTTTTTGAGAATCGCCTTTTGAGATGAGATTTGTCAAGGGTATTTTCACCCAAGTTGCGGTGATTCTTCTTTTCGTGCAACTACAACAAACCGCCCGTTTTTTGTGTGGTAGCTGCAAGTAGACAGGGTCAGCAGTTCATCTCCGTATACAGCAATGACCCCCGTGTCGTACAGAGCGGCCTTCTGTACCTGATCCACATAGTCCTCAAAAACGGAAGCATCGCTCACATCCGTATATTGATAGTAGCGGAATATGCCTTCGGCATCCTGCGGATAGGCTTCTGAATAAAAGGCAGCCAGTACCTTGTATTCTCCGGAGGCAGCAAGGGTATCAAATCGAATGATGGGGTGTTCCTCCCAGTACGCCCGGTCGGCATAGGAGAGAAGCGTGGCAAACATAGAGCCGTTTTTCATGTTGTGCCCGTATATGAGGTAGTTGCCACAGCCCTCATAGCAGGAGGCCGACAAGAAAGGAACACCGCTCTGGGAATCCTTTCCGTCAAAGTCCCGCCGTAGATAGTATTCCCCGTTCTTCGGCGTGTGCATAACCGGATAGTCCAGCTCCGTTCCCTCTATACAAATCCAGCCCCAAAAATCTTGGTTTATCTCTTTCAACGCAGCATAAGGAGAGGAGGCATCGTCAGTTTCCGGTGGCTCCTGCGTCTGTGATGGGTCAAAAGCCAAAAAGGGCTGTTTTACGATTTCTTTCAGTTGCTCAAAGTTATCCTGCTCTCGGTGAGCCTGCGATATGATCCCATAAACCATATATGCGGAGACGAAGAACAAGACACTGAACACAAGGAGCAATATAGAACGCAGTTTGTTTTTTCTTTTCATGGCGCTTCCCTTTCACAAGAAAAGCGGCGAGACAGGTGTCTTTCATACCCCGTCTCGCCGCCAGCTTCATTATCTCTTACAGTGTTTGCCTTTATATTTACGTTTGCTCCCCAGCAATGTAATAATTGTACCCATGCCGGAAATTCCTAAAAGCACCAACCACAGAGTCAAATTTGTTTCATCCCCTGTCTTGGGAACATCATCAGTCGGCTTATCCGGGTCAGTCGGCTTATCCGGGTCAGTCGGCTTATCCGGGTCAGTCGGCTTATCCGGGTCAGTCGGCTTGTCCGGGTCAGTCGGCTTGTCCGGGTCAGAGGGTTCATCATCGTTTGTGATGGTAAAGGTCAGACCGTTCTTATCCACGGTGGAGGTGAAGCCGTCCGGAACATCCGCTTCGGCTGCTGTCCAAGTATACCTGTCGCTGAGTCCAGTCCAAGTATATGTCCAGCCGTTTTGTTCGTTTAGTTCAACTCTCTGATATTCCTTTCCATCTCTCAGAAGGACAGCCGTTACAGCATCCGCCGCCTTACCGCCATCATCCAGCTTCCAGACTTTCTTCACGCTAACATCAACATCATCGTTTCCGCCGCCACCGCCGCCGGATTTGTGGTTGTTGAACAGCACCTCTGCTGTTTCTCCGGCCTTAATGGTTCCATTTTCACCAGAAGCCGTCACCGTATATCCGGCATTATCGCTTTCTGTCACGGTGTAGTGAATACCGGCAGGCAGGCCGAGAACCGTCAGCGCTTCGTCATGCCGCAGGGAAAGTGTTCCGCCGTCACTGATATAGCCGGCACGCTGCTCGCCGTAGTAATAGTACTTCCCAGCCAGCGCCGTGCCATCGGCATCCTTCAAAGAGACTTTGAAAGTGAAGTTGTGGGTATAGTCTTTATCGGGCAAGTTTTCCCCGGATACGGTCTTGCTGATCCGCAGCTTTCCGGTATCCTCCGGCGCAGTCTTTTGGTCAGTAACAACAACGGTATTCAGCAGGCTGAACAGGCTGGTAAGATCCCTTCCGCTTAGATC